>OAUF01000012.1_pt1 | contig 171275 bp, 159 predicted proteins | sample 1495111 | NCBI WGS metagenome assembly OAUF01 (sample SAMEA2580002, study PRJEB22360) | human gut metagenome | reverse complement strand
AATTTAAAGAAATTAGCCACCTGGCTATGGAAAGGCAAGGAGCCTTTATTTTTTTGTTCAAAATTTCGAAAGAAATCAGATAAAAAGACGTCTCAAACTCAAATTACGAGTTCGAGACGTCTTTTGTCTACAGTCTGAGGTGGCTCGGAATTCCGAGCCGCCTTTTTCATAATAATGCCAATAAAGCATCAATATCTTTTTCCTTCGTTGCCCAACTAGTTGCAAAACGAATCACTGTATGGGTATCATCATATTTTTCCCAAAAGCTAAAAGCGACTGCTTTTTTTAGTTCCGCCATTTGTTCATTTTCCAGAATAACGAATTGCTGATTTGTAGGTGATTCTAAATAAAAACGGTAATTCTTTTCAGCCAATCCTTGCTTCAATCGCATTGCCATCGCGATAGCGTGTTGACTAATCTCGAAATACAGTTGGTCAGTGAATAAGGTATCAAATTGCAACCCAAGCAATCGACCTTTGGCCAATAATGCTCCTTGTTGCTTCATATGGGCAACAAAGTATTCAGGTACGTTGTTTTTCGTAAAAACAATGGCTTCGCCTAATAAGGCCCCAACTTTAGTACCTCCGATGTAAAAGACATCACAATACTCTGCAATTAACGGCAACGTCAAATCAGATTCTGGACTAGCTAAACCGTAGCCCAATCGAGCCCCATCTAAGAATAAGGGGATTTGGTATTCGCGGCAGACATCAGAAATATTTTTTAATTCTTGTTTGGAATACAGCGTGCCATACTCGGTTGGGTGGGAGAGATAGACCATTCCTGGGAAAACCATGAATTCTTTATTATCATCTGACCAAAATTGTTCAAGATAAGCACGGATTTGTTGTGCTGAAATCTTGCCATTGGTTGGAGTTAAACTCAAAACCTTGTGTCCAGAAAACTCGATTGCGCCTGTCTCATGTGTAGCGATGTGGCCTGTTTCAGCAGCAATAACACCTTCAATTTTTTTTAACAGAGAGGCGATCACTAAAGCATTAGTCATTGTGCCACCAGAGATGAAAAAGACATCGGCATCAGGGCAATGACATGCTTGACGAATTTTGTTAATAGCGGAGGCTGAATATTTATCTCGTCCATACCCGCTCAATTTTTCCTCATTTGTTTCTAGCATGCGTTGCAGGATTTTTTCGTGCGCCCCTTCTAAATAATCACTTTCAAAATTTAACATAGTGTACCCCTTTCATTTAAAATAGTTCTCTTTTATTGTAGCAGATTGACAGAGTGTAGAAATGATAAAAAGACATGCGGCAAAATTGCTCACATGTCTCAATTTAATTAAAGAGTAATCGTTTCTCCAACAGCCATAACCTTACCGACATTTTCTGGTAATAGCTTGATAAAAGCTTCAGGATCTTGTTTGATGAGCGGGAAGGTATTGAAATGAATCGGTACAACCTTTTTTGCCCTTAAACGTTTCGCAGCATTAGCCGCTTCAGATGGTCCCATCGTGAAATTATCTCCAATTGGTAAAAAGGCGATATCGATATCAAAGGCCTCACCAAAAAGTGACATATCCCCGAAATTTGAGGTGTCTCCAGCATGATAGATTGTTTTACCTTCTGTCTGAAAAATAAAACCAGCCGGTTCACCCATATAAATCATTTGTCCATCTACTTCATATCCCGAGCTATGTTGAGCATGGACCATTTTTACTCGCCCAAAGGGAAAATCAAATTTTCCACCGATATTCATACCATGAGTCTTATTCACGCCATTTTTTTCTGCAAAACTGCAGATTTCAACGTTACTAATAACTGTGGCATCATTGTGTTTCGCAATTGGAATCATATCTCCGATGTGATCGCTATGTCCATGGGTGATCAAGAGCCAATCCGTTTCTACTTCATTTGTCTTTAAGTCTGTCAAAGAATTTCCTGTAATAAAAGGGTCAAACAACAATTTTTGTCCGTCTTCTGTAATGATCGATAGAACGGAGTGACCATGATAAGTGATTTTCATAGTGTATCCCTCTCTTTCTATAAAGCTATTATATCGAAGCTACACAATAATAAGTAAGCTTTTGCTTTCGTTTGAAATCGTTTAAAATAGGAGAAAAGCAAATCAGAAACTAACGGAGGGAAGAAGATGAAATTAGCGATTGATCCAAAAGTGAAAGAACAAGGTGTATCACTAGCTTATAGTGTTATCGAGTTTAAAAATGAAGCACACAACGAGAAAATTTGGCAGGAAATGTTGAATCCTTTATTAAAAAGTATTGAATCAACTGACACATTAGATACTATTAAAGAAAATCCGCAGATTATCACAACAAAAAAAGTTTATAAACTGTTAGGAAAAGACCCTGCTCGTTTTAGACCGTCTTCTGATAGTTTATGGCGGCGGATTGTTCAGCAAAAAGGACTGTACCAGATTAATGCACTCGTTGATCTGAATAACTATTTTTCATTAAAATGGAAACTGCCATTTGGGGCCTACGATCTAGAAAAAATCACAGAATCAATTCAATTGACCGTGGGACAAGCAGGCGCACGTTATACAGGGATTGGAAAAAAATCCGTCAATATTGAAAATCTTTTGGTGTTAGCGGACGATGCCGGACCATTCGGTAGCCCAACATCTGATTCGACACGCGGGATGATTGCTGAGGAAACAACACGTGCATTATTGGTTGGGTACCAATTTGAGGATGAAACGGTTATTGATCAAGCAGAAGTCAGATCTATTCTGGAAAGATATTTGGCTGACTGTCGAATCATTGAACAAGGGGTTATATAAAAAACGAGGCAAAAATCTGCCTCGTTGTCTATTCCCAATTTTTACAAACATCGATCCATTGCTTGAACTGTGTATATTTTTCTAATTCAGGTATGGTCAGTTCGATGGCATTATTTGAACTACCGCAAGCAGGATAAACACTTTCGAAGCGCTTTAAGGAATCATCAAGAAAAACATCGATACCATCATTGATTCCAAAAGGACAAACACCGCCGACTGGGTGTCCAATGGTTGATTCTACCTTCTCTGCCTTCAACATTAGAGCACGTTCACCAAAAGTAGCTTTGAATTTTGCATTGTCGATCTTTGCATCACCGGCAGTAACAATCAAAATACTTTTATCCGCTCTTTTTAGTTTAAAGGACAGAGTTTTTGCGATGCGTTCAGGAGCACAATTTAGAGCTTGGGCCGCTAGTTCAACCGTTGCACTAGAGACAGGGAATTCTTGAATCCGGTCAGCCATTCCATAGTGTGAGAAGTACTCTTTTACAGCTTCAACTGACATATATTTTCCTCCTTATTTATTTAAAAGCAATAAAATTTTTCTCAAGAGAGAAATTAGGTGGATCTGAATGTCGAAATTCTTTTTAGCTAAATATTCTGCGAAGAGTTGACATTCTTAATGTGATCATTTCATCTGTACGTTTATTTAATTAATAATGATACACGCTTTATCGGACGTAGTAAATAATATTTTGTTAGAATAGGAAAAGAGGTTCTCATAGGAGGAATCGAATATGAAAGAGGATAAAAAGAAGCTGCTAGCTAAGATTGCCTATATGTATTATGAACAAGAAATGACACAGGCTCAGATTGCTAAAGAGTTGGATATCTATCGTACAACGGTTAGCCGCATGTTGAGTCAAGCGAAAGCAGAAGGAATTGTAGAGATCAAGATTAATCATTTTGATGCGAGTCTGTTTGAGTTAGAAGAGCAGTTAAAACATGCCTTTAATCTGACTGCCGTTGAAATAGTCCCAAATGAAAGTGACAACAGTGAAGAGGCTAAAGAAGAGCAGTTAGCTGAAGCAGCCGGTGCTTGGATTCGTCGTCATTTATCGGATGATATGGTGATTGGCTTGTCTTGGGGTGCCAGCGTTGGAAGAGCAGTGAACAGGATTGATCCAAAGCAATTGTCAAATGTTTCTGTCGTTCCGATAGTCGGTGGACCAAGTCATATTAATTCGCGCTATCATGTGAATACACTGGTCTATGAGTTGGCCCGCAAATTGAATGGACAAAGCTTATTTGTAAATGCCACAGTTATTCAAGAAACAAAAGAACTAGCAGAAGGAATCTTCAATTCGAAATATTTCCACGATCTAAAAGAATATTGGAAACGACTCGATTTAGTCATTGTAGGTGTTGGTGGACCTTTAAGCTATCATAAAAGTCAGTGGCGAGATTTGCTATCGCAGGCAGATTATGAGGAGTTAAAATTACGTGAAGCAGTAGGAGATTGTTGTTGTCGTTTCTATGACGGCTACGGAAAGCTTTTGAATGGACCTTTAAATCAACGAACAATAGGCTTGTCATTAGCTGAGCTAGCTAGGGTTCCTCAAACAGTGGGAATTGCTCGCGGCGTTTCGAAGGCTCGTTCAATCGCTCCATTGCTGGAAAAAGGGTACCTTAAAACATTGATTACCGATCAAGAGACGGCCCAAGAGATTTTACGGCTGAATCAACGAAAGTAGTTTATTAATTACAAAATGCACATTTGTGCGATTCACTTAAGAAATTTATCTGCGGAAGGCTTGCGTAAAAGCTTTCCGCATTTTTTGTAATGAGAAGGCACAAATCTTTTTTTGAAGGTGCTATGCTAGTTCTATACAAAAAAGTAAGGGAGTTTTCAAAGATGGAATTTATGTTAGATACAGCCAATCTTGCTGATATTAAGAAATTTGCGGATTTTTTACCGATTGCGGGAGTCACTTCGAATCCTTCAATTGTTAAAAAAGAAGGAAAAATAGATTTTTTCCACCACATGAAAGAAATTCGCGGCATCATTGGAGAACACCGTTCATTACATGTACAAGTAGTGGCAACAGACTATGAAGGAATTATCAAAGATGCTGAAACGATCTTAGCAAACATTGATCAAAAGGTATTCATCAAGATTCCGGTCAATGAACCCGGCTTGAAGGCGATCAAAGAATTAAAACGCCGCGGTGTTAACGTCACTGCAACAGCTATCTATACGAAGTTTCAGGCTTATCTTGCAATCGCAGCTGGTGCGGATTATATCGCACCGTATTTTAATCGGATGGAAAACTTGAATATCGATCCACGGGAAGCTATTTTCGAAATGGCAGAAGAAATCGCTCGAACAAAGAGTGAAACAAAAATATTGGCAGCTAGTTTCAAGAATGTTGGTCAAGTAAATGCCGCCTTGGAAAATGGCAGTCAAGCAGCCACAATGGGTGTTGATATTATTCAACAAGCGTTAGCAATGCCATCAATTGCCCAAGCAGTGACTGATTTTACAGGAGATTGGGAGGCAATTTTCGGAGAAGGAACAACAGTTGCTGATTTATAACAAAAACACAAAAATATTTTTATGACTGTAGATGAGGTCTACAGTCTTTTTTTTGAAAAATGAATGCTCTATTTCGAGATAGAGATACATGATTAGACGAATCAGCAAGCTTTTCTCTTCAAAAATCAGATTATCAGATGTTAAGCTGAAGAGGAGGTGGGAACAATGCATGAGCTTCAGAAAGAATGGGCACAATGAAAGTATTTTGTCATGGCACGGTCGCAAAAGGAGTATTTAGTATTGCGACAGCTTTTTTCCGGCAATCAGTGGTCAGAGAAGAAAACTGAGCAATTTTATCAGCATTTGGCTGAGGTGAAAAAGTTGCCTATTAATTTAAATGCTCAAAGAAATGCTTACGAACATGTTTGGGGGTATTTCAAAAAAGTAGCTACGATAGAAGAAAAACAACACTTTTTTACATTGCTAAATCAGATGACAGAAACTAACAATGACGCATTGTCTTATTTGAAAAAGTTAGCGCAAAAGTATCAAACGAATTATCTTTTAGAATCTCATTTATTTGATTAAAGCAAATCGTTTCCGAATTTCTAACAGGACTTTTATAATGGAAGGATATGGAGGGATGTATGAATGGAAACACGTGCAATTGTAATAGAAGAATACGGTCATGCAGATCAATTAAAAGAAAGTAACGTAGCATTACCTGAGCTAGGTGAACACCAAGTTTTGGTTAAAATAAAGGCTACGTCAGTTAACCCAATCGATTGGAAATTACGAGAAGGTTATTTAGCACAAATGATGCCTTGGGATTTTCCAATCATTTTAGGATGGGATGTCGCTGGCGAAATTGTAGAGATTGGTTCAGCAGTAAAAGATTGGCAAGTTGGTCAAGAAATTTTTTCTCGTCCAGAGACCACTCGTTTTGGTACATATGCGGACTACACAATTGTGGATGATCATTTGTTAGCACGCAAACCTGAAGGGGCTTCTTTTGAAGATGCTGCCGCAGTGCCTTTAGCAGGATTAACAGCTTATCAAGCATTGTTCACTCACGGAAAACTAAAAGCAGGTGAAAAGGTCTTGATTCACGCAGGTGCGGGTGGAGTAGGCATTTACGCTGTTCAATTAGCGAAGAATATTGGTGCAACAGTAATCACTACAGCAAGCAAAAAAAATCACGCACTATTAAAAGAACTAGGAGCCGATCAAGTAATCGATTATCATACGACTGATTTTTCAGAGGTTTTAGAAGATATTGATCTAGTTTTTGATACAATGGGCGGCGATGTTCAAAGAGACAGCTTTAAAGTATTGAATGAAAATGGCCGTTTAATCTCAATCGTCAGTCAACCAGATGAAGAGTTAGCTAAAAACGTTGCTGTAGCAGAAAGCATCTGGCTTCAACCGGATGGCAAGCAATTACAAGAGATAGCAGATTTAATGACTGAAGGAAAAGTGAAAAGTGTCGTTGGACATACTTATCCTCTAACGGCAGAGGGTGTGAAAAAAGCACATGAATTAAGCGAGACTCACCATGCTAAAGGAAAAATTGTCTTAGTCAATGAATAGTTAAGAAGCTGTACCTAAACTTGGTGCAGCTTTTTTTCTATAACGTTTTTAAAATCGTAGGTTCAGTAATTGAAGATAAATAGTAATTTGACAGCGAATTTATTTATCGGTATCGTTAAGATAAAAATGAAAGCGATTTAAGGAGGAGTAATATGAATGAAATTGTGAATAGTGTACACTTTTTAAAACAACAAAAATGGGTGGATTTAAGTCATAGCATATATGGTGGTATTCCTTATTTTCAATCATTTCAGCCAATGCAGGAAAAAACACTAGTTACAGTCAAAAATGATGGATTTTTTGCTAAAGAGTATCAATTAGTGACACAATATGGAACTCATATTGATGCTCCAGTGCATTTCGTAGAAGATCGTGTGGCGGTGGATCAGTTACCAATCAAAGATTTTTTATTGCCTTTAATAGTTATCAACAAAGAAAAAGAAGTTGCAGAAAATCCTGATTATTCTCTGACGGTGGAAGATATTCTTACTTTTGAAGAAGAGCATGGAAACATTCCAGCAGAAAGCTTTGTCGCATTTGCCAGTGGCTGGTCTAAACGCTGGGAGGATTTGGAGGCATTCTATAATGTCGATCAAGAAGGGCAGGCCCACACGCCAGGTTGGTCCTTGGAGGCCTTAAAATTCTTACATGAAGAACGACAAGTTACAGCGATAGGTCATGAGACACTGGATACTGATTCAGCAGTGAATTGTACCCGAAATGGGGGACTAATTGGAGAGCTGTACTGGCTACAGCAGGACAAATTTCAAGTGGAGGTCTTAAATCGGTTGACGGAGCTTCCACCAGTTGGCGGCGCTATCTCGATTGGTGTACCAAAAGTCAAAGATGCTCCAGGGTTTAATGTTCGTGCGATTGCTATCATTCCAGCATGAAAAAAGCAAGGTTTCGTTTAAAAAACGAAGCCTTGTTTTTTTAGAAATTCAACAGTATTTTGACGTCTTGGATACTCAAAATGTTGTCGAACTTTTTCTGACCAGTTAGTGCTCTGAACATTCGTGCTTCGAGCTTGATAATAGTCAGCAGTTTTTTCATCATAAGCATTGATCATCTCGGCTGTTAATGATTGGTAGGTATTGGTTCCAAGTATAGTATTGAGTGGCAGTCTTGGTTTTACCTCATTTTTTTTAACTGGATAGCCGACAAACATACCAAATACTGGATAAGTTAACTCAGGGAGTTCAAGAATATCCTTCATCTGAAATAAGTTATTCCGAATACCACCGACATAACAAATTCCTAGACTAACCGATTCAGCATAAATTGCCATCGATTGTGCAGCTAAGGTTGCGTCAACGATTGAAACCACTAATGACTCCATTGTGCGCAAGTGTTCCATAGAGTCGTTGTTCATAGCTAAGACTTGTGCGTGTTTATTTAAATCTGCAACAAAAATGTAAAGAGCGCCTTTTTCCCCATTATCAACAGGAAAATTTGCGATTTGTTCAATCTTTTTTCTTTTTTTAGCTTCGGTAATTTCAATTATCGAGAAGGCTTGTAAAAAGTTAGAGCTGCTGGCACTTTGGGCGGATAAGATTAACTGTTCTCTTAGTTCGTCAGTTAGTTTTTGCTGGGTGAAGGACCGTACTGATGTGTGTTGGAGCATTGTTTCAAAAAGTTCCATTAAGAAACCTCCTCTTTTTATAGTAATTTACTCGTCAAACTGAATATATCACAGGGAAAAGACAATAGGAAGTAAAGCGATATTGGAGAGCTTGTGGGTATGCACAAGCAGCCAACAGAAAAATCAAACTATTTTCGAAGAGAAGATATGTGATTCTACTTAACCTGTTGAAGCAAGAAGATGAACTGACAAAGCGTAAAGAAAAAATCAAACTATCTTTGGACGCATACGATTCTACTAATCGCACTAAAAATACGAAGCGAAACTCGCAAAATCCGAACATTTTGATAAAAAGGTTTGATTTAATTCATAAAAATCTCATCGTTTTGTCATCACTGTGCTATAATGAGAAACAATTATCTGAAGGGAGTTATGCAAATGCGTGGCGTAGTAACGGTTATTGGAAAGGACAAGGTTGGTATCGTAGCCGGTACCAGTCAAAAATTAGCGGAATTAAAAATTAATATTCTTGATGTTTCTCAAACAATTATGGGAGATTATTTTACCATGATGATGTTAGTGGACTTGACCAATGCTACAGCAGATTTTGAAGGAGCACGTGAACAGCTTCATGAACTAGGGAAAAACTTAGGCGTGAAGATTAGTATTCAAAATCAAGAAATTTTTGACACGATGCATAAATTATAGGGAGGACTCTTTGTGGAAATCAATCAAATAATGGAAACGATTCGAATGATCGAAGAAGAAAATTTAGATATTCGAACGATTACCATGGGGATATCATTGCTAGATTGTATTAATAGCGACAGTGATCGCGCCTGTGAAAAGATTTATAACAAAATTACTACGAAAGCAAAAGACTTGGTTAAAGTTGGTGAGTCGATTGAAGCTGAATATGGTATTCCTATCATTAACAAACGTATCTCTGTTACACCGATTGGAATTATTGCAGCGGCGACTCCCGATACAGACTATGTAAAATTTGCTAAAATATTAGATAAAGCAGCGAAAGACGTGGGCGTTAACTTCTTAGGCGGTTTCTCAGCCTTAGTTGAAAAGGGCTATCAGCATGGAGACAGAATTCTAATCGATTCAATTCCTCAAGCGTTAGCAGAAACAGATTTTGTCTGTGCTTCAGTTAATATCGGTTCAACAAGAGCGGGAATTAACATGGATGCTGTTGCACATACAGGAAGAATTGTTAAAGAGACAGCAGCAGCTTCTGATCTCGGCTGTGCGAAATTAGTAATTTTTGCCAATGCAGTGGAAGACAACCCGTTCATGGCTGGTGCCTTTCATGGCGTAGGTGAAGCAGATTGTGTGATCAATGTTGGCGTCAGCGGCCCAGGAGTTGTGAAGCGTGCATTAGAAAAAGTCAAAGGTGAATCTTTTGATGTTGTCGCGGAAACGGTGAAGCAAACAGCTTTCAAAATCACACGCATGGGACAACTGGTCGGGAAGATTGCGTCAGAACGATTGAATGTACCTTTTGGAATCGTGGACTTATCATTAGCACCGACACCAGCAGTGGGTGATTCAGTGGCTCATGTGCTGGAAGAAATGGGCTTAGAAACAGTCGGAACTCATGGAACGACAGCAGCATTGGCTTTATTAAATGATGCAGTGAAAAAAGGCGGTGTCATGGCATGTAATCATGTTGGTGGATTATCTGGTGCATTCATTCCTGTTTCAGAAGATGCCGGGATGATTGATGCGGTGAATAATGGTTCTTTATCGATTGAAAAACTAGAAGCTATGACGGCGATTTGTTCGGTAGGTTTAGATATGATCGCAATTCCTGGCGATACACCAGCTAGTACCATTGGGGCAATGATCGCAGACGAAGCGGCAATAGGTGTGATCAATCATAAAACTACCGCTGTTCGGATCATTCCAGCGAAAGATAAAAAAATTGGTGATATGGTTGAATTTGGCGGTTTGCTGGGTAGAGCACCAGTTATGGCTGTTAATGCAGCTGGCTCTGATGATTTCATCGCTCGCGGTGGACGAATTCCAGCTCCGATTCACTCATTTAAGAACTAAATTTAATAGAAGTGATTGTTAAGAGAACGCTGCAAGAGTGGAAACTTTTGTAGTGTTCTTTTTTTGACAATATAGAAAGTATAAAATTTTCACATGAGTTAATTGCTTTACAACGGGAATATTCATGTCCGGCTTCACAAACTAGCTTTATCGGCAATAAGCAAAAATATTTCTAAATTTGAGAAGCAATTTAGAAATATTTTGGTCTTATTGCTCAAAAGCTGAGCGAGTTCGCGAAGCCTTTCTTAATTTTAGTTGAAATTTTTTGTGCCAGTCATGAAAACGTTTTGTGTTAGAATGAAATGGACGAAAAAACAGGAGTAGACAGATGAAAAATAAAACATATCTAAAGGCGAGTTTACGAGAAATCATTTACTCAAAAGGCCGTTTCATTTCAATCGTTTTAATTATTTTATTAGGCACATTATTGTACGTAGGGATCAAAGCAACTGGCCCAATCTTAAATCATTCGGCTAGTCAGTTTGTGGATAAGCAGGAGTTATCGAACCTGCAAATTATTTCAACTGGTGGTTTGACAAAAGAAGATGAAAAATTGGCAGAGACAGTCCCAAATGCTGAAGTCGAAAGTGGATATCAATTGTTTTATGCTGATAGTGATAAGAATCAAGTAGTGAAGCTTTATTCTTATGACAAAGACAATCAGCAGAATCAATTGATTGTAAAATCGGGACATTTGCCAAAAAAAGATAATGAGATTGTCTTGGATGAAAAAGCCAAAGAGGAAGGCTATCGTCTCAATCAAACATATAAAATTGATCAGCCAGATCAGTTGAAACGTAAAAACTTTAAAATCGTTGGATTTGTACAATCACCAATGTATATAAGTACAGAAGAACGCGGTCTTTCGAACGTCGGAAACGGCAGTGTTGATTTCTTCGCTTATTTACCAGAGAATAATTTTTCCAGTGAGATAAAATCGGTAATCTATCTCCGATTTTCAAATGTCGATGGGAAAGAAACCTATGGTAAAGCTTACGAGAAAAAGATGAATCAAAATATCGACAAAGTTGAAAAGCTTTTTGCAGAACGACCGCAAGAACGCGCGGCAGAGATCAAAGCAGAAGCAGAAAAGGATTTACTGCCAAGAAAAGTTGAAGTAACTGATAATTTGGCGAAGGCGGATGCCGGACAAAAGGAGTTGGATCAAGCCAAGGCTCAGTTAGAACAACAGGCCGTCATGGTACCAACTGGAAATCCAGAATTGGCAAAGGCTCAGGAAGAACTAGATGCACAGCAAAAAGAACTTACTAGAAACCGTGAACAACTAGTCGAGGCTCAACAAAAAATCAGCGATAGTGAAAAAGAAATCAGCGAGTTGAAAACGCCTAGTTATTCTTTTGACCAACGGGCAGACAATCCAGGCTTTCAAGAATATGGAGACCTTTCCGAGCGGATTGCAGCGATCGCTAATGTCTTTCCTATTTTTTTCTTTTTCATTGCAGCATTAATCACATTTACAACAATGACTCGGATGGTAGAGGAAAATCGACGAGAGATTGGTACTTTAAAGGCACTGGGCTATTCACGTTTTGAAATTTCGATCAAGTATATTATTTATGCTTTATCAGCAGCGGCTATAGGAATTGTTTTAGGTAGTGTGATTGGGACACATACATTGCCTCGATTAATTTTTGTACTTTCCAGTGATCGCTATAATTTTTCAGGAGTGACTGCATTTTATTTGCCGCGTCCCATCATCCAAGCCTCCATTGCTTTTCTATTTGCTAGTTTGGGAGCTGCTCTACTGGTATTGTTCCGTGAGCTGCATGAAAAACCGGCCGACCTCCTTCAACCGAAGGCTCCAAAACCTGGTAAACGGATTTTCTTGGAACGGCTCACACCGATATGGTCGCGTATGAGTTTTAACTCAAAGGTTAGCTATCGCAATTTATTTCGCTATAAATCGCGGATGATCATGGCTGTGATCGGAATTGCTGGCTGTGCTGCGTTGATGGTTGCTGGAGTCGGCTTGAAAGATTCACTAAGTTCAGTCGGTGATAAACAATTTGGCCCGATCATTGATTATGATGCGATTGTCACTCTGAAAGATCAACCTGATGAAGCAAAAGTTAATATGATCTTTTCTCAGAATAAAAAGCTTACTAGCGAATTGGCAATGATGAATCAAACCGTTGAATTAAAACAAAAAGGACAGGCCAATCAGAAACTTACCATGATGGTGCCAAAAGATCAGCAAAAGTTTATAAATTACTTGCATTTGAAGAATCAAGGTGAGAAATTTAATTTGCCAAATGATGGTGCCGTGATTACACAAAAGATGGCAGAACTGTTTAATCTAGAGAAAGGCGACAGCTTAACAGTCCATGATGAGGATCAACAAACCTTTAAAGTTAAAATCGCCAATATCGCTGACAATTATCTAGGAAACTTTTTGTATTTATCAAAGGATTACTATCAGCAGGCTCGGGGAAAAGATTTCAAAATGAATAGTTATTTATTGAAAAGTAAAAAAATGACTAAATCAGAGGAAAAAGAACTGTCTCAAAAACTGTTGAGTTCTGGTCAAGTGGTAAATACTTCTTTTATCTCTACGCAAATAGAAGCTCAAGAACAATCAATGGATAATCTTGATGGGATTGTATGGATCTTTGTCGTTTTATCAGGCTTATTGGCGTTCATTGTGTTGTATAATTTGACGAATATAAATGTTTCAGAACGAGTACGGGAACTGTCAACAATCAAAGTATTAGGCTTTTATGACCGAGAAGTCACTTCATACATTTTTCGTGAGAATTTTGTCTTTACTATTTTAGGAATTTTGTTTGGTTACGGTCTAGGGATTATTTTGACCAAATTTATTTTAGATCAAGCATCGATGGAGACTATCACATTTCCGTTAGTAATTCGCTTAGGTGCATATCTTTCGTCTGGCGGATTGACTATTCTTTTTTCCGTCATTGTAATGGTCGCGACACATTTTCGGTTGCGGCATATCAATATGATTGATGCTCTGAAATCAAATGAATAACCTTGGAAGAAAAGCGTTGACAAATATTTTTTGTGGGGCTATGCTTTACTCAATAATACAATGCAATGAAAAGGACAATATCTGAGTTTGTTTCTCGTCTCACCAGAGAAAGAAGCCATGGCTGGAAGCTTCTGAACGATAAAACCAGATTACTCCCTTTGAGCGGCCGCAAACGGTCCGGGTGATACCCGTTATCTATCTTACAAGCCAGAAAGTCTACACTTTTTGGGAACTTGGGTGGTAACACGTCTATTCACGTCCCTATTTTTTATAGGGACGTTTTTTTATTGAAAACCCTTCAGGCCTTTTGTTAAAATTAATTAGAAAAGGTACGCAGGAAAGAATATTATGAAAAAGCGGATCGGAGTTGAGTTGGATGTCAAAAGAAATCGAAATTGTTTTACCAGATGGAAGCAAACAAAAGGTGACAAAATATACCACCTTATTCGAGATAAAAAATCAGCTGATGGAAGAAGCAGTCGTTGGTAGTATTGATGGCGAGTTGGTTGATTTAGCAACTCCAGTGAAAGATAATGCTGAAATCGCTTTTTATGATTGTTCTTCTCCTGAAGGAACTACGGCAATTTGTCAGCTTGTTAGCCTCCTGCTGGAAGAGGCGATCAAGACGCTTTATCCGGAAGCTCTTTTTGCTAAGGCTCAGCGTGATGAGCAAACAGTTTGGGTCGATTTACGTGTGAATCAGCCATTGAGTGCATTGATCTTAAAAGATTTGGAGCACCATATCAAAAAGCAAATTAAAATGGGGGCTACGATTGAAAGTGCGGCGGTAAGCGTGTCCGAGGCAAGAGAAATCTTTAAAGACAATGAGTTGAAGCTATTTGCGCTGGCTGAGTTAATGGCAGATCAGCAAGTCTTTGTTTATTCTTTCGGTAATGTAACAGAATTTTTCCTTGAACCGATGGCGCTTGAATTAGCGACAGCGCAATATTTTTCATTATTAAAAGTTTCTGGCGCTTACTGGCAGGGAAACCCGGAAAATGAAATGCTGCAACGGGTCATGGGAGTTGTTTTTGCTGAGAAGTCACAGCTCCTTGCTCACTTAGATTATCTGGAAGAGTCAGAAAAACGCAGTCATCAGAAATTAGGGAAAGAGCTTGATTTATTTATGTTTTCTGAAGAAGCTCCTGGGATGCCTTTCTACTTGGAAAATGGCTTGACTATTCGGAATGAATTGCAGAGATTCTTACGAGAATTGCAGGCAAAATATGATTATAAAGAAGTTAAAACACCATTGATCTTGAATCAACGATTGTGGGAACGTTCAGGGCATTGGGATCATTATAAAAATAATATGTACTTCACGAAGGTTGCAGATGAAGATTATGCTTTGAAACCAATGAATTGTCCTGGTCATTGCTTGATCTTCAAGGATCGCAAACGATCATATCGTGATTTACCGATGCGGATGGCAGAGTTTGGCCAAGTCCACCGTCATGAATTCAGTGGTGCTTTGAACGGATTATTGAGAGTTCGGACCTTCTGTCAAGATGATGCTCATATTTTTGTACGACGGAATCAAATCGAACAAGAAATCGCCTTGGCCTTGAAAATTATTGATGAGGTTTACAAGATTTTTGGCTTTGAATATGGTGTCGAGCTTTCGACGCGACCAGATGACTTTATGGGTGAAATTGAGTTATGGGATGAAGCAGAAGCATCCTTAGGAAAAGTATTGACTGATCTTGGCTACAAATACAATATCAATGAAGGCGATGGCGCATTTTATGGACCGAAGATCGATATTCATATCAAAGATGCCTTAAATCGAAGCCATCAATGTGCCACCGTGCAATTAGACTTTCAAATGCCAGAAAAATTTGATCTGACTTATGTTGATGAAGATAATCAGGAGGCTCAGCCAGTGATGATTCATCGTGCGGTTTTTGGTTCATTGGATCGTTTCTTAGGTATCTTGATCGAGCATTATGCAGGAGCATTTCCCTTCTGGTTAGCTCCGAAGCAAGTCGCACTTATCAATGTAGCTCCGCCTCATGAGTCTGGTGTAGAAGAACTATTTCAAGAGTTTCATGCCGCAGGTATTCGTGTAGAGAAAGATTTGCGAAATGAAAAATTAGGCAAAAAAATCCGCGAGGCTGAATTACGGAAAATTCCTTACATCTTGGTAATTGGCGACAGGGAAATAAAAGAAGGAACATTTGCAGTTCGTAAACATGGCAGCGATAAAATCAAGCAAATGACCAAGCTCGAATTTATGAACTTGGTTAAACAGCAGATCCAAGAAAAAAATCATCAATATTATTAAAGCAAGATAGGTATTAAAAAAGCTGGAATTTTTCCAGCTTTTTTGATACCTATAAGCAACTAGGGAACTTTTATTAAAACAATAGTTGCCATTTTCCCTGTTTCCTGTGTATGATAGTCAGGTTGGCAATACTGTTTTACGCAGTTACGTTAAAAAAAGCTGGCTTTTTTAGCTCATAGAAAGAATTAAAAGTCACAATTTTAGAAAGCAGGGAACTTATGGATATTTATTTAAAAAAAGCTGCACTTCACATTGTGGATCGCGAATCAGGGGATCCGATTTATAGTCAGAGTGAATTAGATTTAACAAAAGAATACGTTCGTGAGTATTTGATAAAAAAAATTCAAAAGTTATCTTCCGCCCAAACCAAAACAGGAACGCTAGCAGAGGACTCAACATTTGCATTATTAAGCCAACAAGCAGAACATGATTTTTTACCCGCTAGTGAAAAAATTGTGACGCGTTGGTATGAAGCTTATAAAGAAAGTGAGGAAGCACCAAGTGCGGATGCCTTTGTCGTGTTATACGAAGAAGACACTCAACTATATTTGGCCTTTCTAAAAGTGAATTACCATGAAGGTTATACACATATCGTAGATTCAGACGATACTGGCTTGAAAAATGAATTGATCATTCATCGTGCGTTGCTTTCGGGTAAGACACAAAAAGCCGATGAAGGCATTGTAGTTAATCTGAACAATCTGAGTTATGAAGTGATCGAAAAAAAATACCCATTTTCAGGAGAAAAGCGTTTATACTTTTCAACGCAAGTGATCGAAAGTCGTCCCGCACCATCATTGGAAGAAAATGTTCGAGTGATTAAGAAGGTCGCGGAAAAAATTGGGGAAAAGTTTGAAAATCAAAAACATGATGTAATCGCTGACGTGAAGGAAGCTGTTTACGACATTGTAGAAGAAAGCGGACAGATTGATGCTAAAGTTGTGGCGCAAAAGGTTTTCAAAGACAATGTTTCAGCTCAAGTTGCGTTTCAAGAAGAAGTCGTTGAAAAAGGCTATGTGGATCAAGCGCCATTGTTGAGAGAAGTCCGTGAGATCACTGAAAAAAAATATGGCAAACAAAAATTAAAATTATCGAATGGAATTGAATTGATTGTGCCATTGGATGTTTATCGTAATCCAGAGTTAATCGAATTTATCAACAATCCTGACGGTACGATTTCTGTGACGATCAAAAATGTCGATGAAGTAATCAACCGTCTATAACAGGCGGTTGTTTTCTTTTATGGGAATAGCTAGAATTAGAGAAAATATCTCTGGAGGACAAGATGGAAGCATATCAAAATTTTTTTCATATTGGGCAATATACCGATTCTGAAGCGATGACGGGCTGCACAGTAATTCTTTGCGAAGATGGAGTTACAGGTGGCGTTTCTGTACGAGGGGGATCACCGAACACACGGGATACAGACGCTTTGAAATCTGAGAATAATCGAAAATTTGTCCATGGCGTGACATTATCTGGCGGCAGTGCTTTTGGTTTAGCCGCGAATGCTGGAATTGTGGATTTTTTAGAAGAAAACAAAATCGGACGAGATATGGGAATCACCTTTGTACCCAATGTTGTTGGTGCGAGTTTATTTGATTTACGAATCGGTCGTTCAGATGTTCGACCAAATTATCAAGCCGGACGCCAAGCGTGTGAAGCAGCATTTAACGATCAGCCATTTCAAGCGGGAAATTATGGTGCTGGAACAGGCTGCAGTGTCGGAACGATCAATGGTGCAAAAAACGCTATGAAAGGCGGGATCGGACTTCATACGATTGCACATGGAAATTTATGGGTAACCGCAGTGATTGCTGTCAATGCTGTAGGAGATGTTTTTGACGAAGAAGTTGGAAAGATAATCGCTGGTGCTCGTAAACCAGGTGAGCAGCGAATCGGCTTCTCGGAGGAGTTGTTCCTCGAGTATTATCAAAATGAAGCAGCCTTGTTTGATGGGAATACAGTGATTGGCTGTGTGATGACTAACGCGACTTTCCCAAAAGCTAAGATGAACAAATTAGCTGATATCAGTCATAATGGGATTGCGCGGGCGATTCGTCCTTCACATACAACCTATGATGGTGATACCTTATTTGTTTTAGGTGCAAATCAAATTAATGCTAGTTTTGAAGCAGTCTCGATTTTAGCGGTTGAAGCTGTTCGTCAGGCAATTGTAAAAGGAACTAAAGCTGCAGCGACCTATGGGGACTATTTAGGATATCAGAATCGATAAACAAACGGCCAAGACTAACATTGTCTTGGCCGTTTGTTTTATCAATTGATTTTAACCCTGTCTACGATTCCACTAACTTGCTAAAAGCAGAACTGGCAACTCGCGGCTAATTCGTTATAAGGAAACAATTTTTTCAAAACCTGAAAAAATTGAACCAATACTCATTCCGCCTACCATCCAACTAAACATCGCGAAGGAAGTCATGTTTTTAGGAATAATTTTTGCCAGTCCAACTAGAAGCACTGCAAAAAGACTAGCTAAGGTTCAGCTAGTCAATGGGGAAGAGTTATTTAACGCGTGGTTCTGATTCTAAATTGTCGCTGATTTTGTCTGTTTGATTGCTCAAAGCACTTTTTGCACGATTTGTTTGTTTTGAGGCGAATCTTCCAGTCGTTTGAGCGGCACTAGTAACTTTATCTTGAACAGTCTCGCTGTCTTCTTCGTATTCTGCGCGAGTTTTAATATCTACGACGTTCACATTGACTTCAATTACATCTAAGTGAGTCATTTTATTGACTTCCTCAGAGATCAATTTCTTCATTTGATCATAAATATTTTCGATGTCTTTACCATATTCAACAACAACATCCATATCGACAGCGACTTGTTGTTTGCCAACCTCTGTGCTGATTCCAGAAGTTACATCATCACTATTGACTAATTTGTCTTTGATATTCGAGAAAAATCCGCCATCTACAGTTAATAAGCCATTTACATTTTCCAAAGCAATGCCGATAATTTTTTGGATGACTTTGTCTTCATAGGTTAATTCACCTTTAATATCTTTTTTTGGTTCTGTTGGTTTGATTGTTGTGTTTTCCATTCTTTTGTCCTCCTATTGTGTTAATGGATGATTCTTTTCAAAAGAAAAGATCATGGTAATCTGATGTGTGTAACTATTTTTTTAAATAGTCATCTAAAATATGATTATTTTTTAAATAGATGCCGATAGCTACGCCGATGATCGTGATCAGAATCAATAAAATCGTTTTAAAAAAGCCGATTGTAAAGAATAGCACAGCTAAGATAAAACCGAGGATACCAAAGATCATAGGCAGTTTGTCTCGTGTTAAAAATTCTTGCATCGCTGTTCCTCCTATTCTACTCGCGGCCGAGTTACCGTTGCTTCTGATGAAGTTGGTTCAATTGCCTGTAGTTTTACTTTAATTGAAACTTTTTCTTCAGAACCTAATAATTCTCGAAGTTTTGTTTCCACGTTTTTAGTCCATTGATCTGTTTGACCAATTAAACCAGAAGTTTTCTTTAACTGACCATGAACATTTACTTTAATTCTATTTTTCGTCGCCGCTACATTGACCTTAGGGTTATTCATAAAGTCTTCCTGTTTGATACTTGTCCGAACATACCCTTCGATCGCTCGCTTATCCAGAGCTAACTCGCCACGATTTTCTTTCAAGGAGAATTTGGTTACTCTCTTTGGATAGAATATGATTACGAAGATACCGATTACCGTTAAGATCGCTAAAGCTGCTGCTACCCAAAATAAATAGAGCTGAGCATATTGATTTGTCAGCACAAATTGCTGCAGTGAGCTAAAGTCCAATGGGTTTGAAGCGATGAAGTAATAGATTGCTACAACGGATAGAAAAATGGAAAGTAAAACCAGTGAGAAAATAATCAAGATGGTTTTGAGAAATTTGTTCATACCGCACCTCCTTACTTCAATATTTTTAAATTGTTTACACTCAAATAGTAAAATGACACCCCTTTTATGTAAAAGAATCTGCCTATTGCCATAGTAAATTTCCTCTTTACATGTGGATAAAAGTAATATAATTAAGGAGATAATAACTTTTTTTGGAAATTTTCATTTTTTTTATTGAATCGGAAAAAAATGAAAGAGCATTATTTTTGAAAAAAAGAAGTGGGCTAGGAACCCACTTCTTACATAATTAAACTTGTTATCGTTCTTTCCATTTACGGTATCGACGATAGAGACTTTCAATGACTAAGAAAAGAATCGAAAGAGCTGCTACGGAATAGCCAAAGACACCAAGATCAGAGATCAAGGTATCACCTTCAGGAGATGTCTGGACCAAAATTGATGAGCCGATAACCAAAGCGGAAAGAATTAAGCCAATTACCAAACGATTGACCATTGCTTCTGCTCGTTCTAAGAAATTATGCTGATTTTTAAGCTCTAAATTTAACTTGCCCTTACCTTTAGCAAACGTATCAAGTACATTTAAGGTACGGTTAGGTATTTTTGGCAAAGCTTTTAGAGAAGTTAAGTAATCTAAACCAGTTTCTTGCAATTCATCTTTCAGATTCAATTGTTGAAGAAAATATTTTTGTGCAAAGGGGGCAACGACTTCAAATAAAGAGAGATCTGGATTAAGATCCTCGATGACTCCTTCTAGGGTACCGAAGGCTTTAATCAACATGGTGACTGAATCATCGATCTGTAGATTGTTATCATGACAGATAATCACTACTTGAGAAAATACTTTCTGCAGGTCGATTTCTTTGACAGGTAAGTTCAAATAACGATTTAAGAAATCATCTAGCTCATAAGTAAATTTCTCCTCATCAAAGCTGCCGACTTGTTTGCAAATAGCGTGAACAGCATTCGTAATTCGTTGATTGTCTTTACTATAAATGGCAATGATCGTATTACTCATCTTGGCCTGCATCTCGTGGTTGATAGTACCCATCATTCCAAAGTCGATCACGTTCAGACGAAAGGGTCGCAGCTGTTCATTGCGAGAAATGGTAATCTCATAAGGGATATTGCCAATTTTTCCTTGACGTTCCTTTGTTTTCAACTGTTGATCCTTTCGATTTTCTTCCTCGCTCATCAGCTGCAATAGAAGATTACCTGGGTGTGGATCAGCATGAAAGAAACCATCCTCAAAAACTTCTTTCATAAAATGCTCGATCAATAATTGACTAATCGTCTTTTTTAATTCCTTATAGGTTGTTTCGCCTTGGACGATTTTTTCATCCTTCGTATTGATTAGTTCCTTTAAATTTGTCCCAGGCATTAACTCCATTACGATGACTTTTTTAGAAGAGTAAGCTGGTTCCATTTTAGGAACTCGAATTTCTTTCCAATCATTGTTTAAACGATAAAATTCCTCCGCTAATTCTAGTTCTTTTTGAAAATCTAATTCATTTTGTAGAGACACACGAATCTCTTTTAAAATATTTTTGAGATCAATGACTTTGCTTTCTGGAACCCAATTGGCGATTGGGATGGCTTTTTCAAACAAAGATAGATCTAACTCGATTTCGGAAGCAATCCCAGGATGTTGAACTTTAGCGACAACTTTTTGCCCGTTTTTTAGCCGCGCATGATGCGCTTGTGCAATTGAAGCAGAGGCAAAGGGCTGTTCATCAAAGCTCTCGAAAATTTCTGTTAAAGGTAGCTCTAATTCTTTTTCAACTAAGGCTTTAACAGAGTCAAAATCATCTGTTTTCACGTCATCTTGTAATTTTCGCAGCTCTTTAGTGAAGTCTAAGGTAAAAATATCTGTCCTGACTGACATCATTTGCCCCACTTTGATGAAGGTGGGTCCTAATTCCTCGAAGGCCTTACGAACTTCCTCTGGATTCTTTTGTTGAGTAATATTTTTAACGACGCTGTAGTGGTTAACGATTTTCACGATTTGACGCAAACGAGCAGCTTTGGATTTTTCTCGCATTATTACACCCCCTAGTAGGTATTAAAGCAACTATTATGAAGAGTATGATGGATATCATTTGTTTCTATCTTACAAAAGATTTTTATGAGATACAAACAACCCCTAATTATTTCCGCTAGAAAAGAATTAGGGGTTCAAGAAATTAACGATTTGTCACGACTTGAATGACCTGCATGATGCAGTAGGTGATACCTGCGGCAATTACGGGGCCAGCGGCTATCCCTTTTAGAAAAACAACCCCCATAATCGTACCAAACACTAAAGCAACGGTAACTTCAGGAGATTGATTAATCAATCCAACCCCTTTTGAAGATAAGACCGCAACCAAAACGCCACAGAGTGTTGCAACCCAGCCCAACGGTGATTTTAAGGTGTTCAATAAATCTTTTAAGACAATATCACCAGTAGCGATAGGAACCAGGATCGTTGCTGATATTAGCGTAACACCCCAGTTGATTCCTTGTTTGTTTAAGATTGATAAAAATTTATCTGAATGGGGAATTAATTTTAAAACTAGTATCGCAAGTGTCGCGATCATTAAACTTTGATTTTTCGCAATAAGGGCGATTATTAAAATGACACCTAAAAAAAGCCAACTCTCCATTTTATTCACTCCTTCTTTGTATATATAAACTAATTTTTCTTCTATAATTAATTTGGACTTTCACAACGTATCTACTATACAAGATAATTCGTCAAGTTGCGACTTTTTTCCTAAGTGACTTTAGTGTAAGCTTTTAAGGAGGGAGGATATACATGAAAATAGGATTACGTACGATCAAGACCGCGGTGGCTGCACCTATCGCTTTATTATTAGCTGGAGGTTTAAGCTTAGAGTCGGCTGCATCAGCTGCTATCATAACGATCTTGACTGTCACCAATACTAAACGCTCTACAGCAAAGACTGCACTGAATAGACTTTTTTCATTAACATTAGCAACGAGTATTGCGGCTATCTGTTTTTCACTCTTGGGATTTCATCCAATTGTCTTCGGTTTGTATCTATTATTCTTCATCCCCTTGTCGATTCAGTTTGATTTAGCAGAGGGAATTGCCGTTAGTTCTGTTTTGATCACACATTACTTAGCAGCAGGTGAGATGCCTGTACCGTTGATCATTAATGAATACCTACTGATGATCATTGGGGTGGGCTGTGCGCTGGCCGCCAATCTTTATATGCCAAATACGGAGAAAAAAATTCAAGAAGATCAAGCAGTCGTCGAAGTTTCCATGAAAAAAATGCTGGGACAAATGTCCGCCTATCTGAATCAACCAGCTAAGGAAGAGCTTTTGCGGCAGGAATGTTTATCCTTACGCGACTTTGTTCGAGAAGCTCAAGTTCGCGCTCAAGAATATGAAGAGAATCGGTTCTTTTCTGGCAATAGTTACTATTTTGAGTATTTTGCGATGCGCCGCTTACAATTAAAAGTCCTATCTGACATGTTGCAGATATTAAATCGTCTAGATGCAGAACCAGAAGATGTGCAGGAACTACAAGAACTGTTTGAATTTACTGCTCAGACTTTAGCAGAGGACAACGATGGTGCAGAGATTTTAACGAAGATTGCTGAAACAGATCAGCGATATCAACAAAAAAAGTTACCAGAAAGTCGTCAGTCTTTCGAAGAACGAGCTATGCTTTTCCAACTTTTTCGACTATTTCAAGATTTCATTGAGATCAAAGCTGGATTTAATCGGAACAAGTGATGAGAAAGAATCAGTCTTTTGTCCCATGTAAACGGTTGAAAACTTCTTTATGATAAAGATAAGAAAACAGGTAAGGGGTATAAATATGAAAAAGATAGTTTTAGGGTTGATTTTAATTGGTGCGGCTTTAGTGTGTATTAGCAGTATGTTTGTTCACAATCGTATGAGTAATGAGACATTCACTACAACAAAGCCCGTTCGGGAATTGGTTGTAGATGATCGGAATATGCCGGTCGATATTGTGGGTGTGTCTGGGAATCGAACGCGAATCAACTATAAAAAGAGCAGAGATATCAAATACAACATTAAACAAACGAATAATACCTTAACTTTGGAGCGTAAAAGAAGTATTGGTTTTAATTTTGATTTCTTTAATTTCGGAAACAGCAGCCCTAGAGTAACAATTGAAGTGCCAAAAGCTAAGCTGAAGGATTTGCAGGTTGAAACGTCTAATGGCAAGCTGTCAACAGAAAATTTAGTGTTGGATAATTTAAATTTGGAAACTAGCAATAGCAAAATGATTATCAATGATGTCGATGCCAATAGTGTGGATGCAGAAACCAGCAATGGAAAAGTGGAGCTTTCACAGCTCAAATTTGATGATGGGTCCTTTGAAACGAGCAATGGTAAAATGGATCTTTCAGATTTGAATTTTAATGAGGGAGAATTCCAAACGTCAAATGGGAAGATTAATCTAATGAATGTGAAACCGAAAGAATCGCTTTCTCTTGAAACCAGTAATTCAGAGGTGAATGGAACGATTATTGGTAATAAAGAAGATTTTTCGATCACGTCAAAAACAAGTAATGCCTCAAACAATTTAGGCAATCAAAAGAATGGTTCAAAAGAGTTAGAAGTTAGGACTAGTAATGCAGATATTGAGATTGCCTTTGTTCGATAATTGATTTGTTAGGAGTTCTTCTAGGAATTTCAGCAAAGGGCTTGCCGTTCATGAAGAAGTTGGCGTTTCTCTTTTTATTCTCGCTATTCATTGAAGGAATGCAATTTGTCTTAAGAATAGGGGGCGACCGATGTAACGGATGTTCTGATGAATTTTATCGGTGGTTTCTTAGGAATTTGTATTTATCAAGGGTTACGGCGGATTGTTCCTGAAACAAAATTAGATAAGCGTCTCATTGCCATAGGTACTGTAATGGGGGGCCTATGTTTAGGAATGGTACTGTTTATCATTTTTATTAATCGTTAAAGACAAAGAAACTCTTCAGCAAGGTCGCTGAAGAGTTATTTTTTTTGGAAAGCATTCGTATTTCGTTGGAACCGCCATACCAAGAACGATTCAGAAACGGCTAAATATAGGAATAAACCAGCTATAATCAAGACCGCATCGGTACCAATCATTCGATAAGAAAAAACTGAGACAATCGCACCAGCGATGAAAGCCAAAACCACTAATAGAAAATGCACAAAGCGTGATTTAGCCTCGGAGTTTTTGGTAGCCAAATAATCGTAAAGATTTGTTGCGACCCCTTTTAAATTACCAGTTGTAAATAAATTTGTATAAGCAAGCCCGTTAATTTTATCAAAGGATACCCATTGAATTGCCGCAGTAAAGGCAATCATGATAGTAATAATTGCAGGATGTGGTTGTATAAAATCTAAGCTGATTATAAAAAAGACAACCGCTTCAAAATAAAGCAGAAATAATCGCCAGAAATGCATTTCCTTCTTTTTGAAATAATCAATCATAAATTTTGCTAAAAGAATTCCGATAAAAAAGAATAGGGTGGAAAGCATTTTTTTTCCAACCATGCTCCACTGCCGATCGTAGGCTTGAATGATTGCTAAAATTATATTCCCCGTTTGGGCTGAAGCGAAGGCGCTGTAACGAATATAGGTATAACTATCCATCATTCCGCCAATGAAGGTCAATAGCAATCCGACCGAACGATTCTCATGAAAACTAGTAGTCATTTGTTACTCATCTCTTTTCGCTGACTATCTTACCATATTTTTTCAGAAAAATGATAATCAATATCATAGGTATTTTCATATATTAAATTATTCAGCGGATTAAGATAAAATTTTATGCGATTCACAATCAGCTCTTGAATTTTCTAGTAAAAAGCTGATATAGCAGAAAACGTACATGAATTTTTCATAAGAATCATTTAAAAGTTTCCTCTTTTTAGCAGCCGAAAACAAATGATTTTATTTTTGATGGAAATATAATTCGGATTATTGGCTTTAATAGATAGAATCTTAAAAATAAATTAATGTTATTGGCTTATTTCACGAATGATTAGAAGGAAAAGAACAGCGAGTGAAGATATTCAAAAGGTGCTCTCTTTTTCGAAAGAATGTGTTAGAATGAAAATGCTTTTTATCCTGTGAACGTGAAGGGAATTGAGAACTTACCATGCCTGTAAAAAAAAGGACACCATGGTTAGAGGCGTTATACGCGGCGATGCCGCTCTGTTTTAGTTACATTCCGGTTGGTTTGGCATGTGGTATGCTTTTACAAAAAGCGGGATTTAACATCTTCTTAACAGCCTTACTATCGATGCTTGTTTTTTCAGGAGGCGCACAATTTTTAGTCGTCTCAATGATTAGTGTGCATGCATCATTTGTGTCTACTATCCTAATGGTTTTCTTCTTGGAGCTACGTTATGCTTTACTTGGTTCCAGTTTGTCGCAATTTTTTAAAAAAGAAAAACGATCATTCATTGCGCTTTTTTCACAATCAATGAATGATGAAAATTACGCAGTCAACTATTTGAAATATTCTACTGATCCTGAATGGAACCGTAAGAAAGCGTTATATGTTAATTGGTTTTCGATGGCGTCTTGGACAGGGAGTACAGTTTTAGGAACCATTTTCGGTTCTGTGATCCATGTCGACACTGAATTGGTTCATTTTGCTTTGACAGCCATGTTCATTTTTATGTTTATGATGCAATTAAGCAATGGTCTATTATTAGCCACTGGTTTATTGTCTGGCGTCTTAGCAATTATTTTCATGCTCCTTTTCAAAAATACCTTTGGGTTGATTTTAGCGACTTTATTGGCTTCATTAACCGGCTACTTGGTTGAACGTTTTTGGAAAACTGCCCATAATAAAAATGATGGACCGGATCATTACGATCTGACCGGTGGGGAGGTTCATCATGAGTAATACTTCTTTGCTATTGCTAATTCTTTGCTTATTTGGAGCCTCCTATTTACCGCGTCTTTTTCCGATGTTGTATTTTTCCCAACGACAGGTGCCGCAATGGTTCAGTGATTGGATGAAATATGTGCCAATCTCATTATTTGCAGCTTTAGTTTTTAAAGATGTATTTATCAGCGGAAATCATTTTGAAGTGATCGGCAATGTACGGATCATCGCAATGTTTTTAGTCGCTGGGGTAGCATACAAGACTCGTTCGATGGCTATTTCAGTGATTACTGGATTAGCGGCTATCTTCTTATTGTCCATGATTTAAAAATGAGACACTCTTGTAAGGGTTCTTTCTTAACGTTGAGTATGGAGAAAAGTTAGTGACGTATTTGTTCTTATCTTCAATAAGAGCCAAATAGATTACTAAGTTTTTCAGTCATATTCAAACTTGAGAAAGAATCTTTTTTAGAGTGTCTCTTTTTCCTGTTTGATTGTTAGTTTTGGTACTCAGCTATAGGTCGATAGGTTAGGACCTGCATTTTTCGATAGAATTCTGCTGGTAGATTTTTCCAGGACTGCAAAAGGTTATGGAAAAAACCGCCATCTGCATTAATGATATATTCATTTAATAATAAGCCAAAGGATTTTTTTGGCTGCTCTTTAACTAATTTTTCGTAGAACTCAGTTGCTTGTTCTTGGTTATCTGCGACAAAAAGTGTGTTGACTTCAACATATGCGCCCTCGATATTTTGGGTTTCTTCGACAAAGTACACGGACTTGGTAACCTTTTCTTTCTCCACCATATGAGTCACCCTTTCTTTAAGTTACTCATAGCTTACAAGACAAATATTAACTAATGATGAATTAATTCGTTTTTTACGTCAATTAATTATGAATTTTTTAGGTTGCTTGGCAAAAATATTTTAAAATTACTGCCTTTATTTGGTGAACTGTTGACTTTGATCGTTCCATGGTGTAGTTCAATGATTTGCTTTGCTAAAGCTAGACCTAAGCCGTTGCCTTTCGTTTTACGACTTGTATCGCTTTGATAAAATTTGTCGAAAATACGATCGGCGACATCTTCAGTCATGCCGATACCTTCGTCGCTGATCATAATGGTTTGCCCAGCGTTATCATTTTTTAGATAAACACGGATGTTGCTGTTCTTACGACTGTATTTAATTGCATTGTCCATTAAATTCAGCCAGACTTGATAAAGAAATTCCTCGTTGCCATAATACTCCGTCCAAGGAAGATCCAAATCTAGCGACAAGTTTAGCTGCTCCCATTTTGGTTGTAGAAATAAAATGACCTCACGAATTTGTTCATCTAAACGAAAGTATTGGAAATCCAGTCCGATGCCTTGGTTTTCCAGTTTGCTTAGTTTTAGAATATTATCGGTAAGATGTGTTAGCTGATGTGTACCATCCAGCATTCGTTCTAAGTAAATTTGCCGTTCCTCTTTTGATAATTCCTCATTTTGTAATAATTGTACATAACCCTTGATTGTAGCAATCGGTGTTTTAAATTCATGAGAGACCGTCGAAACAAAGTCATTTCGTAATGTTTCGATACTACTTAATTCTTTTACCATAACATTGAAATCATGGTAAAGCTCTTCAACGTCTTCCATTTGCTGTTGTTCGTCTAATTGTACAGTGAAATCGCCTTTTGAGACTTTGCTCATCGCTTGCCTTAGATTGCCGATTGGTAAAAGGATTCGCTTTCCTACAAAAAATGAAAGGGTAGCACCAATCACTAGGCTTAAGAAAATAATGAAATAAAAAGGGAAAAGGTGCCCTTCTTTTTCAGGTGCCAGCAGCTGGTAGTGATTGACTATAAAAAGCAGGCCGACAAAAACCGCTAATACAACGACCATCATTAAAAACGTGATCGCAACGAAGTACATCCATAATTGTGGAAATAATTTTTTTCTCATGAGTGAATGACCGCCTTGTAGCCTAATCCGCGAATTGTTTCAATCGAAAAATCCGAATTTTTTTCCAAGCGAGTACGCAGTCGTTTGATATGAACATCGATGGTTCGCTCATCAGTATCAGAGTCCAAGCCCCATATCTCGTCCATTAATTGCTGACGGGTAAAAATTTTGTTAGGATAAGCCAGTAATTTATATAGTAATAAAAATTCTTTTTGCGGCAAGGTTTCCGTTTGGTCGCTTGTTTTGATCTGGTAGGTTTCTTGGTCCAGCCGAGTTTTTCCTACTACTAATTCTTTTGTGTGGACAATTTGTGCTCGACGCAATAAAGCATCCACCCGCAGTATCATTTCGTTTACATCAATTGGCTTAACCATATAATCATCTATACCTATTGTAAAGCCACGTTTTTTATCTTCGAAAGAGTCCTTAGCTGTGATAAATAAAATAGGTAAATCATAGCCTGCTTCTCGTAAACTTTCGGCTAACTCATAGCCGTCCATATCCGGCATCATGATGTCGCTGATGATCAGATCAATGAATTGCTTATCTAGGATATTTAAGGCATCTACACCATTCATCGCACGAAATACCTCGAAGCGTTCATTTTTTAAAGCAGATTGATAAAGTAATGATAAGTTTTCATCATCTTCTACAATAAGTATTCGATTCATTTGCGTCACCTTCCTTTTTGCTTAATAATAGTAACAAATCACTGTGAACCTAGTATGAATTCTTGTTCATTTTGAGTTAATAATGCCATGCTATCTTTACGATGTAAACAGAAAGAAAAGGGTGACGTAATGTTAGAATTAAAAGACATTAAGAAATACTATCATGTGGGGGATACGACAACCAAGGCTTTAGATGGTGTATCAGTCGCATTTCGGCGGCAAGAATTTGTCGCAATTTTAGGTGCCAGCGGATCAGGTAAGACGACTATGTTGAATGTGATTGGCGGCTTAGATAACTATGATTCTGGTGATATGGTGATTGATGGGAAATCAACTAAAACCTTTAAGGATGCCGATTGGGATGCTTATCGTAATAACTCCATCGGATTCGTTTTTCAAAGCTATAATTTGATTAGTCATTTAGGAATCATCGACAACGTGGAACTTGGTATGACGTTAAGCGGGGTTTCAAAAGAAGAGAAACAACAAAGAGCAGAGGACGCTTTACGACGAGTCGGATTGGCCGATCATATGCATAAGAAACCGAACCAACTTTCTGGGGGCCAGATGCAGCGGGTCGCCATTGCTCGAGCGTTGGCGAACGATCCTGATATTTTACTTTGTGATGAGCCAACCGGGGCGTTAGATACGGAAACCAGTGTGCAAATCATGAATCTAATTCAAGAATTGTCGAAAGAGAAATTAGTCATCATGGTGACTCATAACCCTGAATTAGCAGATAAATATGCTGATCGGACCATCAGATTTTCCGATGGTCGGATTATGGATGATTCTCATCCGCATATTGAAGGAAAAAAAGGAGAACAATTTCAATTAAAACGTACGAAAATGAAATTCGTGACCGCATTGAAGCTTTCCTTTAATAATTTACGGACGAAAAAAGGTCGGACCTTCTTAACTGCCTTCGCTTCAAGTATTGGGATCATCAGTATCGGGATTGTGCTTTCACTATCCAGTGGATTCCAAAAGCAAATCGATAGCACGCAAGCTGAGACTATGGCGAAGTATCCAATCACGATCTCAAAAACAACAACAGATCAATCGGCTAATCGCGATCGGGCACTCGGTTCAGAAAAGGCCAGCGGGTCAAATAAAGACACGAAAAATAGTGTTGTGGCAAAGATCAGTGATGAGGACAAAGCCCAGCATACGAATAAAATCAATCAGGATTATGTTGATTATATTAATGATATCGATCCTAAATTGAGTAATAATATTGGCTTTACTCGTGTGGTTGGTATGAATCTTTTACGTGATATTGATGGCGATGTGAAGCCAGTAAAACTATCTAATGATTCGCCAGATAATGGTCCTTCAATGATGAGTGCGATGTCTAGTATGACAGGAATGGGTGTGTCTTCGTTTCCAACACAGCTAGATAAAGACTCAGGTAATTTCTTAAAGGATAACTATAAATTGCTGGCTGGTGCTTATCCAAAAGCCAATACAGACGTTGTATTGATTGTTGATGCGAATAATAGTACCAATATCAATTCGTTGAAAAATCTTGGATTTGACGTTAAGGATGACGAAAAGGTAGATTTTGACAAAATCGTTGGTACTGAATTTAAGTTGATTAATAACAATGAATACTATTCAAAAATACCGACAGGTAACTTTATTCCTAATAATGATTACAAAGCGATGTATGATAATGCCAACAATGACACACTGAAAATTTCTGGAATTTTACGGGTGAAGGAATCATCAACAATGAATCTTTTAGCACCGGGAATTGCCTATAGTAACGAGCTAACCTCTAAAATCGTTAAAGATAATGAAAACTCTGAAATTGTTAAAGCACAAAGAGATACAGACATAAACGTCATGACAAATGAAAAATTAGACGATGCAACTAAAGAAAGTACATTGGCTTATCTAGAGGGAGATAGTATCCCTAGCAGTATTATGATCTATCCAAATAACTACAAGGACAAAGAACAAATCTTGAGCTATTTAGATGATTACAACAAAGGAAAGAAAAAAGAAGATAAAATCATCTATACTGATCTAGCAGGAACGATGACTGAATTGACTGGTGGTTTGATGGATGCCATCACTTATGTATTGATCGCCTTTGCTGGAATTTCTTTAGTGACCAGTATGATCATGATCGGTATTATTACCTATACGTCAGTCATTGAACGGACGAAGGAAATTGGTGTTTTGAAAGCTTTAGGGGCACGAAAAAAAGATATTACTCGTGTATTTGATGCAGAAACCTGTATTTTAGGGGTTGCATCTGGAACACTTGGCGTATTGATTGCCTACTTGGCAACTTTTCCAATCAATGCGATTTTATACAATATGACTGAATTAGAAAATGTTGCGCAATTAAATCCAGTTCACGGCGTTATCTTGATCATTGTTTCAACGGTATTAACCATGATCGGTGGTCATATTCCAGCAAGAATGGCAGCGAAGAAAGATGCTGCAATTGCATTGCGAGCAGAATAGAAATAAAGGCAGCTTCTCTAAAAGATAAGGAGAAGCTGCCTTTTTGTGATTCTTGAAGGGCAAAAGCATATTAGTTATCGGACAAAAAGAAAATTAAGGATCGCCAAGGCTACAAACCCAAAGGTAATCAATCCACAAACAATCAGATGAAGACGTTTATTCATTAAGGCTACTGCAATAAATTCTCTAAGAAAAGCATTCGGCAAATAGTAGCGTGCAGTTTTTGAACCGATACCGTCGATTTTTAAACCAACATCTTCGGCATACATTCCGGCCCTAAAAATGTGGTAGTTATTTGAAGTAAAGATTGCGTGATAGCCACTCGGTTTTTCACGTTCCATAATTTCTTTACTAAACTTCATGTTTTCAAGAGTATTGGTAGATTGTGCCTCCATAATAATATCTTCGTCTGGAATTCCCTGCTCCAAAGCATATTCTCTCATTGCTTGCGATTCAGGAATCTTTTCATCAGGTCCTTGTCCACCAGACATTAAAAGCTGGGGCGGTGATAATGTTTTTTCGCTTTGTTCGCGGTAAAATTGAATTGCACGATCAATCCGTTTGGCCAATAATGGCGTGACTTTTTTACCACCGATTAATCCAGCACCTAAAACAATCACAAAATCCTGATTATATTTTGGTTTATTGAGTTGATAAATCAATGAGATCGATAAAAAATTCCAAAAGACGACAAAGAAATAAAACGCGATCGTCGTCGGAATCGAAAGCAAAATGACTGACCAATCAGGAAGTATTCGTGGACCGATCGTTCGTAAAATAATCAATGCTACGATCGCCAAACCCAGAATCAAGGTCAACAAGTTAGGCAGTTTGCGTGATTCGTGTCGCAAGACAATGAAACTATTGCCAATCAAGAAGATTACGGCCGCGTAGATACCAAACAATATGGTCATTAAAAATAAGAGTGCTAATAGTCCTAAGATACCCATACCAATCAAAGAGCTTGCGGTAAGGGTTACAAGCGCTACGTAGCCCATAAAACTTATTAGTGCAAGATTCAGTAGCCAGCCATTTCGTAAGCGGCATTTCTCTTTAATATAAAAATAGCGAAACAATAAAAAGAAGAAAAGCGGGATCAAAATATAAAAGGTTTTCTTTTGAATTTCAATCACACAAAAATATAAGACAAGAAAAATGCCTGTCCACAATGCAAAATTACTAAATTTGTTTTGTTTGAAACGAATCATTACACTAATTAAAACAATAAAATAGATGGCTAAAGCAAGTAAATCTCGTTGAAAATCCATCCCATCACTCCTTTGAAATTTGGGAAATATATTTTTAAGCTTTTTTGATGATTAGCTTATGCTTGTTTATATGTCAGTATAACAAAGAACGGGTGAAATGCGCAGTTAAGAACTATTAGTTGGTTTTATTTAGGAAGATTAGTAAACTTAAGTGGAGGATGTCGGTTTTTGCTTTTTACAGTTACTCTTTTCATTTTTAATGAACTGAGTATAAAGGATGAATAAATTAAGTAAGATAGTATTCGTAATAAGAGTATATTTCAAAAAGTAATTTACTAAAATGATCTAGGAGGGATATGGATGAAGATTAAAGGCATTGATCGCGTGGATCTGCCCACTATTTTTGTTGTCGGAAAAGAAGGACATGGTTTAGCTGAGGATGGGCAATCGTGGGTGCCATTATTATGGGATCAAATGAACACTCATTTTGAAGAATTGGTTGATCTTTTGGCAGGACAAGAAATGAAGGATTTGCAGCTATGGGGTCTGATGAGTGATGCGGAGCATTGGTTAGAGCCGTGGCAAAATGAGGGACGTTATTTAGCTGGTGTTCAAGTGCCGGAAAAAGCCCAAGCACCTGAAGGATGGATTCGTTGGGAAATACCGCCAATGAGCTATTTGACAGTTAAGGCTAGTGCGGAAAAAATTGAAGAGGCGACAAATCTAATGTTGGGAGAAATCTTCCCTATGGAAAATCTGAAGCTTGCCGGTGCGATCCATGAACATTATTTACCACATTTCGCAGAAGGGGAAGTCGAGTTGTATTTTCCCTTTAAAACAAAGGAAAAGAAATAAATTAGATAAAAGAAGCTGTTCCAAGCTCGAAATATGAACTTGGAACAGCTTTTTTCTACAGTCTGAAACTGTCGATGTTCTTGAAATTTTTTTATTTTATGCAAAGATACCTGTAATTTTTTGCCAAATCAATTCGAATGTACTGGCTTTTTCAACGGCACTCTTGGTTACGAGATCTGTTTTTGCACCTTCGTTTTCTTGGACATAGCCCAAAGTATCTTGGGCTAAAGCGACACTGACAGTACCAATTTTTTCATTCTTGTGGACCGGTGCAATGATTGCATTATTGTCCAGCAATGAATGATCTAAGGTTGTCTTAATCGTTAAATTTTTAGGATCCATATCGTTTCGAATCCAAAGCTTAACAGGTTTTTCCATGGCTAAAGCAACTGTTTTTTTCTTGCCATCTGTGACTTTTAGTTCTTTTTTATCAGTGGGTGTCTGTCCAGCAACAGTTACGTCTTGCTGACTCCAATTATTTAAACAATAATCCATCAAGTTACTTGTTTCGACATATCGTGCGTTCTCATCATTTGGTTGATTTAGTGCATTTAAGATGACTGTGATAACACGGCGTCCGTCTTTTTGGATCGTACCGACAAAACAAGCACCAGCTAAATCAGTAGTACCAGTTTTTAAGCCATCAACGCCTTCTTTATAATTCGGACCATCAAATAACATAACATTCCAATTTTCCATTTCAGTTGGTTGAGTTGAATTTGGAGCGAATGTCTTTTCCTTGATCTTAGAAATTTCCAAAATTTCTGGGAAATCCTTGATCAGGTGCTGGGCTACGATTGCCACATCTCTAGCCGACATTAGATTCTCATCATTTTCTTCGGTACCAGGATAGATATGTTCGCCTAGATAAACATTACTCAAACCAGAAGCATTAATGATTGTCGCGTCTTTGATGCCCCACTCTGTGAGCTGTTCGCGCATTTGATTCACAAAGGTATGCTCATTGCCGGCAATGAGTTCAGCTAGAGCAACCGCACAGGCATTGGCTGATTGAACGATCATGGCTTCAAAAAGATCTTTGACTGTATATTTCTGATCACGAACCAACGTTACATTTGACAATTCAGGAACAGTACTTAATTGTTCAGCGTATTCAGAGATCGGTACTTCTTGCTCCCAAGAGATTTTTTGCTGTTTAATCGCTTCTAAAACGAGGTATGCCGTGATCGTTTTAGTGATAGAAGCAATGCCTTTGGGAGAGTCGCCGTCTTGGTTGAAAAAAACTTTTCCTGAATCAGCATCAATGGCGTATCCTGCATTCGCATTGACTGAAAACTCATCTGCCGCATGGACGGGGATTCCAATGAGACTTTGGAAGAAAAGTACTAGGGCAACCAAAACAAGGGGGAAACTTCTCTTTTTTTTCATCGATGTGCTCCTTTATTTCTATTAACCCTAAAAGTTTAGCAAAATCATAGGGTGAATTCAAGAAAATACATGAAAACACCAGAGTTTTTCATTAGTTTTGAAAGGCTCTGGTGTATAGTGATAACATTTTTTATTTTATTTGATTAAAAACTGCGTCCGCCACCGCCAAAGGTTCCACCACCGCTAGAGTGAGTGGTACTGCCACCACCGCCGCCTCCATTGTTGTTAGAGGGTTTAGGAATCCGCCGAGTGGTAACAAAGGAATTCACTAATTGGTCTTGACGTTCAGTCAAATCTAATTGCGCATTTTGACGATATGGGTAACGATAAGTCCCAGCTTTTAATTGATAACGCAAGCGTACAGAAACAAAAAAGGCGATTGCCGCCACTGCTGCAATGACAAAACCGATAATGAATTCAATTGGTCTGATGGATTTATAACGGGTGATTTTTCCGGTTTTTTCATCAATACGATAAGCCCCACCAGGAACGCCATCGTCAACGAATTCTTGTGCATTAAACAAGAAATTTTTACTTGCTTGATAATAATCGCCGTCTCTCATTGCTCCCTCGACATCATCTAAAAGCTTATCACGCCGTTTATCATTGATGTAGTCGATCAGATTCCCTGAAGTTGAGAGATAAATTTCGCGTTGGTTCATATCCAATAAAAGCAAGGCACCATTATGATCATTTCCGATGCGTGCTCTTAGCTGATCATCCGCAAATTTTCGTGGTTCCTCTGAGTTGGTATCAGTAGTTAAAATAAACACTTCGCCTTTGATCTTTTGATTAATGGCATCTGCTTGATTAGACAATTCGGTTCGTTCTTCCGGTGTTAGAAGATTTGCCTGATCATCTACCGTATTAGAAGCGGCAGAGACCTTCAACGGGCTCAAGAATGCTAAAAAGCCAATCAATAATAGGATTTTTTTCATAGGAAATACCCCACAATCACAGCAATTATCATAATCGCAGCGAAAATCCCAGCTGAGAACAATCCTAAACGTTTATTACTGATCGGCAGAATTCCGCTGACTTTACCTGTTTGGCCATTCATCGCATAATAATAGGTTTTCTTCGAAGCATCTTGATACGTCACAAGCCAGACAGGGAGTAACATATAGTGATTGTCCTGTTTCTCTACATTTACGGATTTATTGCCGGCTGTAAAGGTGGTATATCCCGAAACCGTATCTCGTAACAAGTCTTCTGTGTACTCGGTTAATTCATGTTCAATCTGATCAGCTAAGTCCTTGATTTCAATATCCCGCTTTTCTGCTTGGAAGCCTGATAAGTACTCAGTATGGAAGTCCACGGCTTGATCAATCGGGAAAGGCTGTACTCCTTCGACCATTTTTTGCTGCAGATTTTTTTGAAGGGCATTCTTGGTTAAATGACGAATCTTCGCTTTGCCTTTTCGGAAAATCTGATAGACTTTTGTTTCAGTGTATTCAATTTCACCGACGATCCAGACCCGCAAAGAGGTCCCTTTGCCCGTCAAATTACCAGCAGTCTCAGCGTCAACTACCCAATAGGGAAAATAAACACCAGTCATTTTTTCGATTTGTTCTTTGTTGAAAAAATCTTTTGGAATAAAGCGTTTCTTTTGTGTCCATGCTAAAAAATCTGCGGTGGCTTTTTCGCGGTCGATTTTAAAAGGTAAAACTTTATTCGGTAAAAATTCTCCTGTCAAACGTCCTGACAATACGACAGGATTATGACAAAAGTAACAGTAGGTTGCGGCGGTAGTGTGATCAGTGACAATTTGAGCACCACAGCTGGGACATAGAAAGAGATCGACATCATCAGTACTTTCTTCCTTAACGGTAGTAGTTTCTGTTACTCCATCCTCAGCTGGGGCAGCTTCTTTAGCTTCAAATTTTTCGATATCCTCCACTGTAAAAATACTTAAACAATAATCACAATGGAATTTTTGATCACTTGGATTAAATGTCAAAGGTCCGCCACAGTTGGGACAATGATGCGTCAATACATCTGCCATTTGCAGGTCCTCCTATGGTTAGTAATAGTTTAGTCGATCGGAACACCTTTGAAGGGCTTACCGCAATGCGGACAGAATTTCGGAACGCCATTGCTTAAATCAACTGTTTCACCGCAGTCGCTGCACTTCATTTGGATTTTTGCTGCGGCTGCTGGAGCTGGCTTTGGTTCTCCGCAGTTGCTGCAGAATTTACCAGAATTTTTTTCGCCGCATTTCGGGCAAGTCCATTGATCACCTGTGTTTTTTTGTTGAGCCTGTTGATTCTGTTGCATTTGTTGATTATTATTTTGCGAAGCTTGGTTGAGATAGTCTCCGCCAGCGTTCATTCCCATACCCATTCCGAAGAAACCAGTAGCAGCGCCTGCATCATTTTTACCAGCAGCTTCCATGCCACGAGCAACTGAGCCTTGGACGTAGCCTTCACGCACGTTAGGATCACCTAACATGGCACCTTCATTTCGCATGTTGATTAATTTCGTTGAGTCATCGGTATAAGAGATGCTGGCAACTGCCACTGAAACAATTTCCATTCCTCGCAATTCTTTCCAGCTGTCATCTAATGCATCAGATAAGTATTTGCTAAGTTCCAAGCTTTTTGATGGAACATATGAGATTCGTTGTCCATCGGCAGACATTTGATTAATTGCAGCTTGTAAGCCTGTTAGAAATTCTTGCAAATATTGTTCATTGATATCGCTAATATCAACCTGATCCATATTTCTTGGGATCGCATTTGCGAAGAAAAGAATTGGATCAGTTACTTTGATGGAGTAGGTTCCGTGCGCCCGCAAGAATAGCTCTGCATTGTAGAAATTATCAAAATAATTCAACGGAGTACTGGTCCCGAATTTGATTCCTTTAATTTCTTGCAAGTTAATATAAAAGACTTGCTGTTTCTGTGGGGTCACACCGCCAAACTTGAAGCGACTGAATGTTTCAGCGACCGCATCTTTTAATGAACCATTAAACATGGATGGAGCAGAATTGTTTTCAACGGTGTAGTAGCCTTCTTCGGCGGTATAATCAATAATCTTACCACCGTCTACTAAGAGCATCATCATATTTGGATAGACATGAATCACAGAACCATCTGTGATTACATCGCTGGTTCCTTTTTTATTGCTTCCGCGTTTATCATCCTTTCGAACGGCCACGCCTTTTGACATAACTGTTGTTTGTCCCATATCGGCTGGTTCGATAATTTCCAGCCATTGATCGGCTAAACCACCGCCAATACTGCTAGTTGCTGCTTTAAATAGTCCCATGAATATCCCTCCATAAAAACGTTTTTTCTATTATACCACAGGGCTTTTTCTAAATAGAAAGGAAGCCAACCGACAAATTAAAAGACACTAAACAATTGCATTAGACAATTGGTTTCTATAGTTTTTTTACTCGAAATCACGTATAATAAAAAGCAGTGATTTTGAAAGAAAAGAGGAGAATTATGGCGTATCAAGCACTTTACCGCGTTTGGCGGTCGCAACGGTTTGATGACCTTGTTGGACAGGAAGCGATTACCAAAACGCTGAAAAATGCAATCCAACAACAGAAAACTTCCCATGCCTATTTATTTACCGGTCCCCGCGGAACAGGGAAAACTAGTGCGGCGAAAATTTTTGCCAAAGCCATCAATTGTCCGAATAGTGTGGATGGGGAACCTTGCAACGAGTGTGAGATGTGTCGTTCAATTACAGACGGACGACAAGAAGACGTGATTGAGATTGATGCGGCCAGCAACAACGGTGTGGAAGAAATCCGTTTTATTCGCGATCGAGCGAACTACGCGCCGACGACAGCGAAATATAAAGTCTACATTATCGATGAAGTCCATATGCTTTCTACGGGTGCCTTCAATGCCTTATTAAAAACGTTAGAAGAACCGAAGGAACATGTGATCTTCGTCTTAGCAACAACTGAGCCGCATAAGATTCCAGCTACGATCATTTCACGAACACAACGATTTGATTTTAAACGCATTGATGTTCAAGCAATTATTGGACGGATGGCTTATATTCTTGAACAAAGCAATCAGCCTTATGAAGAGCAGGCGCTGTCCGTAATCGCACGAGCGGCTGAAGGCGGGATGCGAGATGCGTTAAGTATTTTGGATCAAGCGATTTCCTTCAGTAATGAGAAAATTACCTTAGAAGATGCGTTAGCCGTGACTGGCAGTTTGACTACAGAAATGATGGACAGTTTTATCGGTGCTTGTTTGCAGCAAGATGTGAGTGGAGCGCTAGAAGTTCTGGAAAATATTTTAGCAGAGGGGAAAGAAGCTCGACGCTTAACGGAAGATTTGTTACTGTACTGTCGTGATTTGCTGATCTACCAGCAAGCACCCAAGTTATTGGAAAGTCGTGCTGCTTATTTAACTGAAACGTTTAAACAATTAGCGGGTTCTACACCTTCTGACCGTTTGTATGTCATGATTAAAATTTTGAGCGAGACACAAAACGAGATTCGATTTACCAATCATGCCAATGTTTATTTAGAAGTAGCGACGGTGAAATTGGCGACACCGCAAACGTCTGCTAATATTGCAATTGGTGATTCTTCAAGCAACCAAATAGCAGTAGCATCTGCGACACAACCAGCAGATCAAGCAGAATTCACTGCCTTGAAGACTCAAATACAGCAGCTTCAAAAAGAAGTTCAACAATTAAAAAAACAGCCAACGGTTGAAAAAGAAGAGCGCAAAACGGCACCGAAGAAAACTGCAAGCACCTATCGTGTTCCGACAGAACGTGTGTATCAAGTGTTAAGTGAGGCAACTAAAGATCATTTACTAAGTGTGAAGAATGTTTGGGAAGACCTGTTAATGGCTTTGCCAGTCACACAACGGGCGATGTTGAAGGCTAGCGAACCAATGGCGGCAGGACCTGATCTGATGTTAATCGCATTTGATTATGAGATTGTCTGTCAACGAGCTGATAGCAGCGATGAGCTTCGCTTGAATATGCAAAACACTTTGAGTATGATGATCAAGGGGTACACGCCAGAATTTGTCTTTATTACTCGTGAAAGCTGGCCACGATTACGACAAGCTTTTGTCAGTCAGCATCATGATCGCCCAGTAGCAGCTGAAACGAATGAGACAGATGATGAAATTACTTTAATACCTGAGGAAACGAATGAAGTTGTTGAGCAAGCAAAGAGTCTGTTTGGCGATCTTGTAACAATTAAAGATGATTAAAGTGTATTAGGTTTTCTTCATACTTTAAGCTTTAAGGCAATTGGTAAGTAGTTTTATGAAATAAATTTATTAATTAAAGGAGCGAATAGATACAATGATGCGCGGAATGGGAAACATGCAAGGCATGATGAAACAAATGCAAAAAATGCAAAAAGAAATGGTAAAGGCTCAGGATGAACTGAATGCGAAAGAATTCACTGGAAGTTCAACCAACGATTTAGTCACAGTGACATTTACTGGGGATAAAAATATGAAAGCAATGACAATCAATCCGGAATTAATTGATCCAGAAGATCCTGATATGTTACAAGACATGATTGTTTTAGCAGTTAATGATGCGATTACTAAGATTACAAAAGAAACCGATCAAACGATGGGGAAATATACAAAGGGACTTCCTGGAATGTAAGCGACTTTGATCTCAGCAAAAAATATTACTTTTTCAAAGATATATTGTTTTTGCTAGTAGTATTATCCATGTCCGGCTTAACGAACTAGCTTTTCTACGCAAGCTACGCATACAGTGACTGCTTGCAGAGCTGATGTGGAACAAGTACCTACTTGGAGCTCAAAAGCTGAACGAGTTCGTGAAGCCTTTCTGGAAGAGAGGAAGGACAGAATGCAATATCCAGAACCAATTGCAAAGTTGATTGAAAGCTATATGAAGCTGCCGGGAATCGGTCAAAAAACAGCGACACGTTTAGCCTTTTTTACAATTGATATGAAAGACGAATCGGTAAATGAATTTGCACGCTCGTTGATCAGTGTTAAAAGGGATTTGCGTTTTTGCAGTGTTTGTGGGAATATCACGGAAGAAGATCCTTGCGAGATTTGTTCGGATACAACTCGTGATCGTGGCACGATTCTAGTTGTGGAAGAACCAAAAGATGTGATGTCAATGGAAAAGGTTCGTGAATATCACGGTCTTTATCATGTCCTTCACGGTGTTTTGTCACCGATGGAAGGTACAGGTCCTGAAGACATCAATATCGCACCTTTAATCAAACGTCTACATGACGATGAGGTAAAGGAAGTTATCATCGCAACAAATGCAACGACAGAAGGCGAAGCAACTGCGATGTATCTATCGCGTCTGATCAAACCAGCAGGTATCAAGGTTACTCGACTTGCTCACGGATTATCCGTTGGCAGCGACATCGAATATGCTGACGAAATCACTTTGTTAAAAGCAGTGGAAGGACGCCGTGAATTATAAAAATTTCGCGGTGTTTTTTTAGAGAGAGAAGATCAAAATTATTTTGGGGGACAAGAACGTGAACGGATTATTTATTACGATTGAGGGGCCAGATGGTGCTGGGAAAACCAGTGTTTTGAATGAGCTCTATCCTAGATTACAATTAACGGCGAAACGATCTATCGTCAAAACAAGAGAACCTGGAGGCATTCCGATCGCAGAAAAAATTCGTCACGTGATCCTTGACCCTAGCAATGATCGAATGGATGATCGAACGGAGGCTTTGCTTTATGCCGCAGCACGCCGTCAGCATCTGATTGAAAAGGTCTGGCCTGCACTTGATGAAGATAAAATTGTCTTGTGTGATCGTTTTGTTGATAGCTCATTAGCTTATCAGGGTGCCGGTCGTGGTATTGGTATAGAAGAAGTTGCTAAGATTAATGAATTTGCGATTGAAGGGACGACTCCTGACATTACGCTGTATCTGGATGTTGATTCCGATACTGGCTTGCAACGAATCATGAAGAACCGAACCAATCAAATTGACCGTTTGGACTCGGAAGGGTTACAATTTCATCAGAGGGTCCGACATGCTTATCTAAAATTAGCAGAAGAAAATCCAGATCGGATCATAAAAATCGATGCTCGGAAGCGTTTAGACGAAGTCGTGAGAGCTTGTTTTTACGAATTGTTGACACGTTATCCAGACTATTTCCAATCATGAGAGGTGTAAACTATGAAACTTATTTTAGCGATCGTTCAAGACAAAGACTCAAATCGTTTGGCCAATGAATTTATTGATGCGAACATTCGAGCAACTAAACTTTCTTCTACTGGAGGCTTCTTAAAAGCTGGTAACAGTACCTTTATTATTGGGATCGAAGACGAACGAGTGGAAGATGCTTTGGCTTTAATCAAAGAAACATGCCAAGCGCGGACGCAATACGTTACAACACCAGTAACTTTAGACATTTCGTTGGATGGACAAGTCCCTTATCCAGTTGAAGTTGAAGTCGGCGGTGCGACAGTATTTGTCTTGCCAGTCGAAGGCTTCCACCAGTATTAAGATGGAAGAAGCGAAAAAACTCCAGACAATTCAGCCCATTGTTTTTCGTCAATTACAAAACAGTTTTGAGCATGGGCGTTTGGCCCATGCTTATCTTTTTGAAGGCGACCAAGGAACAGGCAAAGCAGAATTGGCATTATGGTTTGCCAAGCATCAGTTCTGTTTAAATTTGCAAGAGGAAATGCCTTGCGAAACATGTAACAATTGTCTGAGGATAACCAGTAAAGATCATCCCGATGTAGTTGAAATCGAACCTGATGGACAATCCATCAAAGTTGATCAAATAAGAGCACTGCAAAGTGAGTTAACCAAAAGCGGCTTTGAATCTGCGAAAAAAGTCGTGATTATTCACCAAGCGGAAAAAATGAATATGAACTCGGCTAACAGCCTACTAAAGTTTTTGGAAGAACCACCAGCTAACTTTATGATTATTCTAGAGACCCAATCGCTAGGAAAAATTTTACCTACGATTCGCTCTCGTTGTCAGATCATCCACTTCCAAGCGTTGTCCACAGAACGCTTGCAGTCTCGTTTAGAGGCAGAACAAATTCCTGAAAAAACTGCAAAACTCTTAGCAAATTTAACAAATAGTTATACAAAAGCTGTTGAAATCTCAAAAGATGAATGGTTTAATGAAGCTAGAGATGTTGTTATTCAATGGTTTAATTATCTCGAAAAAAATGATCCGCAAGCGTTTATCTATGTTCAGAAAAAAATGGTCAGGACGTTTAAGGACAAAGCACAGCAACAGCTCGCCTTTGAGATGTTGGCGTATTTTGTGAAGGAAAAACGTGATCAAGTGATGAGACAAAATCAAATAGGTGTAGAAAAATACAATTACCTATTGGAAGATGTTTTATCCGCCAGTCAGAAACTAGAAGCAAACGTATCATTTCAAAATATCGCAGAACAAGTAACGTTGCACATCGTTTATGCTTAACGTTATTTAAGAGAGTAGGGAGAACCATGGTTGAAGTTGTGGGTGTTCGTTTTCGAGACGCAGGGCATATTTACTATTACGCGCCAGGAAAAAACGAATATTTTTATAATGATAAAGTCTTGGTCGAGTCACAGCAGGCGCACCAGATTGCGACAGTGGCAATTCCAAAAATAGAGATTGAAAAAAAAGATTTGTCCGATGATTTAAAAACAATTTTACATAAAGCATCAGACAAGGAATTAAAAAAAGTAGCTCAAAACGAAGCGGATGCGGAGGCGGCCTTCAAAACTGCCAAGGAAAAAATCCGCGCTCATGAATTGGAAATGAAATTGATCCGAGTAGAATATACTTTTGATCGCAGTAAAATGATTTTTTATTTTACCGCAGACGGACGGATTGATTTTCGCGAGCTGGTAAAAGATCTAGCAGGCGTTTTCCGTACACGAATTGAGTTAAGGCAGATTGGTGTTCGTGATGAAGCAAAAATACTTGGTGGAATCGGACCATGCGGGCGTCCATTATGTTGTTCGACCTTCTTAGGTGATTTTATTCCGGTTTCGATCAAGATGGCTAAAGATCAAGGATTATCGTTGAATCCAACGAAAATTTCTGGACTTTGCGGTCGTTTAATGTGTTGTTTAAAATATGAAAACGGTGAATATGAAGCTGCGAAAAAAGAAATGCCTGATTATGGTAAGGAAATTAATACACCAGAAGGTCGGGGAAAAGTAATCGGCCTGAATTTACTTAGTAAAGTTGTTAAAGTTCGTTTGTTTGGCCGTGATGCGACGATTGATTTTGATTATCAAGAACTAGTTGAAGCAGGTGATCTGTCATGATGGATCGACGTTCCTTGTATGATGGCTTGAATCAATTAGAGCTTGACATGCAAAAGAATCTCGAAGATTTAGTCTCGATGAAAGAGACTTTACTGGAGCTCGTTGAAAAAAATGCTAAATTAGAGATGGAAAATGAACGATTGCGGGAGCGGATTCGTGAGATTGATGAGAAGAAGTCCCCAGTCTTGGATGAGCGACAAGAATTGTCAGAATCTCGTTTGAATCTTGAAAAAATTTATGAAGATGGCTTTCACGTATGTAACTTGCTTTATGGATCAAGGCGTGAAGCAGATGAGCCCTGTGCTTTTTGTTTAGATGTTATTTATCGTGAAAGCAAACAAAAATAAAATGAATTAGAAATAGTGGGTATGACGCTGTTCGTCACACCCACTTTTTTAATCAGTTTTGGATTTAGTCTATCGTTGCATTGATCTGTACACGAAGATAACGCTAGTTTTTCAAATTTTTGATTGGATTTACGAGAAAGAATTAGAAATAGTAATTTTTAACAGATAAAAAATGAAAATGAGTTAGGAGAATGATCGTGAAGATCCAGAAAAGTTTCTCACAGGAAGTTGGCACATTGTATTTAGTACCGACACCGATCGGTAATTTGGAGGATATGACTTTTCGTGCAGTCAAGACATTGCAAACCGTTGATTTAATCGCCAGTGAGGATACACGGAATACCCAGAAGCTGCTGAATCACTTTGATGTGAAGATTCCACAAAAGAGCCTACATGAACATAACTATAACGAAAGAATCCCTGAGTTATTGGATTTCCTAAAAAAAGGCCGATCGATTGCTCAGGTCAGTGATGCTGGGATGCCTTCAATTAGTGATCCGGGACATGAATTAGTGGTAGCTTGCATAGAAGAGGATATTCCAGTGGTTGCCTTGCCTGGAGCCACTGCCGGAATGACAGCTTTGATTGCTTCTGGATTATTGCCTCAACCCTTTTATTTTTATGGCTTTTTACAACGAAAGAAAAGCGCTCAGAAGAAAGAATTAGAAGAGTTGAAAAATCAGACAGCAACATTGATTTTCTATGAGTCGCCTCATCGTGTAAAAGAAACACTCAAAAATATTTCTGAAATTCTTGGAAACCGTGATGTGGTGATTTGTCGGGAATTAACCAAACTATATGAGGAATATCTGCGGGGGACGGTAACAGAATTGATGGATTATCTATCAGAGCATTCTTTAAAAGGGGAGTGCTGCTTGTTAGTTTCTGGCACAACGGAGGTATTGGAAGAGGAAGTATTCCAAGGAACGTTGAAAGAGCAGGTTGAAGCATTAGTTGAAGAAGGACAGCTAGCTAAAGAAGCAATTAAATCGGTAGCCAAACGACATGGATTGAAGAAACAAGATGTTTACAGAGAGTACCACGAATTATAAGAGCAGGGATTTATCCCTGCTCTTTTTATGTGAAGTTTTCTGACATGGAAAGTGATTAAATTAGAAAAAAATGAAAAAAATGAGTAAAAACTCTTTTTTTATTTAAGATTGATGTTAGAATACTTAACATAAAAAGAAATGGAGTGGTTTGATGGCAGCGAATATTGCATTTATTTTGATTTGTTCAGGATTAGTTTTTCTCATGACTCCCGCATTAGCATTTTTCTATGGTGGGCTAGAACGACGAAAAAATATTTTGAACACAATGATGATGGTCATTTGTACAATGGGACTAGCATCCTTGATTTGGATAGTGATTGGCTACTCGCTATCATTTAGTGGTGATGGAGATTTTATCGGAAATTTGGATAAAGTACTTTTCAATGGGGTCTCTATGACTAAAGGTGATGGAATTCCCGAAGGATTGTTTGCTTTCTTTCAAATGATGTTTGCCTTGATTACAACAGCGATTTTAACAGGATCAGTTGCTGGTCGGATGCGATTTTCTGCGATTTTTCTATTTATCGCGATTTGGTTGGTCGTGGTTTACTTTCCAATGGCACACATGGTTTGGGGCGGAGGCTTCCTTGATAAGATCGGCTCAATTGACTTTGCCGGAGGAAATGTCGTGCATATTAGTTCAGGAATTTCAGGGCTGGTTTTAGCAATCGTATTAGGTCGTCGTCGCGAGTACCATCTTGGTGATTATCGACCACACAATGTTCCTTTTGTTGTTTTGGGAACAGGGCTTTTATGGTTTGGCTGGTTTGGATTTAATGGCGGCTCAGCATTAGCTGCTGATGGTTTGGCAATTCATGCAATGATTACGACGAATACAGCGGCCGCCTGTGCGATGCTATCTTGGATGTTGATTGAGAAAATTTTAAATGGTAAACCAACTGTTGTTGGGGCATGTACAGGTGCTGTGGTAGGATTGGTCGCTATTACACCTGGGGCTGGCTTTGTATCAATTTGGTCTAGTCTGTTAATTGGTGCTTTAGTAAGTCCATTTTGTTTCTTCTTCATTTCAGTCATCAAGCAAAAGCTTGGGTTTGATGATGCTTTGGATGCGTTCGGTTGTCATGGTGTTGGCGGAATTTTTGGCGGAATTGTAACAGGAATTTTCGCTGATCCTTCAGTTGGTGGAAAAGTTGGGCTAATTTATGGTGAAACTCATTTATTTATCGCTCAAATTGAAAGTGTGCTGTTTACGCTGGTATTTGCTGGAGCAGCAAGCTATTTGATTATTTCATTAATTAGAGCCTTCATGCCTATTCGAGTATCACAACAGGAAGAAGCCCTAGGGTTGGATAAAATCGAGCATGATGAAAATGCTTATCCGACATTTATGGGAATGGATTCTTAAAAATAGCCTGAGGAGGACGCAATGAAAAAAGTTGAAGCGATTATTAGACAAGAAAAATTAGAGATGATCAAAGCAGCGATTGATCAAGAAATAGAAGTGAACGGGATGACAGTCAGTCAAGTATTAGGCTGTGGACTTCAAAAGGGGCAAAAAAGCCATGTTCGCGGACAAGAAGTTATCACTACGTTATTACCTAAAGTGTCGGTGAGTTTTATCTTAGCGGATGAAGATGTCGAGCGAGTGGTTGATTTGATCTTAGAAACGTGTCAATCGGAGGAATGCGGAACGGGAAAAATATTTGTTTATCCGATTGAAGAAGCGATACGCATTCGTACGCGTGAAACAGGTAAAGCAGCGATCCAATAAAAAAGCGCCTATCTAAGAAATTGTTTCCTTCTTAGATAGGTGTTTTTAATTAAGAATGTCTTCTTTTATTTTTGCGAATTCTGCTTCTGTTAAGATTCCTTGATCCAGTAATTCCTTCATCTTTAAAAGTTGTTCTGCTTTGCTTAATTGCTTTTCAGAGTTTTTTTCTTTAGTGACGAGTGGTATATTTTCCTTTAATTGTGTCAGTACTTTTGGAGCTTCTTCTTCTGTTAGGACAATTTTAATTGTTCCTTCTAAAGAAGCAATTTCCAATATATCTAAGCTGGTTACTTTGGTTAGTCGAAGGTCTTGGAGATTTGTCAAAGGAATGACTTTGAAATCATCACCGATCAACTTTTTTTGTCCTAGTATAAAACGTTGATCAGTCAAGGCGTAGGCATAAAATCCATCATTCTTTGTAGCAGATGTTCGATTGTGCAGTCCAATGAAGCAAATCAGTACCTCTTCATCCGTCCTTAGCTGCTTTTCTAAGACAGAAAAAAGTCTGACACCCCATTGACGATCTGAACCAGAGAAAAACCCGGTATCTTGACAGAATTGGTACATTTCCTCGGCAGTTTTCATGGTCCACCCCCTTGTTTTGTTAGTTTTAGTTTAGCAAAATTTGGAAACGCAAACAAATTTTTGTTGAGGGAAATGGATAGGCGTCACGCATACGATTCCACTAACGTATTGGAAGAGGCAACTGGCAGGCAGCTAATTCGTTTTAGCGTACTAACTTTTTTCAAAAACCGAAAAAAAGTTAATTTGATTCTCATCACGCATATCATCCAACTACCCGCCTCGTATCAATATCTAATTTGAGAATGAAATTTGTCAGTCTGACTTTGAGGAACTGCGAAAAGTTGGAATGACAAAAACCACCATAGCCGTCACTATGGTGGAAATGAAGGTTGTTATTTACTCTTGGTAGGAGTAAGTATGAAAAACCAATTCGGGATAATTGGTATAAATTCATGATAAAGCATTCAATCAATGAAATCATGAACGACTGTTTGTTAATCACTAAGAAATGTATTAGAAAAGACTTATGCAAATTACAGTAAAATTTTTAGGATTATTTCATAATGTAAGGGTTGCATTTCGTTTTAAGGAAATTGAGAGCTATGTTACACTTGGGTTGGAAGATTAAATAGGAGGGTACATTTATGGCAAATATCAGTAAAAAGTTACTAACTGAATTGACTTCAGAAGAAGCAACCGGTCCTTTTATCACATTTATGTTGAATACTCATCATGCGCATCAAGATGTTGAAAAAGATCAAATCATGTTTAAAAACTTTGCTAAAGAAGCGAAGCGACGCTTTGAGAAGAAGTACACTGATCACAGCTTTGAACCATTCCAAGAAAAAATCGATCAATTACTAGCAGATGGAGATTTTTGGCGCAGCGGAACAAAAAGTGTCGCAGTAATCCTAACTGCAAAAGAGATGTATGTTCATCGTTTAAGTATTGCAGTTGATGATCAATACTATGTAAGTGATCTGCCGTATCTTTTGGCAATCATTAAGAATGCACAATTCAACTATGCTTATTATTTAATGGCTTTAAATAGAGATTCTATGAAACTTTATTTTGTACGCAATAAAGAAGTCGAGCTGATCGAGCTTCCAGAAGATGCACCAAAGGATATCGTGACTGCTTTAGGTGACGAGCTGACTGGAGGAAATCTAAGTGTTTCTACAAGAGGCGGTGAGGCCGGTAGTATTCATGGAGTCAGTACGAAGGATGAAGAAGTTGAAATTGATTGGGTGAATTATTACCAAGCTGTCGATAATTTTCTGAAGGAATTAGAGAATCCGGATCAATTGCCAGTGTATCTTTTTGCTTTGCCAGAAAATCAAGCGCAATTCAAAAAAATTGCTAAAAATCCTTATTACTCAGATAAAGCAGCGATCAGTGGATCTCCTGCTCAGATGAATATCAATGATATTAAACAAGAAGCACAAAAAATAGCGGATCAGCTAGCAGAAGTGGAAACACAAACCTATCAAAAATTGATTAATAGAAAATTTATTGATCAATTGATTGATATCGTTCCAGCAGCGAAAGAAGGAAAAGTCTCCCATTTATTTATTGCGACCGCAAATCTTGTAGATGGGTTTGGCGAAGATCCCGACGTAGAATATGATCGTCGACAAGTATTGAACGAAATTGCCGACAATGTTATCAAAAATGGTGGACAGGTCTTTGTTCTAGACCAAAAGGATGCACCGGATGAGAAAAGCTTATTGGCGATCCTGCGGTATTAGAAACGAAATATTTCAAATATATTAAGAAAAAGTTTTTTGAGCGATAACCTAGTGTTATCGCTTTATCTATGTTATACTTCTAATTGTAGTTTTTGTACGGTAATATTGGCAAGTTTGTTTCAGACAACATCTTTCCTATTTCACCATTCAAGTAATTACAAATCAATTTTTTATCCTAGGAGGATGTTTAACATGGAACAAGGTACAGTAAAATGGTTCAACTCAGAAAAAGGCTACGGATTTATCACTGCTGAAAACGGAAACGACGTATTCGTTCATTTCTCAGCTATCCAAGGCGACGGCTTCAAAACTTTAGAAGAAGGTCAAGCAGTGACTTTCGACGTTGAAGAAGGCCAACGTGGACCTCAAGCTACAAACGTTAACAAAGCTTAATTATAGTAGACTTTTATGCCAGATGCGTAAGCATCTGGCTTTTTTTGTGATTTTTTACTTTAGATTTTGAAAAGGAAGGACTTATTTGTGAGTACGAAAGAAAGTCGAATCGTTTTAAACAAAGAACTTTCTTGTAGAAAGTGGTACTATTCAGATATAATGCGTGAGGTAAGCTAATAACAAACGGAGCATAAATCTTCGTCGATCACGTATAGTTCTTCTAATTATTACGAATCTGAGAAAGGAGGGGCGCAGGTGAAAAAAAATTATGCCGTTGTTGATATTGAAACGACTGGAACAGACCCTAAAACGGATCGAATCATTCAATTCGGTTGTGTATTAATTGAAGATGGGAAGATTGTCACGCATTTTTCGACTGATATCAATCCGGATCAACCGATCCCAGCGCAGATCCAAACGTTGACTGGAATCACGAATCAGCGAATCAAAAGGGCCCCCTATTTTGAAGACGTGGCGCAAACGATTACGAACTTATTAGCGGATACGATCTTTGTAGCTCACAATATTCATTTTGACTATCCCTTTTTAAGTAATGAATTAGAACGCTGTGGGATGCCGCCGCTGACGATTCCTGGTATTGATACTGTAGAATTAGCGCAAGTATTCATGCCTACCACTTTGAGCTTTCGCTTAAAGGATTTGGCAGAAGAACTGCATTTGGTTCATGAAAACCCGCATCAGGCTGATAGCGATGCAGATGTGACAGCGCAATTATTGCTGCACTTAGAAGCGAAAATAAAAGAGCTGCCAATCATTACCTTAGAAAAAATAGTTGATACTGCTGATCAGATGGCTTTTCAAACAAAGAATTACTTGGAAAATTGCTTAAGAGAGATGCAGGCCAATCCTAAACCATTATCAAAAGATTTAGCCATTATTCATGGTTTGGCTTTGCGAAAGAAACAGGTGCCGCTCTTTTCAGAGAATTATTTTGGTACGAAGGCTTATCCGCGTTCGCGAAAGGCGAAGGAGAAGGTCTATCAAGGTGAATTGGATTTTCGAAAAGAACAGGCTCGTTTGATGAACCTGGTGTATGATTTCTTTAATAAAAAGGATGACAAAAATGTTTTGGTGGAAGCCGCAACAGGAATCGGCAAGACACTAGGCTACTTGTTGCCTATGAGTTTTTTAGCAACACCAGAAAAGCCGATAGTTGTTAGTACGGTGTCTTTATTGCTGCAGGAACAGATTTTGAATCATGATCTGCCACTGTTCAATCGTTTATTGGATCAGCCTTTGCAGGCGGTGGTGATGAAAAGCAGTCGACATTATATTGATTTAGAACGCTTCTATCAAAGCTTTGAAAAGAAATCTGAGCAAAAGCAATATACTTTTTATCAAATGGCTTTGCTCGTTTGGCTCACCCAAACCGAGACCGGGGATTTTGATGAACTGAATATGACCAGTTTAAAGCATCCTTTTTGGCAAGAAGTAGCTCATTTAGGAACGCATACATTGAACCCTAATAGCCCTTTTTATGCGGTTGATTTTATTCGTCACCGTCAGAAAAAATTGACTCAAAGTAATTTAATTGTGACAAATCACGCTTACTTAGCCCAAGAGGATCAGCGCAAAGAGCCACAGCTGCCGAAGAGTCCTTATTTGATCATTGATGAGGCACATCATTTGAATCGGGTGTTGGAAAAAGTTACTAGCCAGCATTTTAATCTTCTAGCAATTCAACGCATGATCACTCATTTGTTCGATAATCAGCAATTTTCTGTTTGGCAAGCACTCGTACAAAAGGATCAACAGACGCAGCATCTACTTGAAATTTTTCAAGATGTATTGCAGGAATTGAATGAGGATTTGACTGATTTTTATCAAATTTTCAAGGACGAATACCCAACAGAAAATGAGCGGTTGATTACTAAAGATATGATCGATCAGCTTTCTCTAGCTGGCGAACAAGTTTTACAGCGTATCGGTCGTCTTTATCAGGACGCCTTGACGCTAGGGGATCAGTTGCAGGCGTATTTTACGATGTACAAAGAGACATTTGGTATCAAGGAACAGGCGGAGTGGAGTGACCTCCAATTATTGTTAGAGAATTTGGCTCAGCAACAGCAGGCGTTTGAGACCTTTAACGAAAAATGGGACGCTCGCTATATTCATTGGTTTAATGCGAAACGTAAAACCTTTCAAGTACAGGATTTAGATGCTTCATTGATCAGCCAGACAAAATGGTATGATCGCTATCAACAGATTCTTTATTTAGGCGGTACGCTAAAAATCGGCAGTGATCGTCATTATTTTGCGAAGCGCTGGGGAATTCCAGATGCCGCATTGAAAATCATTAGCAGTCCCTATGATTATGCCGAACAAGCGCGTTTGTATTTGCCGACTAATAGTATCAGTATCCAGTCGACCTCGCCTGATCAGTACGCGAATTACGTAGCGAGTGTCGTACATAAGATGGCAGAAAATCAAAAACGGCCGATCTTGGTTCTGTTTACTTCACACGATATCTTGAATCGTGTTTATCAGCGTGTGCGTGTCCCTTTACTAAACGAAGGCAGAGAAGTATTAGCTCAAGGTATCGGCGGCAGTCGTGAAAAACTGCTGAAGCGGTTCTTATTGTCTAAAGACGCGTTGCTGTTCGGTGCGGATAGTTTTTGGGAAGGGATAGATTTACCAGGAGATATTTTGCAGATTTTAATCGTAACACGTCTACCATTTGAAAATCCGCAGCGGCTTCAAGTAAAAGCGCGCAATGATTTTTTAGCAGCAGAAGGAATCAATCCCTTTTTCCAAGAAGCGGTTCCTCATGCTGCATTGCGATTGCGGCAAGCATTGGGACGCTTGATTCGCTCAGAAAAGGATAAGGGTGTGATGCTGTTATTAGATCAACGCTTTATCACTGCTGGCTATGGGGAAAAATTACGCAAAGCTTTGCCAAAAGAATTGCCGATCAAACAGCTACCGTTGGAAGAAATCTTACTTGAGACCGACCAATTTTTAAATTCTGACAAAAGTACAGAGAATTAATGAGGCGAAGCTCTTCTTTTGGTATAATGTAGCTTGTCTGAGAGGAGTATGATTTTGGATACGAATAGTGCAGGACAACAACGGCTCAACCGATGGCTTTTAGGAATCGTGGCATTTTTACTGATTATCATTGTGGTAGCGACCATGATTTTTATTCGTTCAAATCGTCCGATGCAGCAAGCCAAAAGAGAGGCTGTTCAAATGGCAGAGAAATATGCCGATTTAAAAACGGTAGATCAATTCTATTGGTTTAACCGTGACAAAACGTATTTCACCGTCACTGGTGAAAGCAACTCTGGAGAAGCGATTATTGTGATCGTTCCAGAATCGGGGGAAAAAATCCGCGTTCTTAATCAAAAGGATGGTCTGACAGAGCAGCAAGCTGAAAAACGTTTTGAAAGTGATCACCCAGAGCTAATCTTTGAAAAGGCTGATCTGGGAATCTATCGCGACCAGACTGCTTGGGAGATTACTGCGAAAGATGAACAGGGCGCGATTTATTATTACTTGCTGGCATTTAATGACGGCAAGACGATCAAAGAGATCAAAAAAATTTAAAAAATCTTGGTAAGGGAGTTATCAGTTATGAAATTGTCACAGCGTGTAACAAACCTAGAACCGTCCGTCACTTTAGCCGCTACAGCTAAAGCCAAAGAGTTGAAGGCTCAAGGCTTAGATGTTATTAGTCTAACTGTCGGAGAACCGGATTTTACGACTCCGGAGAATATCGAGCAAGCTGCGATTGAAGGAATCAAGAGCGGAATGGTTAGTTTCTATACTGCTTCCGGCGGTACACCAGAATTAAAGACGGCAATTGTGGACTTTACGAAGAAGAATTACGATCTAACTATTGAGCCGAAGAACATCATCGTAACCAGCGGCGCAAAATTTGCGTTGTACACATTGTTCCAAACGATTTTGGACGCAGGCGATGAAGTGATTATCCCAGTGCCTTATTGGGTGAGTTACGGAGAGCAGGTTAAATTGGCACAGGGAATGCCGATTTTTGTTACTGGTGCTCAGGACAATGATTATAAGATAACCGTTGATCAACTTGAAGCAGCTCGGACTGAGAAGACAAAAGCGATTATTATTAATTCGCCGTCAAATCCTACAGGAATGATCTACACAGAAGATGAGCTGCGGGAAATTGGCGAATGGGCCGTCCGTCATGAACTGCTGATTGTCTCAGATGATATTTATGATCATCTTGTTTATAATGGGAACGAAGCGCCGCATATGGCTTCATTATCTGACGAGATTTTCCATCATACAGTGATCATCAACGGGGTATCAAAAACCTATTCTATGACCGGTTGGCGAATCGGTTATGCGATTGGGAATGCTGAGATCATTGGCGGAATGACGTCAATCGCCTCTCAAGCGACAAGTAATCCAACCTCCGTCAGCCAGGTAGCGGCTGTTGAAGCTTTAACTGGCGAACAAGAAACGGCAGAAAAAATGCGGCAAGCCTTTGAAGCGCGCTTAAATACGATCTATCCGAAGGTGGCTGATTTACCAGGCTTTAAGCTGAAAAAACCGCAAGGGGCATTTTATCTATTTCCAAATATCAAGGGAGCCATGGAGATGGGCGGCTATGACAATGTAACGACTTGGGTTAACGATCTGTTGGAGCAAGAACAAGTAGCGCTGGTAACTGGTGAAGGATTTGGATCTGATGATAGTGTACGGATGAGTTATTCAGCCAGCATGGAGGACTTAGAAGAAGCCGTTGTACGGATTCGCCGCTTTATTGAAAATAGTAAAAAGTAAAACATCAATTCGGGATAAATAAGTTAGGAGAGACATTTGTGGAACAAATTCAAATCATTGATGCCAAGAATCATGTTGGCGAAACAGTAAAAATCGGTGCTTGGGTCGCTAATAAGCGTTCAAGCGGAAAAATCTCTTTTTTACAATTGCGTGATGGAACGGCTTATTTCCAAGCAGTTGTTGTAAAAAGTGAAGTGTCAGAAGAGGTCTTTCATTTAGCCAAAGAATTGACGCAAGAAACATCAATCATTGTGACTGGAGAAATTCGGGAAGATACTCGTTCAAAATTCGGGTATGAACTAGGTGTGAAAGAGATCGAAGTGATCGGTGAAAGCCATGACTATCCCATTACACCAAAAGAACACGGTGTTGATTTCTTGATGGATCATCGTCACTTATGGTTGCGTTCGTCACAACAGCACGCGATCATGCTAATTCGTAACGAAGTGATTCGTGCGACCTATGAATTCTTTAACAACAACGGCTTCGTGAAAGTTGATCCGCCGATTTTGACAGGTTCAGCTCCTGAAGGCACCAGCGACTTATTTGAAACGAACTATTTTGACCATAAGGCTTATTTATCTCAAAGTGGACAATTGTATATGGAAGCAGCCGCAATGGCACTAGGAAAAGTATTTTCATTTGGTCCAACTTTCCGTGCAGAAAAATCAAAAACACGCCGTCACTTAATTGAGTTTTGGATGATTGAACCAGAAATGGCCTTCATGCACCAAGAGGATAGCCTAGAGGTTCAAGAACAGTACGTTGCTTACTTAGTTCAAAACGTATTGGATAATTGCGATTACGCGTTAGATGTACTGGGCCGTGACAAAGAAATTTTGAAGAACTATACAAAACTTCCTTATCCGCGAATCTCTTATGATGATGCCGTAGAATTATTGAAGAAAAATGGTTTTGATGATATCGAATGGGGCGATGATTTCGGTTCGCCGCATGAAACCTTTATCGCGAACTCCTTTGACCGCCCAGTCTTCATTTTAAATTATCCAAAGGCGATCAAACCATTCTACATGAAACCACATCCAACTCGGGAAGATGTTGTCATCTGTGCGGACTTGATTGCGCCTGAAGGCTATGGTGAAATTATCGGCGGTTCAGAACGTGCAACGGATTATGATTTCTTGTTAGAACAAATCCGTGAGCATAATCTTAGTGAAGAAGAATACTCATGGTATTTAGATTTACGCAGATATGGTACTGTTCCACACTCAGGTTTTGGTTTAGGCCTTGAACGAACGATTACCTTTATTGCTGGGATCGATCATGTGCGTGAGGCTATTCCATTCCCACGTCTGTTGAACCGTATTTATCCATAATTGAAATAGAGCAAAAGCGTCGAGGATAGCCTCGACGCTTTTTTAAAATCCAATTTTTTCTATTAATGATCCTTGTTTGTCATCTTCATGTTGGAAGTAGATTGATTCATTCTCGGAAGCATTTTCTTTGAGATTCGTAGTAACAACAGTTTTCACTTCTTCTTTGTCGATGTTCTTTTCGACGATTTGCGAAGTCGCACCTAGAGTAATGAGTGCCACTGCGATGATAGTAAGTTTTTTCATTTTATTTTCCTCTTTTCATTTTTTTAGGTTAAAAGAATTTATGTTTAATTTGTTTTTTCACTGTGTCAAAGAACTGGGTCATTACTTTTGAGCAGGTTTCTTCTGGCAAATGAGTTTCAGCAGTGATAAAGTCGATGATTGCAGCTAAGTGTTTGCTGGAGTACCGAGTAATATTTTCGTTGCAATAGTGTTCGTAGCTTTTTAAAATGCTTTCGATTGTCATAGCGTCTTCGTTTGTTTGGATAGCTAGTGTTTCCATCATTTCTGTATTGTTCATAGTAAATTCCTCTTTCTTGACCGACTGTCGGTCACTTTAGTTTTAAATGTTAAACTCAACAGGTTTTGTTGAGCTTATGGGATAAAGATTTTTTGTAATTGTTCGGTAGTTTGATCGTAAGGATGGATTTCTGGGTTCACATCCAAGGTTTTGTAAATTAAATCTGTTGCAGCAATGATTCGGTTTTGAATGATTTCAGGTGGTAATTTTTCAATTTCGTCAAACATCGTTTGAATCCCGGCGATTAAGAATTGGATACTCTCCAGCGGATAAGCTGTGTTGAATTCTCCTTGCTGTCTGCCAACTTCAATCATTTCTGCTAAGACGGGACAAACTTGATTGATGGTACCGGCTAGCGCTCGCTGTTTCATTAAGGAATTCTCCGGCATTTGGAATTTGTCGACGATTTCTTCTTTTCGTTCATCTTCCTGACTATTTTGTGCAAGGAAGGTGATGAGCTTTTCTAGTGCTGATCCATTTGAAGCTTGGATTTCTTTCGCTCTTGAAATTTCTTGATCAATGATTTGACCAATGACGGCATCTAAGACTTCTTCTTTTGAAACGAAGTAATGATAGAAGGTCCCTTTCGCGATGCCGATTCGTTTCAGAATGTCATTGACGGTTGTTTTGTTGAATCCTTTGGTTAAGAAGAATTCTTCGGCGGTGATGATGATCTCATTTCTTCGTTCATCATGCTCTTTTACGATGCGCATGTCTTACCTCCTTTCTTTAAACCGACTGTCGGTCGTTGCTTCTGACTTAATAATACCGACCGCGGGTCTAGAAGTCAACCACTTTTTTTAAAAAAAGTTCCTTATTTAATAGAAATACTTTCATATCAGGGTTTATACTGTTAAATTATTTTTGAAAAAGCTTTCTTTTCCGCTTGACACATGAATAGTCGCTCATATATAATATACATGAAGAAACATTCATATGTAATTTTAGAGAGAAGGGTATCTCATGGAAAAAGTATATCGTTTGGATGGGTTGGATTGTGCTAACTGTGCAGCAAAAATCGAGCGTTCCGTCCAACAAATTAAAGGGGTAGAAAATGCGCAGGTTGATTTTATGAGCACGAAGCTAACGATTCAAGCGCCTGAAAAGGAAATCGCGCGGGTTTGCGAGGAAGCTAAAGAGGTCGTGAACAAATTAGAGCCAGATGTTGAAGTGAATAGCGTGCAAACAGAAAAAGTCGAAGAGAGTTCTAAAGGGAAAATCATTCAAATTTGTATGGCAATTTTAGCGTTAGGCGTGTTAGTTATTGTTAAACCAACAATGCCTTGGGAGTTCATCGCTTATCTGATTTTATATTTATGGATTGGTTACGATGTTTTGAAGACTGCGATAACAAATATTTTTCATGGTGAAATCTTCGACGAAAATTTCTTGATGGCTGTGGCAACGATTGGTGCGATTGCGATCGGTGAATATCCTGAGGCTGTGGCAGTGATGTTGTTTTACCAAGTCGGAGAATTTTTCCAAGATTATGCTGTGGCAAAATCAAGAAAATCCATCAGTTCCCTATTGGCGATACGTCCTGATTCGGCGAACTTAATCCAAAATGGCGAAGTAAGAAAGGTTGCGCCGGAAACAATTCGTGTTGGCGATCAGATTTTAGTTAAGCCTGGGGAGAAGGTCCCATTAGATGGGATCGTCAAAGAAGGACGTTCGATGCTGGATACTTCGGCGTTGACTGGTGAATCCGTCCCACGTAGTATCAATGCGGGTGAACAAATACTTAGCGGATTCATTAATCAAAGCGGACAATTGACGGTGGAGGTCACGACGACTTTTGGTGAATCGACCGTCAGCAAGATTTTAGACTTAGTTGAAAATGCCAGCAGTAAAAAGGCGCCGGCGGAAAACTTTATTACCAGTTTTGCCCGCTACTACACACCGATCGTTGTTGGTCTGGCTGTGTTGTTAGCAATTGTGCCGCCGTTAGTTATGGGTGAACCTTTTTATGGTTGGGTGTATCGAGCGTTGACTTTCTTAGTTATTTCTTGCCCTTGTGCTTTGGTGATCTCCGTACCGTTGAGCTTCTTTGGCGGAATCGGTGGCGCTAGTAAAGCTGGGATCTTGATTAAAGGAAGTAACTACATTGAAACGTTGGCGAATGTGGAAACGCTGGTCTTTGATAAAACCGGAACCTTGACTAAAGGCGTTTTCGAAGTTCAAAAGGTGGAAACAACGATCAATCAAAAGGATTTCTTACGCTATGTTGCCAGCGCTGAACAAAGCTCCAGTCATCCAATTGCACAATCAATTGTGAAGTACGTGGACCAACCGTTATCACCAGTTAGTAAATTGGAAGAAATTGCCGGCTTTGGGATTTCCGTTGAGATTGAAGGGCATCATTTCTTAGTCGGGAATGAAAAGCTGTTAGCGAAATACGATATTCCCTTCCAAGCAGTTAATGAAATCGGCACGATCGTTTATGTGGCAATGGACGGAAAATACATTGGTCATCTATTGATCGCGGATGAACTGAAGGACAATGTCTCAGAAGCCTTATCAGAAGTGAAAAGCTTAGGTGTGAAACGGACGGTGATGCTGACAGGTGATAACCGGATGATCGCAGATGCGATTGGCAAGAAGGTCGGGATTGATCAGGTCTACAGTGAATTGTTGCCGGAAGATAAGGTCAATCATTTGGAAGCAGAATTGTCTGATGAGCAAAAGACCGCCTTTGTCGGTGATGGAATGAATGACGCGCCTGTATTAGCTCGAGCAGATATCGGGATCGCTATGGGGGGACTTGGTTCGGATGCAGCGATCGAAGCAGCGGATGTCGTGATCATGGATGATCAGCCAGCTAAAATTCCGGTTGCAATCCAAATTGCTCGCAAGACGATGGGCATTGTGAAACAAAATATCGTTTTTGCGATCGGAGTGAAGGTCATCGTTCTATTGCTAGGTGCTCTAGGATTTGCAACGATGTACGCCGCTGTATTTGCTGATGTTGGTGTGACAGTGATCGCAGTGTTGAATGCGATGCGTTGTTTGCGAGTGAAATAAGATTATATAGAAGAAAAGGCTTTGCGACTATTTCTAGTTGCAGAGCCTTTTTGCCAGTCATGCTTTTCGCAGTTTTTATGGAAAGAGAATCGTTTAACACGGAAAAAGAAATTTTTATACGTCCAGTTTAGCATGATGGTATGCGAACGAAAAAAAGCTCATTTTTCTTGGTTTTGGAAAAATGAATTTCTTAATTGAATGAGTTAGCTGCCAGTCATGCTTTTCGCAGTTTTTATGGAAAGAGGATCGTTTAATACGGAAAAAGAAATTTTTATACGTCCAGTTTAGCATGATGGTATGCGAACGAAAAAAAGCTCATTTTTCTTGGTTTTGGAAAAATGAATTTCTTAATTGAATGAGTTAGCTGCCAGTCATGCTTTTCGCAGTTTTTATGGAAAGAGGATCGTTTAATACGGAAAAAGAAATTTTTATACGTCCAGTTTAGCATGATGGTATGCGAACGAAAAAAAGCTCATTTTTCCTGATTTTAGAAAAATGAATTTCCTAATTGAATGAGTTAGCTGCCAGTTTCCCTTTTCGTAATATGAATGAGTAGTGTGTATGTTGGAGGTAGTTAAAAAAATTTCGCTTATCAGTTGACTAAAACAGATTACAAATGTAAACTGTGTTTGTAGATTACAAATGTAAACGAAGGAGGCGAAGAGTAATGACAATGACGGTGACACCGATCAAAATCAGTGACTCGGAGTGGGAAGTCATGCGGGTAATTTGGACGCAGGAATCTACTACAGCGCAAGAAATTATTGATATTTTAGGACAAACCATGGATTGGAAACCAGCGACGATCAAAACATTGCTGGGTCGATTAGTAAAAAAAGAAGCAGTTCGGACAGAGCAAGCTGGGAAAAAATACATTTATTATCCGGCAATCAGTGAAGGCGAAACGGTCAAAAGTGCGACGGAAAATTTGTTTTCTCATATTTGTGCGAAACGAATCGGCGAAACAATCGCGGAGTTAGTTGCGGAAGCGGAACTGACAGATGCAGATGTGGAAATGATCAAAGCGCAGTTAATTAATAAGAAAACTGTAGCCACGATCGAATGCAATTGTATTCCCGGTCAGTGTGAATGCAATCATCATAAATAATTGGCGACAGCCATAAAAAAATAGGAATGGGAGATCATTATTATGAAAAAACAATTTGCAATCAACGGAATGAGCTGTAATCACTGCGTAGCGAACGTGGAAAAGGCGATCAATCAATTAGATGGGATCGATAAGGTCAAAATCAATTTAAAGAAGAATCAAGGCGTTGTTAAATTCGATGAAGCGCAAGTTTCCGCAGACCAAATTGCTGCAGCAGTGACTGAAGCTGGGTATGAAACTGAGGTGATCTAATTGGCAGACACGACAGTAGAAACATTTGCCATCACTGGCATGACCTGTGCCAATTGTTCTGCTCGAGTAGAGAAGGAGCTGAAAGCAACAGAAGGTGTGCTAGAGGCGAATGTGAATCTGGCAACGGAAAAGGCAACCGTTCAGTTTGATGGAAACTTGACGGCGGAAAATTTAATTCAACGAGTTGAGGCTATTGGCTATGGCGCGATTTTGTTTGATGAGGCGCATAAGCAAAAAATCCAAGAAGAAAAGGCCGCTTACCTTGGAAAGATGAAGCGGGATTTGATTTTAAGTGCGGTACTAACAGCTCCTTTGATGATTGCCATGATCGCGATGCTTTTAGGCAGTCATGCAGGCTGGGTACACTTTTTACACCTTCCATTAGTTCAATTAATTCTAGTGACACCTGTGCAATTTGGTGTTGGGCAGCGTTTTTATCGCGGGGCATATCATGCGTTGAAAACCAAAGCTCCGAATATGGATGTGCTGGTAGCGATGGGAACCTCGGCTGCTTTTGCGTTAAGTGTGTATAATGGTTTCTTCAATCCTCACAATTCAGATCTGTATTTTGAAAGCAGCGGCATGATTATCACCTTGATCTTGTTAGGGAAGTATTTAGAACAAAAAGCTAAGACCAAGACCAGTGATGCGATCAAGCAGTTAATGAGTCTGCAAGCCAAGACGGCAATGATTGTTGTGGCAGGCGAAGAAAAGGAAGTACCAATCGAAGAGGTACAGGTTGGTGACATTTTGAGGGTTCGTCCTGGGGAACAAATTCCGGTAGATGGAAAGATTTTAAAAGGACAGACAACGATTGATGAAAGCATGCTTACCGGGGAAAGCTTACCAGTGGATAAACAGGTAGACGATCAAGTGTTTGGCGGCACCGTTAATACCACAGGCAGCATTCAATTTAGTGCTACACAAGTCGGCAGTATGACCGTCCTTTCACGGATTATCCGGATGGTGGAGGATGCGCAGGGTGAAAAAGCACCGATCCAGCAGATCGCGGACAAAATCTCTAGTATTTTTGTTCCGACAGTATTGGGATTGGCGTTACTTACGTTGCTCGCGACCGGTTTAGTGACTGGTGATTGGCAACAGGCCATCGTCCATAGCGTCTCTGTGCTGGTGATTGCGTGTCCATGTGCACTTGGTTTAGCGACACCGACAGCTATTATGGTAGGAACGGGTTTAGGCGCGAAATCAGGAATTCTGATTAAGGGCGGCGGCGCGTTAGAAAAAATTGCTCACCTGACAACAATCGTTTTGGACAAAACTGGAACGATTACAGAAGGCAAGCCAGTAGTAGCAGATTTTGAAGCAGTGGATCCGCAGGCCTTGGCTTATTTAACAAGTCTAGAACAGCATTCAGAGCATCCTTTGGCAAAAGCAATCTATCATTATGGAAAAGATCAGGTTGAAATCTTGCCCGTCGACAATTTTGAGAGCTTAACAGGGCAAGGCGTTACCGGCGTAATCAATGGGCAATCCTATTTTGTTGGTTCAAAACGCGGCTTGAAAGAGCGAAACATTTCATTTCCTGAAGATCGTGTGTTAGCGTTAGAAGAAGAAGGAAAAACGGTGATGTTCTTAACTGACAGTAAGAAAATGCTGGCAATGATCTCGGTAACGGATCAAGTCAAAGCGTCTTCTAAAGCCGCTATTGCTGCTCTTCATCAATCAGGAATCAAGGTAAAAATGCTGACAGGTGATAATCCTCAGACAGCGCAATATATTGGTGAACAGGTTGGCTTACAGGCATCAGATATCGTTGCAGAAGTTTTACCGGAGGATAAGGCTCAGGTTGTTAAAGAGCTTCAGTCTAATGGTCAATCGGTCGGGATGGTCGGCGATGGGATCAATGATGCGCCTGCACTGGCTTTAGCAGATATCGGCATTGCCATGGGCAGTGGTACAGATATCGCGATGGAGACCGCCGATATTACCTTAATGAACAGCGATCTTTTGTCGGTTGAAAAGAGTATTCATCTATCCAAATTAACCTTAAGAAAAATCAAGCAAAATTTATTCTGGGCGTTTTTATACAATGTGATTGGGATTCCTTTTGCTGCTTTAGGCTTTTTGAATCCTATCATTGCCGGCGGTGCGATGGCCTTTAGTTCGGTCAGTGTGCTGCTCAATTCTCTTAGTTTGAATCAAAAGAAGCTTTAACAGAAAGTAATTCTCTCAGGATAAGAATGCTGTAAAAAATAGGAGGCATGCAACATGAAACAAGGAGATCAAATGGATGAATCGATGAAAATGGACCATTCCAAGCATGATCATCACGAAATGAATCATTCAATGAATGGACACGATCATCACAATATGAATCAGGAAATGAGTGGACATGACCATCACGAGATGGCGCATGGAGGCATGGATCATTCGATGCATATGGGAAATTTCAAACAAAAATTTTGGCTCTCACTTGTTTTATCGATTCCGATCATCGTTCTTTCGCCGATGATGGGAATGCAGTTGCCCTTCCAATTCACTTTTCCGGGTTCTGAGTGGGTTGTTCTAGTGTTAGCAACTGTTCTGTTTGTTTACGGCGGACAACCCTTCTTGAGTGGGGCGAAAATGGAGCTGAAGATGAAGAGTCCAGCTATGATGACGTTGATCGCAATGGGCATTACAGTTGCTTACATCTATAGTTTGTATTCCTTTATTGCCAATAAGTTGAATCCTCATGAGCACGTGATGGATTTCTTCTGGGAGTTGGCAACACTGATTGTCATTATGCTCTTAGGTCATTGGGTCGAAATGAACGCCGTATCCAATGCCAGCAATGCCTTGAAGAAGTTAGCAGAATTACTGCCGGACGAGGTGAATCAGATCCAAGAAGATGGCTCCACACAAAAGGTCAAGCTTCAGGAAATCAAGAGTGGTGACATGCTCTTAGTTCGTGCTGGAGATAAAATGCCGACCGATGGACAGATCATCAAAGGGACAACGATTGTCGATGAATCGGCTGTGACCGGTGAATCCAAAGGTGTTCAAAAGAACGTCGGTGACACAGTCATTGGCGGTTCGGTCAACGGTGATGGTACGATCAGAGTAAAGGTCACTGGCACTGGCGAAGATGGTTACCTTGCCAAGGTCATGACAATGGTACAGCAAGCTCAGCAGGAAAAATCAAAATTAGAATCAATTTCAGATAAAGTAGCGAAATGGTTATTCTACATTGCGTTAGTTGCTGGGCTTCTAACTTTTACTGTCTGGCTGTTTGTAGCGGATTTGCCACAAGCATTGGATCGAATGGTTACCGTTTTTGTCATCGCTTGTCCGCATGCTTTAGGTTTAGCGATTCCTTTAGTGATCGCTCGTTCCACCTCATTAGCGGCTAAAAATGGCTTGCTGCTGAAAAGTCGTCAAGCCTTGGAACAGGGAAATCAATTAGATTATGTTTTTCTTGATAAAACAGGCACCTTAACAGAGGGTAAGTTTACGGTGACAGGGATTGAGAAATTGGCAGAGACAAGTAAAGAAGAGGCGCTGAAATATATCGGAGCCCTTGAAGCGCAAACCAACCATCCCCTTGCTGTTGGCGTTATGAATTATTTGAAAGCTGAAGGTATTGACCCTTATCAAGCACAAGAGGTGTCGACCTTAAAGGGAATCGGTGTAAGCGGGACAGTAGAAGGTCATCAGGTCATTTTAGCGAATCAAAAAGAAATCGAACGCCGTGCATTGAGCTTTGATCAAGAAAAATTGAAGGAGTACCAAGCACAGGGAAATACGATTTCCTTCCTATTAATTGATGAAGAGCTGGTTGCTTTCTTTGCGATGGGAGACTCGATAAAGCCACAAGCCAAAGCGTTCATCAAAGACTTGCGTAATGCTGGAATCGAACCTGTTATGCTGACTGGAGACAATCAAGAGGCTGCAAAAGCAGTGGCTGATTATCTGGGTCTTAAAGAATTTTTTGGCGAGCTATTACCAGATGATAAAGAAAAAATTATTAAACGCTACACCGATGATGGTAAGAAAGTCATGATGGTAGGAGATGGGATCAATGATGCTCCTGCTTTAGCTAGAGCGACAATCGGAATGGCGATCGGTGCTGGAACTGATATTGCGATTGATTCGGCTGACGTTGTGTTGACTAATAGCAATTTACAGGATATTTTAAAATTTGTCCGTTTGGCGAAGAAAACACATCGTAAAATGATACAAAATCTTTGGTGGGGTGCCGGTTATAATATTTTAGCAATCCCTTTAGCGGCAGGTATTTTAGCACCTATCGGAATTTTACTGAGTCCCGCTATTGGTGCGATTTTAATGTCCTTAAGTACGATTATTGTGGCGATAAATGCTATGACTTTACGCGTCTGAGAATTCAGACGCTTTTTTTTTTGAAAAAAAGTTGATAAAAAACTTTGTGTCTATTTATGTTATTTTTAAAGAAGAGGAAATTCAATGAGTAAAAGAGGAGACACAAGGCATGATTTGGCAATTTATAATAAGAAAGAAAACCCAGGGCTATTTGCAGCTACTTGAATTAATAAATAAAGAACAGTACACGATTACTGAAATGGCTAAGCAACTAAAGGTGAGTATTCGAACAGCGATGCGTTATAGTGATGAATTACAGCAAAAGGGCTATGTGATAAAAGGAAAACCATGGCGAATTAATCGGCAGCACCATCCAAATTTCTTAGAGCTTCATCGGAAAGTGTTAACAGAAGATCCACGCTTTAAACTTTTCAAACAATTTCTTTGGCAACAGACTTCTGCTGACACAGATTACACAAAAATGAGAGAACTGAATCGACAACTGATTCATTTGAACCTTTGGGTAAATCAACGAGCAGGCAGGCTTTTAGGTGATCCAGGTATCATTTTATTGTTACAATTACGCTATTTGAGAGATTTTTATTATTTTGAAGAAGGCGAGGTCTACCAGCAAATCGAACAGTATTATAAAGATCAACCAACACCTTCAGTGAACCAGGTATTGTATCCAGATAAAGTACTAATCAGCCGATTCATTGAAAAATTCGATTTACAGGGAAATTTAACAGAGTTTTTCTTCTTTGATCATTTGCGCTATCATTTTCAAAGCTTTACTGAGTTTTACCATTGCCACCAACAATATCAGACTGATTTATATCAGGAAGTCAGGAAGGCGAGTAGAATTATTGAAGAAACGATTGCTTTGGAAGGCGAACTATTAAGGAGTACATTCAACGTAAAGCTTTTTGATCTTTTCTTTGGACTATCTCAAGGACTTCCAATACTACTCTTCAATTTAAAATGGAAGCAGGGACCGGTTCCGTCAAGTTATGATCATCTTAGTAGGGAAGTAAAGCGGCAAATTCCGATGCTAAGGAATTGTCAAAATGAAGGGCTGGCTTTGGCCTTGAAAAACATTGTGGTTGCAAGTCATCAAGTTGCTTTGAAAACGACGCCCACTTTAGACTCTTCTTTATTGATTCAAGAGAGATATCAGACGGTTTTATTATCTGATTAAGGAAAATTGGATCAAGATTTTTCTTAAAGAAAGGTTATGCTATAATGATGAGGACTACGATAAGAGTGTCATTCTATTTCACGTGTTTCTTGAACATTCGCGTGATTTGTAGAAGGGGATACAGTTGAAAATAAGGGGTAGTTCTTTCATTTGAAGGGCTAGGAAGTAGGAGGAGAGCAGAATGGGATTGCGAAAGTTAGATGTTCCGACATCTTCAATTACAGAAGTAAAAAAATCACCAATGGATGTTTTTGCTCAAGCTCGTAAAGCAGAGACCGGGGTTTATATTTTTAACCGCGAAAAAATCGCTGGTGTGATGCTGACTAAGGAACAGTATGAAGCCTTAGTAGAGGAGTTAAATACCTTGCGAGATACGTTATATCAACCAGTGGAACGAGAATTACCTGTTCCTGAAGAATTAGAGGAATTAGCGACAGCTCTAAGAACAACATTAGCCAAAGGTTCGGTGATTTCGGCGCGCTATTTGGATGAACGCATGGTGGCGACTGGTTTTATCACGAAGAAAACCGGCTTTGGCGGTGTGACAGAAATGATGAAGGAGCTGGAGGATACTGGAAAGATCATCTACCAGCTAAGGCGGCGGGAGCACAACAAGGTCATCTATGCTGAAATTTTTGGTGAGCCGCAGGAGTTCCAACGCGGATCGGCAGACAAGCTGATGATTCGCAAAGTGAACTTAATCGAGAGATAAGGTAATTGACTTAAAAAACTTATTCGGACAACGCTGTTTCTATTGTTTTTGATAGGACAGGTTGTTCTTTTTTTTGCAGAAATTATGTTTTTCTATCTTCTAGTGGGAATAATTGTCTCTGAACAGACGTTCGGTTATAATGAAGATAAGATAGGAAGGGGAGAGCAGAATGGCAGATTTGGTTTTTCCTTTGAAAAATGATACATCGCGAAAAATTATCCATATTGACATGGATGCTTTTTTTGCCTCCGTCGAGGAACGGGACGATCCGGAACTGGCGAAGCATCCTTTAGTAATCGCTCGTCATCCTTCTGATACTGGCGGCAAGGGTGTCGTGACGACGGCGAATTACAAGGCTCGGATTTATGGGATTCATTCGGCGATGAGTGCCCAGAAGGCGTATGAATTGTGTCCTCAGGCTATTTTTAAGCCTGGTGACCATGCTAAGTACAGTGCTGTTTCACAACAGGTTCGAAAAATTTTTCATCGCTATACGGATATTATTGAGCCGGTGTCGATCGATGAAGCTTATCTGGATGTAACGGAAAATAAGATCAATGCGCGTTCGGCCATCAAAATTGCTCGTCTGATTCAGCAAGAGATTTGGCAGGAGCTGCAATTAACCTGTTCTGCTGGAGTCAGCTACAATAAGTTCCTGGCCAAGCTGGCTTCGGATTACCAAAAGCCTCAGGGAATGACAGTAATCTCGCCAGAGGAATCCGTCGTCTTTTTAAAACGTTTGCCGATTGAGAAATTTCATGGCGTAGGGAAGAAGACTGTTCCTAAAATGAATGAGCTGGGAATTTTTACTGGAGCGGACTTGTACGAGAAGAGTGAAATGTTCCTGATTCAAGAATTCGGCAAGATGGGCTATTCCTTGTATCGAAAGGTACGGGGAATCCATGATTCACCTGTTAGTATCACGCGTGAACGAAAGTCTGTCGGGAAAGAACATACGTATGGCCGCCCGTTATCGACAGATGATGAGGTGTTAAGTCAGTTAAGGCAATTGGCGGAAAAAGTCGAGGGCTCCTTAAAACGCGTACAGCGTCACGGCAAGACGGTTGTTCTTAAAGTTCGCTATGCGGATTACACGACAGTCACACGACGGGTCACTTTGCCTTATTACATAGAAAAGAAAGAAGACTTGTTTTCACAGGCCAGTTTGATTTGGGAGGAGATTGGCGGCGTAGAAAAAGGGATCCGCTTAGTCGGAATTACTCTGACTAATCTTGATCCCATTGCATTTGAAAATATTGTGTTGCCTTTGTGGGAAGAGCGTTCAAATTAGTTCGCTCTTTTTGATTTGCTCGAAAGCTTTTTCGGAGTCATGAAGCTTCTCCCAAATGACGACTTCACCTTTAGCCAATGATTTTTTTACATCGATGATGCGTTGGTTGGAACTACCACGAAATTGTAGCATCAAGTTTTTCTTTGAGAGTTCGAAACGACCGTCAACTAAAATATCGATCTTGCTTAGCATTTCTAGCTTATCATCGCTGTCTAACAACAGTTCTTCAAAGGTGTAGCCGCTCCAAGACCAGATGTCCTTCGTATCGCCGAATTCAGCGCGAATTCGATTGATAACTTTTAAGCAGACCTGCGTATTTAAGAAGGGTTCACCGCCTAAGAAGGTCACACCTTGGACATAGTCATGAGCGGTATCCGCAATTAGCTGGTCTTCTAATTCTTGAGTGAAAGGCTTGCCGTAATGAAAATTTTGCGAAGCCGCGTTGAAGCAGCCTTCACAGGCAAAGGGACAGCCGCTGACGTAAAGACTGTTACGGACGCCTTCGCCATCAACAAAGTTGAAGGCCTTGTAGTCTGCGATATATTGTTGGCTCAACTCGCTGGCCAGCCATTCTTTTGGTTTAGGATTACGCATATTTTTCCCCTTTCAAGTAAAACAGGGAGCGGCAAAGAGCGCCGTCCCTGTCAATCGTATTTCTGTTTGGCTCAATGAACGAAGAATGTTCGTTGAGTTTTTTTTTACATGTGTTTTACACGTGAGGCGATTTCTTCGTGACGTCCGTGCACCATTGGACGTGCTTGAGGGTTTCCTAAGTATCCGCAAGTCCGTTTGACTACGTCACATGATTTTGGATCGTGATTGCCGCATTGTGGGCATTCAAAGCCACGTTTGGTTGGTTTGAAGTCACCTTCGAAGCCACATTCGTAGCAGTGGTCAATTGGTGTATTCGTTCCTAGATAGGCGATGCGATCGTAACCGTAATCCCACACAGCTTCCAATGATTTTGGATTTTGTTGAAGAACAGGGTATTCACAATAATGGATAAACCCGCCAGAGCAGTATTTAGGATAATCCTTTTCAAAGTCTAGTTTTTCAAATGGTGTTGGATTTTTACGAACGTCGTAATGGAAACTATTTGTATAGTAGTCCTTGTCTGTAATATTTTCGACAATACCAAAACGTTCTGTATCTAAACGACAGAAGCGGTCAGTTAAGCTTTCACTTGGTGTTGAATACACACTGAAATGGTAGCCATATTCGTTGCCCCATGCATCGGCGTGTTCTTTCAAGTCTTTCATGATGTCAATGGTAAAGTCTTTTGCTTCTGGATTGTTTTCCCATTCGCCGCCGTAAAAGACACTGGCTACTTCATAAAGTCCGATATAGCCCAAAGAAATCGTTGCCCGTTTATTTTTGAATAATTCGTTAACCGCATCGGTCCGTTTCAGACGTTTGCCGAACGCGCCATATTGATAAAGGATCGGAGCGTTTGCTGGTGTAGCTTCTTTACAACGATCGATACGGAAGACTAACGCGTCTTTGGCGATTTGCAGGCGTTCTTCTAATAGAGACCAGAATTTTTCTTTGTTGCCGCCAGACTCTAAAGCGATCCGCGGTAAGTTTAAGGTAACAACGCCAAGGTTCATACGACCTGCGTTGACTTCTTCTCCTTGTTCATTTTTCCAGCCTTGTAAGAATGAGCGGCATCCCATTGGCACTTTGAAGCTGCCGGTTAATTCGATCAATTTATCATAGTTCAAGATATCTGGATACATCCGTTTAGTTGCACATTCTAACGCCAATTCTTTGATATCGTAGTTTGGATCAGTTGGTTCTAAGTTTGTACCACGACGCAAAGTAAAGATCAATTTAGGAAAGATTGCTGTCCGTTTTTCGCTGCCTAGACCTTCGATTCGGATTTGCAGAATCGCTTTTTGAATTTCACGTTCAAACCAGTCTGTTCCAAGACCAAAGCCAAGAGAAGTGAAAGGCGTTTGTCCGTTTGAAGTAAATAGGGTATTGATTTCATATTCTAAGCTTTGCATCGCGTCATAAATATCTTTACGTGTTTTTTGTTTCGCGAACGCTTTTTGTTTTTCAGGGTCATCGATCCACTCTTCAGCGTCTTTTAAGTGTTTTGCGTAATTTAGACGCGCAAAAGGAGCTAATAATTCGTCCGTACGGTCTGCTGAACAGCCACCGTATTGGCTTGAAGCCACGTTGGCGATGATTTGTGAAATCTGGGCTGTTGCTGTTTGGATTGATTTAGGACTTTCAACTTCCGCATTCCCGATTTTAAAGCCGTTGTTCAACATGCCTTTGAAGTCAATCAAACAGCAGTTGGTCATCGGTGTATATGGATGATAATCTAAATCATGATAATGGATGTCGCCTTTTTGGTGCGCGTTCGCCACATGAGGCGGCAGCATCTTCAAACCAATTGATTTGCCGACAATTCCAGCTGTTAAATCACGCTGCGTGTTAAAGACATCACTATCTTTATTGGCATTTTCGTTAACGACGGTTTGATCCTTGTTGATCAATTTTCCGATCGTAAAGTTGATATCGGTGGCTTTGCTGCGCTGGAAGTCGCGGCGCGTCCGATAATTGATATATTCTTCCGCTAATTCATATTCGTTGTGTTCTAATAATGTATGCTCCACGATGTTTTGGATTTCATATATTTTGATATCGCTAGTAAAACGTTCTGAAATTTCTGCATCTACACGCTCAACGATTGACTGGATACGTTCATGAGCCAATGGATCAACAGATCCTTTAATTTTCGTTTCTGCCTTGATTAAAGCATCATAAATCTTTTGATCATCAAATGCTGTGTGACGACCATCACGTTTTACGACCTTAATATTTTTTAGCGACGGTTGATATTCGTTGAACAACGAATCTTTTGTGTGGATTTCCATCATTGCAAACACTCCATTTCCTTTAAAGTTCATTATCAATCATATAGCATTTCTGAGTTTGTTGCAACGATATATAGTATTATTTTTTGTCAAAAAAAGAAAAGCACACTATATATAGTGTGCTCGTTTACTGAAAGATATAAGAAAACTGATGAGGTCAAGCTTCCCTTTATGATAAAATAACTGAAAAATATTTTTCCAAAAAAGTGAAAAAATTGTAAGACTATTGAAGGACGTTTCACATAGGAATCCGCCTCAAATATGATACCATAAAGAAAAAAATTTAGATATTAAAAATAAGTATTCGTCATATTAATTTTTTGAATATGTTGATCACTGCTGCGTCAGACAAGGGCCAACTCATTTTTCTATTTGAGAAAAATAGTACATTAAAACGAATAAGGATGTCAGTTCAACTTTTTGCAGGAGACGTAGGCAAAAAAGAAATTATCAAAATTAGCTAATACATTGATTGAACACTTTAGTTGAATGATATACGGCATTCGAATCAACCTAATTTTTTCTTTTAGAAAAAATGATTACATTAAAACGAATAAGGATGTCAGTTCAACTTTTTGCAGGAGACGTAGGCAAAAAAGAAATTATCAAAATTAGCTAATACATTGATTGAACACTTTAGTTGAATGATATACGGCATTCGAATCAACCTAATTTTTTCTTTTAGAAAAAAATAATTACATTAAAACGAATAAGGAGGCACTCATGAAAAAAATGATCGATGTGCAGCATCTTAGTAAAAGCTTTGGCACACGAAACAATAAAGTCACGGTTTTAAATGACCTGAACTTCAGTGTAGAAAAAGGCGAGTTCATCGGTATTATGGGACCTAGTGGAGCTGGGAAGACGACCTTGATGAATATCCTCTCCACAATTTTATTGCCGACAATGGGTTCCGTTAAAATCGACGGAGCAGATATTACCCAGATGCGAGAGGCTCGTTTGACGGATTTTCGGCGGGAAAATTTAGGATTTATCTTTCAGGACTTTAATCTAATCGATAGTTTAACAGTTAAGGATAATATTATTTTGCCATTGACTGTCAGTAAGCTCTCTAATGAAGAGATTGAAGAACGGGTGCTTCGGTTGACGAAAATTTTGAAGATTGAGCAGATCTTAGCACGTTACCCGGAAGAAATATCCATCGGGCAGCAGCAGCGAACAGCAGCGGCCCGCGCTTTGATCAGCCGTCCATTGGTTTTGTTTGCTGATGAACCCACGGGCTCTTTAGATTCTAAGTCTGCTTCAGAATTTTTGAATTATTTAGATGAGGTGAATCTTCATGAGGAAACCACAATCTTAATGGTGACCCATGATCCTTACACTGCTAGTTATTGTAACCGAGTATTGTTTATTAAAGATGGGCGTTTTTTCTCTGAAATTGTCCGGCGTTCTTCTCGCAAGGATTTTTTTGAAAAGGTCATTGATATGCAGGCAACGATCGGCGGAGGAGGAAAAGCCAATGCTGATTAAAATCGTTTGGCGAAGCTTTAAAAAGCAGTTGTCGAACTATTTGATTTTTTTCTTCAGTCTGATTTTTGCAGTAATGGTTTATTATTCTTTTACAGCGATGACCTATGAGCAGCCGTTAATTCGCAGTGCTGGAAAAAATACACAGCTAGTTGGGATGTTAGGCTTCGGCAGTTTTGCGGTTGTACTGATTTTGCTGTTTTTTATGACGAATACCAATCGTTTTTTTATAGAAAATCGGCGAAAGGATATCAGCATCTTCCATTTATATGGATTGAACTACTATCAGATTTGTCTCTGGTTCATTTTAGAAATTTTCTTTATCGGGATTTTTTCTTTTGTAATCGGGATCGGCGTTGGAGTTTTGCTTTCTAAGCTGTTTAGTATGATTCTTGTGAAAGCTATGGACCTGCCGCTAAGAGTGCATTTCTTTTTCTCGACCGATGCGATCATAGCAACTGGCTTAGTGGTGCTCTTTATATTGGCGGTTGTTTCTTTCCAGATTTTATGGCTGGTATCAGGGTCTAAGTTTTCACATTTAAAGACGCTTCGCTTACGTAAAATTCAAGCGATGAAGGTATCTTTGCCGCAGAAAATCGCTGGTAGTATCGGGGCTCTCTTTTTATTAAGCGGCTGGGGAATGGCGATGACCTATGTTGTTTTTTCCCGGACAGCCAGTGATCGTTTCGGCTTGCTTCGAGGCAATGCTTTGTTAATGGGCTTGATCTTTTTACTATGTGTATTTGGCAGCTATTTATTTTTTGCTTTTACATTGCGCTGGTATAATTCCTATCGGCCAAAGCGCTTAAACAAAAATTTGGGAATGCTATCAAGAAGCGAATGGCAATTACGATTATTTAGTGAATGGCGTTTTTTGGGTTCTATCACAGTTGCGTTAGGTTTAGCATTGGCGATTTTAGGGGGAATGGCGGCACTTGTGTCACTACAAATGCGTTTAGTTGATGAAATTGCTCCGGCCTCTGTAATGATGACACAACAAAGCTATCAGAAGCTAGAACCGAAGCTGCAAAGCGTTGCTCCTTATCAACGGCAGACCTTACACTTAAAAGCAGTGCCAGCCAAACAAAGCGTAGCAATTTCTGGAGAGGGTGTAAATTCTCAGCCGGAAATTACGGATGTCGTTTCGATATCTGATTATCTGGCTTTTCGAAAAACCAATCCTACCTTGCAGAATATTCAGTTAAAGTCTGCTGATTCGACAGTTGTTTTGAGCTCCTATCAGCGTTATCTGAATGATTATGCTCGTTACAGTAAAATCATATATTTGAAAAGTCAGAAGCTAAAGGTTCAAGAAACGCACCCCAATTTTTTTGGTGATACGAGCTTGCGATATGGTACGGGAATGATTGTCGTTTCTGATGAACTTTTTGATGAATTATCAGGCATTTCTTATGCGTTAGAGGTGATCGATGTAGAAGATCGTTTTGAGAATAAGCTGAATCAGGTTATTCGTGCAAACCTGAAGGGCGATTGGGATTATCCGATACATTATGATCTGACTTGGAAAAATGAACAGATTGTCGGAGATATTGTAGAAGGAGAAGGAACTAATAAAGATGGGTCGACGGTATATCGTTCCGAGTATACCTCGTATCAAGAAGTTTATCGAATGACTCGCAGCAGTATGGGGTTGGTGCTGTTCGTAGTGACCTTTGTGACCACCACCTTTATCATTGTGACAGCAAGTATGGTCACACTGCGGCAACTTTCTGAGTTTAAGCAAAAGCGAAAGAAATATGGTTTATTACGACAAATGGGAATACCCGATAAAACAATTTATCAAGAAATTAAGCGTGAAAATCGAGTGGTTTTCTTTATTCCAGCGATTTTGGCTCTGATTCATAGTATGTTAGCTATCTCGGTCATTTCTCACATTGCCAAAAATGCCAACTATGGATTTGTCTATCTGTTTTGTGGACTGATGCTGGTGGTCTATGCGCTATTTTATTGGGCAACGTGCGTATATCAGAAAAAGCTTTCATAAAATCTTAAGAACAGGATGTATCGATATTCGGTATATCCTGTTTTTTCGTCTAGTTATCTTCCCAGTTACATTGGCAGAAAACCAATGATAGCAGGCAGTTTTTCCATTAAAAAAATGTTCTAAACGCCGTGGATACCAATGTGACAAAACTGTTCGTTTGAAAGCGGTATATGTAAGAAAAACAAATGGTAGATTTTTGGCATCCTCCTATAATGAGTACTAAATAAAAGGGAGAGGGCGATCGGATGAAGAAATTTTTTAAACGCCCCGCTACTCGTTACTGGTTAAGTTTTATTGGAAAGACGCTTTTCTACTTTGCCGTCCTTTTAATACTCGTTTACTTATACCATTACAAGAGTATCCAAGGCGGTAATTTTATCTATAACGAATTTTAATCGATTGAAAAGAGTTCGTTCTTGAACTGAACGGGAAGGGGACCAACATGCAAAATATCATTACAGCGATTGACCAATGGGCTAATGAAAAGCCAGAGGCACTCGCTTATCAATCAGAAAAGGAAGAATTCAGTTATCAAACATTACGTCAGTGGTCAGATAACTTAGCACACTATTTGAATCAAAATATAGAAGCTAAAACACCGATTGTTGTCTTCGGAGAATTGGAATTTGCTATGATCGCCAGTTTCTTAGGAGCGGCCAAAAGCGGACATGCCTATATTCCGATTGAATCAACTACCCCATTGGATCGTATCCAACTGATCCTAAAGGTAGCACAGCCAGCAATGATTTTAAGTGTTTTGCCTTGGCCAGAAGAATTAAACGTGACGATTCCAGTCGTGTCGCCTGAAAAACTAGCTGAGATTTTTACAACAGAACATGCATATGAAAAATTGCAGCCAGTGATGGGCGATGAAACCTTCTATATCATCTTCACTTCTGGAACGACTGGGGTACCGAAGGGTGTTCAGATTAGTCACAAAAATTTATTGAGTTTTGTAAATTGGAATCTAAAGGATTTTGAGATCGAAGCGGGCATGCGTTTTTTATCGCAGGCACCCTATTCCTTCGATTTATCCGTTATGAGTATCTATCCTGCACTTTGCAGCGGTGGAACATTAATTCCGATGGAAAAAGCAGTGATCAATGATTTCAAGAAATTATTCAACTTTTTACCAAATTTAGCTTTGGAGGTCTGGGTATCAACACCGTCATTCATGGATATCTGTCTAATGGAGAAGACCTTTGATGGCGAACATGTGCCTTCACTGAAGATTTTCCAATTCTGTGGAGAGGAGCTGCCAAGAAAGACGGCAGAAGAGTTATTACGGCGCTTTCCGCATGCGAAGGTCTTTAATACTTACGGGCCAACGGAAGCAACGGTTGCCATGACGCAAATTGAAGTGACTGAAGAGGTGTTAAGCAAATATGATCGTGTGCCGATCGGTTATATCAAAGAAGATACCGAAGTTCTGATTTATGACGGAAATCGAGCAGTAACAGACGGCATTGCCGGGGAGATCATTATTAAAGGTCCGAGTGTTTCAAAGGGCTACATGCATAATCCAGAAAAAACGGCAGCTGCCTTTTTCAAGATCGATGGCGTTCCTGCTTATCGTACAGGAGATGCTGGAAGACTTCAGAAGGATGGGTTACTGCTATATGAAGGACGGATTGATTTTCAAGTGAAGCTGCACGGCTTTCGAATCGAATTGGAAGACATCGATCATCATTTAGAACAGGTTTCTTATGTTAAGCAGGCGACAGTGGTTCCCAAGTATCAAGACCACAAGGTTCAGCAATTAGTGGCTTATGTTGTTGCCAATGACAATGACTTTGAGAAAACGTATCAGCTAAGCAAGGCAGTGAAAGAAGAATTAGCGGAAGCTGTCATGGACTACATGATTCCGCAAAAATTTGTCTATGTCGATCAATTACCGCGGACGGCAAACGGCAAAATTGATCGCAAGCGACTAATTAACGAGGTGAATAGCTGATGTTGATTCCTCACATGGTGCCTTATGCGTCACCGATTTATTTCATTATCTTATGTGTGGCACTGTTGCCGCTGATAATAAGTCTACTGATTCGCGGTAAACGAATCGGCTGGTACCAGTCACTGATCACACTGTTCTTCTTGTATGTTTCTTTTGGCGGAAAGGATTATCGCCAAGGGCTGGCATTGATCGGCTACGTGATCTTCCAAAGTATTCTTGTTTGGTGTTACAACCATTATCGTAAAAACAAGAATCAAGCGGGCATCTTTTACTTAGCCGTATTTTTAAGTATCGTTCCTTTGATTTTAGTTAAGATCACCCCATTTATAGATGGAGAAAACTCCATCTTTGGATTTCTAGGGATTTCTTATCTGACCTTTAAATCGGTTCAGATCATCATGGAAATGCGGGATGGGATGATCAAGGAATACAGCCCGTTGAACTATATCAAGTTCCTGCTGTTTTTCCCAACGATTTCCTCTGGTCCGATCGATCGGTATCGCCGCTTTGAAAAGGATTTGAAGGAGCCGCCTACACCAGAAAAATACGTCGATTTATTAGGTGCTGGTGTTCACGATATTTTTGTCGGCTTTTTATATAAATTTGTAATCGGCTATTATTTTGGTCAAGTGCTTCTGCCAATCGTTGATCGAATGGCGATGCAGCATGGTGGTATTTCTTGGGGCCTAGTCGGCTATATGTATGTCTATAGTATGTATTTGTTCTTCGATTTCGCTGGCTACAGCCTGTTTGCAGTAGGTACCAGCAAGCTGATGGGATATGAGACACCACCGAACTTTAATAAGCCGTTCTTATCCTGGAACATCAAAGAATTCTGGAATCGTTGGCACATGACCTTGTCCTTTTGGTTTCGCGATTATATTTATATGCGTTTGATGTTCACCTTGATTAAAAAGAAAACCTTCAAGAGTCGGATCGTCGCGTCAAATGTCGGCTACTTTGCTTTGTTCCTGATCATGGGCGTTTGGCACGGCTTGACTTGGTATTACATCTTGTATGGCTTCTATCATGCCGCATTGATTTGTTTGACAGATGCGTGGCTGCGATTCAAGAAGAAACACAAGAAGCAGATTCCATCCAATAAATTTACCCATGCGTTGGCGATTTTCTTAACCTTCAACGCCGTCTGCTTGAGCTTTTTGATCTTCTCAGGTTTTTTGGATAAATTAATATTTCACAATTTCTTTCTAGGAAGATAAACAGCTAGACTACAAAAAAACGAAATGGAGCGAGTAACATGGAAGACACATTATTTAGTATTTTAGAAGATATCACAGGAACAGAGGAAGTTCGAGAAAATCCTGAGGTAGATTTATTCGAGGAAGGATTGATGGACTCCCTAGCAACCGTTCAGCTATTGGTTGAAATTGAAGGACAGTTAGATGTGCAAGTACCTGTTTCAGAGTTTGACCGCGCGCAATGGAACACACCAAATAAAATTATTGAACAAGTGAAAGCTTTACAGGCTTAATGAAAAAGAAACTTTTCGGTATCTTTGGGCCGATTCTTTTAGCGGCAGTATTATTGGTTCTTCTGTTTTTTTCCCCATTTAAAATCAACAGCAATGATCCAAAGCTGATCAAAGCTGCTTCAAGTTCAATGGCTGGAAATGTTTTGCGAGGAAACAGTATTACAAAAGAAGCTCTAAGTACCGATCATTACGTCCCATTTTTCGGCTCTTCTGAATTGAGCCGAATCAGTCCCTTCCATCCATCGGTCTTAGCCGAAAAGTATGATCGCGGCTACACGCCTTTTTTGATGGGAGCGCCTGGAACCCAATCATTGACCCAATTTATGATGATGCAGTCATTGGGAAATGAGTTGAAGGATCGCAAGGTTGTATTCATCATTTCCCCGCAATGGTTTGTTAAAAATGGGATCAAACGTGATTACTTTGATGCCTATTATTCCCCAGAGCAGACCTTGACTTGGCTAATGAATCTCAAAAAAGTTCAATCTAGTGATAAATATTTGGCTCAACGCTTGACTCACTATGGAGTGGTAAGAAAAGATGAACGGTTAGAAAGAATGCTAGATGCAGTGATGGCGGGAAATTTACCAGACCAAACGGATGTCACCTTCAGCAGACTAAAATTAAACATGTTAGAACGAGAGGACGAATTGTTCAGTACAATCGGCATGATTAGTAAGCAGAAGGCTATCGATAAAAATGTCAAAGCACTGCCTGAAAATTATGATCCCCATAAATTGAATCAGTTAGCCAATCGTTTAGGCAAGCAGGCGACCCAAGGAAATGAATTTGGGATTCAACAGCATTTCTTTAAACGCAGGATCGAACCACATATGGATCGATTTGCCAATTCGCAACGAAAATGGGATTATCGCTATTCTCCAGAGTTTTCCGATTTTCAATTGGCGCTTGATCAATTAGCGAAAAAGCATGCGAAGGTACTCTTTATCATTCCACCAGTCAATGGCCGCTGGGCAAAATTTACGGGTCTTTCTGATGAGATGCTGCAGCAATTTTCTGCTAAAATCAAATACCAATTAACATCGCAGGGCTTTACCAATATCGCTGACTACTCAACTCAGCAAAATACGCCCTACTTTATGCAAGATACGATTCATTTAGGATGGAAGGGCTGGCTGGCGGCAGATAAAGAAATTGCTCCATTTTTGAAGAGCTCTAATTCTCAAGGTGAGAATTATACGATCAATAATCGTTATTTCCTAAGCAAAGAATGGCAAGAAATGAATCCCGAAGCGATAAAATAGAAATAGGGAAATTACGCTTGTGAACTTGTGATTGTCTGATTTATCGGCTGGATTAGTAAAGAAAAAGAGCGGTTTTAAAGCGTTAATTTCATCTAAAATAGTTCTTTTTTAGAGATTTTAATGGTGATTCACAAACATTAATCAGAACATCTTTGAGACTTAATTTTGTCTTGAGGTGTTCTTTTTTTCTGTTCTAATAACGAACATAGAAAAGTTATGGTTAAATGGCTTTGTGATTTTAATTGTGTTAATAAAATACAGCTAAAAAGAGGAAATGATAATTTTTCTTTTTCTATAGAAAAAAGTAAATAACTCCAAATTTATGCTAAATTTACTTTTGTTTTATTGATAATGTTATAATTTTATTATAAAAAAGCGCATACATCGCTGGAAGGAGCATTTCTTAATGAAAACAATTGAGCAGAAAAAACCGTTATTACAAAGAACATTGTTTGGTGTAAAAAGAGCCACACTTGAGGCGAAAATTACTAGCTATTTTAAATTTTCTCAAGATGTTGCTACATTCATTAAATACCTTGTAGTTGTCATGGTACGAAATTCGCTTGTTGTTAGTGATTTTTCTTTTCTTTGCCAAGAATTGGTTTGTGAGGTGTTTCTGACAGCGGAGCCTAGTGATGTGCTGCGTGAATACTGCGCCTATTTTAAAGATTATTTCAAAAAAAGCGGAGATTGGGATAAGGTCGTTCATCGCTTGTTTAACGACAAAAAGGAATACTATCGTTTAACCGAAGAAGCTCGTTCAAATAAAAAACTTTTAGATACTCCTGGAACAGAGAAGGCTCAGAATTCAGCGCTGACTCTTCGGATCATTTCTGCCTTTGAAGACGCGTCAGGTAAAAAGCATACCTTAACAATTGCGGATGCAGACGAAACACGCTCAAGGGCAGAAACTTCTGAACTTCTGGAAATCCTAACGACTGTGGCACTCTTTGAGACAGCTGCTGGTGTAAGACGATTTGTAAAATTTATTCAAGCAAAGCGTCCGGGAACAAAAGAGACATTTAAAGAGACAGTTGTAGAAGTCGATCAGGTGGAACAACCAGCAGATCAACAGGAAGAGTGTGTCTTAAATTCAGAAGTAGAAACACCAGAAGTGAAGACGATCGAGATCGTTGTGCCAGCAGGTGTTGATCTGAGTACGATGAATGATCAGGATTTACTGACAATGGTTCGCGTCGGACATCCTGATGTGGTTAGTTTGGAAAATATCCGTGTTATATTTACTGAAGAAGAGACGGAAGAACCAGCAGATGATGAACTGGAAATCCAGAAATCTTTTCTCGAACCTGTGATAGAATCGCAGAGTTCACAAACGTTGTTAAAAGACAAAGTTACACCGAAAACCATAGACGATGTTTCTGCTCCACCAACGACAAAACCGCAGAGGACTAAAAAGAAGAGATTGCTTACGCATAAAGAGGCTTATGTCCAGAGTTTGATTGAGAATTGGTATCAGAAAGAGCACAATGGGAAAAATAAGGAGAGTAGTATTAAGAAGAAGAGAAGATGAGTGATTTAATTTTAGGTGCGTATAGTTTTTGCCTCTTCAAATGGCAGAATAAAAGAGCCCAAAGAAAAATATTCTTTAGGACTCTAGTCAATTCTTATTGATAATTTTTATAATAGAAGATCGCTAGCTGTGTTCGGTCACGAACTCCTAATTTATCTAATAGCTGACTGATGTTGTTACGAACAGTGCCTTCACTTAAGAAGAGCTCTTGGGCGATCTCTTTGTTGTTTTTGCCATTTGCCACTGCAATGAGAATGCTTTCCTCTCTTTCAGATAAGTCAATGACTGGTTGTTTTTGAGGAGATTGATCTGTTAAGATCGAAGCTAATTTTCCAACGATCTCTGTTCCAAAAACTGTCTGCCCATTGTATACAGCTTTGATTGCAGGAACGATACTGCCCAGCTCCTGCTTGATTAAATAGCCTTTGACACCGATCTGCAGGGCTTCTCGGATATATTCATCATCGGAAAAAGTCGTCAGTAATAGGATGACGGCTTCTGGCACCTGTTTAAAAATCGCTTTTGCGGCTTCGATACCGGTGCTATTTCCCATGCGAATATCTGTTAATAGAACGTCCGGTCGTTCCTGCAAATAGAGTTTGACGGCTTCTGGTGCAGAATTTCCGGTACCAACAACGTGTATTTCATCAGATATTTCTAAAATAGTTTTCAATGATTCCGTTACTAACGGATCGTCATCAACAACAACAACGCGAATCATGACATACCTCCTCCTAGCAGGATAGAATATTATTTTCTTGTTCGATGGTGATTGTGAAAGGATGGTTGACTATCTTTTGGCAAAACAATGTGAATCAGAAAATTATCCGGAGTTTGTGAGACGTGAAGCTGTCCGTTAATTTGTTCTACGCGCTGACGCATGCTTTTTAACCCAATGCCATCTCCACTTTTCTTAGCAAGTGTTCCATTATCAAGAATTTGCAGTCGATAAAAGGCAGGTAGCTCGTTAAATGAAAGTGTTACATTGCTAGCATTGCTATGTTTCATCACATTAGCAAATGCTTCCTTAAGCACCATAAGCAGTGTTCGTTCCTGCTCCTGATCCATACCTTCTGGAATATTCCCTCGAATCTCCACTTCACAAAATTGAAAATCTGCTATTAACAACTCAAGTCCCTTCGAAAAGGAAAGTGAGGTCTCGTGAAGATCATGAACACTTTCGCGAATATTATCCATCCCTGTATGAATCGTTGTCCGTAATTGGTTCAACGGTTTTTTTAACTTCTCCGATTGATTGATCGCTTCAATCGCGCCAAGCTGAATAATCGCACTAGATAGCAGATGGCCTACATTATCATGAATGTCGCGAGCGATCCGATTTCGTTCTTCGGAAATTTCTAAATCGATGAAGGTTTCCTGCGATTGGATTAGCTCCTGATTTTTCAGTTTCAACAGTTCTTGCTTTTCCCAACTGTCATCCTTTAATTGCAGCAAGGCTTCTTTTACTTCGACCTGTTTTTTTCCACGCCAGGCTAAAAGGATCGCGAAGCTACTCAAAAGTATAATCAGCATACGCTCTGGTGAAGAGTAGGTATCTTGCAATAAGGGAACTGCTAAGACGATTAGCGCCCAGCTCCAAATAATCTCTTCGCGCCAAGCGATCCGCAGGTTAGCGGGCAAGAAAAGGAGCAGGGGCGGCCAGAAAAAACTCAGGATTAGTAAAGGAAAAACGCCTAATGCTTGCCCTAAAGCCTTCTTCAGCAATAGAGCGGGACCAGCTAAGAGGATACTAGCCAACAAATAAACTACCATTTGCGGTTTAAAATCCTGTTGAAAAAGCAGCAGGATACCAATTAATTCTAAAAAGAAAAAATCTATTGAATAACTATTTAAATTTTTCATTGCGGCTCCTACTTTGTATTAAAGGATTTATTTCTCAGATTACTGGAAAATAGGTTCGATTTGCATCATCAAACATTGAATCATTTGATTTAGATAGAAATTTGTATGGATCAAATGACATTTGTCATCGTATGATTGGCGCAAACTCACTACAAGCAAATGCTTATTTTCATTATAGTAAATGTAAGAAGAAAAGGAAAAGGGGTTTTTCAAATGTTGATCGAAATCGAGAACTTAGTAAAACGTTATGGGGATTTCACCGCCTTGAATCATTTAAATTTATCTGTAAAAAAAGGAGAGATATTGGGATTGCTTGGTCCAAATGGCAGCGGCAAATCCACTACTATCAATTGTATTCTTTCATTATTGACCTATGATCGCGGATCAATCAAGATTTTTGGAGAAGAAATGGGACCGGAAAAGTATAGCATTAAGCAAAAGATCGGGGTTGTCCCTCAGGAAATAGCCTTCTTTGAAGAATTGACAGTAACGGATAATATCAACTATTTTTGTGGATTGTACGTTCAAGAAAAGTCTAAACGCGAACAATATGTTGAAGAAGTGATCCAGCTTGTTGGCTTAGAGGAGTTTCGTAAATTTTATCCGAAACAGCTGAGCGGCGGATTGAAACGACGGTTGAACATTGCTTGCGGGATTGTTCATAAGCCGGAATTGATTTTTTTAGATGAACCAACTGTCGCAGTTGATCCCCAAAGCCGAAACAAAATTTTGGATAGTATCAAGGAGTTAAATCGACTGGGTGCGACGATCGTTTATACGACGCATTATATGGAAGAGGTCGAGATTTTGTGTAACCATATCGTTATTATTGACCAAGGACAAGTGATTGCAGAAGGCAGCAAAGAACAATTGAAAAACATGGTTCGTGAGAATGAAAAACTGATTATTGAAGTTCCGGGGCTATCTCAAGAACAAGTTGAGGCGGTAGGAGCTTTTCCATCAATTATCGAAGTAATTTATGATGAAAACTATTTAAGTGTGACGACGAAAGAGCTGAAGGAAGCCTTGCTGCCAATTTTAAATTATTTCGAAGTTGAAAAAATTATGTACGCCAATATTCATACACAAGAAGCGACATTAAATGATGTCTTTTTAGAAATTACCGGAAAAGAATTGAGAGATTAGGGGGGAGCTAAGATGTTTATTCGTTTGTTTACGTATCGATTACGTGTTCTGTTAAGAAATCGCAGCTTGCTTTTTTGGACCTTTGCTTTTCCCATAGTATTAGGTCTGCTGTTTAATCTAGCCTTTGGCGATCTCGATAAGATTGGTGGGATAGAACAATCAACAGTTGGAATTGTTTCTACTAATGAAGCCAATCAAAAACGCTTTGAAAATGTGTTAAAGGAAATCAAACAGGATGGCAAAGTGGTTTTTAAAAGCCGAGTAATGACTAAGAAAAAAGCTCAAGAGCAGTTATCCGATGATAAGCTTTCCGGTTATTTTACAATTGATGAAAAAGAGATTGAGCTGTTTGTCAGTAAAAGCGACACACAGCAGACCGTTTTAAAAGAAGTATTGAATCAATATTTACAAAATACGAAAAAGGTAGAAACCTTATTGGCAACTGGGAAGGTTCAACCGCAAGAGGTCAGCCAGCTGCTTCAGCAGGAGAGCTATATAAAAGATGGAAATGGTACTGGTAATTTCAATTTGAAATCCTTCTACTTCTTTACATTAGTCGGTATGACGATCATGTATGGATTCATGTGGGGGCTGCGCAATGCAAATGACCAGCAGGCCAATCAATCACCTGAAGGTATCCGCTTATGTCTGATTCCTCGAAATAAATTACTTGTTTCGTTTGCCAATATGCTGGCAAGCTTTGTCCTATTCTTTGTCCAAACAGTTTTGATTTTGATGTTTTATCGATTTGTTTATCAAGTTGAGTTTGGTGATCATTGGAACTATATATTGCTTGTCTGCGCTTTAGGTGCCTTTACCTCTATTTCATTTGGAACCTTAATTGGTAATGTGTTTTCAAAACTGGATTTTCAACAAAAAATTTCGATCGGGATATCAATTTCTATGATTATGAGTTTCCTAGCTGGAATGATGGGTTCCCAGTCAATTAAATATTGGATCGATGTGAATCTGCCGTTTTTAGGCCGGATTAATATCGTTAATTTAATCAGTGAAAGTCTCTACCAATTATTCTACTATCAATCATTGAAGCCGTTTTATACCAATTTGATTTGGCTGATTGGATTTGGCGTGGTGTTTATCCTGCTTAATTATTCTTTTGAAAGGAAGGTGCAATATGACCACTTATAAAGCAATTCTGGAAATTTTAAAAAGAAAAAAGGGCAGTTTGCTGCTAGGAATCATCATCATGGCTGTGATCACCTTTTTCTACGCTGGGCAACTAACCAAAGACGCGGAAAAATTAACCGGGGCAAAAATTGCGATCCTTTCAGAGGATGATTCAGCAATCGAAAAAGGCTTCGTTGATTATTTAGCTAAGCAGCATAATCTTATTACGCTGAAGGATACTTCGCAAAAAGCATTAGACGATGCGCTCTATTTTGATGAAGTAGAATATATTTTAGAAATCCCCAAAGACTTTTCTGAGAAATTAGCACAAGGAGAAGGTGTTAAATTAGCCAGTAAGACGCGTCCGGCAACCTTTTCTAAATCATTAGTAGATACGACGGTCAATAATTTTATAAACACCTATTTAACCTATCAAAAACAAATGCCGGAAGACAGCCAAAAGGACTTGCTAAAGAAAACGCAGATAACGTTGAAAGAAGATGGAAAAGTAAATTTTGATTCGACCTATCATAAAAAGAAAAAACAGCGTGTTTCGGGTCAAATATACAATCTATTGGCTTATGGGATGTTTATGTCGATTTTCAGTGGTTATGCAGTGATAAATTTAGCCTTTAATCGCGAGGAAATCAGTCGTCGGAATAGCTGTTCTCCTATATCGCGACGAAAACTGTCACGAAAAATCTCAACTGGCAATTTACTTTACTCAATCTTTTGTCTAGTACTATTTTTAGCCTTCGTTATGTTGGTTACTAGAAACAGTTTTGATCAGGTAGTAGGGTACTTCGTGATCAATACAGTGTCATTTTTTGTAGCAATCGTAGGCTTTTCGATTATGGTTACCAGTATTATGAAAAATGAGGATGCAATTTCGGGGGTCAATAATATCTTTATTATGGGTAGCTGTTTTGTCGGCGGTATCTTTGTACCAAGCGAGTTTTTACCAGACGTAGTAAATAAAATTGCTGCTTTCACCCCGACCTATTGGTTTGCCCAGAATAATGAATTAATCGGAAAAACAGTGGATTTCAATCAAGCCTTCCTGGATAAATTCCTATTCCAATCTGGCGTGCTATTAGCATTTGCGGCAGCATTTTGGGTGATCCATTTGATTACGATGCGAGAAAAGGGAAGTTTGGCTTATAAAAAGGTTCAAGTATAAGGAAAATCAGCGTGTCCGCAATAGGATACGCTGATTTTTATACATCAAAGTAAATCTGTTGTTCTTCACCGAAAAAGATTGGTAGTAACTCGGTCAAGGTTCCTGCAAGCTTATGTGTGTTTAAATCAGTTTTTTTGACCCATAAGAGATCTTTGGGAACGGTTCGCTTTTTGACTGTCGCCGTATAAAGAAATGCCAGCTCACGAGTCTCCTTAGCTAAGTTGTTCCATTCAGCAGTTCCTCGCAGAACTGGTTGGATCACCAATCCAGTTTCTTCTTCAATTTCTCTTAAAGTAGCCTCATAGCTGCCTTCTTCTTTTTCCACATGACCACCAGGAAAAGTCCAGCCGGGCCAATCCTTCTTCTTTCGATCCTGTACCAAGATTTCCCCTGCTTCATTTTCCAGCATGACCATCATAGTTAATTCAATCGCCAACAAACGTGTCATTTCATCACCTCGTAGTGATTATACAACATACTACGCAGAATTTTTTGACAATGGTATACTAATTTATGGATAAACGCTATCCAGCTTTCTCGTTATAAGAGAATTTGAACGATTATTTTTTTAGATAGTCAAACACAAAGCAATTATATTTTTTAGCAAAGCAGGAGGAGTAAGAGTGGAAAAACAGGAAGAGCAGTTGTTGATCGATTTAACTTCAGCACGTGGCATCGCTGGAAATGAAGATGAGGTCAGAGAAGTCTTTAAAAATTATGCGAAGGATTTTGCTGACGATATTTTCTTTGACGGACTAGGCAGTGTTATCGCCAAGCATGGTGGCGGAGGCGGACCGAAAGTCTTTATTTCGGGTCATTTAGATGAAGTCGGCTTTATGGTTACCAAGATCACCGAAAAAGGCTTTTTAGAATTTCAAACGATTGGTGGCTGGTGGAATCAAGTAATGTTGGCGCAGCAGGTCGAAATTAAAACGCGTAAAGGCAAGGTTATTCATGGTGTGATTGGTTCTAAACCACCACATGTGTTGACGCCAGAAGCTCGGAAACGACCATTCGAAATCAAAGACATGTTTATTGATATTGGTGCGTCAAGTGATGATGAAGCCAAAGAATGGGGGATTCGCCCTGGTGATATGGTCACACCATATATCCAATATCAACGAATGAATGATTCAAAATTCTTACTAGCAAAAGCGTGGGATAATCGGATTGGCACGGCTGTGGCTTTGCGTGTGTTGGAGAATTTATCAAAACGGGAGCATCATAATGTACTGTTTGCCGGCAGTGATGTACAAGAGGAAGTTGGTTTACGGGGTGCTCGAACAAGTTCGCATATTGTGAATCCAGACATCGCCTTTGCTTTAGATACAGGTACTGCGGGTGACACACCAGGGATGACACCAAAAGAGGCAGATTCGGTACTGGGAAAAGGACCGCAAATTTTGATCTATGATGCATCTATGGTTCCTCATAAAAAATTATTGGATTTCGTGATCGATGTTGCTGAAGAATTAGAAATTCCATTCCAGTATACAGTGATTGCCGGCGGCGGAACCGATGCTGGTCAAATGCACTTGACGCGTGATGGTGTTCCTTCATTAGCTATCACAGTACCAGTCCGTTACTTGCATTCACATACATCAATTATTCACGAAGAGGATTATTTTAATACCGTCAAATTAGTGACGGAAGTTGTTGCTCGTTTAGACTATGATACAGTTGGAGAAATCAAGAATTACTAATTTTTTAACTAAAACAGGTTGTTGTTTGTTTTATGTCCCTTGGTTCCTGTCAAAGGAGAAATGCGATTTGACTACGAAGATAGATACAAAACGTACAGAAGTGGATCACTTGAAAAAGGAATTGCAAACATTTAAGCGATTAACCTTTGCGAATGTTCCGATTGCACCTGAAAAACAACGGATTGAACAAAAAATAAAGAAATTAAACGAAGAAATAGCCAAATTAGCAGAGTCATAGGAAGATGCTGCTGCCTTTGGAAAAGGATATCAGTCCAACTTTAGTCAGATTATTCTGTTCAAAGCCAGAGAGCAGTCGATTCATGCTAATCAAGGTCAACAAAACGAAGAAGGAGTGTCTTTATGCGTCTTAGTGAATATCGTCAAACAGCCAAAGACCGTCTTAATGGTCAATGGGGAATTAATGTAGGGTTAGTAGTGATTGTCGGGCTGCTGACAGGAGCAATTAGTAATGTTTCTACGATGACTGATAATACGAATATTCAGTTAGGAATCTCATTTTTATTAGGTATTTTAGTACTTTTTGCTTTTAGCTACTCATTATATTATGTCAGCTTGTATGTCGTGCGGGGTGGTCGAGCTGAATTAGGTCAAATTTTTGTTGTTTTTCAGCAGGGCTATTATGTTCCATTGATGATTATCAATATTCTTTCCCAAATTGTACAATATGTTTTGGCAGCGATCTTTTTCATCCCGTTACTGCTGCAAGCTGGTAGCAGTGTATATGTATCGCTGATTTCAACTGGTGGATTAACAACGAACACAGAAAGTGTTTCTACGCTGATGAACATTGGTGTATTAGGACTTTATGTCATCTCAACGTTACTATTTTTACTTGTAACAACAATTATTAGTATCATCTTTAAATTTGCTGTTTGGGTAAAATTTGATTATCCTGATTTGAGCGTCGGCGATTGCATCAAGCGTGCGTGGATCTTATTAAAGGATCGCTGGGGGAAATATATCTTATTACAACTATCATTTATTGGCTGGTACATTTTAGGATTTGTCGCATTGATCGTGGGTTTGCTTTTTGTAGCAGTCTATGTAAATACGGCAAGTGCTGCTTTTTATGATCAAGCGTTAAAGGAAAAAATTGATCAGGGGGAATTAGCATGAAACTGACCGTACTCGGTTGTTTAGGCGCGTATCCGTATGAAGGTCAAGGAACCAGCAGTTATTTGCTGCAGGCTGACGGATTTAACTTATTGTTGGATGCTGGCAGTTCGACTCTTGTAGAATTGGAAAAGGAACTTGATCCGTTGGATTTGGATGCAGTGATTTTATCTCATTATCATCACGATCATATTGCGGATCTTGGAGTGCTGCAATATTATTGGCAGCTGTATCCAACACAAACACCAAAGCCTATTTTGCCGATTTATGGACATACGGAAGATGAATTTCATTTTAACGATTTGACAATGGATGGTGTTACTGAAGGCCGTGCTTACTTTGAAGCAGAAGAATTGAAACTTGGACCGTTTCTTGTTACGTTTATGAAGACGATTCATCCAGTGCCTTGCTATGCGATGCGTTTTGTGGAAGAAAAAACAGGTGCTGTTTTTGTGTTTACAGGAGATTCAGGTTATCTGGAATCCTTTAATGAGTTTGCTAAAAAGGCGGATCTATTCTTAGCTGACACCTACTTATTTGACGGCAACGAAAAACATAAAGCACATTTTACCGCAGGCGAAGCTGGGACATTTGCGAAAAATGCGGCAGTTAAAAAGTTAATTCTGACTCATTTACCGCAACATGGCGATTTAGAAGAGCTGCGTCGACAAGCTGCAGCAGCTAGCGGGAAAATTCCTGTCGAGTTGGCTCAGCCGCATAAAGTTTTTGAGATTTAAACGAATTTATTCCTTAATAGGGGTTAGGAGTTGGAACTATGTTATATGTACCAAATGACAAAGAACGTGATCCACGAGTAAATCTTGCTATTGAGACGTATTTATTACAAAATATGCCTCTAGATGAACCAATCTTGCTTTTTTACATCAATGAACCCTCGATTATCATTGGTCGTAATCAAAATACGATTGAGGAAATCAATAAAGAATATGTTGATGAAAAAGGTATCCATGTTGTTCGCCGATTAAGTGGCGGAGGCGCTGTGTATCATGATTTTGGAAATTTAAATTTTAGTTTTATTATGCCAGATGACGGCAACTCCTTTAGAGATTTCAAAAAATTAACGGAACCAATCGTTGAAGCCTTGCATAAGCTGGGGATTGAGGGTGCGCAACTAAAGGGGCGGAATGACCTTGTGATTGAGGACAAGAAATTCTCTGGTAATGCCATGTACTCAACCAATGGCCGGATGTTTGCTCATGGCACCTTAATGTTTGATAGTGATATTGATGAAGTTGTGAATGCATTAAAGGTGAAAAAGGATAAGATCGCATCAAAGGGCATCAAGTCGATCCGTTCCCGTGTGACGAACATTAAAGATTATTTACCTAAAGATAAGCAAGCAATGACGACAGAAGAATTTCGTCAAGCAATTCTTTTACAAATTTTTGGTGTTGATAGTGTGGATCAGGTGAAGACTCATGAGTTGAATGAGGAAGACTGGAAAGACATTAACCAAATTTCGGAGGAATACTATAAGAATTGGGATTGGAACTATGGACGTTCGCCAGAATTCAACTTGGAACGACAAAAACGTTTCCCCATTGGTTCAATCGAAGTTCGTTTGGATGTTGCCAATGGTGAAATTGAAAAAGCCAAGATTTTCGGTGATTTCTTCGGTTTAGGTGAGATCAAGGATGTTGAAAACCAATTGATCGGTACCCGTTACGATAAAAAAGCACTAGAAGAATGTATCGATGAAATTGATCTGACACATTATTTTGGGAATATTACCAAAGAAGATTTTCTATCACTAATTTATTAATAAAAAACGGTCTTTCCGCATTTGGAAAGACCGTTTTTTTATAGGGTTAGTGTGATCTTAAAGTATTGCTGCTTTTCTTTATTTTGCCAGTGCCATTCGCCATTGGACCGTTTAACCGCTTGTTCCAATTCTTGATGTGAATCGTTCGTGGTTTCTGTGACGACGGATTCATCAAGAGAGTGGTGAGTGAAGGCGCTGGTATTGCTTTCAATGATTAGTTGATTTTGCTCCTGTTTGATCAAAATATCGATGGTTCCAAAGCTTGGATCGCTTAGAAATTTTTCGAATAGTTGGATCAGCAAATACAATGTTTCATCGTTTAGCACGTTCGTCTCTTCTTCAACTGTGTACTGACAGGAGAAAAATTTTGCTTGTTTACGGAATTCTTTTTGATAATACTCTCGCATTTGTTGAAGATGAGAGGTTAGGGAGGCTGCTGGCTTATTTCTAGCAGCTTCTTTTTCAGCTAATAAGTTGAATGTCATCAATAGATTCTTTTGCTTTTCTTTTATGATAAGTTGCTGTTGCGCAAATTCCTGCTGCTTTATTCGATAATTCCGAATATAGTTGATTTCTTCTTCAAAATGATAGCCTGAGATTAAAAGCATTAGAGCGGTAAACAGCACTAACGGCCAGTCTGTTGTAAGATTTGCAGCGCCTGTAAACAATTGAATGTAGAAAAAACAGTGGACAAATGCAGCCATAATAATTCCTGGTGAGCAGATAGTATAAAAACGATTCTGATCGGCAGATTCAGCTAAAGCGATTGCTGAGGTGTATAACGTCATAAAGACATTAAACCCACTGAAAATCTGCATTGCAATTGGTAAAGATAGTTTTCCGATAGCAATACAAAATGTTCCGACAGTCAAAAGAGTGATCTGTGAACCGACACCATAGAGATAGTAGTGCTGATATTTTTTTGTCCGCAGCAAATAGTAATTCGTTAGAAAAACCGGAATCAAAATCGCCGTCAGATTATAAAGAATCGACAAGCTTTTCGGACTGAACAAGGTACTTGCTGGAACATTCAGAACGATTGATTGCAGCCCAATTAAGAACGTAAAACCGATTAAAAGCAGAGAAGAAAGCAACTGTTTCTTCGTATAGTTCGGTCTTAAAAAAAGCAAGCCCAGCATGAGGACAATTAAGGCCGAGCAGATACTTAAAAGTAAAAACTGTGGCAGTGAACGAAGCAGAAAGAATCGACTGACTTCTGTGGAATTTCCGATAAATACTTGAGCAGGAATCCCAGCGTAATATTCATAAGGTGTCTTCGTAATGATCCGCAGCTTGTGTTTCCGATAATCATTTGGCAGCTGGATGGTCGTCTGAAGCATGCCTGGTTCCTTGTGCTTCTCGGTAGCGGCATATTTGTAAAGGAGCCGCTCTCCGACAACTACCGAGACCCACTGATGATTAGACCGAACAACTAGCTGAGGTTCTTTGAGTGGTGTCTCTAGCTGTTGCTGCATTATAAGTGCATTATTCGGTTGTACATTTTTCAATCGCTGGTCTGTGTTTCCGTAAATATAGTAATCAGAATGATTCTTGACAATAAATGTCCAATGTTTTTTTAATTCTGTAACGTTTGTTTTTTTTAGTTCGTCAATAGTTTTTAATGTGATAGTTGAAATCACTATTAAAATAACTAATATTATTAAAATTAATCGTTGTTTTGAACAGAATTTTAAAAAGCGTTGGTTGCTTAGTTTGGTAATGATAAACAACACCCTTTCATTTGGAGGAAGGTAATCAAAATCGTTAAATACAATAATAATAGTAACACATTGCGATATTCAGTCAAAATTTTATTCAATTAGAAACTAAAAAATAGATTTTTTTGACGAGTGTGATATGATGAATACAGATAGTTTTTTCCTTTAAAGGGAGGTGGTTCCGAGTGTTGAAAAGCAGAAAAATAACACTAGTATATGCTGTATTGATTTTCTCGATCTTTCTCTTAGCGATTTTGACAATCGTTATTCCAAAAGTGTTGAATGTGACACCATATGTCATTTCAGACAATAAAATGGCACCAGAATATCAAAAGAACGGACTTGTTTTCGTAAAGGATGTGATGGAGCCTATTCATGTTGGCGACACAATCACTTATTACGAAAATCAGGGAAAATCGATCAAAACACGGCGAGTATTAGCGGTTGACAATAAAATAGACGGTTATTTTGTTAAAGGAGACAATTCTGTTAAAGCAGAGATGGGACTTGTTCATGAACGAAATTTGATCGGCCGACCACATTTTTACCTTCCATACATAGGTTTTTTAGCAGACACAAAAGTGATGACGATTATTAAAAGCAGTTTTTTTGTCGGAGCCATCTTGATGACACTCTTAACCTTGTTTTTCCAAACAGAAATGAAACGTAAAATTCGGCAGCAAGTCGAATAAAAAAGACCTTCGCGAAGGAAGGTCTTTTTCAATAGGATGATTATTTTCAAGTAAATTAACAAAAATCAGCTGACTTTAATACGACAATTCTAGACCATCCTTAAGCTCGTTTTTCACTTCTTTCATTTCTTCCTTGATTTCTTGTTGCTGTTCTGCCAGCTCAAGTTTGGTTGTTTTACGACTTTCCTTCAATTCATTCTTTACTTCTTTAGACGCTTCTTTAATATCATCTTTGCTGTCGTTCACATCTTCTCGGATGTCGCTTTTAACCTGTCTCATTTCAGTCCGAAATTCTGATTGCCATAAAGGGCGTAAAATATACCGATTCACTGTCAATAAACCAATGCAAGCAATTCCCAATATTACTACCGTCATATCTAAACCATTTCGCTTCATTTTTTATTCCTCCTAATTTCTACCAGCAACATTTACCAATTATGAATGATTATTTCTGTTTTATCTCTACACTCTCATAATAAGAGAATAGCGAAAGCGTTTCGTCCAATCAAAGTCCTATTTTCTTCTCGGAAAAAAGGCTGGATAAGTCTAAAAAATGAAAAATACATAAAAAAAGAACCTTAAAAGGCTCTTTTTGGCAAAAAATCGTTTATGCGACAGTATATCCACCTTCACGTAAAGCTGTAATGGCAGCATCAAACTTATCGGTCTTAATTAAAACATAGTCCGTATTGTAGGTTGAAACGGCAAAAATACTAATTTCCTTCTCTGCTAACAATGCAGCGATTTTTGCCAAAATTCCAACTAAGCTGAAATCCAATACACCTTCAATCTTGAAGGCTTTCCAACTGTCCTCACGATTGATCGTATTTGTAGGGACATTGGCAGTAGCGGAAACAACCGATATTTCCTCTTCGGTTACACTAATAAAAAGTGGTTGCTGGGTGAAATCTATTTCCTTCAGGTCTGCAACCTGATAGACAGATAATTCCTGTGGCAAAGTGACTAAGTTCATGGGCAAAGGACTCCTCTCAAGGATTTGTGTTCATTCAAAGGTATCAAACGCGGGGAGAAAATGCAATCTGATTCTTTGCCGGAAAAAAAGCTTCATAGTATATTTGAGAAAATAATCAATAAAAAAGAGGGACAGTTAATGAAAGCTTTGTATTTTGAAAATTTTGGCGACAGTAACGTTTTACAATATGGTGAGCTTCCTAAACCGGTGATCGGGGAAAATGATGTTCTAGTACAGGTAGCATATATCGGTTTGAACTTTGCCGATATCTATCGCCGCCGTGGTGAGTATCATATTGAAAAACATAAACCCTATATAAATGGCTATGAAGGTACAGGCATTGTTGTTGAAATTGGCTCTAAAGTAACGAAACAAGCGATTGGAGAAACAGTGCTGTTTGTCGATGTCCCTTTAGCGAATGCGGAATATGTCGTAGTACCAAGTGTGCAAGCGATTCCTTTACCGGCGGACATCGACAGTAAATTAGCGGCGAGCATTGGACTGCAGGGGATGACAGCCGATTTTCTTGCTCATGATCTCGGCAAAAATGATCCCGGCGAGAAAGTCTTTATTACAGGAATTAGCGGCGGCGTTGGTCAGTTATTGTCACAAATGCTGATAGCAGATGGGATAGAAGTCTATGGTTCTGCCTCTTCTGAAGAGAAACAGGCATTGGCGTTGTCTCATGGGGTTAAGCAGGTTTATCCAAGTCGAGAAAACAATTGGACTGAAGCGGTTAAAGGGCAATTTTCGACTGCTTATGATGGCGTCGGTTCTACCATTCAGCAAAGCTTAGATTTGATCAAGCATCGTGGAAAGGTCATCTTTTTCGGAATGGCTGGAGGCGATCCAGTGAAAATTGATCCAGTCGCGTTAATGGCTGAATCAAAAAGTTTGTTAACGGGAGATCTTTGGGATTATTTGACCAGCTATGAAGAAAGAAAAGTTCGTAGTGAGCGCTTATTCAGCTACTTCATTAAAGGACAAATTAGCATCAGCGAACCAACAATTTTTCCTTTAGCGGAGGGACGAAAAGCACATGACTATCTTGAGAACGGAAAGAGCATCGGGAAAGTGTTGCTGCAGCCTAATCAACCTTTGAAATAGAGATGGGAAAGTTGAGGGGATGTATGTTTGGCAATCTCTTTATTCTTTTTTCTGATAACTTATCTAATAAACAGCATCGTCCTTACTTTACTGCAGCCAAGCAAAGTAAGGTCTTTTTTTAACCTGACACGTGTTTGCCAGTTTACGATGCTATACTGATGATGGAGGTGAGTAGTGTGGCAGAGTATCGATTATTTCAGATGGTGTATTATTTGATGGATAAAGGCAATACGACCGCACCTGAATTAGCGGAAAAGTTCGAGGTTTCGATCCGAACGATCTATCGCGATATTGACATCCTTAGTTCAGCAGGGATTCCTGTTTATACGACACAAGGAAAAGGCGGCGGGATCTTCCTGTCGGAAAATTTTATATTGAACCGTTCCTTGATTTCAGAAGAAGAACAAAATCAGATTTTGGCCGCTTTGCAAGGTTTAAGTGGAGTGGATGAGAAAAACAATCAAGCGTTGTTAAAAAAACTGGGTAGTGTTTTTCAGAAACAAACCACGAATTGGCTCGAGATCGACTTTTCAGATTGGCATCCGCAAAATGAAGAACAATTTCAGATTTTACAAAAAGCGATTTTTCAAAAAACACGCCTTCGTTTTCATTATTTTAGCCGAGGAAAGCTTGGCTCTGATCGTAAAGTTGAACCATTAAAGCTGATTTTTAAAGCAAGAGAGTGGTATTTATATGCGTATTGCTGCGAGAAGCAGGCGTATCGTCTCTTCAAGCTGAAACGGATCAAGCAGCTCCAGCAAACTACTGAAACCTTTGAACGAACCGCACCAGAAAAAGTGCTTGACCCACAAAAAATTTATACCGAAAAGAAGCAAATGGTGCGGCTTGCCTTTACACCAGAGCTGGCCTATCGGGTTTATGAAAATTATGAGCAGGTGGAAGAAGCAGAGGATGGGCGTTTGCTGGTAGAAGGGGAATACCCAGTGAATGAGAGCTTTTATAGTTTTCTACTTTCCTTTGGCGGACAAATCGAAGTCTTATCTCCACGCTCCGTGCGCCAAGAAATGAGCAAGAAAATCGACCAATTGAAAACTATTTATTAAACCTGACACGAGGTTGCAGGTTTTACTCGCTATAATGAAGTCAAAGCTGAAAGCGAGGGAAAAAAATGAAGTATGATTGGAAAAAACAAGAGAAGCATCTATATGGAAAGAAAAAGAAGCCAGAAATTGTGACGGTACCACCGCAAAAATTTCTTACGATTAAGGGAGAAGGTGATCCTAACAACCAAGATTTCTCAGCTAGAGTCGGGACACTCTATCCAGTAGCCTGGAAGATTAAGATGGGATTTAAGAAGTTTTATCAAACACACGAAGAAAATCAGTCTGAGTTTGATTATAGTGAGTTTGCGATCTTTCCACTAGAAGGTATTTGGTCCACTAAAAATACGGCAGATATTACTGATAAAGCCAGCTTTGAATACAAAATTATGCTGCGACAGCCGGATTGGATCACGCAAGAGATGTTCGAGACGGCGCTTGCCGCTGTGGCAGAGAAAGAACCCAATGAGTTGCTGCAGGAGCTTTGCTTTGAAACAATCGAAGATGGAAAATGCGTTCAGATGTTACATGTAGGTTCTTTCGACGATGAACCGGCTTCTTTTCAAAAGATGAATCAGTTTGTGAAGGAGCAAGGGTTAACACGCAGAAGCTACCTTCATCGCGAGATTTATTTAAATGATGCTAGAAAAACTCCACCAGAAAAACGGCAAACGATTTTGCGTTATCAAGTTGAATAATTAGGGAAAATTCGAGATTGTGTGGGCACATTCTTAGTCTTCCATCAGGCTTTCTAGTATAGTGGTTCTGAGGGAGGTGAAGACATGGAAAATCTTATTTTAGTTGGTCACATCGTTTTTGGGTTCGCTTCATTTGTTGGTTCATTATTATTGACGATCGGTTTTAGAAATACTTTCGCCAAACTGACGGGAATCCAAAAATCAGGCATCGTTTTAACCGTTGCCAGTCTTTTCGGTACGATCGCCTTTGCGATGCTCACGAAAGGGAATGTCATGGGGGCAGTACTTTTCATCGTATTGGGATTAGCAATGTGTGTTTTACTTGTGGCACCAAAAGCAGTGAAAACGAAAATAAAATAATAAAGAAAAACCGATAGAGACTCAAGTCTCTATCGGTTTCTTTGACATCACAGGAGGGATTCGAACCCCCGACCGTCCGCTTAGAAGGCGGATGCTCTATCCAGCTGAGCTACTGTGACAGTAGTTTTGCAACAAGAACTATTATAGAAAAACTACCTTTGCTTGTCAACCTAATTCGTTATTTTACTGATTCGAAAAGATATTCCTTGATCAGTTTCAATGTTTTAGGATTTTCGATGAGTGATCCGTGATCTGCTTGTTCCTCGACAATTATTTCCTTATATTTTTCACTATTTCCATAAATCAGACGGCCAGCCAAGACGCTCGTTAGCGGCACAGTGGTGTCCGTGTTCTGATGATCAACGTTACCGGCAATATTATAAACGGTGATGTTTTTAGGAATATTCTTTTTGTTTTTCAAATAATAATTCAGTAATTCACTTTTGGCCTTTGGTTTGGTGAATGAGTTGCTGTTGTCATTGTATTCCCAAGAGGTATCATTATAAGGTGTACCTAGTGTAATCAAATGATAGAGGGCAGGATCATCGCTTTTTTGTTCATTCTCCAAATAACCGGTAATGATCAATCCGCCGTTTGAATAGCCTAAGTAATCATAAGTGTTAAACGTATATTTTTTTTCGGCATACGCTAAAGCCTGTTGAAACCAACGAGATTGTTTCGGTAATGAGGGATCTGAACCATCTTCAAAGGCGACGGCGATAATGGGCCGTTTTGTCTCTTTCGTAAAATGGCCTGAAGAGGTGATAGAATCATCTTTATTTACCGTAATTTTTACTTCCTCCACACCTTTTTCCGTTTGTTTTAATGAATCAACCAAACTATCGAAGCGATCAACATCCCCATTGGTTCCCGGAACCATAATCACTGGTGCTGGAATCGCTAAAGAGGTGTCCCCATTCTTTATTGCGTGTACATGATCTTTTGCTTCGAAAAGGAGTATTCCGAGGATGCATACGACTAAAATTGCTAGGATGCTCCCGATTTTTTTGTTTTTCATAGGCAATTCCTCCATTTCAGTTTCCTAGTGTACGCCGATTTTTCTCAGGTACAAGTAAAAAAGACGGAAATTCAAAAAAGATTCAAATTTCCGCCATACATCTATTTATTTTTAGAAATCAGTGCTACGCCATCACCTAAAGGTAGTAGGGTGGAAGTAAGCTCTGATGATTTAGTAATTTCCTCTAAGAATTCATTTAAATGCCGATGGATCGAACGATTTTTACGTGGAATCTCTTCGATCGGCTGCAGCACCGTGCCTGCTTGGAAAACATCATCTACCATCAACACCCCATCGTCTGATAATAAACGCAGACATTCCGGCAAGAAGGTGATGTATTTTGATTTCGCGCTATCCATGAAAATAAAATCGTAAGGACCTTCTAGACTGCTGAGTAAATCTGCCGCATCTCCTTCTAATAGAGTGACTTGATCAGTTAAACCAAGTTTTTCAAAATTTTTCTTTGCTTTTTCGATCATGACAGGGAAACGATCGATGGTCGTTATTTTTGCGTCTTCGCCAAGGGTTTCCGCCATCAAACTAGCTGAAAAACCAATAGCGGTACCAATCTCTAAGACATTTTTTGGCTGTTTTTGTTTTAATAAAAATTGCAGGAAGACTACCGTTTCATGTGGGATTACAGGTACGCCATTTTCATGAGCCAGTTCTTCTAATTCGCCTAGTGATCCAGTCAGTTGTTTTTGTTCTGTTCGCAGATAGTGCAGGATATCTTCATTAATAATTGGGCGGTACATCATTTCATTGCGCATTATATTTCCTCTTTCTCTAGTAGTTTTCCGATGTTTAACCAGTCGGTCGCTATTTTTTCTTTCAGTGAACGATTATAGAAAATCGCTGCCGGATGAAAAAGCGGGATGACTGTATATTCTTTTTTGGTTGGTTGATAGTTATTCTGTTCTCGGTTCAGCTCTAACACAGGACCATGGTAAATTTCCCCGTGTCGTTCGCTGATCTGCCACTTTGGTCCTAGTAAGCGCTGTAGTCCAATATTGCCTAAAGTCGCGATGATTTTTGGCTGAATTATTTCCAATTCATAATCCAGAATTGGTGCATGTGCTAGGATTTCTTTTTTATTTGGTGTTCGATTGGGATAAACAATTTCGTTTTCTTGTGTCCGTTTGTTTAAACGTTGCACGACTTTATAGGGACGACTTCTAACTGCGCTGGTGATATATGTGTTTTCTCGAGTAAGCCCGATTGACGCCATCACTTGGATTAATTCTTTTCCCGCTGCACCAGAAAAGGGAATGTGATTTACTACTTCTTTACGACCGGGGGCTTCACCAACCAACATCAACTTCGGGTGGAGCGGTCCTTGTCCGGCGATAAAGCCTTCAAGCTGAAATCCTTTTGAACGTTCTTCAACGAACGTGACCAAACTATTTGGATAGTCCATTTACTTCGCCTCACTTTGTCATCCTCCTAATAGTAGAAAAAACCAAGGCATGCGTCAATAATTAATCATTGACTTGACCTATCTTTTTTAGTAAACTATGAATGTTGTAATTGTGGAACTCACAGCTACAACCGCACAGAACAAGTTATTAAGAACTTCGGTCACTTGGGATGGCGAGTCTAAGTATTTATTATAAGGAGGTGCCACAAGCATGTACGCAATCATCAAAACTGGCGGTAAACAAATCAAAGTTGAAGAAGGTCAAGCAGTCTACATTGAAAAATTAGACGTTGAAGCTGGCGAAAAAGTTGTCTTCGACCAAGTAGTTTTAGTAGGCGGCGAATCTACGAAAGTAGGAGCTCCTATCGTTGAAGGTGCAACTGTTGAAGGAACTGTTGAAAAACACGGCAAACAAAAGAAAGTCGTTACTTTCAAATACAAACCTAAAAAACATTCACACCGTAAACAAGGTCATCGCCAACCTTACACTAAAGTTGTCATTGACTCAATCAAAGCATAAAAAAGAAGGTGCCTAAGTTGATCAAAGGTACATTCACTCGAAATCAAGCAGGACTAATCAGCGAATTTACTTTGACTGGTCATGCTGAAGCCGGTCCTTACGGTAGCGATATCGTTTGTTCCGCTGTTTCCGCATTAGCCATCAGCACAGTAAATAGCTTGGATGCATTAGCAGGTGTCACTCCGAATATCGAAACCAACGATGCTGAAGGTGGTTATCTTCATGTAGCGTTGAAGGAAGATGATTCCATGACACAAGAGCAGATGAATATCTCGCAAATTTTGCTGGAGCATTTATTATTAGGCTTGCAATCAATCGAAACTGAATATTTGGATTTCATTGAGATCCAAACAGAATCTAAATCATAGGAGGTGCAGCTCATGTTATTGAATATGAACTTACAATTATTCGCCCACAAAAAAGGTGGCGGGTCAACTTCTAACGGACGTGACTCAGAATCAAAACGTTTAGGTGCTAAACGTGCTGACGGTCAAACTGTTACTGGTGGATCAATTCTTTATCGCCAACGTGGTACTAAAATTTTCCCTGGTGTAAACGTAGGTATCGGTGGCGATGACACATTGTTTGCTAAAGTTGACGGCGTGGTACGTTTTGAACGTAAAGGTCGCGACAAAAAACAAGTGTCTGTATACCCAGTCGCTCAAGAAGCTTAATCGAGTATTGAAGTCCTAATCCTGATTACAGGGTTAGGGCTTTTTTTTCGCTTCTTTTTTTATTTGGGTTAGTATTTTACTAATGAAAAAAGTTTTGAGGTGTGTTTATTGAATAAGAAGGATCGAACAGTACTGATTTTTGGAAGGATCGCTTCGTTTCTATCGGTGATGATGTATGTTTCATATACCCCACAGATTATGAATAATTTAGATGGAAATAAAGGTAATCCAATACAACCCTTAGTAGCGATGATTAACTGTATCTTTTGGGTCATCTATGCTACGATGCAGAAGAAAAAAGATTATCCAATTATTGTTGCGAATATACCAGGTATCTTTTTAGGTGCCATTACATTTCTCACAGCGATAATATAGCGTAGATTAATGTGCAAAGAGTATTTTAAGTAGTAATTTCTGCTTAGAGTGCTTTTTTATTTTATATTCAGATGGAGAGGCTCGTCGAAAAAACAAGTATCCTTTTGCAAATTTTTGTTTACTTTTTCCCTTAAATGGTGTGGATTTTATAATAGTTTTGTTTTTTTCTTGAACAAACCAAAAAATCGCTTTATTTTGAATAATTATGGAAAAATCCTTTTTGCAAAGTCCGTTGTTTTCCTATGTAGAAAAGGCTAGAATGGAGGATAAGAATATCAATTTTTAGCTGGAGGATAGAATGAAAATTATTGTTTTGGGTGCTGGAAAAGTCGGCAAAGCGCTGACTCAGCATTTATCTGATGAAGACTATGATTATGATGTAGTTGTCATTGATTTACATGCTGAAAAGGTCGAGGCAATCGTCAATCAGTACGATGTATTAGGCGTTGTAGGCAATGGAGCTTCTTATGATATTTTATTGGAGGCTGGCGTTAATGATACAGACATCATTATTGCAGTGACAGAATCGGATGAGCTAAACATTTTAGCTTGCTTAATGGCGAAAAAAATGGGGGCTAAAAATTCGATTGCTCGTGTTCGAAACCCTGATTATTTAAAACAGCGGTCCTTTATGCGGGATCAGCTTGGGATTTCTATGATCATTAATCCAGAACTGGAAGCTGCTAATGAAATTCGTCGGATATTGTTGTTTCCTTCGGCGTTTAAAGTGGATACCTTTGTTGGCGGTAAGATCGAGATGGCAGAGTTCCGCTTACGGGAAAATGCGAAATTGATCAATGTGCCGTTAAATCGTTTGTATAAGATTTCTAAAACCAATGTATTGATTTGCGCAGTTCGCAGAAAAGACGTGCTGATCATTCCTGATGGCAATACAGTCCTTGAACAAGGAGATCGCATCCATGTGATGGGACAACATCGCGATTTAGTTCGGTTTTGTCATGATATTAATTTATTTGAGCAAAAAACAAAACGAGTGATTATCGTCGGCGGTGGAAGAATCGCCTTTTATTTGTCGCGCCAACTTGTAGAGCAGGGAATCGAAGTAAAAATTATTGAAAATAATCCGAAGCGTTGTTTAGAGCTTTCGAGAAAACTCCCAGATGTGACGATCATCGAATCTGATGGCAGCGATGAGGAAGTGTTGATCGAAGAAGGAATCGAAAATGTGGATGCTTTTGTCGCTCTAACTGGTTTAGATGAAGAAAACATCGTGATTTCTTTATATGGCAAACAAATGAAAGCCAAAAAAACGGTCGCAAAAGTTACTCGGACGAATTTTATGGACGTCTTAGATCAATTAGACATTGATAGTATCATTTCGCCGAAGAATATTATCGCGGGACATATTCTGCGTTTTGTACGCGCAAAGAACAATAAAGACGAGGACGGCGGTGTAAGAACGCTTCATCGCTTAGTCAATGACGAGGTGGAAGCGATGGAATTCGTAGTGACACCGCAAACCTGCTTCTTAAATAAAAAAGTTTCTGAGGTTAATTTGAAAAATAATACGTTGATTGCGGCGATCTCAAGAGAACGAGGTTTTGTGATTCCAAAGGGGGATACCCAGATTCGCTTGAAGGATCATCTAGTCGTCATAACAACTAATCGGAAAATTTGTAATTTAAATGATCTGGTAAGGAAATAATGGTGAATCATAATGAATAAAAAAATGGTTCTATTCACATTGGGAAAATTATTAAAGGTCGAAGCGGTTCTGTTGCTTCTTCCGTTAGTAGTCTCCTTCATCTACCAAGAGCACATCGGCCTTTCCTATGCGATCGTAGCGGTATTTGTTTTCTTGGTTGGGTTATTAATGAGTCGAAAGCTTCCGAAAAATCGTAATATTTATGCTAGAGAAGGGTTCTTCATTGTTGGAGTCAGCTGGGTTCTTTTATCGGTTTTTGGCGCCCTTCCTTTTATGCTTACTGGAGAGATCCCTTCTTTTACGGATGCTTTTTTTGAAACTGTTTCTGGTTTTACCACGACAGGCTCATCCATTTTATCTAATTTAGATGGCTTAAGCCATGCAAGTCTATTCTGGCGAAGCTTTACTCATTGGGTTGGTGGTATGGGAATATTAGTGTTCACTGTCGCCTTCATTCCGCTGGCCTCTGGACGCACAATGCACATCTTAAAAGCTGAGATGCCTGGTCCTGTTATTGGTAAATTGGTTTCTAAGGTTCGAGTGACTGCACGAATTCTTTATGTGATCTATGCTGCGTTGACCTTAGTGCAGATTATTTTGCTGATTCTGGGAGGTATGCCAGTTTTTGACAGTATTTTAAATTCGTTTGCGACTGCTGGAACAGGTGGCTTCTCCATGTCTAACGAAGGGATCGCAGTTTACAATAGTGCGTATATTGATGGCGTTATTACGGTCTTCATGATTCTATTTGGAATCAATTTTAATCTGATTTATTTCTTTTTGATCGGAAAAATTGCTCCGGTTCTGAAGAGTGAAGAATTGCGAGGCTATTTAGCGATTATTGCAGGTTCGACTCTTTTGATTACGCTCAACATTGCTTCACAGTATCCGTCTTATTTGAAAGCATTTCGTTATGCGGTGTTTCAAGTGGCTTCAATCATCACCACAACAGGCTTTACCACAACCAATTATGACAAGTGGCCAATGTTTTCTCAAACGATCTTGCTGTTATTAATGTTTATTGGTGCTTGTGCGGGCTCAACCGGTGGTGGAATCAAGGTTTCTCGGATCATTATGCTATCAAAACAGGCTATCCAAGAGTTGAAAAAAATGATCCATTCTCGTAGTGTAACGACTTTGAATTTTGAAGGAGAGGCGATCGCGCCTAAAACGATTAGTAATGTTTATTCTTATTTAGTTCTCTATCTATTGGTGTTTGCAGCGTCATTGCTTATTTTGTCTTTGGAAAATCTTGATTTTCAAACAACCTTTTCTGCTGTTGCAACCTGTATCAATAATGTTGGTCCTGGATTTAAGGCAGTAGGTCCAACGGGAAACTTTGGCTTTTTATCAGATTTTTCTAAGTGGACGCTTTCCTTTGCGATGCTGGCAGGCAGACTGGAAATTTTCCCGATTCTTTTACTTTTTTCAAAATCACTTTGGAAGAGTTAATGGTCAAAGAGCGTATGTTAAAATCTTATCTCGTTTTGAGGTAAGATTTTTTATTATTCATGTGACATTGAAGTAGTAAACTAACCGAGTCGGATTTTTAGTGACTGGCAAAATCCAATAAAAATTTGGCTCTTTCTTGGCAAATGGAAAAATAGTTCCCCGAATAGACGCTTTGGTAAAAAATAAATTTTCTTTTTTGTTTTGAAAAAGAACCGAAGTTATCTTCTATTATAATAGAAGAAACACGACACGGAAAACATAATACCAAAGAAAAAGGTAAAAAAGCTTAAGTATATTTAAGGTTAATTGGGAGAAAATCCCAAAAACTTTCATTTTCAAAAAATATAGTGTATTATTTTGTAGCGAAATATTTGACATTTTAATAAAAACTATAGATGATTGATAATATAGAATACACTAATAAAGAAGGTGACTGAATGGAACGACGGATTGACCGCATTTATCGCTTTGTTTCAGAGAATGCAAATGTAACGACGAAAGATGTAGCGGATTCATTGGATATTCAACGGACAAATGCTAGTAAAGATTTAAATCTTCTTGTTAAGGATGGTCATTTAAGCAAAAGTGAAGGAAGACCTGTTCGCTATTTTGTTTCGAACCAATCAGCAGCAACGTCGTTTGACGCAGAAGTCCCTCAGACGCACGCCCGTGTTGTGGAGCCGCCGGAGAAGAAAATTCTAAATAAAAATACCGGCAATGTATTTACTCAAATTATCGGCTCTACTGGAAGTATGCGTAATGCAGTAGAGCAAGCCAAAGCAGCAATATTGTATCCACCTCGTGGATTGAATTGCTTGATTACCGGTCCAACTGGTTCGGGGAAAACCTTTTTTGCCCATGCTATGTTTCAGTTTGCTCAGACAGAAGGAGTAGTAGAAGCGGATCGCGAATTGGTCGTTTTCAACTGTGCCGACTATGCAAATAATCCTGAATTGTTGATGAGTCACTTATTTGGTTACGAAAAGGGCGCCTTCACTGGTGCAGACACAGAAAAAGATGGTTTAATCCAGCAAGCCGATGGCGGCATGCTGTTCTTAGATGAGATTCACCGTTTACCGCCAGAAGGACAAGAAATGATTTTCTATTTTATGGATCATGGAACCTATAGCCGGCTTGGTGAAACAGGCAAAAATCGTTTTGCGAATGTTCGAATCGTTGGAGCAACAACAGAAGACCCCCATTCAGCATTATTAGACACCTTTGTTCGACGTATTCCGATCAATATTCAAATGCCGGCATTTGGCAGTCGGCCAGCGGCTGAACAATTGGACTTAGTTCGTGTAATGGTGGCAATGGAGGCTAATCGAATTCAAAGGAAAATCACCTTGACAGAAGATGTTGTGAAAGCTTTATTAGGCAGCGTTTCTTACGGGAATGTCGGACAGCTGAAGTCCAATGTACAATTAATTTGCGCCCGCGGGTTCATGAATCATATGATGCAAGAAGAGATTCATATTACTCTAAATGACCTGACTGAAGGGATCAAAGCAGGATTGGTACAGCTTTCCGCTGATCGAATCAAATCAACAGATGTATCGCCATATCTTGAGCCAGAGATGGTGGTCACCCCCAATGAGATCGATGAGTTAATCAAAACAGACACTTATGAATTGCCATATAACTTATATGATATCATCGGTGATAAAGCGGCTTTACTAAAGACAGAGGGTTTGGATCAAGAAACGATCAATCATTTTATTTCTACGGATATTAATGTTCATTTGAAATCATTTTATAAGGATCATGGCTTTACTTTTGATACGGAGACTCGACTGACAGAGTTTGTTGACAAGCATGTGATCGATGTCAGCAACAAAATTGCCGCTTTAGTTAGTGAACGTTTAGATACACATTTCCAACAAAACTTTATTTATGCTATGAGTCTTCACATTTCTTCCTTCTTGAAAAAAATTCATGTTGGAGAAACGCGAGAGACGAATGCCAATATTCGGGAAATGGCGAAGGATTATCCAACAGAGTTTGCAGTAGCACGTGAAATTCGTCGCTTAGTTGAAAAAGAATTTCAAGTGGATATTCCCGACAGTGAAGAATACTATTTGACTGTTCTGCTTGTTTCCTTACGAGAAGATCAGTCTTCAGGAAAAATCGGTGTAGTCGTGGCAGCTCACGGGAATAGTACAGCTACTTCAATGGCTCAAGTCGTTCGTGAGTTATTAGATGTAACGAATATTATTGCTGTTGATATGCCCTTAGATATGCATCCAAGAGTTGCTTACGAAAAGATGCGTGAAGCTGTGACTCAGATCGATGAGGGCAGCGGAGTATTAATCATGGTAGATATGGGATCATTAGCTACATTTAATGAAGAAATTCAAAAAGATACTGGAATCGAAGTTTGTACGCTAGATATGGTCACAACTCCTTTACTTATCGAAGCTGCTCGGAAATCAAGCGTATTAGGTTCAGGAGTAGATGAATTGTATGAGTCCTTACAAGGCTTTCGAGGATATGGTCACGTAATGAATGAAAAAGCAGAACCGCAGGAAAAACAAGCGATTTTAGCTATTTGTGCTTCTGGCGAAGGAACAGCTCAACGCTTAAAGGAAATTATTGAACGACCGTTGCAGCAACGAAATTTGAAGCATATTGACGTATTGACTTTAGCGGTTGCAGACATTAAAACAAAGGTGCCTATCTTTAAAGAAGAATACAAGATTTTAGCCACGACAGGGATCATGGATCCGAAAGTTGGTGCTCCATATATTCCAATGGAGAAATTTATCAATCAAAAAGCTGATCAGATTTTAGATGAGCTATTGCTGGAAAATGATTTGTCTGAACAAGAAGAAGTTGTGTTAGATGCAAACAAAGCACGGGAATTGTGTATCAAGTTTATGGAGGAAAGCTTTACTTTTATTAATCCGAATAAACTGATCGATCCGCTTTGGCGTTTAGCAAAAACCATCATTACTAATGATGGGGTTTCTTCTGAATATGCATTAATGGTAAATTTCGTAATGCACATGGCCGGAACGATCGAACGAGGAATCTTGCAGCAGCCATTGAAAATTGATGAGGAATCAAAACGGATTTATCAGAACGTTACAGATAATGTAGTAATGAATCGTGGATTGAATGAGTTAGAAAGTCAATTACGTATCACAATTCCAACATCAGAACGATACTATATTTATCAATTGCTTAAGAACAATGAAGAAATTAGCGTATAAATAATACACAAAAAGGGATACAGTATACTGTATCCCTTTTTTGTGTATCGTTGAAAAGGCGTTAAATAAAGAAATTTTAATTAGTGTATTTTGGCACGGTACTTGCTTTATTATAGGTGAGTGCCTATGTAATACTGTACTCAAAGAATGTAGCGCAAGTCTTTTAGCATCTGAGCCTTGTAATTTGCAGGAGGTGGTGGGATGGTAATGGATATTCGACTCACTCGGATCGATGATCGTTTGATTCATGGTCAGGTAGCGACAGTTTGGTCCAAAGCAACAGGGATCGAGCGAATCTTAGTAGTTAGTGATGAGGTTGCGAACGATGAGTTGCGTAAGTTTCTCCTAAAACAAGCCGCGCCACCAGGAATCAAGTCCAATGTCGTCACAAAAAGAAAACTGGTTGAAGTGTATCAAGATCAATTGTTTGATGGAATGAAGGTCATGCTGTTGTTTGCTTCTCCGCAAGATGTAGTAGAGGTCGTTGAGGCAGGTGTTGATTTGAAATCAGTCAATATTGGCGGTATGCGATTTGGCGAAGGAAAGAAAATGATTACTAATTTTATTTCTGTGGATAGTAAAGATGTCGAGTCTTTTCTTGATTTAATGAATGCAGGAATCGAATTAGAAATTCGTCAAGTGCCGACAGATCGAAAAACAGATCTGATGCAATTAATCAAAAAAGAGAAGATGCTGCAATAATTAATTTTGGTTACAGGTTTTGTAAGAACTTATTTATATTTTTGAGCTGTAACAATAATAGTAGGAGGTATAAAGATGGTAGGAATTATCATTGCCAGTCATGGTGAATTCGCTAATGGTATCTTGCAATCCGGAGCGATGATCTTTGGAGAACAAGAAAATGTCAAAGCAGTAACTTTGATGCCGAGTGAAGGACCTGATGACGTCAAGGCAAAAATGGAAGAAGCAATCGCCTCTTTCGAAAACCAAGATGAAGTATTGTTCTTAGTTGATCTTTGGGGTGGAACGCCTTTCAATCAAGCTAACAGTCTGTTTGAAGAACACAAAGATTCGTGGGCAATCGTTGCTGGTATGAACTTACCGATGGTTATTGAAGCATACGCTTCACGTTTCTCAATGGAAACGGCGCATGAAATTGCTGCTCATATTTCAGGAACGGCAAAAGAAGGCGTAAGAATTCGTCCAGAGGAGTTAGAACCAGTTGAAGCAGCTCCAGTAGCGGCTGAAGGCGGACAGCCAACAGGTGCTATCCCTGAAGGAACTGTATTAGGTGATGGTCATATCAAGTTTGTATTAGCTCGTGTAGACTCTCGTTTACTTCATGGTCAAGTTGCAACTGCGTGGACAAAAACGACAGGTCCTAGCCGGATTATTGTTGTTTCAGATGCGGTAGCTAAAGATGATCTTCGCAAGAGATTAATCGAACAAGCTGCTCCTCCAGGTGTTAAGGCAAACGTTATCCCCGTTGATAAAATGATTGAAATCTCAAAGGACCCTCGTTTCGGAAATACAAAAGCGTTGTTACTATTTGAAAATCCTCAAGATGTATTGCGTGCTGTTGAAGGCGGCGTTGATATCAAAGAAGTCAACGTTGGATCAATGGCTCACTCAGTTGGGAAAGTCGTAGTAAGCAAAGTATTGTCAATGGGACAAGATGATGTTGATACTTTTGAGAAGTTGAAAGCAAAAGGAATCAAGTTTGATGTACGTAAAGTACCTAATGATTCTAAAGACAACATGGATGAAATCCTTAACAAAGCAAAAAATGAATTGAAAAACGCTTAAGCAAGATAATTAACTTAAATAGGAGGGCTTATAATGTCTGGTATTTCAATGGTATTAGTAGTAATCGTTGCCTTTCTAGCAGGTATGGAAGGGATTTTGGATGAATTCCAATTCCATCAACCGCTAGTAGCATGTACATTAATTGGTTTAGTAACCGGTAATTTAGAAGCTGGGATCGTGTTAGGCGGCTCACTTCAAATGATCGCCTTAGGTTGGGCAAACATCGGGGCTGCTGTGGCACCGGATGCTGCGTTAGCATCTGTTGCATCTGCAATTATTTTAGTTTTAGGTGGTCAAGGAGTTAAAGGTGTTTCTTCAGCTATCGCAATCGCTGTTCCTTTAGCTGTAGCTGGTTTGTTCTTAACAATGATCGTTCGTACATTAGCTGTGCCAATCGTTCACTTTATGGATGCTGCAGCTGAAAAAGGAAATATGCGTCAAGTTGAAATGTGGCATATTATCGCTGTATGTATGCAAGGTGTTCGTATTGCGATTCCTTCAGCTGCATTATTAGTAATTCCTGCTGACACTGTACGTGGATTCTTAGAATCAATGCCTGCTTGGTTAACTGATGGTATGGCTATCGGTGGTGGTATGGTCGTTGCCGTTGGTTACGCTATGGTTATCAACATGATGGCTACAAAAGAAGTATGGCCATTCTTCGCGATTGGTTTTGCTATCGCAGCACTTTCTGAATTAACGTTGATCGCACTAGGTGTTATCGCAGTTGCATTCGCTTTGATTTACTTGAACCTACAAGAAAGTTCTGGTGGATCTTCTAATGGTGGCGGAGGCAATACTGGCGATCCGCTTGGCGATATTTTGAATGATTATTAATCTTGAAGGAGGAGAAATAAAATGGCAGAAAAAATCGAATTAAGTAAAAGAGATCGTTTAGCCGTTGCATGGCGTTCTACCTTCATTCAAGGTTCTTGGAACTACGAACGTATGCAAAATGGTGGTTGGTGTTTTGCAATGCTACCAGCGATCAAAAAATTATACAAAACAAAAGAAGACCGTACGTTAGCAATGCAACGTCACTTGGAATTCTTTAATACACACCCATATATCGCTTCACCAATCATCGGAGTAACTCTTGCGCTTGAAGAAGAACGCGCAAATGGCGCTCCAGTTGATGATGTAGCAATCCAAGGGGTTAAGGTTGGTATGATGGGACCTTTAGCCGGTGTTGGTGACCCAGTGTTCTGGTTTACTGTACGTCCGATGTTAGGTGCTCTAGGTGCTTCATTAGCGTTAGCTGGAAACATTTTAGGACCAATCATTTTCTTCCTTGCTTGGAATATTATTCGTTGGGCATTCATGTGGTATACACAAGAATTTGGCTATCGTGCTGGTTCTAAAATCACTGATGACCTTTCAGGTGGTCTATTACAAAAGGTTACTAAAGGTGCATCCATTCTAGGTATGTTTGTTTTAGGAGCTTTAGTGCAACGGTGGGTAAACGTGAAATTTACACCGGTTGTTTCTACTGTTAAGTTAGACAAAGGTGCTTATATCGAATGGGACAAATTACCTGCTGGTGCTCAAGGAATTAAAGAAGCTCTTTCTCAACAAGCTTCTGGTCTTGCTTTAGATAGTTCTAAAGTAACTACTTTACAAGATAACTTAGATTCATTAATTCCAGGTCTTGCTGCATTACTATTGACATTGCTTTGCATGTGGTTATTGAAGAAAAAAGTTTCTCCAATCGTTATCATTCTTGGCTTGTTCGTAGTAGGCGTTGGCTTGCACGTATTAGGTATTATGTAAAAAAGTCACTCATTAATGAAAAATGCTCGGGCTTGCCCGAGCATTTTTTGCTTAATAAGAGTAAAATAAAGTATAATGATTCAATAGATACATATAAGGAAATGGAGTAGGTCTTATGGTTCAGTCAATCAATACAAAGGTCGATTTGACAATCGATGCTACCTCGTACTTAGGTGTCGCAGATTATGGGAAGATTATGATTGGTGATAAGGGATTTGAATTTTTCAATAATCGAGATGCAAGAAAGTTTGTTCAAATTCCTTGGGAAGAAGTAGATTACGTTATTGCTTCTGTTGTTTTTAAGGGAAAATGGATTCCACGTTACGCGATACAAACGAAAAAGAATGGCACTTATTCTTTTGCATCAAAGGAACCCAAAAAAGTGTTAAGAGCAATACGTGAATACGTAGATCCAGATCATATGGTTCGATCACTAGGATTTTTTGATGTTATCAAACGTGGGGTACGAAACAAATTTAATAAGTAAGACAAAGTCGTTTATCTATTAGATAAGCGGCTTTTAATTTTGGCACAAACTTCTGTGCCAAAGCTCTATCTACATTTGATTGAAAGCGGATACTCATGGATATATGATAAATATGTAAACGAAATCATTTCATAATTATTTCTAAGGAGGAAAAGAAGATGGAAATGCAAGCTACTGGACAAAAGGGTGGACTAAAAGCAAAAGTCCAGCGTCTCGGAAGTCATTTGTCGGGAATGGTTATGCCCAATATTGGCGGATTTATTGCTTGGGGTGTTATCACTGCTTTATTTATTCCAGATGGGTATATTCCAAATGAACAGCTAGCTTCACTGGTTGATCCAATGCTGAAATTTTTATTGCCATTATTAATCGCTTATACAGGCGGCAGCATGGTACATGGACAACGTGGTGCAGTTGTTGGGGCAATCGCAGCTATGGGGGTTATCGTAGGATCGGATGTACCGATGTTTATCGGTGCAATGATGATGGGACCTTTGGGTGGATGGTGCATCAAGAAGTTTGATGACGCTTTCCAAGAAAAGATTAAGGCTGGATTTGAAATGTTAGTCAATAACTTTTCTTCTGGTTTGATTGGATTTGCTTTAGCAATTGTTGGGTATTATGCGATTGGCCCAGTTGTTGGCTCGTTAACCAATTTGATGGCAGCCGGTGTTGAGTCAATTATCAACATGCATTTGTTACCATTGGCAAATATTTTTATTGAACCTGCAAAAATTTTATTCTTGAACAATGCGATTAACCACGGAATTTTGACTCCGCTAGGTATTGAACAAGCAGCAGAAGCTGGAAAATCAGTCCTATTCTTATTAGAAGCAAATCCTGGACCAGGTTTAGGAATCTTATTAGCCTTCACATTGTTTGGAAAAGGTGCGGCGAAATCTTCTGCACCGGGCGCGATCATTATTCAATTTTTAGGTGGGATTCATGAGATTTATTTCCCATACGTAATGATGAAACCACTTTTATTCCTAGCTGTTATGGCAGGCGGGGTTGCTGGAACATTTACTTTCCAATTATTAGGTGCCGGTTTACGAGCAGCAGCATCACCAGGTTCGATCATTGCTGTTATGGCTATGACACCGCCAGATGCGATTTTTGCTAACTTAGCAGGGATTGTTGTAGGATGCGTTGTTTCGTTCTTAGTGGCTATGGTTATTATTAAATCGGATCATAATGAAGAAGAAGACTTAGCGGCGACTCAAGCAGCAGTTGCCGATGCAAAAGCACAAAGCAAAGGTCAAAGTGCAATGAAAGCTGACAATCAAGAAATGTTTGGCAACATTAACAAAATCATCTTTGCTTGCGATGCTGGTATGGGATCAAGTGCAATGGGTGCATCAGTATTGCATGATAAAGTGAAAAAAGCTGGATTATCATTACCAGTTTCTAACTCGGCAATCAATAACTTGAGTGATGATCCGAATGCTTTGATCGTGACACAAGAAGAACTGCATGATCGTGCAAGCCAAAAAGCACCAAGTGCAACCTTCGTTCAAGTGGAAAACTTCATGAACTCTCCACGCTATGATGAAATCGTGGAACGCTTATCCGCAGAACCAGCAGCAGGTGACAGCGAAAAAAAGCCTCTGACAGATGATGTGGTACAAGGTTTAGCAGACTACTCGAAAGTCGATCACATTGTCTTTGGTTATGATCAAGTGAAAGGATCTGCCAATATGGGTGCAACGATTTTGAAAAAATTATTGAAAGACAACGGAATGGATTATCCTGTAACAGTTGAACTAATCAATGTTTTACAAGATAAGCCGAGTGCTTTAATCATTACAAACAGTGAAGAGACAGTTAAAGCAGAGCAACAGGCACCAAGTGCTACACATGTGCCATTAAACGATCTAGTTGCTTCTGAAAAATATGACAAGGTCATTCAAAATTTAAGGAAATAAGTGGTCTTTTATCCAGAATCGTATTACTCTTAAAGCAGTGAGGATTCTCACTGCTTTTACCCTTTTGACATTATTGGAGGAGATATTGTGTATTTTTCGATTCGCGAAAAAAAGATACTTTCCCTTTTATTAGATTATCCAAATGGCATTACTTCAGAAGAATTGCAAGATATTTTACAGGTTAGCAAACGAACGGTTTACCGAGAGATCTCAAGTATAGAAAAGACGATTAAGTCACAGGATATTCAGATTATCAAGCCTCGTGGCGAAGGCTATCGAATTGTGGGAGAAACTTTAAACTTAGAACGTTTGCAGCAGCAATTAGGCGAAAAACAAGCAGAACTATTTACAGATAACGTTCAGCGGCAAAGTGCAATTGTTTGTTCTTTATTGTTAATGGATGAAGAAGCGACGATTGAGGGCTTAGCGATTGATTTTAAAGTAAGTTCAGCGACGATTACTTCTGATTTAGCTACAATAGAAAAAAGCTTGATTGATTACCGATTAGAGCTGCAGCGTCTCAAGGGTCGCGGCATACGAATTGTCGGTCGTGAAAAGCAACGTCGTCAGTTATTAAGTAATTTGATCTATAACGGTGTTAGTGAGTTTGATTTTTTCCAATTCATTGATTCCCTAGATGAAAAGAAAAAAACGACGGATAACTTCTTTTTGAATTTGTTGAGTCAATCAAGTCTATTGTTAGCTCGAAGAATTTTTGAGCAGATTTCTCAGCAGTCGTTTGAGCAGGTTACAGACAATCAACTACAGCGTGTATTGATTTTATTGGCTCTATCGATTGATCGTATGTCTCAAGAGCGTTTTGTAGAAGTTGAGCAGGAGACAAAAGCAAAGCCTGAAAGTATGCAGATTGCTAGTCAAATCATGATTAAAGTTGCAACGACGCTGAAAAAATCGATACCGCCACAGGAGGTTCGTTTCTTTGCCTTTCAATTAGAAGGGGTAAATTATAAGAAGCCGCAAAATATTTTCATTGACAGTTTTGATGTAGAGCTTTCCTATAAGATTAAAGAATTGATTCGTTTGGTTTCTGAAACGTCTGGTATTGATTTTCGAAAAGATGAACAGCTTTTCAATGATTTATCGGCCCATATGTCGGCCGCTTTAAAACGAAATTTGACCGTTCTTCAGGGAGCAAACAACCCGTTATTACAAAAAATTCGTGATAAGTATCAAGAATTGACAGCAGCGATCATCAAAGAATTGGCGGTTGTTTTTCCGGATCATCAATTTACTGCTGATGAATTAGGTTACGTCGTGATCCATTTCGCAACTTCTCTGGAGCGTCATCCTAGTGGGCGAGCACTATCTGCATTAGTATTATGTTCCAGTGGGATTGGGACAGCACGAATATTAGAGAGTCGAATTCACAAGTATTTAAACGAGATTGAAAAAGTGCAAGTGGCAAAAATTTCTGAAATGAATCAATTGGATTATAAAAGCTATGATCTGATTCTAGCGACGGTCTTTTTACCAGGATTTAATTTGCCGTACAAAGTGATTTCACCTTTATTATTGGATGACGAAATTAAAGAAATCAAAGACTATATCCAAACGCTGCACCCAGATAAGGCGTATGTACATGTAGATGAACCGGAACAAGAGCCTAGCGAAGCCTTTGATGAGATTTATGAGACCATGCGAATCGCCAATAGTCTATTACAAAACTTTGATGTTAAACAGATAAACACAAAAGAAACAATTGAGCTGACCTTAGAAGAGATTATTGATCAGATGCAAGGTACGATCGTATCAGATGCCAAAATCGTGACGAACAAAGTGATTCAACGATATTTGGTGGCGCCGATTGGTGTGCCGAAAACCAATTTTGCCTTATTTCATTGTGCGGATGCACATGTCAAGGAACCATTATTTACCATTTATGACTTAGATCGGAAGTTCTTGATTCAAGGAATGGATAAAAAAAGTATTGATTTAACCCGGGTACTATTACTGTTAGCACCCGATCCAATGCCAGAAAGCCAACAAAGTTTGTTAGGAAAAATCAGCAGTTCGGTCATCGAAAGTGATCTGAATACTGAAATCTACAAATTCGGCAATAAAGAGATTATCTATCAATTATTGAGTTCTTTGTTTGTCAAAGAAATTCGAGAAAACTAGCGCAAGCTTTTAAAAATCGGGGAGGAATTTAAAATGGAATTACAGCCAGAAATGATTTTATTAGACCAAGAATTTGCCAACAAGGAAGAGGCGATCCGTGCAAGCGGACAGTTGTTAGTGGATGCTGGTTGTGTGGAAGAAGGCTATGTTGATGCCATGATCGAAAGAAATAAGCTGGTCTCTGTTTATATGGGAAACTTTATCGCGATCCCTCATGGAACCGATGAAGCGAAGCGCTATGTAAAGAAAAGCGGTATTTCGGTGATCCAGGTTCCTACGGGGGTTCACTTTGGGAAAGATGATACAGAAGACGTAGCGATGGTGCTATTTGGAATTGCTGGGATCGAAAACGAGCATTTAGATATCTTGCAAAAGATCGCAATCTTTTGTTCTGATGTTGAAAATGTCGTTAAATTAGCAGATGCAAAAACAAAAGAAGAAGTCATTAGCTATCTTCAGGAGGTAGAATAGGATGCAAGCAACACACTTTGGCGCAGGAAATATTGGACGTGGATTTATTGGAGAAATTTTAGCAAAAAATGGTTTTTCAATTGATTTTGTTGATATCAATGAAACAATTATCAATGCATTGAATGAACGCAACGAATACACGATTCAATTAGCAGATGAAAGTCAAAAAGAAATTCATGTCGCAAATGTGGACGGCTTGAACAATCAAACCAATCCAGAGGCTGTGATTGATTCCGTTAGTAAAGCAGATATTGTAACGACAGCGATTGGACCCAATATCTTACCCTTTATCGCAGAATTAATTGCTAAAGGGATTCAAAAACGTCGCAGTGAAGGCAATACAGCTGCTCTAGATGTAGTAGCCTGCGAAAATATGATTGGCGGTAGTCAATTTTTATTTGAAAAGGTCCAAACTTTTTTATCCGCAGAAGATCTGGCTTTTGTAGACCAATGCATCGGATTTCCCAATGCGGCAGTCGATCGAATTGTGCCAATCCAACATCACGATGATCCATTGTTCGTATCAGTGGAACCTTTCAGTGAATGGGTAATTGATGCGACACAAAGTAAAAACAAAGAGCTGCGTCTAGAAGGTGTGGAATATGTAGAGGATTTGGAACCTTATATTGAACGGAAGTTATTCTCCGTCAATACTGGACATGCGACGGTTGCTTATACTGGAGCATATGCAGGGTATCAAACAATCGATGAAGCGATTGCCGATGAACGTGTGCTAGAGAAATTACGTGCAGTTCTTGGCGAAACGGGAGAGTTATTGATTAATAAATGGAATTTTGATAAAGAGAAGCATTTTGCTTACATTGATAAGATCGTTAGTCGTTTCGAAAATAAATACATTTCAGATAGTATCAGTCGTGTGGCGCGGACACCGATTCGTAAGTTGGGCTTTGATGAACGATTCATTCGTCCGATTCGGGAATTGAAGGAGCGCGGACTTGAATACGATAATTTAGTAGATGTCGTAGCAATGGTTTTGAAATACGATGATCCGAACGATGAACAAAGTGTTGAATTGCAAGGGTTGCTAAAAGAGAAATCAGCAGCCGAAGTGATCCAGCAGGTTACTGATTTAAAAGATAATGAGTTAATCGCTGAAATTTCAGCAACATATCACAAATAGCTCTTCCTTTCTCCACCGCGATAAATAATTGCGGTGGGGAATTTTTTTATTTATAAAGAAATTTCGTTTCAAAAACCGGCTGAAAATTATCTGTTTTCAAATTTATAAATAAGTTTTTTGGACGAGTTTTGAAAATTACATCATTTTAAACATTATCTATTTGGCAAATAAATAAACATTATGAGTTGTGATTGCCGAAATAGTTCGTGTTTTTGGCAAAATGCTCTTGATTCTTTCTTTTTAAAAAGATATTATAAACAAGTCGAGAAATTTCGTTTCATGAAGCACTCGAATGAAATAGGCGTTCTATGCTTAAAGAGTGACAATTTATACTAGTTTCTTAACTATTCATTTTTGAATGACAATAAGGGGGAGTTAAATGACGACGTTTGCTAAGTATTATCAACAATTGAAGGAATTTACGGAAGATTTATTTTTACATCCAGAACTGGGCTATAAAGAACATCGCACATCTGAAAAAGTAATCGAAGAGTTGACCCGAATTCATCCATCGATAGAATTGTCTAAATTTTCAGAAACAGGGATTAAAACATTTTTATCAACAGATAAAAAACGAACGATGGCATTTATTGCAGAGTTAGACGCGGTTTATGCACCGACACATTTTCAAGCAGATCCTCAGACGGGGGCTGCTCACAATTGTGGGCATTTTACTCAGGTGGCAATCGCATTGTCCTTGTATGATCATTACATTAAAACTGGAAACTATAAGAAATTAGACTTTAATTTATGCTTTATCTTTGTACCGGCGGAAGAATATTTAGATTTGGATTATCGTAAAGAGCTTCGAGCTGCTGGTAAAATCCAGTTCTTAGGGGGAAAACCGGAAGCAATGTCATTAGGGATTTTTGATGATGTTGATTTTGGTGTTTGTGTCCATGCTATCGGGGAAGTCTTCGAACGGCCGACGATCGAAGTGAATTGTGATTTAGCCGGCTTCCTGTATAAGCGTTATCATTTTTCTGGAAAAGCGGCTCATGCGGGCTTTGATCCTTTTTCAGGTATTAATGCCTACAGTATATCGACGTTATTCAATACAGCGATCGGGTTAAGTCGCCAACAGTTTAAGGATACAGAATCGATTCGAGTGAACCCCATTGTAATGGAGAGCGATATGTCGACAAATGTTGTTCCGAATCACATTACGGTAGGAACTGACCTGCGCTGTAAGACACTAGAATACATGCCAGAAGTAGCGCGAAAGCTAGATCGTGCCGCACAAGGAAGTGCGTATGCTTTGGAGGGCGAAGTAACGATTGAAACGGAGCTGGGCTACCTGCCATTTGTTCAAGATCGTTATCTAAATAGTTTTGTGGAGCGGACCTTTGCGAAGTTCGATAAGATTCCGGACATTATTGATGATCGTGGCGGGATTGCAGCAGCTGGTGATATTGGTGATTTAGCATTTATGATGCCTTGTATCCAAATCAGTTATGGTGGATTTGAAGGAACAATTCATGGAGATGATTTTAAAATGATCGATCCAGAATTTGTTTTAGAGACCTTCCCAGAATTTTTATCAGAGGTGCTAATGGAAATGTCTGGCAACTTGGATGAGGAAAAAATCTATCGTCGTTCATTTAAAGAATATAAAGAATTAATTGATTCAATTGGAGGGAATGTATGAAGAAGCAATTAGTGTGGTTAGTTGGTTTTGTGGTGGCGGTGGTAACGATCGCAGAATTGATCGGGATGCAATTCATTACGTTAGGAAATACGACTGTTACCGTTTTACCGTTAGTATTTTCTGTTTTATTGGCGATGCTGTTTGGATTACCAGTGCTTCGCAAAGGGTTAGTTGCTAAAATTTATTCAAAGGGCAATATTCAATTTTCAGCGAAGTATTTATTGTATATTATGCTGCCGTTAATGGCACGTTATGGCGCGGATGTAGCCCCAAGATTGAAGGAAATATTGAGTGTTGGCTGGGTGTTCTTATTCCAAGAATTGGGAAACGTGGGAACGGTTCTTATTGGTTTGCCAGTAGCGCTTATGTTAGGCTTGCGTCGGGAGGCTATCGGTGCAACTCTGGGTCTAGGTCGGGAAGGCGAGCTAGCGTATATTTCTGAAAAGTATACACTAGATTCTGCCGAAGGACGCGGGGTATTATCGCTTTATTTGATTGGTACATTATTCGGGTCGATTTTCTTTAGTATTTTTGCGCCGATCATGGCTGGGCTTGGTTTTGATTATCGCGCGTTAGCCATGAGTTCAGGAGTCGGCTCTGCCAGCATGATGACGGCAGCTTCATCTTCTTTAATTGCTTTAATGCCTGAAAATGAAACGACGATCGCAGCCTATGCCGCTGCGAGTCAATTGTTGACCAGTTTTTTAGGAACCTATACGATGGTATTTATTGCAGTGCCATTGCAGCGTTTCATGTACAACTTACTGACAGGAGGATCACGCCGTGGAAAAGAAACAGTCTAATGAATATATTAAGATTTCACTTGTATTATTATTAAGTATCTGCTTGATTTTATTTACACAGGGAATTAAATTACTTAAAAATCCAGCCTCTACTCCGATTACCTTTAACACGATTCAAGGATTAGTGGTATTGTGGGCTTTTTCTATGATTGGCGTATTTATCTCAACGTTAGTGAAGAAAACCAACATCAAAATTCTAGCTGATTTTCCAATTTTAGGCTGGGTGTCCTTAACATCCTTGTTTTTCTGTCTACTTTCTGACTTTTTTGTTCAAGCGATTGCCGGTGTTGACTTTTTATCGATCACCACGCCGATTTTAGCGTTTGCGGGTCTGTCAGTGGCAGATAGTTTGATGGATTTACGGAAGACTTCTTGGCGCGTTGCGATTGTTGCTATCTTTGTTTTTATTGGAACGTATCTTGGAAGTGCGATCATTGCACAGATCGGATTGCTTTTAACAGGGAAATAAAAAAATCTCCAGAGCAGAGAAAATTCTGTTCTGGAGATTTTTTTGGAAAAGCTTTACCTTCTTAATGAAATTGATAATAATGATCTTAAGCATGAACAGTAGAAAAACTTAATATTTTGGTCTAGACTTTCTTATTGAAAAATTCGTTGATCGGTGTTAAAATTGGTGTATACCAAATTGATAAAGGAGCGTTTACCCATGAAAGTAATTCGTGTGAAAGATGCCAATGAAGGCGGAAAAAAAGCATTTGAAATCATCAAAGATGGAATGGAAAACGGCGTAAAAGTATTAGGTCTAGCAACAGGCAGCACTCCTGAAACCTTATATAAAGAAATGACAACTAGCGATTTAGATTTTTCAGATATGACTTCTGTAAACTTAGATGAATATGTAGGATTAGATGGATCAGACGATCAAAGCTATCGTTATTTCATGAATGATCATTTATTCAACAAAAAACCATTTAAAGAAACATTCGTGCCAAATGGAAAAGCAGAAGACTTGGAAGCTGAATGCAAACGTTACGATGAAGTGATTGCTGAACATCCACTTGACTTGCAAGTATTAGGAATTGGCCGTAATGGACATATCGGTTTTAACGAACCAGGAACACCATTTGATGTCACTACGCATGTGGTTGAATTAACAGAATCAACAATCGAAGCTAATAAACGTTACTTCGATAAAGTTGAAGATGTTCCGACTCATGCATTGTCAATGGGAATCGGTTCAATTATGCAAAGTAAAAAAATCTTGTTGATGGCTTTCGGTACGGATAAAGCTGACGCAATCAAAGGCATGATTGATGGTGAAGTAACTGTTGATCTACCTGCAAGTGTTTTACAAAACCATGCTGACGTAACAGTGATCATTGACGAAGACGCAGCAAGCAAATTATAATCGTATTCAATGAAGTGCCGAGGAAAATTCCTCGGTACTTTTTTTGTGAGTTCCTCTTCGTACTTCAAGTACGTTAGTGGAATCGTGTATGCGGAGATAATAAAACTCATTTTTCGCTGTTTGCTTAGTGAACGTATTAATAGCTAGCTACTATATTAATTAAGGTTAAGGTTAAAGCTCTCAAGTGATATACTTATTTCAAGGAGCGTGAACGTATGAAGCGGTGCATTGTTTTAACTGGAATGGTTAGCTAACGAAAAAAAGGAGGAGAGAACTATTCCAGTAGAAAAGCTTTACCCTAGAAGTAATGATCATGAAACGATTTATTTGCAGCAAGCGATTACCCGACCGGCTATTTCAGTTGGAGACTACACGATTTATAATGATTTTCGCAGCGATCCCTGTGACTTTGAAAAGAACAATGTCTTGTATCAGTATCCAATCAATCATGATCGTTTGGTTATTGGCAAATTTTGTTCGATTGCTTGTGGTGCAACGTTTATTTTTAATAGCGCAAATCATAAGCAGTCAGCCCTTTCGACCTACACCTTTCCTTTATTTTATGAGGAATGGCAGCTGAAGAAGGAAGACGTGGCTTCAGCATGGGACAATAAAGGCGATATCGTGATAGGAAATGATGTCTGGATCGGCTATGAAGCAACGATTTTATCCGGTGTAACGATCGGAGATGGCGCGATCATCGGAGCAAAGGCAGTGGTGACGAAAGATGTTCCACCCTATAGCGTAGTCGGCGGTGTTCCAGCAAAGAAAATCAAACAACGATTTGATGCGGAAACGATTCAAAAATTGCAGCAGCTCAAATGGTGGGATTGGCCGGATGAAAAAATTCGACAAGCAATCCCCTATTTAAAAAATGGTGAGATCGATCAATTATTTGAATAAGCAGTACAAGCTCAGTCGATTATACGGCTGAGCTTGCTTCTTTTTCTTCTTTTGACTATAGTGAACACTAGAAAAGTAAGGTGGAGGATTTAAAGAATATGCGTTTAGACAAATTTTTAGCGGAGGTCGGCTTAGGCAGTCGTAAAGAGGTGAAACAGCTGATCAAAAAAGGTCAAATCAGCGTGAACCAGAAAATCGAAAAATCAGATAAAAAACAGATTGATCCAGAGAAGGATCAGGTTGACTATCAAGGCGAAATCTTGCATTATCAAGAGTTTTACTACTATTTATTACATAAGCCGGCTGGTGTCGTGAGTGCAACAGAGGACAAGCACGATCAGACCGTGATGGATATATTTTCACCCTCTGATTACCGCAGTGATCTTTTTCCAGTGGGTCGTTTGGATAAGAATACTGAAGGGTTATTGTTAATTACCAATGATGGGAAATTAGCGCATGATTTGCTGTCTCCAAAGAAACATGTAGAAAAGGAGTATTTCGCTGAGGTTCAAGGAGTAATGACGGCTGAAGATCAACAGCGTTTTGTTGACGGGTTTTTATTAGATGGAGAACGGACGCTGCCAGCAGAATTATTGATTGATGAAGTAACGGAAAATAAATCAAAGGTACGAATTACTCTACATGAGGGGAAATTCCATCAAGTCAAACGAATGGTTAAGGCCTGCGGCAAAGAAGTGACTTATCTAAAGAGAATTCGTATGGGGAAGCTGCTGTTGACTAAAGAGTTAGTCAAAGGAGCCTACCGCTCATTAACTGAAGATGAATTAAAGGGACTAAAAGGTTAATTGGCGTTCTTTTTTTACTACCGTGCTATACTAAAGGAGAAAGCTTTTCAGAATAAAAGCAGAACTGAAGGGGTGGTGCACAGATGGATTTGAAATTATCCGTTTATGAAATTATGCTGCGGCTATTTTTAGCTATGATCATGGGTGGTGCCATCGGGATTGAACGGGAATATAAAAACCGACCTGCTGGAATTCGTACGCATATTTTAGTTTGTATGGGTGCGACGATCATCGCATTGATCCAAGTGGAGATTGCTGATCAGGCCTTGCGTTATGCAGCGGCGAAGCCAGAATTCGTCGGTGTGGTACGAGCAGATGAAGCGCGTCTAATTGCACAGGTCGTCAGCGGAATCGGTTTTCTTGGCGCCGGTACAATCATGGTCAGCAACCGTTCGGTTAAAGGGCTGACAACAGCTGCTTCGATTTGGGCAGGTGCTGGTTTGGGGATTGCCATCGGTATGGGCTATTACACGATCGCTATTTGCAGTTTTGTTGGTATTATTTTGGCTTTGACAGTGGTAAAAAGGGTCATCAAAATTAATGCCATCAAAAAGCTGGAGATTCGTTATATCCACCGCGAAGCAACCAAGGAATTTATTATGAATTATTTTGAGAGTAAAAAAATCGAAGTCGAAGATGTTGATTTCGACGTGGATTTCATGGATGATTATCGGATTTATACGAATGTCTATACGATTGATTTACCACGTGGAATGAATTATACGGATGTGATTGAGGATCTATCCATGTATAAAAATATCACAAAACTACGCATGATTAACGTGTGAAACAGAGGATAAAATCATTTAACGATGATTTTGTCCTCTTTTTTTGAATAAAGTAGTATTGTCAGAGCTTCTGTTCATTGATAGAGTTAGAAGTAAGAGTTAGTAAAATGGGATTATTTGGTATATATAGGAGGAAAAATGGGGAAAATTCTTTTATTAGAGGACGATCAAAATTTAAATAATGGGATTCAATTATGTTTGACCAGAGAAGGATACGAGGTCACGGCTTGTTTAGATATTACTTCGGCTGAACGGGCATTTGAACAACAGGAGATTGATTTAATCATCAGCGATCTTTCTTTGCCAGATGGCAGCGGCTTGGATTTTTGTCAGAAAGTTCGTGAACGATCGAATGTCTTGATATTAATGCTGACTTCTTATAATCAGGAACACGACATTGTGTCGGGTTATGTTCATGGCGCTGATGATTATATGACCAAGCCCTTTAGTTTAATGGTTTTAGTCTCAAAGGTACAGGCACTGATGAAGCGAGTAGTGCGTAATCAAGGACAAGAATTGATTTCTGGAGAATTATCAGTCTCGTTAAACGAAATGAAGGTTAAGCTGCAAGGAGAACTTTTGCCGTTGAGTAAGACGGAGATCCAATTGCTGGTGCTTTTCATGGAAAATCCGAAGCAAATTCTCTCAACAGATCAGTTACTTGATCAAATCTGGGATACTAAAGGCGAGTACGTTGACACGAATACTGTTTCAGTGAATATTAGCCGCCTGCGGCAGAAAATCGGTAAGGAACGAATTAAAACTGTTCGAGGAGTGGGGTATTTATGGATCAACGACGTTCAAAAAAAATAGTTTTGATTTACGTGTTGATATCTGTAGCCTGTTTTGCGTTGTTTATCACTCAAAATTTTAAAATGTATTCGGAAATTGAACAAGATCGCCAAGCGACTTTAGCACTGTTAGTAAAGGAAGAAAAATTTTCAGAAGCTGCGTTAATCAAGACTTTTAAAGTAAATAAGACCTCTGACTTGGCTAACGAGGGGGCTTCCTTAGAAGCAAAATATAATTTGATTGATAAAATGGATCATCCACGCCTGCTACGGACACTTCTTATTAGAAACCTGCAAATATTTACACTTTGCTGGCTGCTGATTTCGTTACTATTTTTCTGGCAGATGAAGGAAAAAATAAAACTTCAAAAAAGCTTAGAAAAGGAAACCAAAGAGTATCACGAGAGTTCAATTCAAAATGAATTGTTATTGCAGCGAAGTCAGCGTGAAGAAGGAAATTTGAAATCCAGTATTACGGATATCACGCATCAGCTAAAAACTCCAGTGGCATCATTGAAACTAAGCTTGGATATCGCACTTTCAGATCAATATGAGGAGCAGGAGCGAAGAAATTTTGCCGACCAAGCAGAAGTTCAGATCAACAAGTTGAACTTGATGCTGGATGGTTTAGCAAAAATCTCACAGCTAGAAACGGATCTGATTCAACTGAAGCCACAAAAGCTTTCCTTACAACAATTGATTAATGAAGCAGTCAATGGTGTAATCATGAAAGCAGTCGAAAAGGACATTGAGTTGGAAGTTGAATTGTCAGAGGATACTTTTGTTATGGTTGATAAAAAATGGACGCTAGAAGCTTTAGGAAATGTGTTGGAAAATGCGGTGAAATATTCGCCAAAGCAAACCACAGTGATTCTTCGGGCTTCTTCATTGGTGACTTATGTGTTGGTTGAAATTAAAGATGAAGGACCTGGAATTCCTACTGATGAGCAAAATAAGATTTATCAGCGTTTTTACCGCGGCAGTTCTAGCACGACGGCAGAAGGTTCTGGAGTAGGACTATATCTGACTCGGAAAATCATTGAAGAACAAGGCGGGACAGTTATGGTGAAGCAACGGCATCCTCGGGGATCGAATTTTCAATTGACCTTGCCAGCAACGTAATTTCTTTTCTTACAAATTTGTTATGTTCGGTGAAAGAATCCTGCAAGGGTTCTTTTTTATACTAAGAGTATAGAAATGAGATGAGGAAAGAAGGAGACGAAAATGATTTTAACAATTAGAGATCTAGTAAAGCATTATAATGATGGGGGTTCCGTCGTAAAGGCAGTTGACCATATTGATTTGGAAGTACAAAAGGGTGATTTTGTTGCGATAGTTGGTAAATCGGGCTCTGGTAAAAGTACGCTGTTGAACTTAATCGGTAGTTTAGATCGACCAGATTCAGGGCAAGTCATCATTGATGGGAAGAATGTTTTTCGAATGAAGGATGAGCAATTGGCTGTCTTTCGTCGTCAAAAGATCGGTTTTATTTTTCAGAATTACAATTTAATCCCATCGTTGAATGTTTGGGAAAATGTCGTTTTACCGATCGGTTTAGATAATCGAAGAGTCAATGCAGCATTTATCGAAGACTTGTTGAAGACAATTGGATTAAGTGACCGTAAAAAAGCCTTGCCAAGCATGCTTTCTGGTGGTCAGCAGCAACGTGTGGCGATCGCACGAGCGATTGCAGCAGAACCAGCAATTATCTTGGCCGATGAGCCGACAGGAAACTTAGATACCAAGACAGAATTAGAAGTAATGTCACTTTTAAAAAAATCAGTTGAAAAATTTGGCCAAACACTAATTATGATTACTCACGATGAAGGAATCGCGCAAACGGCTGATCACATTGTCCACCTTGAAGATGGGCGGGTGATCTAAATGAAGATGATCAACCGGGTAGCGTTAGCCAACACGAAGTATCATAAAGGGAAAAATCTACTTTCCGGGATTGCAATTATTTTGACCAGTGTGTTAGTTTTCTTGATCACTTCGATTGGATTAGGGGTGGTAAATGTTCAGAATGCGGCAGTCAACAAGGTTTATCCAACATGGCATGCGATGTATCGCCAAGTCTCTGAAGAAAATATGGGAAAAATTGCTCAGCATGATTTGATTGGGGAATACGGTCTGCGTCAGGATGTCGGTGAATCCGTACTAAATAAAGATGACTTTATCCTCATTAGCTATTTGGATAACGGTGCACAAAAATTAGCTAAACAAACCTTTACGAAAGGACACGCTCCGAAAAAAGGGAACGACGCGGTGCTTTCAAGGGATGCATTGAAGACGTTGGGTTATCCGAATGCGAAAATTGGGGATACAATTAAAATTCCGATTCAGATCTATGAAGCGGACGGCATGGGTTTACAGCAGGAAAAAACATTTCGCTTAACTGGTTTTTCTCCTGATATAAAAAACCAAAATGATGAAAAAATTTTTTCAATGCTCGTTTCAAAAGATTTTATGGAGGAAGTCATTCCCAAAAAACAGCGAAGCTATCGCATGATGATTCGTCTGAACGAAACTGCTGCGACTTCAACCGATGCTATTAAGGAGCAAATCAAGGAAATTGGAAAAAATTTCGATGTTACTGAAGATAATATCGTTGAAAATAGCGACTATCTTTTTGCTAATTATATCGATCCTGCTTTTTATTCAGGGATGGCGATTATTGTAGGAATTATTTTGATTGCCGGAGCGTTAACGATTTACAGTATTTATTATGTATCTTTGATCAATAAGGTCCAAGAGTTTGGAAAATTGGCAGCTTTAGGAGCGACTAAAAGACAGATACGTCAAATCATTTTACGAGAGAACTTGATCGTTGCAGGGCTTTCGATTCCTGCTGGACTACTAATCGGGATTGCTGCAGTAAAATTTGTTTTCTTTCAGTTGATCTCATCAATTTCAAGTGAACAAGCTATGACAAAGGAGATGCGTCAGGTACTTGATAATGGCGAGGTATCCTTGATCCTTCCCTGGATTATCGCGATGACAATTGGGGTCACTTTACTAACAGTTATTTTGGCTTCTTTGAAACCTATGCGTCAAGCTAGTAAAATCATGCCGATTGAGGCAATGCGCTATACTGGGCAAATGCAAGGCAATAAAAAACAACGTAAGGGATTTATTGATCTTAATCTGCGACGCTTAGCCAATGCAAACCTTTCTAGAAATAAAAAGCGAACAATGGTCACGATTTTTTCATTGGGGATGATTGGAATTTTGTTTGTCGTCATTTCAACTGTTTTTAGTTGTATGAATCCCAAACAGGCCGCCCGTGATACGATCGCTGAAGATTATTGTATGAGTATTGCTTCACGAGAAGGTGATAAGATGCGACCAGAACTTAAATGGACTGTGATTCAACAAAATAATCCCTTAAACAATAAGGTAATTAATAAAATTAAAGCAATCGATGGTGTTGAAAAAGTAGATGCATTTCAATCTATTACAGGAGAAGTTCCGAGTGTTAAGGATCCTGGGACAGACAAGCCAATGAGCTTATCAATTGGCGGTATTTCTAAGGATCAAATGGCTCTGATCAATAGAGATATTGAGAAAGGACATGCGACTTATGAGGAATTAAACTCAGGAGATAAAGTTATTGCGACAGGTTATATATTAGCAAATTATCCAGAAATCAAGATCGGCGATACATTGACCTTCAAATTCTTTGATGGGAATCGTACGTTTGAAAAAGACATGACAATCATTGGTGGAGGAAGCTTTGCACAATCGGTTACGAACTTTGATAATTTCTTAATGAGCAACGAGGCGATAAAAAAACTATCGAAAAATAATTTAACCTACTATGTGAATATTAAAGCTGCTAAAGGAAAAACTAAAACCGTTCAATCAGCCATTGAAAATATTGAAGAAGGAAATGAGCTGTTTCGTTTAGAAAGTTATGAAGAAGTTTTGAAACAGTGGGAAGACACGTTGCAACTGACAGCTGGGGCTGGGTATGCGATTATGCTAGTTTTGGCAATCGTTGGGATCATGAACCTAATCAATACGACAATCGATAGTATTTTAAGTCGAAAAAAAGAATTAGGCGTTATGCAGGCAATCGGCATGTCTAATCAACAAATGAAGAAAATGCTTCGAACAGAGGGTTTCGTCTATGCAGGTGGTATTATTTTACTAGCGGGAGGCCTAGGCAGTATTCTCGGATATCTGGTTTACTTGTATGCGGAAAGTCATTCGTTGATGCAAATTAAAGTGTATCAATACCCATTAATCCAAGTTTTGCTGATGATTTTCTTAGTTGTTATCGTACAATTGATTCTGACTTATGCAACGACCACGATCGTCAATAAAGAAACAGTCATCAAACGAATTCAGGCGTCAGAATAAAAAAATGCAGCCCGCAAGAAACTGCGGGCTGCATTTTGCTTTATTCTAAACCAATCAAATAATCATCATCATTCATGGCTTCCACTTGACCAAGCAAGTAGCCATTGCCGACTTGTGAGAAGAAATCATGGTTACTAGTTCCGGTGGAAATCCCGTTCATAACGATCGGGTTCACATCATCTGCGGTATCTGGGAAAAGTGGATCCATGCCTAGATTCATCAAAGCTTTATTGGCATTGTAGCGCAAGAACGTTTTGACTTCTTCGGTCCAGCCGATTTCATCGTATAATTCTTCGGTATAACGTTCTTCATTTTCGTACAATTCATACAATAAATCGTACATCCATTCCTTCAAACGTTCTTGTTCTTCTTCGGTTTGTTCGTTGAATCCGCGTTGGAATTTGTAACCAATGTAGGTGCCATGAACCGATTCATCACGAATGATCAATTTGATGATCTCCGCTACATTGGCCAACTTATTATTTCCTAAATAATATAGAGGTGTGTAAAAACCAGAATAGAAAAGGAAAGTCTCAAGAAAGACACTGGCGATTTTCTTTTCTAATGGTGTGCCGTTTTTATAGATCTCGTTGATCCGTTCGGCCTTTTTTTGCAGGTATTGATTGGTATTGGTCCATTCAAAGATTTCATTGATTTCCGTTTTGGTATTCAAGGTACTGAAAATTGATGAATAGCTTTTCGCGTGAACAGATTCCATAAATTGAATATTGTTCAAGACAGCTTCTTCGTGGGGCGTCCGAACATCTTTACGCAGCTGATCCATTCCGCTTTCTGATTGGACGGTATCCAATAAGGTCAGACCGCCGAATACATAACCCACAGTTTGTTTTTCTAGGTCAGATAGTTTACGCCAATCGTCTAAGTCGTTAGACAACGGAATCCGTGTATCCAACCAAAATTGTTCAGTCAATTTTTCCCACGTCGATTTATCGATGACGTCTTCGATTTCATTCCAGTTAATGGCTTCATAATAAGTTTCTGCCATGGATATTCCCCCTATTTCGTATTAATAAATTTATTTTTTTAAAGTCCAAAAAAATAAATTTAATGCTCTCCACGTATATCATCCAACTATACATGTTCATATCTAATATAAATCAATTTGTCCTGTTTTAAGTGAATGAAAACTGTGAAAAGTTGGCCTGACATCCTAAAGTAGTTATTTACGCAGAGCATTCCCTCTCGAACAGAAGTGCGAGAGGGAACAATGATTTAGATTACACAGCTTTCACATTGGTTTGAGCCAATTTCTTCGGCATCATCAGTAAATGTTCGAACGTAATAAATGGATTTACAGCCCTTATAAAAAGCGTAGTTACGCAGGATGTTCAAATCACGTGTTGTTTGTTTGCTTTCAGTTTTCCATTCATATAGTCCTTCAGGAATTTCCGAACGCATAAACAAGGTCAAGCTCATTCCTTGGTCGATATGTTGCTGAGCAGTCGCATAAACGTCAATGACTTTGCGCATATCCATATCATAGGCAGAAGTATAATAAGGCAAGGTTTCATTATTCAAGTAAGGCGCTGGATAATAGATCTTACCGATTTTCTTTTCTTGACGCTCTTCAATTAAACGAGTGATTGGGTGTAAGCTGGCACTTGTATCGTTAATATAAGAAATCGAACCATTTGGTGCAACAGCTAACCGATTTTGGTGGTATAGGCCATCTTTTTGAACAGCTTCTTTTAGTGCTTGCCAATCTTCGGCAGTTGGGACAAAGATATCCTTGAAGATTTCTTTGACTTTATCTGTTTTAGGAACAAATTCGCCAGTCGTGTATTTATCAAAATATGAGCCATCAGCATAGGCTGATTTTTCAAAGTTATGGAAGGTTGTCTGGCGTTCTTTTGCTAATTCATTGCTTTCCATCAAAGTCCAGTAGTTAAGCAGTGTGAAATAAATATTTGTGAAGTCAATTGATTCTTCTGAACCATATTCCATCAAGTGTTTCGCAAAGAAGCTGTGCAGGCCCATCGCACCTAAACCGATCGTATGATTTAGTTTATTCCCATTTTGAATCGAAGGAACGACGTCAATATCGGATTCATCTGTTACAAAAGTTAGAGCACGAACCATTGTCCGAACAGATTGACCAAAATCGGGACTTTCCATCAAGTTCACGATATTGGTTGAACCAAGATTACATGAAATATCTGTTCCTAATACATCATATTCTTGCCGACCATTGATCGTAGAAGGTGTTTGTACTTGCAGAATCTCAGAACATAAATTACTCATGACAATTTTTCCATCCACTGGATTTGCACGGTTTGCTGTATCAATGTTGATGATATAAGGATAACCAGATTCTTGCTGCAATTTTGAGATTTCATTTTCTAAATCGCGGGCACGAATTTTTTTCTTGCGAATATTTGGATTTGCGACTAAATTATCGTATTCCTTCGTAATATCTACATAAGAATAAGGAACACCGTATTCACGTTCAATGCCGTAAGGACTAAACAAATACATATCTTCATTTTTACGAGCCAATTCGTAAAATTTATCTGGCACAGTCACACCAAGAGAAAGAGTCTTCACACGGATTTTTTCGTCGGCGTTTTCCTTTTTGGCAGATAGGAACATTTCAATATCCGGATGGAAGACGTCTAAGTAAACGACACCAGCACCTTGACGTTGGCCTAATTGGTTCGAATAAGAAAAGCTGTCTTCAAATAATTTCATAACAGGAACGACACCACTAGCAGCGCCATCATAACCTTTAATCGGTGAACCGGCTTCACGCAAGTTCGATAGATTGATTCCGACACCGCCGCCGATGCGTGATAATTGCAAAGCGGAGTTGATTGACCGCCCAATACTATTCATATCGTCCGTTACTTGAATTAAGAAACAAGAAACCAATTCTCCACGACGTTTGCGGCCCGCATTCAAGAAGGATGGGGTAGCAGGCTGGTAACGTTGATGGATCATTTCATCTGCTAAGGATAAAGCTAATTTTTCATCGCCGTCTGCAAAGTATAAGGCATTGAAAGCAACCCGATCCTCATAGCTTTCTAAATATTCCGTTCCATCATTGCTTTTCAACGCATACTGAGAATAAAACTTATATGCCGCCATAAATGATTTAAAGGTAAAATTTTGTTCCTCTAAATAGGTATAAAGTTTTTCGATAAAAGCAGTCGTATATTTTGCAAGAAACTCGGCCTCTAAAAATTCTTCTTCTATTAAATAGTTGATTTTCTCTTGCACTGAAGAAAATGCATGGGTATTTGGTTCAACATTTTCTTTGAAAAAAGCGGCTAATGCTTCTTTATCTTTATTTAGTGGAATCTGTCCATTCACTGGACGATTAATTTCGTTATTCAGCTTGAAGTAAGATACTTCACCTAGGTCTTTCAGGCTCATTTCGTCACATCTTTCTATATATAGTGTCTGTATGTTTTTGTTTTGGCTGACTAATCGTTCAAATAAGTTTCTTCACCAGTGATCAATTGTGAATCAATATTTACTCTTTCACTAAGCAAACTGTAAAAAGGTGGAACTGGGAATAAAGAAAACTTTGCAATCGTGGATCGCAAAGTTTTCGAAAAAAGGTGCTCTAGAAGTAGCTTATTCGGAAATAATTCTTCTTATTGCTGTGAGACACAGCGATTGTTCATCTGAACTAATCTGGAACAGTACCTAATTGGTACTTGAAGCAAAACGCTTCTGCCGCAACCTTTCAAATTTACGCTAATGCTTTCAATTGATCTGGACGAAAACCGATGATGGCTTGTTGTCCGCCGAAAATAACTGGGACACTTTGGAAACCTTGATCTTTTAGAAAACCTAGAGCTTCGGGTTCATTGTCGATGTTGATTTCTTCGAATGAAATTTGATTTTCGGTTAAATAACGCTTTGTCATTTTGCACTGCATACAATTATTTTTTGAATAGACTTTTACCATAAGACTACCTCCCTTGATTTCTACAATTACTAGTATAAAAGATGTAGGGAAAAAGTCAATCGTTAAACACCATATATTGTGTTGGTAGATTATTGGTATACTACTCTTTGTGTTTTTTGCAAAAAGGTTGAAAACGGATAGCTGCAAAGAAAAATCCCTTTACAGAATTAGAAAAACTGCTATAAGATGTTTTTTTACAAGGAAAAAGTTTTTTTAATAACGAGAAAAACAGGATCGAACCAAATAAATCAATGATTGTCAAACAACTTGCTCAGAAAAAAGAGAAAATCTTCGACCATTTATTGACTTTGCACTCAAATGAAGCTATTCTTAGTGAGAAAGATTCTCATTATTAATTAGATGCAAAAGTCGAACAGTAAGGTGGAGGAAAATATGACAACTTTGGCAGATATTTCATTGAACTATGTCGTTCAGATTAGCGAAATGCCTTTAGAAAATGATTTAAAGCACCGGTTACAGGACTTGGGAATGATTGTCGGTTCAAAAGTTGCCGTCGTAAATCATTCTGGCGATAATGGCATTATTCTACTACATAATACACGACTGGCTTTATCCCAGTCTTTACTTAAGCAGATACTTGTGAAGGAACTAACGGAAGATCAAGAAACTTGGGTTTCGCTTGACCAATTAAATGCAGGCGAAGAAGGCGTTGTAGTGAATGTTCACGGCAGCGGGTCGATCAAACGTCGCTTAATGGATATGGGTTTAACAAAAGGCACAGCAGTAAAAGTTGTCAAACTGGCTCCTTTAGGTGATCCAATTGAACTTCGTGTTCGTGGATATGAGCTGAGTTTACGAAAAAGCGAATCAGAGATGGTGGTTGTATCGAAGGAGGTAGAATAAATGGCTAAGATACATATTGCTTTAGCAGGAAATCCCAACAGCGGAAAAACGAGCACTTTTAATGTTTTAACCGGAACCAACCAATTTGTGGGAAATTGGCCAGGCGTAACGGTTGAACGTAAAGAGGGGATCTATAAGAAGGATTCTGAAGTAAGTATTGATGACCTGCCAGGAATTTATTCACTATCGCCTTACTCTCCAGAAGAAGTAGTGGCTCGGGATTATTTACTCTCAGGCACGCCGGATGCCATCATTAATATTATTGATGGGACGAACCTCGAGCGTAATCTTTACTTAACGACACAACTGATCGAAACAGGAATTCCAGTAGTCGTTGCTGTGAATATGATGGACATCATCAAAAAAAGTGGTAAGCAGATTAATCTAGAGAAGCTTGCTTATGCTTTAGGTGTTCCAGTAGTAGGAATCAGTGCATTAAGGAATTGGGGACTGGATAAAGCAGTCAGCGAAGCCCTTCATCTAGTTAAAAAAGGAGTAGAGGAAGTCAATTTTCCTCACTATGATAAACGTTTAGAGGCGGCCTTAAGTGAAATCGAAGATGTTTTAGGCAGTACGGTTGTTGCTAAGTATAGCCGCTGGTACAGTTTGAAATTATTTGAACGGGATGAACGCGCACAAAAGGGCTTAAATCTGAGTCCGATTCAGGAAAAAGAGTTGCAAGAGATTATAAAGATCACAGAGAAAATCTTCGGTGAGGATGCGGAAAGCTTAGTTATTAATGAGCGTTATAATTTCATAACCGATTTGAAAACGTTATGTGTCATTGATGAGGATCAGTTTAAGCTATCGATCTCAGACAAAATAGATCGAATTGTAACCAATCGTTTTTTAGCATTGCCGATTTTTGCGTTAGTCATGTGGTTAATCTATTATATTGCAATCCAAACAGTTGGGGCGATGGGAACGGATTGGGTGAATGATAATTTATTTGGCGATATCGTGCCAAATTTTGTCAGCTCGACTTTGCAGTCGTGGAATGTTGCTGAATGGATGCAAAGCTTGATATTAGATGGAATCATTGCTGGAGTGGGAGCTGTTTTAGGCTTCCTTCCACAATTAATGGTGCTTTTCTTATGTTTGGCGCTTTTGGAAGATTGCGGCTATATGTCTCGAATTGCATTTGTTATGGATCGAATCTTCCGTAAGTTCGGTTTATCCGGGAAGTCATTCATTCCTATGTTGATTGCGACAGGCTGTGGTGTACCTGGAGTAATGGCCAGTCGTACGATTGAAAATGAAAAAGATCGACGAATGACGGCAATGTTGACGACATTTATGCCTTGTTCGGCAAAACTGCCGATCATTGCTCTAATTGCTGGAGCATTCTTCCCCAATAGTAGCTGGGTAGCACCATCAGCATACTTTGTTGGAATGGGTGCCATCGTTTTATCGGGAATCGCTTTAAAGAAAACCAAACTGTTTGCTGGTGACCCAACACCATTTATTATGGAGCTTCCCTTATACCATATGCCTCGAATCGGCAATACAGTACGGTATACCTATGATCATAGTAAAGCTTTCGTTAAACGTGCTGGAACAATCATTTTTGTATCTAGTATCGTGATCTGGTTTATTTCCAGCTACAACTTCTCGTTACAAGCGGTAAATGAAAATGACAGCATTTTAGCTGCTTTGGGTGGCTTGATTGCACCATTATTTGCTCCATTGGGTTGGGGCGACTGGCGTGGAGCGGTTGCAGCGATTACTGGTCTGGTAGCAAAAGAGAATGTGATTGGGACCTTCGGAATTTTGTATCGTCATGCCGAAGTTGCTGAAAATGGCGTAGAAATCTGGAAGTCGTTACAGGCAGCCTATACACCGATTGCTGGTTATTCGTTCTTAGTCTTTAACTTGCTATGTGCACCTTGTTTTGCCGCAATTGGTGCAATCCATCGTGAAATGGGTGATATCAAGTGGACGTGGCGTGCGATCGGTTACCAATGTAGTTTGGCTTATGCTGTAAGTTTTGTTGTCTATCAATTCGGTCATGTGATGTTTGAAAACGGGAAGTTCGGTATTGGTTTAATCTTAGCGGCTTTCGTACTTGCTGCGATGATTTACTTCATCGTAAGACGCCCTGTTAAACAAGCACCGACGATTACAATCGAAGAAATCAAAGAGGTGAAAGAATGGCAACTATAATATTGAGTATCTTAATCTTTGGTGGTGCTGGAGTGGTTGTTTATCGAAGAATCAAAAATGGCAGCTCATGCGAAGACTGTGACAGTGGTTGTCCAGTAAAAGAGGAACAGCATAAACATTAATCTGAAGTAAGAGCCTAGTGAATCTCACTAGGTTCTTTTTTGTCATTCATGCTCTTAACCATTTAATTGAATAAATAAAAAAATATTACAAAGTTGTTGACAACTGTTCGGTACCGAACTATAATGGCAAACGTAATAAAGTTAGGTACCGAACTTTATCGTTATTTCTCTAAATTTTGACAGTATTAGAAAAGATTAGCCAATAACGATGAGCTCGTTTCCAACAAACGAAGAAGAAGTTACGGTACGAATATCAATAATAGTAAGGAGATCCTTTTTATGAGTGAGTTTACAAAAGATTTGATGCGTCAGCTGCGTTTTATTAGTTCAGCTAGTAATGCATTTATGAGTACAAGACAGAAGTTAACTGGTCAGCAACGAGTTTTAGCAATTTTGGTAAAAGAAGACGGACTAATCCAAAGCCAATTAGCTGAAATTCTTGATATTCGCCCAAGTTCCTTAGCAGAGTTAATGAAGAAAATGGAGAAAAGTAACGATGTTCTGCGAAAAGAAGAAAAGCATGACAAACGAATCAAACGTGTTTTCCTAACTGAAAAAGGAAGACAAAAGGCGAAAAAAATAAGTCATGTCGGTGAGGATATGAGTGAAGCCTTCTTTGCCGGATTGACGGAAGAAGAACAGGAAAATTTCAGCGAGTATCTGCAAAAGATTTCCGCTGGCTGGCAGGAAGAGTTTCAAAAACAAGCAGGACGATTTGTTGATCCAATGGATCGTTTGCGTCAGATGCAAGCAATGCGTGAACATTTCGCTGAAAATTGGCAAGAGGATTGGCAAAATCTTTCGCGAGAAGAGCAGCATCTTATACGGCATCAAATGCAACGGGAGATGCGCAATGCGTCACGAGAGTTTTCTCGGAATTTCAATCATGATTTTCGTCGAAACTTTTGCGGCAATCCTGACTGCTATAACGGACCAGACAAAACGAAAGGTCCAGAAAATACAGAATGGGACGATTTTTAACATAGAAGGGAAATTGGTTTCGTATAAATAAATGAGGATGTCAGTTCAACTTTTCGCAGAAAGTATAGGCGAAAAGGTACTCAGTAAAAAAGTGAATTAATTGATTGAGCGCATTAGTTGAATGGTATACGGCATTCGAATCAAACTAATTTTTTCTAAAAAAAATTAGTAGATTTACGCGAATAAGGAGGTACCAATTATGGATCGGGATATGAGTATAGCGCCTGAAGAAACAATTAAAGAAGAAAAGAAGAGTAACTATAAATTAAAAGATTTTTTACGTTTGATTATGAGTGTCAATCCTAAGAAATCACTGTTTGCTATCGGTTTGTTTTTGAGTCTATTAACAAGTGGGGCAAGCTTGATCGTTCCGCAATTGACGAAAGGATTAATTGATACAAGTAAATTGGCACAAATCGACAAAAGGATGCTGATTGTTTTAGTTTTGGCTTTCGTAGCACAACTAGCATTTGGTGCGATTGGCAGCTTTTTATTGCGATATGTTGGTGAAAGTGCTGTTAAAACGTTACGAGAAAAATTATGGAGCCATTTATTACAAATGCCCGTGGGTTACTATGATGATCATAAATCAGGTGAGAGCAGCTCACGGCTGGTGAATGACACGACAGTTATTAAAGATTTAGTCGCAACGCAGTTTCCTAATTTTATTACTGGTGCGATCCAATTAGTTGGATCTATGATTATTCTATTTGTAATGGATTGGAAAATGGCGGCGATGATGTTCTTAGCAGTGCCGATCATGGCATTGATTATGATGCCGATTGGACGAATTATGTCACGCTTGGGTCGGCAATTGCAGGCGGCAACCGCTGACTTCAATGCGGAAGCCAGTGAAAAGTTATCTGAGATTCGTCTGATTAAATCAAGCAATGGTGAAGAATTTGAAAAGAACAGCGGCGGTTCATTTATCAATAAGATTTTTAACTTAGGAATTAAAGATGCAAAAGTTGAAGCGATGTTGCAGCCAATCATCACGACGGTTATGTTAGGATTGTTTGTCGGCATTTTAGGTTATGGCGCAGTCCGGGTCCAAGCGGGTACATTGACGAGTGGGCAATTAGTAGCTTTCTTGTTGTATCTATTTAATATCATGATGCCAGCAGCTAGTTTTGCGATGTTTTTCTCACAAGTACAAAAGACCATGGGCGCGACTGAACGAATCGAACAAATTCTGAAAACAGAATTAGAACCCATTGAAATAGGAAAAGCAGTTGATGTAGCAGGTAAGACGATCAAAGCAGAAAATCTTTCCTTCCATTATGTAGCGCATCGTCCGATTCTGAAAAATGTTTCCTTTGAAGCGAAACCAAATACCGTGATTGCTTTCGCAGGTCCAAGTGGAGGCGGAAAATCTACTATTTTTGCTTTATTGGAACGCTTTTATCAACCAACAGGCGGTACAGTTAAAATTGGTGATGAAAGAATCGATGATCTTAGTCTAACGAATTGGCGTTCACAAATTGGCTATGTATCACAAGATAGTGCTGTTTTTGCTGGGAGCATTCGTGAGAATTTGCAGTATGGGTTAGATCGAACATTAACAGAGAAAGAATTGTGGCATGGATTAGAATTAGCCTATGCCGATCAATTTGTCCGTGAATTTCCCGATCAATTAGAAACGGAGCTAGGGGAACGCGGAGTGAAATTATCTGGAGGACAAAAGCAACGGATTGCTATTGCTCGTGCATTTTTACGTGATCCAAAAATTCTAATGCTGGATGAAGCAACTGCTAGCTTGGATTCACAATCTGAGGAAAAGGTTCAGCGAGCGTTGGATCAATTGATGGAAGGGCGGACAACATTGGTAATCGCTCATCGTTTATCAACGATTGTGGATGCTGATCATATTTACTTTATTGAAAAAGGCGAAGTGACCGGTCATGGAACTCATAGTGAGTTAATCGCCAGTCATCCGCTTTATGCGCAATATGTGCAGGAACAAGTGGTAAATTAAAAAGAGCGTATCAAAACTTTTTATTATAAAGTTTTGATACGCTCTTTTCGTTTATTCGTAAGTAGGTATTTTTTCTTCGTATGCAGTGATTTCATCTTCATACTGCAGGGTAATGCTAATATCATCTAACCCATTTGCCAATTTCTCTTTCCAGGTCGGATCAATTTGAAAGGCGTAGGTGGCTTCAGCAGTCTGAATCTCTTGTTTAGGCAGATCAATCGTGATTGTCTGATCTGCCGGGATTTGACTAAGAATTTCACGGACACTTTGATCCATACGAATTGGCAGCAGGCCATTTTTCAAAGCATTCATATAGAAGATATCGCTATAGCTGCCGGCAATGACTGCTTTGAAGCCGTAGTCTTGAATGGCCCAAGCTGCGTGTTCCCGAGAAGAGCCAGAACCAAAGTTTTCTCCAGAGATTAAGATAGTTGCGTCTTTTCGTTCAGGAGCGTTTAAGATAAATGCAGGATTTGGTGATCCATCTTCTAAGAAGCGCCATTCATCAAAAAGATGTTTACCAAAACCAGCTTTATCGACTTGTTTCAAAAAGCCTTTAGGGATGATTTGGTCAGTATCGATGTTATCATTCATTAGTGGAACAGTTTTTCCTGTATAAGTCGTAAATTTTTCCATTAGATGACCTCCTTGCGGCTATCGACAAAGTTTCCATGAATGGCTGCCAATGCGGCCATCGCTGGACTACAAAGGTGTGTGCGAGCATCTTTACCTTGGCGTCCTTGGAAATTTCGATTAGATGTTGAAGCACAATGAACACCAGCTGGTACTCGGTCAGGGTTCATCCCTAGACACATGGAGCAGCCAGGTTCGCGCCATTCAAAACCAGCCTCGATAAAAACTTTGTCCAATCCAATTTTTTCAGCTGCTTTACGGACGGGTCTTGAACCGGGAACGACGATGGCGGTAACATTGTCATGAACTTTCTTACCTTCCACGATTTTTGCCGCTTCCTGCAAGTCAGACAGTCGACCATTCGTACAAGAACCAATAAAGACATAGCCGATTGGAATATCAGTCGGTGTTTGACCAGGTTTTAGATCCATGTAATCATAAGCTTTTTGCAGATCCGGTGATGTGGCTGCCGGAAACGTGCCATCAAACGGCACGCCCATCTCAGGATTCGTACCCCAAGTCACGAAAGGAACTAATTCGTTGACATCAAGCGTTAGAACTTTATCATAATGAGCATCTTCGTCTGTATAAAGTTCTTTCCAATCATTGATCGCGGCTTCCATATTCTTCGGAGCGTATTCGCGGCCAGCCACATACTCAAAAGTCTTTTCATCTGGAGCGATCAAACCGATTTTCGCGCCGCCTTCGATTGCCATGTTGCAAATTGTCATGCGTTCTTCCATCGAAAGGTTTTCAATCGTTTCGCCACAAAATTCCGCACCGTATCCTACGCCGAAATCCGTTCCATATTTAGCGATTAGCGCCAAGATGATATCTTTTGCATAGACACCTTTTGGTAATTTCCCAGTAATTTTAATTCCCATATTCTTCGGTTTGTTTTGCCAAAGACTCTGAGTTGCAAAAACATGTTCCACCTCGCTGGTGCCGATCCCGAAGGCAAGTGCACCGAAAGCACCGTGAGTTGCGGTGTGTGAATCCCCACAAACAATTGTTTTACCCGGTTGCGTCAGACCGGTTTCCGGTCCGACCATGTGAACGATCCCCTGGCGATCACTACCGTTGTCACAAAGCTGGACACCAAATTCTTGGCAATTTTCTCTCAAGGTATCAATTTGTTTTTTTGCCACTAGGTCAGTGAAATTAAAAATATCGACAGTCGGTGTATTATGATCCATCGTCGCAAACGTCCGCTCAGGATGACGCAATGTTCGACCTGCTTCACGAATTCCCGCAAAAGCTTGAGGGGAGGTGACTTCATGAATCAAATGCAAATCAATGTAAAGCAATTGCGGGGAGCCTTCTTCGCCATGAACGACGTGACGATCCCACAGTTTATCAAATAGTGTTTTTCCCATAATTATGCTTCCTCCAATTCTTGAATCACCGCGTCGGTAAATTCGGCTGTCGTTGCTTGTCCACCCAAGTCATGAGTAAAGAGCCCTTTAGATAGAACTGTATCACAGGACTTTTCAATTGCTTTGGCCGCTTGTTCTTCTTGGAATGATTGTCGTAGCATCATCGCCACTGACAAAATCATTGAGATTGGATTTGCGATTCCTTTTCCCGCGATATCTGGAGCCGAACCGTGGATCGGTTCGTACAGAGAAGGTCCGCTATCGCTGTGACTTGCACTTGGCAGCACACCCAATGAGCCTGGTAGTACAGAAGCTTCATCGCTCAAAATGTCGCCGAAAAGATTTTCCGTTACGATTACATCAAATGCTTTAGGATTTTGAATCAGTTTCATTGTTGCCGAATCAACATATTGATGCTCTAGTTGACAATCTGGATATTCTTTTGCGACTTCTTCCGCAGTCGATCGCCATAATTTGCTAGAAGCGAGAACATTTGCTTTATCGACTGAGGTCACTTTTTTATCTCGTCCTTGAGCAATTTTAAAGGCTGAATGAAGAATACGTTCGATTTCCACTTTGTGGTAACGAGCTGTATCGTAAGCCATCGTATCGGTCAATTCTCGAGGTTCACCAAAATAAATACCGCTACTCAATTCTCGTACAATAATCAAATCAGTGCCTTCAAGAATCTCTGGTTTTAAAGGCGACAGATGGAGCAGGGCTGAGGAAACTGAAACTGGCCGAATGTTCGCGAATAAGTTCAAAGACTTTCTCAATGCGAGTAAACCTTTTTCTGGAGTATCCTGCATTTTTTCCCATTTCGGACCGCCGATTGCTCCCAAAAGAATCGCGTCAGCCGCCTGACAAGTAGTGAGTGTTTTTTCTGGAAGAGAAGCACCAGCTTCATCAATTCCTGCACCCCCAAAAGGAAGTTCTTCAAGTTCAAATGTATGCGCGCATTTCTTTTCGACAGCTGCTAGTACCTGCAGCCCACTGTCCATAATTTCTGGTCCAATACCGTCTCCGGCTAAAACAACAATTTTACTATTCATGTATCTGCTCCTATCTCATATAAAAGTATTCATTTTTCGAAAATGTGTATCTAAGTAATCCATTCTTAGGTTTCAGTTTATTTAACTACCCATTTTGTTTTAAGTGATTACTGGCTTGAACGTAAGCTTTGGCTGATGCATGAAGGACATCGAAATCGACGCCGATTCCGCGAAATTCATCGTTGCTTTTCTTATCTCGCAGAGTCACACGGACTTCAGCTTGAGCGTCTTCTCCGCCAGTCAATGCTTGAATTTCATATTCAGTTAGTTCAGGATCTTGCTGGAGTAATTCATCGATAGTATTGTAGATCGCTTGAATACTTCCGGAACCAATCTGAGAAGCTACTTGCGTTTCGTTTTCTTCATTAATAATAGAGACAATCGCTCCTTGATAGCCATTTGAGCTGTATTGAACTTGAACATCCGTTAGCTTGTATTTTTCGGTTTCTTCTCGATATTGATCTGCGAGCAGGGCGATTAAATCCTTATCAGTAATTTGTTTCTTTTTATCTGCTAATGCTTTAAAGCGTTTGAAAGCTTCTTTGCTATCAGTGTCGTTTAATTGATAGCCCAGCTCTTCCAATTTAGCGTTAAAAGCATGACGCCCCGATAATTTTCCAAGTGGAAGAGAATTTTGATTGACGCCTACTAAAGTCGGGGTAATGATCTCGTAAGTCTCTGGATTCTTCAATACACCATCTTGGTGAATGCCAGATTCATGCGCATAGGCATTATCGCCGACGATCGCTTTATTTTTGGGAACCGGAATACCAGAAAGGCGTGAAACCAGTTCACTGGTTCTTTTTGTTTCATTTAATACAATATTTGATTCGCATTGATAAAAGTCTTTGCGAATTGATAGTGCCAAGGCAACTTCTTCCAACGCGGTGTTGCCCGCACGTTCGCCGATTCCGTTAATCGCACCTTCAACGCGGTTTGCGCCATTTTCGATGGCAGCTAGTGCGTTTGCGGTAGCCATTCCTAGATCGTCGTGACAATGGGAAGAAAAGGAGATTTCTTGTTCACTTTGAATATTTTCGATCAGTGATTTAAAAATCGCACCATATTCCGTCGGGTTTGAATATCCGACTGTGTCAGGGACATTAATAATAGTAGCTCCAGCATCAATGGCCGTTTGTACTGCTTCTAATAGGAAATCTTTTTCTGTTCGAGAGGCATCTTCAGGCGAAAACTGAACTTTTTCAAATAAACTACGTGCATAACTGACATGCTTTTTAATAGAAGCAAGAACTTCCTCTCGAGTCATTTTTAATTTGTACTGCATATGGACATCGCTTGTTGCCAAGAACACGTGAATCTGCGGATCAACGGCGTCCTTTAAGGCTTCGTAGGCACGATCAATGTCTTTTTTCTGACAACGCGCTAATCCTGTTACCGTCATATTCTTTACCTGACGCGCAATACTTTGCACTGCTTCAAAATCACCAGGCGAAGCGATCGGGAACCCAGCCTCAATAACATCAACGCCCCATTTTTCTAATTGAAGGGCGATCTGAACTTTTTCTTTCGTATTAAAATTTACTCCCGGTGTCTGTTCACCATCTCTTAATGTGGTGTCAAAAAATTGAATTTTTCTCATTTTTACTCCTCCTTAAATCAAAAACGGGTATAAAAAAAGCACTCCATCGGAAAAGAACCACTTTCTTTTCCGATGCAATGCGAATAGGGACTTTATGAAATGATTTTCAGAAAGTCCCAGCTATAATAATAAAGTTGCGTTGAAAGACTTAATTGATTTTATCATGGCAACCACCCGTTATTGTCAGAATTTTTTAAAAATTGTTGTATTCATCGTATAAAAAAAGAAAAGAATTGTCAATACGATTATGAAAAAAAGATTAGAATACTTTCTAATAAAATTATACGCTGATGAAACGTTGTTGGATGAAAATAAATTCCTTGGATAATTAGAAAGAATTTTTTCTGTAAATGAATATTTAATTATCTATCATGCTTATGTCACTATGCAAGAGTAGAACAGAAAATAGCAAAATAATTTTAGTTTGAAAAAAAATCTTTAGGAGAATTGCCGATTTTACAAGATTTATTAGGAATAATTTGCGAAAAAGCAAAAAATATTAGAACATTCGGAGCATATGGTTTGATTTATTAAAAACAAATGATTAAACTACTCTTCATATTCAGAACTTCATAATTATTCTGAAAATTGAATCAAAAGGGGAAAAAGATATGAGGAACAAATTTGCATATGGTATTATCGCGATTTGCGGGCTCGCATTGGCGGGTTGTTATGGAGGCAATAGCGCAACGACTGATGAGAGCAGTTCGAGTGCGAAAGCTAAGGGAAACGGAACATTTAACTTAGTGGTCCAACAGGAAATGCCGACAGCCGATCTGTCAGTCGCAACAGATACAATCAGTTTTGCTGCACTAAATAATGTTTATGAAGGAATCTACCGTTTAGATAAAGACAACAAGCCACAACCAGCTGGCGCAAGTGAGAAAGTGAAAGTCAGTGATGACGGCAAGACCTATACTGTCAAATTAAGAGAAGATGCCCAATGGTCTAATGGCGACCCAGTTACAGCTAAAGATTATGTTTTTGGCTGGCAGCGTACCGTTAAGCCAGAAACCGCTTCAGAATATGCGTATCTTTTTGAACCTGTTGAAAATGCAGCCGATATCTCTGCTGGTAAAAAAGCTCCAGAGGAATTAGGGATTAAAGCAGTTGGTGATTATGAATTAGAAATCAAATTAGCAAAACCAACACCATATTTTGATTACTTGTTAGCCTTTCCATCATTCTTCCCACAAAACCAGAAGGTCGTGGAAGAAAATGGGAAAGAATACGCGACTAAGAGTGACAAATCTGTTTACAATGGTCCATTCACGTTAGAAGGATTTGACGGACCTGGTACTGATACAGAATGGGAATACAAGAAAAATGATACTTACTGGGATAAAGACGAAGTCAAATTATCTAGTGTAAAAGTTAATGTTGTAAAAGAATCCTCTACTTCATTGAATCTATTTAAAGATGGCGAGGCGGATGATGTCATCTTATCTGGCGAATTGGCACAACAAAATGCCAATGACTCCGCCTATAAATCGTTTAAAGAAGCACGAACAAGCTATCTTGAATACAATCAACGAAAAGCAGATTCACCATGGAAAAACGAAAACTTACGTAAAGCTGTTTCGTATGCCATCAATCGTAAATCTTTAGTGAATCAAGTATTAGGTGACGGCTCAGTCGTATCGACTGGGTTAGTGCCATCAGGTATGTCAAAAAATCCTAAGACTGACGAAGATTTTGCTAAGGAAGCCGGGAAATTAGCACCTTATGATAAAGAAAAAGCCAAAGAATATTGGGATAAAGCGAAAAAAGAGTTAGGCATCGATGAATTGTCCTTCGAGCTGATGGCTTCTGATACAGATTCATCTAAAAAAGTTATTGAGTATATTCAAGGTGTTCTGGAAGACACGTTGCCAGGAATGACCGTGAAACCAACCCCAGTGCCATTTTCTGTTCGATTAGATCGATCAAATGCTGGAGACTTTGATGTCCTACTTGGTGGTTGGGGAGCTGACTATGCTGATCCATCAAGTTTCACTGATTTGTTTGTAACAGGAAACTCATATAACCGCGGACGTTGGAGCAATGAAGAGTATGACAAATTAGTTGATGCTTCTGGCAATAAGGATGCTAGTGACGAAGAAGCTCGATGGGAAGATCTGCAAAAAGCCAATGAGATCATTTCGAAAGAATCAGGTGTCGCACCACTGTACCAACTATCTGAAGCTCATTTAGTTAACGAGAAAGTCAAAGGGATCGTTCATCATCCTGCCGGTGCTTCATGGGACTATAAATGGACGTATGTTGAAGAATAGTCTTAGCGTAAAAGAGGCGTTTCAAGCTTGTTTTAATAATAATTCTGAAGCGTTGATGATAAATAAAGAGAAGTTGGAACGAGCAACGTTCCAACTTCCTTTTAAGTCAATGTCAATAATGCGCAGATGATCGAAGCTAAAATTAAAATAGCTGCAATGATCAACCAAAAAGAATAACGCCCCTGTCCAACTTGCGAAAGGGCTTGGAATTCTGATTTTTTCTTTTGTTTTCTACTGAAGGCTTGATGCATCGAATGCTGAAAGTGGTCAAAGAAGCCTGAAGAAAAAATCCAAAACAAGGTACCAATAATTAGAAATGGTAGTCCAATTAAGAAAAATCGGTTAGATAAGGTTAAAAAAGTAAGTGATCCTTTCAAGATCGAGTAGATCGTGATGATCACCAACAGACCTCCGCCGATTCCAATGGGAAATAATTTATTTTTCATACATACACTCCAATAGTTAATAGCAAATGTGAATCAGAAAACAGTTATTCACAATGTCTTTCTACTCTAAACCATAATAAAAGTAGAAGTCAAAATATAAGAACGGAACATCAGACTTATTTTAGGAGGCACCTCATGGGCAGTTATTTGAAATATTTTTTAAAGCGTGTCTTTTTTATGTTGATTACTCTATGGTTGATTGCTACCATCACATTCTTCTTGATGCAATTATTACCAGGGACACCTTATACCAATCAAGAACGCTTAAGTCCTGAAACGATTGCAATGCTGAATAAGCAAGTTGGTTTAGATAAACCAGTGATCGTTCAATACGGGATTTACCTATCAAACCTTGTACAAGGAAACTTTGGAATTTCCTTCCAATTTAAAAATCAAGCCGTTGCTGCATTGTTAGCTGGTCGAATCGGTCCATCATTGCAATTAGGTTTGCAGGCAATCGTATTTGGTACCTTTGTTGGAATTATCTTAGGCACAATCTCAGCAATGAAGCAAAATTCATGGGCCGATACTGCTTCAACTTTAGTGGCGATCTTAGGACGTTCGATCCCTAACTTTGTATTCGCTGTTTTACTTCAATATATTTTCGCTATGAAATTGCAAGTTTTACCGATTGCCAAATGGGAAGGATTTGCTTATACGATCTTGCCAACTCTGGCGTTAGCTATGTCGCCACTGGCCGATTCGGCTCGTTTCATCCGAACCGAGATGGTGGAGGTGCTTCACAGCGATTACGTTGAACTGGCACGGGCGAAAGGATTGAGCCGATGGGAAATTGCTTTCAGGCATGGATTACGAAATAGCCTGATTCCCTTAATGACCTTATTAGGCCCCTTAGCGGTCGCATTGATGACTGGATCACTCGTGGTTGAAAACATTTTCGCCATTCCAGGAATAGGAGAGCAATTCGTAAAATCAATCATGACCAATGATTATCCAACGATCATGGCCGTAACAATCCTTTACTCATTCATGCTGGTCTTCGTCATTTTAGTCGTTGATCTACTTTATGGGTTGGTTGATCCTCGAATTCGTCTATCAGAAGGGAGCAAAAGCTAATGGAAATGAAATATCCTTCAATCGTTGATATTCCTGCTGATGAATTTCAACCCTTACAAAAAAATACGGAAGAGGAGCGCGAGGAGATTGCGGCCCCTTCGTTGAATTTCTTACAAGATTCTTGGCGTCGTTTGAAGAAAAATAAAGCGGCAGTCATTTCAATGGTGCTTTTGATCGTAATCATCGCGATTTCGATCCTAACAATTTTTGTCTCGCCTCACAATCCAAGCAAGCAGAATGTGGATTTTATTAATTTGCCGCCACGAGTACCTGGAATAAATATCAATGGTCTAAATGGGAAAACCATGGTTGCTGGTGAATTAGTCGATAAATACGCGCAAGCAGATATTCCAGATAACGTAAATTATCTATTAGGAACAGACGGGTTGGGTCGTGATGTGCTAAGCCGTTTGTTCATGGGGACACGGATTTCATTGTTGATCGCCTTTATCGCAGCCCTTTTTGATATAACAATCGGCGTCGCTTACGGATTAATTTCCGGAATGCTAGGCGGCAAAGTCGATAACGCGATGCAACGTTTTTTAGAGATTCTTTCGGGAATCCCAAACTTGGTGGTTATGATCTTGATGCTGGTTGTTTTTGAACCAGGAATATTCTCGATCGTGGCTGCAATGGCGATCACCAACTGGATACCGATGGCACGGATTGTCCGAGCCCAAACCCTTAAGCTGAAAGATCAGGAATATGTTTTAGCGGGAATGACTTTAGGTGAATCAAAATGGAAGATCGCCTTCAAGCATATTATTCCGAACATCTCCAGTGTGATTATTATTCAAATGATGTTCAGTATTCCGACTGCGATTTTCTTCGAAGCCTTTCTAAGTTTTATTGGGTTAGGATTGACACCGCCAGCAGCTTCATTAGGTACTCTATTGAACGATGGATACAAAACATTCTTGTACTTGCCATACTTACTATGGATTCCAGCGGTAACTATCTCGCTGATCATGATTTGTTTCAATTTATTAGCCGATGGTCTACGTGACGCATTCGATCCGAAAATGAAAGAGTGACGATATTATGGAGAAAATTTTAGAAGTAAATAATTTGAACATTTCGTTCGACACCTATGCCGGAAAGGTTCGAGCGATTCGCGGTGTGGATTTTGATTTGAACAAAGGAGAAACTCTGGCAATTGTAGGGGAATCAGGCAGCGGGAAATCTGTTACAACTCGTACGATCATGCGCCTGCTTTCCAGCAATGCCAATATTGATGAAGGACAGATTCTTTTCAAAGGTCAAGACATCGTTAATAAATCAGAAAAGGAAATGCAAAAGATCCGTGGCCGTGAGATTGCAATGATCTTTCAAGACCCCATGACCTCCCTTGATCCTACGATGACAATTGGCAAGCAAGTAGCAGAATCGTTGCGAAAACACAAAAATGTATCGAAGAAGGAAAGCTTAAAAGCGGCGTTAGATTTGTTGAATCTAGTAGGGATACCAGATGCGGAAAAACGCTTGAAAAACTATCCTCATCAATTTTCAGGTGGGCAACGTCAACGGATTGTAATTGCGATTGCGTTAATCTGTAATCCAGAAATTTTGATTGCTGACGAGCCAACGACTGCTTTAGATGTAACGATTCAAGCGCAAATTTTAGAATTATTAAAAGAAATTCAAGAAAAAATTGAAACGTCGATTATTTTTATTACCCATGATCTTGGTGTCGTGGCGAATGTTGCAGATCGCGTAGCTGTAATGTATGCGGGGAAAATTGTAGAAGTTGGAACCGCCGAAGAAATCTTTTATAATCCGCAACATCCATATACCTGGGGATTGCTTGGATCTATGCCGACGCTAGAAAGCGAGAACGATCGTCTGTACGCAATTCCCGGCTCGCCTCCAGACCTATTAGATCCGCCAAAGGGCGATGCCTTTTATCCGCGAAATGAGTTTGCTTTGAAAATCGATGCAGAGCTGGAACCGCCATTTTTTGAATTATCTGACACCCACAAGGCTGCGACTTGGTTGTTAGCACCACAGGCAACAGTAATTGCACCACCAGCCGAAATTCAACGACGTTGGGATATTTTTCGTAAAAAACAAAATCAGTATTCTGCTTAAATCGCGTATAGAAAACGGAGGACTATGATGGAAAAACGATTATTAGAAGTAAAAAATTTAAAACAATATTTCAATACTGGCAGTAAAAACGAAGTCCGTGCCGTTAACGATGTTAGCTTCCATATTAACGAAGGAGAAACATTTGGTTTAGTAGGAGAATCCGGTAGCGGAAAGTCCACTACCGGCCGAACAATTATCCGTTTAAACCAAAAAACAGATGGAGAAATACTTTTCGATGGCAAAGATGTGACTAAAATTCACGGAAAATCTGCATTGACGGAGTTTCGTCGTGATGTGCAAATGATTTTTCAAGATCCTTATGCCTCTTTAAATCCGCGAATGAAAGTCAAAGATATTATTGCTGAAGGCATTGATGTTAATGGAATAGCTAAAACACCAAAAGAACGGGACAAACTTGTGAATGATTTGCTGGAAACAGTCGGATTGAACCCAAGTCATGGCACTCGATATCCACATGAGTTTTCCGGTGGTCAACGGCAACGGATTGGGATTGCCCGTGCATTAGCAGTTCGTCCTCGTTTTATTATTTGTGACGAACCAATCTCGGCGTTGGACGTTTCAATTCAAGCACAAGTAGTAAATTTATTACAAGATTTGCAGAAAGAACATAATCTGACCTACTTATTTATCGCTCATGATTTGTCAATGGTAAAGCATATCAGTGATCGTATCGGTGTCATGAATAATGGCCATCTGTTAGAAGTCGGAACTAGCAATGAAATTTACCATTACGGTGTGCATCCGTATACAGAAAGCTTACTGTCGGCGATTCCAATGCCTGATCCCGACCACGAGCGCCAGCGTCGCCGAATCAAGTATCAGACAGAGCCAAATGATGGAAAAGCACGTTCATTGCGAGAAATCGCACCGGGTCACTTTATCTATTCTTCTGAAGATGAAGTCGCCTATTATAAGAAGAAATTGCAGCATTTAAAAAATGAAAAAGCCATAGCAGTTTAAATAAAATAGAAAGTAAAAAAATGGAGACACATTGGATTCTTGCTAAAAACAAGATTAAATGTGCTCCATTTTTTTCTACTCATATCCAAATTTGAGAAATAACCAAAAGTTCGTTACAGCTCTTTTTAATGTATGAAATCCTTTAAGAAGCAATGTGTTTTTTTAAAAGTATCAAGCCTGAGATTATGATAGTGGGAGTTTTTAAAACATGAAATAACCATCTCTAAAAAGTTAGCTTTTGCCTAACTTTTAAAGACGGTTTAAGCTTAGAGTGATGAAACACTCTTTTGACGTTTATCTTAATGAAAAATAAATTACTATCTAAAAATTTATCCAAAAAAACAAAAAATGCCACCGCGCACATTCTTTTCGAAACGTCCGAAGACGCCAAGAATGTACCGATGACGTGGGTTTGGCACCCAATGGGCCGTGAGGGGCTCGAACCCGCGACCCGCTGATTAAGAGTCAGCTGCTCTACCAACTGAGCTAACGGCCCAAACAAAGTACTTTCATATATTAGCACTGAGAAAAAAAGAATGCAAGGATAAACTAAAAAAATTTCATTAAAAATCTCTTCAATTACCTAGTTTTAGAAACTATATTGTATAATTTCCATAATTTTGATAAAATGACACTGAAAGGGGTGTAAAAATGGAAGAGACTAAGCTCAGATCCTGGGCAGAAGGACTAAAGGAATTACGATTGCCTCGTTGGGAAGAGCTACCCGAATTAGAATTATATATGGATCAAGTGATTACTCTAGTTGATCGGTATTTATCGCCGCTGATTGAAGATGAAAAACATCAACTTTTATCTAGTGCGATGGTCAACAATTACGTTAAGCATAAATTAGTACCACCACCAGTAAAAAAGAGATACAATCGGAATCATTTGGCATATCTGATCGCGATTACCTTATTAAAACAAGTTTTTGCAATCCCAGATATTAACGAGTTGATTCGTATGCAACTGGCAATTAACGAACCGATGGATGCTTACAATAGTTTTTGTGAGGTACAAGAAGAAGCATTGAGGCAAGTTTCTAAAATCGTTTTAGGTGAGGACGTTCATTTGACTCGCAGGAGCGATGACTTTTATTATTTAGCGATGGAAAGCGCTGTTGCTTCATTCACACAAAAAATGTTAGCTGAAAAAATCATTCAATTGGATCAGCAGAAAGAAGGCGAAAATGATGAATGAAAAAATTGCGATCCTAGTTGACTCTGGGACGGATGTTCCAAGAAAAGTTATAGATAATGGTCCTTTTTTTATGGTACCATTACGGATCATTTTTAGTGATCGAGAATACCGCGATGGGATTGATATCAGTTCTGATACTATTTTTCCATTGATCAAAAAAGAACTACCGACGACTTCTTTGCCCGATGGTGAATTGATTCATCAAGTATTTGATGATATCAAAGCACAAGGGTTCACACATGTAATCATCGTAACGATTTCCAGTGGCTTGAGTGGAACGTACAATGCTTTGCGTGTGCTGGGCGAACATTATGAAGGCTTAGTCTTTCAATCAATTGATACGAAAAATGTTGGGATTGGTGCGGGGATTTTAGCAATCTATGCTGGTGACTTGGTTAAGGAAGGAAAATCTTTTACAGAGATTATCACAGAAGTTGAGAGCAAAATTCCGAAAACGAAAATTTTTTTCAATGTTGATACATTGGAATACTTGCAAAAAGGCGGAAGAATTGGCTTAGTTTCTTCTTTATTGGGCAGTGCCTTGAAATTGAAGCCGATCATTTCATGTAATTCAGATGGCATTTACTATACTGTTGCAAAAGTAAGAGGGTTGAATAAGAGTATCGACAAAACACTTCAATTGGTGAAAGAGCACATTGGAAATCATAAACGGTTCAATTTAGCAGTCACACAAGCTGATGCATTGGAAACAGCAGAAAAAATTAAGCAACGATTACAAGAACTATTTCCTACAGCTGAGAATATTTATTTCGGTAAAGTCTCACCAGCATTGTCAGTCCATACAGGTCCTGGTTCGCTGGGTGTGGTATGCCAAGTATTGGACTAATATAAAGGCGTAAGTCTCTATTGGAGATTCTGGAATAAAAGATGGGCGTGTGCTCATCTTTTTTATTATGGCTTCAATAAATGAATATTTTATCTAGTTTTTCTTAAGTAATAGTTGTAAAAGATTCGTCGTCTGTTTGAAAAGATGAAACAGCTCTGAAATTATTGTATAATGGTATGGCGTACATACAATCTTACAAAGGTATGAGGTGACTCTTAGTGAAAAAAATTCTAGTAGTTGACGATGAAAAGCCGATTTCGGACATCGTGAAATTCAATTTAACCAAAGAAGGCTATGAAGTCTTTACCGCTTACGATGGTGAAGAAGCCTTGGAAAAAGTCGAAGAGGTCAATCCAGATTTGATTTTATTAGATTTGATGTTACCTAAAAAGGACGGTTTGGAAGTGGCTCGTGAAGTGCGCAAGACCCATGAAATGCCGATCATTATGGTTACGGCAAAGGATTCTGAAATCGACAAGGTTTTAGGGTTAGAATTAGGAGCAGACGATTATGTAACTAAACCGTTTTCTAATCGTGAATTAGTGGCTCGTGTAAAAGCAAATTTACGTCGGGGCGGACAAGCGCCAAAAGAAGAAGAGCAAACAACACAAAGTGATTTGACTATAGGTGATTTAACGATTCATCCAGATGCTTACATGGTAACTAAGCACGGAGATACGATTGAATTAACTCATCGTGAGTTTGAATTGCTGCATTACTTAGCAAAACATATTGGTCAAGTGATGACTCGGGAGCATTTATTGCAAACTGTTTGGGGTTACGATTACTTCGGGGATGTACGTACCGTGGATGTGACTGTGCGTCGTTTGCGAGAAAAAATCGAGGATAATCCAAGCCATCCAACCTATTTAGTAACAAGACGTGGCGTAGGTTATTATTTACGCAACCCTGAACAGGAGTAAGTATGGAAAAGAAAGTCCGTTTTTATCGATCAGTCAACTTTAAGATCGCCTTTTCATTTATTTTAATCTTACTGATATCCATCGAGATTATCGGAGCGTACTTTATTCGAGGGCTTGAAAAATCAACGATTGAGAATTTTACCAAAGAAATGAATCAACGAGTAGCATTGTTGAGTACAACACTTGGTTCAACGATGGCAGAGGATAGCGAGAACGAAGCTGATCAGCTGCAACGTCTCTTAGAAAACAACTCCGCTGCTGATATTAAGGAAATGTGGGTTGTAGATGATAAAGGAATCGTTCTAGCAACCAATGACGTAGGCCAAAAAGATTCTATCGTTGGGAAACGAAACGAATATAGTGATATTGATGACTTTTCAATGAAACAATACGTCACTTTGGATGACAATAATAAACGGGTATATATCAATGTTCAACCAATTCAGTCCCCGACCGGCGATTCGGCTGTGATCGGGGCTCTTTATGTTAAGAGCGATATCGAACAGAAATACTCGGAAATCGGTAATACTGCATTGATTTTCTTCACTGCTTCTTTGATTGCAGGGTTAATTTCAATCGTTGTGGCATTATTGGTGGCGCGTTCCATTACAAAGCCGATCAAGGAAATGCAAAAACAAGCAGTACGGATCGCACAAGGTGATTATTCAGAAAAGGTTGATGTTCAAGGACATGATGAACTAAGTCAATTAGCGGAAACCTTCAATAAACTATCTGATCGAATTGAAGATGCTCAAGATACGATGGAAGCAGAGCGAAATCGTTTAGACAGTGTTTTGACTCATATGACAGATGGGGTTATTGCTACGGATCGCCGTGGAAAAGTTATCACTATCAATGAGATGGCTCTGTCCTTGTTGAACACGACGAGTGAACAAGCCATCGGTCAATCAATTTTGACTTTGTTGGATTTAGAGGAAGAGTACACATTACGGAAATTATTAGAGACACCAGAAGAGATATTAATTGACCGTTCAAAATCTGACTCTGAGGAAGATCGCATGACGTTACGATCAGATTTTGCTATGATTCGTCGTGAATCTGGCTTTATCAGCGGTTTAGTTGTTGTCATCCATGATGTCACTGAACAAGAAAAAACGGCGGAAGAGCGACGTCAGTTTGTTTCGAATGTTTCTCATGAATTACGTACGCCTCTAACTAGTGTTCGCAGCTATTTAGAAGCATTAGAAGAAGGCGCATGGGAGGATAAGAGCGTAGCACCAGAATTTATCCATGTGACTTTGGGTGAAACTGACCGTATGATTCGTATGATCAATGATCTATTAAATCTTTCTCGGATGGATTCTGGAGCACAGCAGATGGATCTTGAGTTGGTTAACTTCAATGAACTGGTGGATTATATTTTGGATCGCTTCGACATGATGGTCAACAACCAAGAGAAAAACTATCGAATTGTCCGTGAATTTACAGAGCGGGATTTGTGGGTTGAAATCGACACAGATAAGATCATGCAGGTAATCGACAATATCATGAATAATGCGATCAAGTATTCACCAGACGGCGGAAAAATCGAAGTTCATTTAATGGAGACGCACAACAATGTTGTTTTGAGCATTTCTGATGAAGGCTTGGGAATTCCTAAGAAAGATTTAGAAAAAGTATTTGAGCGTTTCTATCGTGTAGATAAGGCAAGAGCCCGTCAACAAGGGGGCACAGGGCTAGGTTTAGCTATCTCTAAAGAAGTTATGAAAGCCCACCAAGGTCAAATTTGGGTCGAAAGTGTTGAAGGGAAAGGCTCCACCTTCTACATTTCTTTACCTTATGAACCTTATGAGGAGGATATTTGGGAATGAAATTATCAGAAAAAATCATCCGCATCGCGCTTTTTATTCTGATCTTGCTCAGTCTCGTCTTGACTTATGCCATTTGGCTTAGTCCCACCTCAAAAACTGCCGATATCAATACAAGTAAGCAAGCAGTGAAAAATGATCAGAATTACGCAAAGGCAACAGATGCTTTTTTACCGATCCGTGGTATTTGGGATGTGAGCGAAGGTAAATTTCAAACAAGTAGCGAGAATTTATTAGCTACGACCCAAGCACGTTTAACAGAAAGTACCTATGGACAACTTCAAGAGGTCGCACAGGGTGAAGAAGAGATAAAGAATTACTACAGCTTAAATGATGGAATTGAGTTGAATTACGAAGGCGGCTTCTCTTTGACTGAATACGTAAAGGTTTTTGATATGCCGATTAATTTGAATTCAGTGAAGGAGTCAGAAAAGCTGACGTTTTCAAAAATACAAGTAGATTTTTCTAAGAAAAAAATTCGCTTTTTAAATTACAGCAAAGACACAGTATATGAAGCGACGATTTCAGCAGATTTCACTGGTTTAGAAACGATTTATCAAAAAAATCAAGAGAAATATTTGCCAATGTTGGCTGAAAATCCTTTAGTTCCCCGTCTTTTGCGCACAAAAGATCGAGTTCGTTTAAAGAAATATAGTTATATTTTAACTACCCAATCTTATTCTCTATTTCGTAACGCGTTCTTTCAAAACCCTGATCAAGCTAGAGGCGAGGAAGAAGAAAGTGGTATGCGTTCTTTTGTTAGTGGACATGAAGAACTAGTGATGGACGAACAAAAACGTTTGGTTACATTCAATGGTGAACTACCAAGTGATTTATCTAAAGAAAGCATATATAGTCAGAGCTTCAATTATGTTAGCCGTCTAGGAACTGCTGTGGGTAATCTGCGCTACTTTGATCATCATGAAGGACAGATTAATTTTCGGATCTTTGTTGAAGGCTATCCGATATTTAGCCCATCATCAAAAGGAAAAATGAGTGTGAAAATCGAAGATTCGACTACTGCATCGACACCGCAAATTAAAATTGAAACGAGTATGGATACTGTACAGGTACCAATTCCTTCAGATGAAGAAGTAGAACTACCCAGTACCTTAGAAGTTGAAAATAGTCTGGCCGCAGTTGGCTTTGATCTTGATAAAGTTCAAAGTTTTATTATCGGCTACACATGGCAAGATATTGATGGTGTGAATAAGTTGGTTGCTTTGACTCCGGAATGGTTTGTTAAATATGACAATAATTGGTATTCTGCTAATCAGCTGATGCAAGGAAACTTTGAAACGGAGGCGAGTTAATTGGATTTTAGAAAAATCGAATGGATCTTTTTTCTCGTCTTTGTTGGATTGAACATCTTTCTTTTCAGTATTTATTGGAACAATCAGCATGAGCAAAGTCTTGTTACAAGTTCAAATCAGCGGGAGGACATTTTACAACGTTTGGATAACGATGAAATCAAGATCAAGGAAGACGTATCTGATGAGCACCGTGAAGGATATTATCTAAGTGCAGAGCAAGATAATTTTGAAACATTATTAGGTGCTTCAGGGAATCAAACGATTGCGAGAAATTCAAATATCACAGACAGAGTATTAACGAGTTATCCAGGTGGAGAGAAAAAATTTGATTTAAAAAAAGCTACTAGCAGTTTTAATCGTCTCATGAAGGATGCGGATTTCATTATGGATGGACAAGAGTATACTTACTTGCCAGATATTTCTAAGAAAGACGATGAGTTAAGTAAAATTGTCGGAGCTCAATCCTATGAAGGAATTCCATTTGTGGATGAGACCTCCCGTGTGACACTGGACATCGAAAAAAACAATGATCAAGAACAAATCATCAAGTATACTCAGACTCGTCTAAAAGAAATTGAACCCTTACGTGAAAAAATGACACTTTATTCTGAAAAAGAGATTTTAAATACGCTGTATATCAATAACAGTATTCCAAGCGATTCGACGATTACCAATATTTATTTGGGGTATTTTAGAACACTTGAGGTGCGGGAAAAAAATGTCTATGTTCCAGTGTGGTTTGTTAAAATAAGCACTCCAGACAAGACAACGCAGATTGAAAAAGTAAATGCGTTAAATAATCAGGTGATTACGAATAATTTAGTTCCAAAGGTGGAAAATCCATAAAAAGGGTTGTATACTGAGGACAGTTTTAAAAAAGGGGACCAATTGCTCATGTTAGAAATGAATAATGCCTTCAATATCAGCATCTTAGCCAGCGGCAGTACTGGAAATTCTTTATACTTAGAAAGTCCGCGAAAAAGAATCTTGGTCGATGCTGGCTTAAGTGGAAAAAAAATCACTTCGCTATTGGCAGAGGTCGATCGAAAACCTGAGGATTTAGATGCGATTTTAGTTACTCATGAACACCGCGACCATATTCATGGCGTTGGAGTTTTAGCGAGAAAATATAAATTACCTGTTTATGCCAACGAAAAAACTTGGGAAGCGATGGCTCCTTTGATCGGAAAAGTTGATGTGGAACAGAAACATATCTTTGAGATGGGAAAAGTATTGACTTTGGGTGATTTAGACATCGAAAGTTTTGGCGTTTCACATGATGCTGCTGCTCCGCAGTTTTATCGTTTCTATAAGGATGGCCATTCTTTCGTGATGCTGACGGATACTGGTTATGCTAGTGAGCATGTGAGAGGAACGATTCGAGATGCTGACGCATATTTAGTTGAGAGCAATCATGATTTGGAAATGTTGCGGATGGGAGCCTACCCATGGAGCTTAAAGCAACGTATTTTGGGTGATCGCGGACATTTGTCTAATGATGATGGAGCATTAGTTATGACCGACATTTTAGGCGACCGGACAAAGAGAATCTATTTAGGACATTTAAGTAAAGAGAATAATATGAAGGAATTGGCGCATATGACGATGGAAGAAACACTTACGCGTTATGATCTTGGTGTGAATCACCAGTTCCAAATTTTTGATACCGATCCAGATAGTGCAACCGAATTATATGCGATCTAAAAAGGCAAGCTTGCTTTTGCAGGCTTGCCTTTTTCTAACTGTAAACACTAAAATGCTGATTTAAGTGTCTCGGTTCAATGACTTCATCGATCATTGCAATGGCATAGTCTGCCATACTGATCTCACTTTTACCAGCGGCATTTTTGCGTAAGTGATCATCACTAACTTGATAATGGCCCGTACGTAACCCGTCTGGGATAAAGTTTGCCGCTGGACTTAGGTAGGTCCAATTTAATTGTTGCGCGGCTTTCAAGTCTAAAAACGCTTGGTACATATTGTAGGCAGTTGGATAATAATTGGCGTTTGGATCAGAAAGTTCAATCATTCTATGCTTATCGTCAATAAACAGCGAAGAAGCTCCGCCAACTACAATCAAACGTGTATCAGTTCCTCGTAAAATAGTGATGAGATGTTTTAGGGATGTTTGGTGCAGTTGTTCTTTTCCGACTGGTGGACGAAACGCGTTGATTACAACATCAAAAAATTCCATCTCATTTTTAGTAAGTTCAAATAAATCCTTCACTAAAATTGGTACCTCTACCTCTAATTTTTCTGGATGGCGTACGATTGCGGTTACAGCTAAATTACGATTCAACGCTTCTGCTAAAATCAGTGAACCGGCATGACCGGTAGCACCGATAATTGCTACTTTCATACAAAAACCTCCTTAGGCTACATTGTATCTTTAGTCTAAGGAGGTTTTTATAAAATAGCAAAAGATTCGATTGGTATCACTTACGACTGCAATGCCAATTGTGTCAATATAACTAACAGATTCATACCTACATGAGTGATCATAGAAGTCCAGATACGACCGCTATAACGATACATACCGCAAAACAAGCAACCTAGACCTGCATATAAAAGATAGTGGCCATCATTATGAGCAAAAGCGAATAGGGCAGAGCTTAGTAGTGCAGGTAAGAAAAAACCAAATCTTTTTTCTAATGAGCCGAAAATCGCACGGCGAAATACAAATTCTTCCATGATTGGTCCAGCAATAGTGGTTGCTAAGATGAAAATCATATTGTTCATAATCAGTTGGACAATGTTTTGAGTATTTTGTGAAGCCACTGATTGCCCAAGAAAACGCTGCTCGATTTGCAAAATAAGCATTTGTAGAATTAGGGATGCTGGGATTCCAACGATTCCAATTACAATAGTGATCAAAAGATTTTTTTGTCGCGTTTCTAAGCCAAACGTTTTTGATTTGATACGATAAAAAATCATTAGGATAGCACCTAGAAAATAGGTTAGAGTCGTTAACTGAATAATCAATGATGGTCCGGCTTTTAGAAGACTCTGAAAAAGAACTGGTGAAAAAAGCACTAATCCATAAGTGAAGATTGTAATAAAACTATATTTTTTTTCAGTCATTAGTATTCCTTTCTAAACATTTATCGTTCCCAAGTATACCATATATCATTAAAAACTTAGTGTAGAAAAAATCAAAAAAGCAGACGAAGGACTTGCAAAAAGAAACAAAAATGGTATTATAAGAATTGTGAGTTAGCACTCGATAACCAAGAGTGCTAACAACTTAGAAAATCATTACTAGTTGGAGGGATTTATTGTGTTAAAACCATTAGGTGATCGTGTCATTCTTGAAGTTACTCAAGAAGAAGAAAAAACAGTTGGAGGCCTAGTCTTAGCTTCAGCGGCCAAAGAAAAACCGCAAACAGCTAAAGTTGTAGCTGTCGGTGAAGGCAATGTGCTGGAAAACGGTCAAAAAAGTCCAATGCCAGTAGCTGTTGGTGATATGGTAATGTTTGAAAAATACGCAGGTACAGAAGTGAAATATGAAGGCAACGAATACTTAATCATCGCTGCAAAAGATATTATGGCAATTGTAGAATAAAAAAAATAATGAGGTGAAAGAATCATGGCAAAAGATATTAAATTTTCTGAAGATGCTCGCGCAGCAATGCTACGTGGTGTAGACAAATTAGCAGATACAGTCAAAGTTACATTAGGACCAAAAGGACGCAATGTTGTTTTAGAAAAATCTTATGGTTCTCCGTTGATCACAAATGACGGTGTAACAATCGCAAAAGACATCGAGTTAGATGATCATTTCGAAAATATGGGTGCAAAATTAGTTTCAGAAGTTGCTTCAAAAACAAATGATATCGCTGGTGATGGTACAACGACAGCTACCGTTCTTACACAAGCAATCGTTCGTGAAGGCTTGAAGAACGTAACTGCTGGAGCAAACCCAATGGGTATCCGCCGCGGAATCGAATTAGCTACAAAAGCAGCAGTTGAGGAATTGCATAGCATTTCTAAAGTTGTTGATTCGAAAGATGCTATTGCACAAGTTGCGGCTGTTTCTTCTGGCAGTGAAGAAGTCGGTAAGTTAATTGCTGAAGCAATGGAAAAAGTTGGTAACGATGGAGTTATCACAATAGAAGAATCTAAAGGGATCGATACTGAACTAGACGTAGTTGAAGGAATGCAATTTGATCGTGGTTACCTATCACAATACATGGTTACTGATAACGATAAAATGGAAGCTGCTTTAGAAAACCCATATATCTTGATCACAGATAAGAAAATCTCGAATATTCAAGATATTTTGCCATTGTTAGAACAAGTATTGCAACAATCTCGTTCACTATTGATTATCGCTGATGACGTGGATGGCGAAGCATTACCAACATTGGTATTGAATAAAATTCGTGGAACATTTAATGTGGTAGCAGTGAAAGCTCCTGGTTTTGGTGATCGTCGTAAAGCTATGCTTGAAGATATCGCAATCTTAACTGGCGCTACTGTAATTACAGAAGATCTTGGATTAGACCTTAAGGAAGCAACAATTGAAAACTTAGGTACTGCTGGTAAAGTTGTTGTAGACAAAGATAATACTACAATCGTTGAAGGTTCTGGCGATAAAGCTGCATTGAATGATCGTGTTGAAATGATCAAACGCCAAATTGGTGAAACAACTTCTGATTTTGATCGTGAAAAACTTCAAGAACGCTTGGCAAAACTTGCTGGCGGTGTTGCAGTCGTTAAAGTTGGTGCGGCTACAGAAACAGAATTAAAAGAACTAAAACTTCGTATTGAAGATGCCTTAAACTCAACACGTGCTGCTGTTGAAGAAGGAATCGTATCTGGTGGTGGAACTGCCTTAGTTAATGTTATTAAAAAAGTATCTGAATTAGAGGCTGAAGGCGATGCTGCAACTGGTATAAAAATTGTAGTACGCGCACTAGAAGAACCAGTTCGTCAAATTGCTGAAAATGCTGGCTTTGAAGGTTCAGTTGTAATCGATAAATTGAAAAATGCTGATCAAGGAACTGGTTTCAATGCAGCATCAGGTGAATATGTCAATATGATCGATGCTGGGATTGTTGACCCAACAAAAGTTACTCGTTCAGCCTTGCAAAATGCTGCATCAGTATCTGCGTTGCTATTAACAACTGAAGCAGTTGTTGCTGACAAACCTGTTGAAGGTGGAGCTGCTGCTGCACCAGCAATGGACCCATCAATGATGGGCGGTATGATGTAATTAGTTCATCATAAGACGTAAAGTCATCGGAAAATTTCCGGTGGCTTTTTTTCTAAATGGACTGATGAATTCTATAATTTTTTAGAATTCTATATCTTTAAAAAAACAAATTAAGCAGAATATATTTTTTGATTGCAAGTGATTATAAGGCGATTTTATCAATCTATTTCTTTTTTATAAGATTTTTTTTATTCATTAAAAAACGTTTGCTTCATATGGTAAAATATCATTATAAAGAAAACATATCAGTCTTATAGAATAAAAATATGTAGGGATAGGAGAATGTTGAATGAAATTAATCGAAACACCGTTGAATAGTAATGTTAACTTAGAAACACTGTATCCTAATCTAACCAAATATTTTTTTGATAAACGCCCAGCTGTAAAGCTGCTTAAATTATTTGCATATGATCGGACGAAGATCATTTACGCTGACCGCTTTGATACAATTGATTTATTGTTGCTGAATCGTAAGCGCAAAATCAGTCATCAAGAAGTAGATACAATTATTCATCGATTGTTAAAAGTGGATCGTGAAGATGTTACCGTAGATGTTGGCTACAAAAAACAAATTATCGAAGCGGGTCTTAGACCTAAAGAATCCTATAAAGATATCATTGCGGTGGAGTATAAAATTCCAAAAGAATAATCTTGAATCGAGAAAGGCTTAAGGCCTTTTTCTTTTTTTCCTTTTCCAACCAGCAATAAATAGATATAGAGTAGTCATTTTAAATAGATTTTTTTATGTTGAAGAGCTAACACTGTTGCCTCGGAATTCTTGTGCTATAATAAGTGAAATAGTTTATTTTACTAAAAACAAATGAGGAGCATGACTATGAAAAAGTTGTACGAAGATGACAGTTTGACACTTCATACGGACCTTTATCAGATCAATATGATGAAAACTTACTGGGAGACAGGACGAGCAGATCTTCATTCCGTATTCGAGTGCTATTTTCGCAGTATGCCATTTGATAATGGTTATGTCATCTTTGCCGGTCTTGAACGACTTGTAAAGTATTTGGAAGAATTAACTTTCAGTGAAAGCGATTTGGCCTATTTATCAGAGGTAGAACATTATCCGGCCGATTTTATTGATTATTTGCGTGACTTTAAGTTTACTTGCACTGTTCGTTCTGCAGTGGAAGGTGAATTGGTCTTCAGCAATGAACCGATTATTCAGGTGGAAGGGCCATTACTCCAATGTCAATTGGTTGAAACGGCGCTTTTGAACATTGTGAATTTCCAAACGCTGATTGCTACGAAAGCTGCTCGAATCAAATCAGTAATTGGTGACGATCCCTTATTAGAGTTTGGTACACGCCGAGCTCAGGAATTAGACGCTGCACTTTGGGGCACCCGGGCTGCCTATATTGGTGGAGCCGATGCTACAAGTAATGTACGAGCAGGAAAGATTTTTGGAATTCCTGATAGCGGTACCCATGCCCATTCATTGATCCAATCCTATGGCAATGATTACGATGGTTTTAGAGCTTATGCTGAGACTCATCGAGACTGTGTTTTTTTAGTAGATACCTATGATACGATCAAATCAGGTGTACCAAGTGCAATCAAAGTTGCTCGAGAAATGGGTGATAAAATCAATTTCTTGGGTGTACGGATTGATAGCGGTGATATGGCTTATATTTCCAAACGAGTCCGCCAACAATTAGATGAAGCGGGTTTCCCTGACGCGAAGATCTATGCATCTAACGATCTAGATGAAAGTACAATTTTGAACTTAAAGATGCAACATGCGAAGATCGATGTTTGGGGAGTTGGTACAAAACTAATTACGGCTTATGATCAGCCAGCGCTTGGGGCCGTTTTCAAGTTGGTTTCAATCGAAAATGAGCAAGGGGAGATGGTGGATACCATTAAACTCTCTAGTAATGCAGAGAAAGTTACGACTCCCGGTAAAAAACAAGTTTGGCGGATTACACGTAAAACTGACGGCAAATCAGAAGGCGATTATGTCACACTATGGGATGAGGATCCACGAGAAGAGAAAGAAATTTATATGTTCCATCCAGTTTATCCATATATCAATAAAACGGTGAAAAATTTTGAGGCTCGTCCAGTCTTAAGAGACATCTATATAGATGGCAAGCTTATTTATGATTTGCCGGATTTAGAAGAAGTTAAGCAGACTGCTAAAGCCAGCTTAGATTCACTGTGGGAAGAATACAAACGTGATCTAAATCCACAAAAATATCCAGTTGATCTTTCTACGAAGTGTTGGAACCATAAAAACAAAATTATGGACCAAGTGCGTAGATCTGTGGTAAAAACAGAGCAAGAAGATTAAAGGAGTGAAGCTTATGATGAAGCTGCAAGAAGAAATCATTAAGGAATTAGGGACGAAACCTACCATTGATCCCAAAGAAGAAATTCGTAAAAGTATTGAGTTTTTAAAGGATTATCTAAGGAAATATCCGTTTCTAAAGACATTTGTTTTAGGAATCAGTGGAGGGCAAGATTCATCCTTGGCTGGTCGGCTTGCTCAGCTTACGATGGAAGAGATGCGGCAAGAGACAGGTGATGATACGTATAAATTTATCGCTGTACGATTGCCTTATGGTTCTCAGGCTGATGAAGCGGATGCTAAGCGAGCATTAGATTTTATCAATCCAGATGTTAGCTTAAGCGTGAACATCAAGGAAGCTGTCGACGCGGAGGTTGCCGCATTAGAAGAAGCTGGTGTTGCAATCAGTGATTTTAACAAAGGAAATATTAAAGCACGTCAACGAATGATCACTCAATATGGAATTGCTGGCGGCAATCAAGGAGCTGTTATCGGAACAGATCATGCGGCTGAAAATATCACAGGTTTCTTTACTAAATTTGGCGATGGCGGCGCGGATATTTTACCACTGTTCCGCTTAAATAAACGTCAAGGTAAAATGCTGTTGAAAGAATTAGGAGCGGAAGAAGCTTTGTATTTGAAGGTTCCGACGGCTGATTTAGAAGATGGGAAGCCATTAATCTCTGATGAGGTAGCATTAGGAGTAACCTATGATGATATTGATGACTACTTAGAAGGTAAGTCAATTGACGAAAAGGCGCAAGCAACGATTGAAAATTGGTGGAATAAAACGCAGCACAAACGCCATTTACCAATCACGATCTTCGATGATTTTTGGAAATAGTAAATTTAATCGTAGTCTAGCGGAGCTTCAACTCTGCTAGACTTTTTTGTTTTATCCAACGATTTTAGTGTAAACTTATCGTTCTTTACTTTCTTCTAATTTCTCGCTAAACTATTTAAGATGCCTTGCCAATTCAAAAGCTTATATAGACTGGCTGAAAGATATGTGCGAAGGGCATTGGAAGGATATTTCGTATTTTAAAGATAAAAGGATTAATACGATTTAGAAATCCATAGATAGGAGAGACACATGCTCAAACTTCGAAAGATTCCTTGGCAACAGCTGTTAAAAATTATTGGTGTGATAGGATTAATTGTTAGTTCAAATCTTTTTTTTCAACTAACACAAAATGAGTTTTCCTTTGAATTAATGTTCAAATTTGCTTTTTCTTGGCACACTGAAAAATTCCTTTTAGGGTGCTTTGTACTGCTTATTTTTTATGGGTGGGTCAGCAGTCTTTTAGGCTCACTGAAATCGGGTAGTGTATTTTATCTTTTAACGGTGATTGGTGTAGGAATTGCGAATTATTTGAAGATGAACTATCGGATGGAGCCGATCTATCCAAATGATTTGAAAATGATTACTGAATTCGGAATGATCTACGACATGATTGGTCTTCCATTATTTCTTCTGTTTTTACTGATGTTGGCGTTAGGAATTATTTTAGTTCTCTTTAGTTTGAAGAAAAGCTGGAAGTTAGAGAAAAAACAACAACGGCTGCGTTTTATATTTTTCGTTTTAACTAGCAGTTTGTTGCTGTATATCGGTGGATTCAACCAGCAAGGGAATCTATTGCGCAAGGCTTATAATAAAACGGCTTTATGGATTCCCTACAGTCAAAAAATGAATTATTACAACACTGGGTTTATGGGTGGCTTTTTGTATAATTTACCGGTGGAGGCGATGGAAAAGCCAGCGGATTATTCTCAAGTGAACGTAGAAAGAATTACTAAGAAATATCAAAAAAAAGCAAAAACAACTTCAGAGGAAAAACCGAATATTATTTATGTTATGAGTGAGAGTTTTTCTGATCCAAGTCGTTTGAATGGCTTAGAAATTTTAGGTGGGGATCCACTGCAAGATTATCGTACAATCGCCGATCAAACCTATAGTGGTCAGATGCTATCGCAAAATTATGGCGGTGGGACGGCGAATATCGAATTTGAAGCCTTGACGGGTTTTTCCATGGAGCTATTCAATGCACAGATGACTACGCCTTATACAATGCTGATGTCGGATTTTGATTCATTTCCTTCGTTGGTCGGAACATTGAAGGAACGCGGGTACGAAACGACGGCAATCCATCCTTACAATACTTCAATGTACAAGAGAAAAGATGTCTATGAAACATTTGGGTTTGATCAATTCTTGGACGAAAAAACAATGAAGCATACGGATAAACTTGAAAATAATCCGTATATTTCAGATGCAGCAGCCTATCAAGAAATCTTTGATCAATTAGATAAAAATAAAAAGCCGCAATTTTTGCATTTAGTGACAATGCAAACGCATATGCCGTACGAAAATAAATACTCGAACATTCCTTACTTAGTCAAAGGGGATGATAGCTTATCTGTTCGGGCATATTTGCAGGATATTGCATACAGTAGTCAAGCGTTGAAGGATTTTCTGAAAAAATTAGACGATCTACCGGAACGAACCTTGGTTGTTTTTTGGGGGGATCATTTGCCAGGAATTTATTCAGACGATATTCAAAAGAAAAACCAAGGGCACTTACTACATGAAACAGAATTTTTGATGTATGACAATCGCCATAAACTCAATAGACAGCAAGTTACAACAAGTCCCTTTTATTTTGCAGCAGATCTTTTCCAACAGGGCAGACTTCAAATGACTGGATTTCAAAATTTATTAGTGACTTTGCAAAAAGAGTTTCCTGCCTTTGAAAAAGGAATGTACTACCAAAGTGGACAATGGTTTAAAGAAGCTCGTTTCAATCAAAAGCAAGAGAAAATTTATCAGGAATACCAAATGATTCAATACGACATTACAGCTGGTCATCAGTATAGCTTGAAAGAAAATTTTTTTGAATAAACACGAGATTAAAGGAGTAAATATGGGGTTTAAAAAGAAAGACAATCAGAATTATTACAATCCACTGCGTCGGGCAATTTTAACTCATCAAATGATTGAGCCTGGTGATAAAGTGGCGATTGGAATGAGTGGCGGAAAGGACAGCACGACATTGCTCTATTTATTAGATCGGATTCGACGTCAACGGCGTTTAGGTTTTGACTTTGAAATTGTACCGATTACTCTTGATATGGGATTTGAAGGCTGTGACATTACTCCGATGAAAAAATTTGTTGAAAACTTAGGCTATCAATTAGAGGTAGTTCCGACAAATATCGCGAAAGTCGTTTTTGATGTACGTGAAGAAAAGTCGCCCTGTTCTTTATGCGCAAAGCTTCGCCGTGGAATCTTATATAATCGCGCAAGTGAGTTGGGGTGCCAAAAAGTCGCTCTAGGTCACCACGTAGATGATGCGATTGAAACCTACTTTATGAATTTTTTGTTTCACGGACGTTTAAACAGTTTTGAACCAAAAAGCTATTTATCAAAAACGAAGGTGACATTAGTACGCCCAATGATCTATTTAGAGGAGAAACAAATTATCCGACTTGTGAAACGTGAAGAACTCCCTGTAATTTTTAATCCTTGCCCTGTGGATAAAAAAACAAAAAGGGAAGAAATCAAGAACTTGGTGACGCAGCTTGCTAAAAACTATCCAGATATCCGAGAAAAGTTTATAATGGGCATGGAACAAGGAACAGCTGAAGATTTTTGGACAAAAGTCTCTGCTGGAAACTCTTACAATTCATTAATTGAAAAGTAGTAATTGTATTCCAGCCTTTTCTCATGCTATAATTCATTTTGTATTCATGAGGGAGTAACTAGCAGCGCAAGCTGTGGCAACGCCACCAGCAAGAAAAGCAATTTTCTGGTGTTGTCTTAAATAGTGAGACTTATGTATGTGTCTTTCGCATACACAAGTCTATTTTTTTATTCCTAAAAGGAACATCATTTTAAGGATGTCAGTTCAACTTTGCCAGTTTTTCTATACGCTTTGTCAGTTCAACTTCCTGTTTTAGCAGAATAGTAGAATGATATGTCTTCGAAGGTCCAGATAAGTTCTTTTAAGAATTTATCACCATAATTTAAGAGCAGACTAGCGTAATTGGAAGAATGGTATACGACATTCGAAACGAATAAGGAGGATAATAATGTCAGAGGAGAAAAAACAACAACTGCTAAAGCCTTTTTATACTGAGGAAACAGAACAGGTCTTAGCAGAAGTTCAAACGACGGAAGAAGGATTAACAACCGCTGAAGCAGAAAAACGCTTAAGTGAGTTCGGTTTGAACGAATTAGAAGAGGGCGAAAAGAAAAGTATGTTCGCTCGTTTTATCGAACAATTCAAAGATTTAATGATCATTGTCTTATTGTTCGCGGCAATTATATCTGCGGTCGTCTCTCATGAAGTAGTGGATTCGATCATTATCTTAGCTGTTGTTATCATTAATGCTGTGATGGGTGTGGTACAAGAATCAAAGGCCGAAGAAGCAATCGAAGCTTTGCGGGAAATGTCTACACCAAATGCGAATGTTTTACGTGATGGTCATATCAGTTCAGTAAAATCAACGGATCTTGTGCCTGGTGATATCGTGATGCTGGAAGCCGGAGATGTCGTTCCTGCAGACTTGCGTTTGATTGAAGTTGCTTCATTGAAAATTGAAGAAGCAGCACTGACGGGTGAATCCGTACCGGTAGAAAAAGAACTGATTGTGATTGAAGACGGAGAAGTTGGTATTGGCGATCGTGTCAATATGGCCTATTCAAATAGTAATGTGACCTATGGTCGAGGTAAAGGTGTCGTTGTTAACACAGGAATGAATACAGAAGTTGGTAAAATTGCTGGTATGTTAGCACAAGCAGATGAGACAGAAACGCCACTTAAAACGAATTTGAACCAATTGAGTAAATTCTTGACCTTTGCAATTATTATTATCGCTATCGTGATGTTCTTTGTTGGGATTTTCTTCAACGATACATCTTGGGTTGATATGCTGTTGACTTCGATCTCGTTGGCGGTTGCAGCAATTCCAGAAGGGCTACCAGCGATTGTAACAATTATCTTGGCTCTTGGAACGCAAGTAATGGCAAAACGAAATTCTGTAATTCGTAAACTGCCAGCCGTTGAAACATTGGGTTCAACTGATATTATTGCTTCAGACAAAACTGGGACATTAACCTTGAATCAGATGACGGTTGAAAAATTATACGTAGACAATCAACAATATGATGCAAATGGTGAAGTACCAGTAGATAGTATGGCGATGAAAGTCATGAACTATGCGAATGACACGAAGTTTACCCAAGAAGGTGGCTTAATTGGAGATCCAACCGAGACAGCTTTGGTACAATTTGGGCTAAATAATGCTTTTGATGTTCGTGAAAAAGTAGCTGAAGAACCACGTGTCGGCGAATTGCCTTTCGATTCTGATCGTAAATTAATGAGTACGTTACACGAAGAAGGAACCGGTAAAATTCTGGTTGCTGTCAAAGGTGCTCCCGATGTGCTACTTGGTCGTACGTCGCAAATCCTATTGAATGGTCAAGTTGTACCAATGACTGACAAAGAGAAACAAGATATTTTAGCTAATAATAAAGACATGGCACAACAAGCGTTACGTGTTCTAGGCATGGCTTATAAATATGTCGATGTTGTTCCGGTTGAATTAGAATCTGAAGTAGTGGAAAATGATTTAATTTTTGCTGGTTTAGTCGGTATGATTGACCCAGAACGTGCTGAAGCAGCTGAAGCTGTACGAGTTGCGAAAGAAGCTGGCGTTCGTCCAATCATGATTACAGGCGATCACAAAGATACCGCCGAAGCAATCGCTGCTCGTTTAGGAATCATCGAAAAAGGTGATGATGCATCTGTTCTAACTGGTGCGCAATTAAACGAAATGTCTGATGAAGAATTTGCTCAGAAAGTTGAACATTATTCTGTCTATGCTCGAGTTTCTCCAGAACATAAAGTTCGGATCGTGAAGGCTTGGCAAAAAGAAGGTAAAGTAGTCGCTATGACTGGGGATGGTGTAAATGATGCGCCAGCCTTGAAGCAAGCGGATATTGGTATTGGTATGGGAATCACGGGTACAGAGGTTTCTAAAGGCGCTTCTGATATGGTTCTTGCTGATGATAACTTCGCGACGATCGTTGTTGCAGTTGAAGAAGGTCGTAAAGTCTTCTCAAACATTCAAAAAGCAGTTCAATATTTGTTAGCAGCCAACTTGGGTGAAGTATTGACCTTATTTATTGCAACTTTACTTGGTTGGGATACCTTATTACCTATTCATTTATTGTGGATTAACTTAGTTACGGATACCTTCCCAGCGATTGCATTAGGGATGGAACCTGCTGAAAAAGATTTGATGAAGCATAATCCTCGTGGGCGTAGTTCAAACCTGTTTTCTGGGGGCGTTTTATCAAGTATTATCTATCAAGGGATATTAGAAGCAGGTACGGTACTATTTGTTTACTGGTCCGCAATTCAGTGGCCAGTTCATACAACGTATGCAGAAATCCATTCTGATGCTTTGACAATGGCATTTGCAACATTAGGCTTGATGCAGCTATTCCATGCCTTCAACGTAAAATCTGTTCATCAGTCATTGTTCCAGGTCGGACCATTCCGCAACAAGAGCTTTAACTGGGCAATCTTGTTATCCTTTGTTTTAATGATGATCATTATTGTTGTACCAGGTTTGAATGATATTTTCCGGGTAGCACATCTTGATCTTTATCAATGGGGGATTGTAATTGGGGCATCCTTTGCGATTATTCCAATTGTTGAAATTGTTAAAGCCTTCCAACGAAGTGCACAAAAAAAATAGTTTAAATAAAAACGGCTCTTCGTCAAATCGTGTTGGTGAAGACAAATTTGAATAAAACTTAGTCCGAT
>OAUF01000010.1_pt1 | contig 184089 bp, 177 predicted proteins | sample 1495111 | NCBI WGS metagenome assembly OAUF01 (sample SAMEA2580002, study PRJEB22360) | human gut metagenome | reverse complement strand
AGAAATTTTCAAGGTTGTTGTCTATTGTTTAATTATCAAGGTTCTTCGCTGTTCTTGTTGATAAGAAGTAGCTTTGACATTTTATCACGCCGTTTTCCTTTTGTCAAGAACTTTTTTCATTTTCTTTTTGCTGTCTGTTCCGGAAGTGTTTCTCCCTCACAAATCAGCTTTAATAGGTTATCACATCCGCATCCTTCTGTCAAGAACTTTTTTATTTTTCTTCCAGAGTTTTCAATGTGTACTTTCTCATTTAGAAAGTAACGGAGAAGGAGGGATTTGAACCCTCGCGCCGCTACTAACGACCTACTCCCTTTCCAGGGGAGCCCCTTCGGCCAGCTTGGGTACTTCTCCAAAATGCCCGCGTATTATACACGCTATACTTTTCTCACTCATCCCTCGTTTGTCGTCATATGCCTCAATCTTCTCAGTTGTGCATGCGCACCTTCAAGGAAAACAAAAGGAAGTCCATTCAATTCTGAACTTCCCAAGCGGAGAGGGTGGGATTCGAACCCACGCGCCCTCTCGGACAAACGGTTTTCAAGACCGCCTCGTTATGACCACTTCGATACCTCTCCAAACTTCCTGTCATTTCACAGGTTAAATTGTCTTGTTCGCCCTCGCGACAATGTGTATTCTAGCATAATACTATCTGAAATGTCAACACCTTTTTTTCACTTTTTTTATTTTTTTGTGCGATGGCCATTAACTCTTCTTTCGTAACTATCTCTGCGCAAATAATTTCTGCCTACAATTAAGAAATGACACTGCGCAAATATAGCGCTTACACAAACACAATTGGAACAGGAATAATCAATGTCGCGGCAGCTGATTGCATCTTTCTTTATTATGGCTGCCGCTATATATTCACTTCTATTTTTCGATAACTGTAATAGTTCCATTTTTCAGCGTTGTAATATCAGAGCTTCTGCCGATCAAACATGGATAATACTCCCCTTTTTCAGTTGCAGACAGTATGCAATTTTGTCTGAGTCCTTCTCGTACATCTTCTGCTTTTTTTAATTCTCCGTTATGGATCAATTTGTATCCGATCATTTGTCCTTCTACCCGAAAATCCTTTGTTTCGTATTCTTCCAGATGAATTCGAATCTCATCACCTTCGCTTAATTCCCATCCACTTCCGTCTTCCTTTGTAAAAATCACAAGCGCTTCACTGGTAAACATCACTTCTGGGATTTGATATTGTGTCCCTCTTTTTTTCACTGGGATTACTGTAAATGTACTCGGAATTGCAGTTTCATCCTCTATTTGTTGAATCATTGGACAGTTTTCCCAATCATAGAGCCCTGATACACTTTCCGCATCTTCTTTGTTTATAAGATTTCCTTCCGAATCATAAACCAATGCTGTTCCTTGTATGCTTTCTCCTATCAATTCACGATTTTCCTCCGTTACCAGCTGTGTTCCTCCATCATTTGGAAACTGCAAATATTTCACTGCAAATACAATTGATGAAGCTGATAATATCATTGCCGCTGCAAGTAATATTCGCCATTTCCAGACTTTTCTTTTTTACCGAAGGTACTCTATTCATAATCTTAGAAATTACCACTTTTTCAGTATTAACTGCAGAAAAAACAGTATCTAGCTCGTATTCTTCATATTCATTCAAAATTTCAGCACTTTTATCAGAAATACAGTCAAACATATCACTATAATTCATTTTCATCAATGACGCACTCCTTTATCAAGATTTCCTTCAGCTTTTCCCTGCCTCTTTTTAATTTTGTTTTTACTGTAGACTCTGGGATTCCCTCTTCTGATGCAATTTCCCGAATCAACTTTTCCTGATAATAATATTTCAACAATATAATCTGATATTCTGTTTTCAACTGTTGAAGTGCAGAATATATTACCTCTCGTAACTCTATATCCGCAAATACTTTTGCACTGTTTCCAATCACATTTTCATCCAATTCAACATGCGGACGAATTTGTTTCTTTCATTGATCACCTCATGTTTGGCAATCGCAGCCAGATAGTACTTAATGTCTTCACATTTATTTGTATCTATCTGTTCTGCCTTTTCCCAAAGCAAAAAAACACACCTGATTGATCACTGCCTGTATATCTATTTCTGTCGAATAAAAAGAAAGAATCGAATATACAATTTTTGCTACATAATTATGATACGTTTGGATAATTTCTTCTAATGCGGCAATTTCTTTTTGTTGCAGTTGAAGTATCAATCTCTTTTTTACCATCTTGCATACCCCCCTTTCTATCTATACATACAGTTCTTTTCGGTCAAAAGTTTCATTTTGCCAAAAGAAAAAGGCCGGAAACTCCCAGCCTCTTGCATACATCATTTACTTTTTTCGTCTTTTCAAAAACACTTCTGCCATCTCCAGATCTTCCGGTGTTGTGATCTTGATATTTTCATACGAACCATACACCAGACGGATGGGATGATTCAGCATCTGTTCCACGACCATGGCATCGTCTGTCACGGAAATCTGTTGTTCCCGCATCAGCATCTCGTAAGCTCCTTTTACGATATCGTAAGAAAATACCTGCGGGGTCTGTATCATCCACACTGTGCTTCTGTCCGGTGTTGTCTGAACGTACTCTTTTTCATCCGCGATTTTGATGGTGTCTTTGACCGGCATACCAACTACACATGCTTTTTCTTTCTGTACCTGCTCATACACACGCTCTATCATCTCCTCATCTACAAACGGCCTGGCGCCATCGTGAATGAAGAGAAAGCCTTTATTTTCTGCTGCCTGGATTCCATTCCAGACAGAAAGATAACGCTCTGCCCCTCCGGCAAGTATTTTTCTTACTTTTGTAAGCTGATATTTTTCTACAATCTCTTTCCGGCAGTATTCGATTTCCTGTTCTCCTGTCACTAACAGGATTTCGTCAATAAGAGGAGATTCCTGAAATGCGTGCAGGGAATAATAGAGGACCGGTTTTCCACACAGATCCAGATACTGTTTTTGTATTTTGGTCCCCATCCGCGTTCCTCTGCCTGCTGCCAGAACGATTGCTGTTACAAATTCTTTTTCTTTCATATCCTTTATCTTTCTCCGAGTTTCAGATTCGGAACTGCGTTTAGATCCAGCCCGTGCCTTGTTCCTGCCAGATATTCATAATATGCAGCCACTCCGATCATAGCTGCATTATCTGTACAGAAAATCGGTGACGGGTGATAAAATTTCACACCACGTTTTTCGCAAGCCTCCTGCATTGCCTGGCGAAGGGCGCTGTTGGATGCCACACCGCCTGCAATCGCAAACTTGTTCATTCCATATTTTTCTACTGCATGCATGGAGTTTTCTACCAAAACTTCCACAACCGCTTTCTGGAAGGATGCCGCAATATCTGCCGGATTATAGGACTCTCCTTTCATCTTGCATCCATTGATATAATTCAATACTGAAGATTTCAGACCGCTGAAGCTGAAATCATATTCTGAATCCATATGCGCCTTTGGGAACTGAATGGCATCCGGATTTCCTTCTTTTGCGATCCGGTCGATTTTAGGCCCGCCCGGATAACCAAGTCCGATTGCTCTCGCCACTTTATCGTAGGCTTCTCCCGTCGCATCATCACGGGTACGTCCCAGTATTTCATATTTTCCATATTCTTTCACACAGACCAGATGGGTATGTCCGCCGGATACCACAAGGCATAAAAACGGCGGCTCCAGGTCTGGATTTTCAATATAATTGGCGGAAATATGCCCCTCGATATGGTGCACCCCTACCAACGGAAGATTTTTTGCGTAGGCAATCGCTTTTGCCTCCGCCACACCGACAAGGAGAGCCCCCACAAGTCCCGGACCGTAAGTTACCCCGATTGCATCGATATCGTCCAATGTCACGTTTGCCTCTTTTAAAGCTTCCTCTATCACCTGATTGATCTTTTCAATATGCTTTCTGGATGCGATCTCCGGCACAACGCCCCCGTACAGTTTGTGCAGTTCAATCTGGGAAGAAATGACATTGGAGCGCACTTCTCTTCCGTTGTGGATCACTGCTGCCGCTGTTTCATCACAGGAGCTCTCGATCGCTAATATATTGATATCTCTGATTTCTTTCATACTGCAAACCTCTTTCTACTCAAATGCCAGTTCTCTGGACATTCTGTCTTTTCCTGCCTTGGCTTCCGGGAAGATCCGGCGCACTTCATCCATATACTCTTCCGGTCTTGTCAGGGACGGACTGTAATGTGTCAGCCACATCTCTTTCACCTGTGCGTCCTTTGCCAGATGCGCCGCTTCATAAAATGTCATGTGCTTGTATTCTACTGCTTTTGCTGCTTTTTCTTTTTCTCCATACATCCCTTCGCAGATAAACAAGTCAGAATCCTTCGCATTTTCCCGGATAGAGTTCGTCGGTCTCGTATCTGTTGTATACGTAAGTTTTAACCCTTTTCTCGGCGGTCCAAGCACCATATCCGGAGTCAGGATTCCATTTTCCGTCTCGATCGTTTCACCTTTTTGAAGATGCTTCCAATACTTCTGCGGAATTTCCTGTTCTTTTGCACGCTCCACATCAAATTTTCCTGCACGGTCGATCTCCATTGTATAACCATAGCAGAGAACGTTATGGTTCACCCGAAATGCTTTCAGACGATATCCGTTTAATTCGAAAGTCTGCTCTGCCCCTTCAATTTCTTTATAAATGATCGGAAACGGCAGTTCCGGAGCAATGACCCGCAGAGCAGATACCACACGCTCCAGCCCTTTTGGTCCGATCAAAGTCAGCGGTTCTTTCCGATCTGCATTTCCCATGGTGAGAAGAAGTCCAGGAAGCCCACTGATATGATCTCCGTGATAATGTGTAAAACAGATCACATCAATCGGCTTAAAGCTCCACCCTTTTTCTTTAATCGCAATCTGCGTTCCTTCCCCGCAGTCGATCAGCAGGCTGCTGCCGTTGAACCGTGTCATCAGCGACGTCAGCCAGCGATAAGGAAGCGGCATCATTCCGCCGCTTCCAAGCAAACATACATCTAACATATCATCCCTCTATTTCCACCGGTATCAGAAACGATTGGAGAAGTGCATCATAGCACGTTTCGCACAGATCAAAGGCATGTCTCTCTCCGTCTTTTTCTGAGAAATATCCCCACTCGTAGTCCACACGGAACACCCCTTTCATCTCATGTCCACCGGATACCGGAATTTCTTTTCCACATTTATTACAAATAATTTTACTGATTTCTTTTCGTTCTTTTAATTCATACTGGCGCATAAAATTTCCTCCTGTGATTTTCGGATTTTCTTTTTGCTACGCCTACATTATAGCCGGATATCGCCGCAATTCCTACTGGGAACTGCTTCCGGCACTTCCAGTGATTCTATAAGCATTCTTTTGAAATCCATCAGACATCTGCACCGAGCTGTCTGCTCATCAAAACCGCATCTTCAGGCGGGTTAACATAAAATCCCTGTCGAATGCCATCCTCCACGAATCCGTTTTTCGTATAGAAGCTGCGCGCCGCCTCATTACTCTCCCTCACATCCAGAAGAAGCTTTTCCATCTTGTGTTCTTCACAATAGTGTTCAAGCGCCTGCATCAGTTTACCGGCAGCCCCTTGTCTGCGTGCTTCTTTCTGCACCGCAATTCTTGCGATCTCCGCTTCGTCCGCCGCATGATATGCAAGCAGATATCCCAAAAGATGTCCTGCTTTTTCCGCCGCAAAGCAAACAGACTGCTTCTGCTGCACAGTCTCCAACACGCTTTTTTCACTCCATGAATCCGAAAAAATCTGCTGCTCCATCTCCGCAACTGCCGCAGAATCTTCCACTTTCAACTCTCGTACTATAATCTCTGCTTCTTTCTCACGCTGAGCGCGTTCCCGCTCTGCCTGAGAAACACGCAGATAATCCGGACGATGCTCCTCTGCTGTCTCAAATTTTCCTGATTTGTAATACTGGATTGCCAAAGTTCCTACAACAGCAGCTCTCTGCCGGTTCATATACGCAGGTGCAAAAGAATACGGAACAGTCAGTTTTTCTGCCAGTACATTTTCATAGACCGGCACTCCGTCTCCCAAAAATACGACCGGACGGCGATAGCGGTTCAGCCGTTCTGCCAGTTCTTCAATAGAAACCGCCATCTGCATCTTGATCACCTGAAAAACCGGTTCTACCAGATTCCTCCCTTCTTTTTCTCCCGCTTTTTTTGAAAATGTATAAATTCCAGTATATACCTGATTACGTCTTGCATCCATGATTGGACAGATAATATCCTCACACCCGAACACATTATACGCAAGTCCATCCACAGTCGGCACATGGATCAATGGTTTATTCAGTGCAAGTCCCAGCCCTTTCGCTGTCGCAGAACCAATCCGAAGTCCGGTGAAAGATCCCGGTCCTCCTGCCACTGCAATCGCATTGATCGTACCCAGATCCAGCTCTGTCATCTTTACTACTTCATCGATCATAGGAAGCAATGTCTGTGAATGTGTCTTTTTATAATTGATCGTATATTCTGCAACAGTCTGAGTCTCTTCCACGACTGCAACAGTCGCAGTCAGCCCTGAACTGTCAATTGCCAATACCCGCATATTCTCTTTCCTTTCCTTTTCTTTTTTGTATCCTCTATGTTACCGTGTTTTTCTAAATTGTGCAAACAGATTTACCTAAACGGTTTCCTCCACAGTAATTTTCCGATAATCAAACCCTTCTTCCAGATTCTTCTCGATCGTGATCTCCGTCCGTTTTTGGGGAAGTATCTCCTCAATTAAGTTTGCCCATTCGATCAGGGAAACACCTTCCCCCATCACATAATCTTCGAATCCCACTTCATCCATTTCTTCCACATCTCCAATGCGATATACGTCAAAATGATAAAACGGCAGTCTGCCTTCCTCATACACCTGTACGATCGTAAATGTCGGACTATTAACCGGCTCTGTAATTCCAAGACCGGCCGCAAAGCCCTGCGTAAACACAGTTTTCCCAACACCAAGATCTCCGGTCAGCGTAAACACCTGCCCCGGATATGCCTTCTCGCCCAGTTCTTTTCCAAGCTGAAATGTCTCCTGTGCGCTTCTTGTTTCTATTATCATCGCTTCTTCCCTCCATCAGACATCATTTATCTTCTATCATTTCTTATACAAAAAATCCGTATGCCGGGTACTTGAAATTTCCCCGTCATACGGATTTTACCACATTTTAGTGATGGAATAAACGAATTCCTGTAAATGCCATTGCCATTTTGTATTTATTACATGTTTCGATCACATTGTCATCTCTTACAGAACCGCCCGGCTGTGCGATATATTTAACACCGCTTCTGTGTGCACGTTCAATGTTATCCCCAAATGGGAAGAATGCATCTGAACCAAGTGCCACGTCTGTCATCTGATCCAGCCATGCTCTCTTTTCTTCTCTTGTGAATACTTCCGGTTTTACTTTGAAGATATTCTCCCATGCTCCATCTGCCAGAACATCCATGTAATCTTCTCCGATATACAGATCGATTGCGTTGTCTCTGTCCGCACGTTTGATTCCGTCTACAAACTGCAGCCCTAATACCTGCGGGCTCTGACGCAGGAACCAGTTGTCCGCTTTTGTTCCTGCCAGTCGTGTACAGTGGATTCTGGACTGCTGTCCTGCTCCGATTCCGATCGCCTGTCCGTCTTTTACATAGCATACAGAGTTAGACTGTGTATACTTCAGTGTGATCATAGAAATCGCCAGATCTCTTTTTGCTGCTTCCGGAATCTCTTTATTCTCTGTCACAACATTTGCAAATAATGCATCGTCGATCACCAGCTCATTTCTTCCCTGCTCAAACTGGATACCAAATACATCTTTGTGTTCGATCGGTGCCGGAACATAGTTTGGATCGATCTGGATCACATTATAATTTCCCTTTTTCTTCTCTTTGAGGATTTCCAGTGCCTCCGGCTCATATCCCGGTGCGATCACACCGTCAGATACTTCTCTTTTAATCAGCTTTGCAGTCGATACATCACACACATCAGAGAGTGCAATAAAATCTCCAAAGGAAGACATTCTGTCTGCACCTCTTGCTCTTGCATAAGCACATGCAAGCGGAGAAAGCTCTCCGAGATCATCCACCCAGTAGATTTTTGCAAGTGTATCGCTCAGAGGGAGTCCCACTGCTGCCCCTGCCGGGGATACGTGCTTGAAAGAAGTCGCCGCCGGAAGTCCGGTTGCTTTTTTCAGCTCGGATACCAGCTGCCATCCGTTAAATGCGTCCATAAAGTTGATATATCCCGGTCTTCCGCAGAGAACCTCGATTGGAAGGTCTCTTCCATCATTGACTGCGATCTTTGCCGGTTTCTGGTTCGGGTTACATCCATATTTTAATTCTAATTCTTTCATTTTCTTCTCCTTTATCCACACTCTGCCTCTGATTATTGATTTTTATTCACAATCTTTGTCTCGATATCCCCAGTTGCAATATCGATATAGCGAACGAACAGAGAAACCTTGTTCTCTTCATTCAGACTGTTCCACAGAAGATCTGTAAATTCTTCGATTCTGTTCGGTACAGAAATCAGTTTTGGCTCTCCTTCAAAACTCGGAAGCGGATTGCCGTCATGCATATATGTATGAATAAAGTGTCCTTCTCCGGCAACCGGGTTCTCGTATGCAAATGTGTAACGGTTGCAGGCATCCGGATTTCCGTTATTGCTCTTTAAGATGGACATTGCATAGTTGTATGTTCCATTCTCAAGATGCATAATTCCGGAAATACGAGGTGTATAGTTCGGACCATCCGGCTCAAACTCTCTGCTTCTGAGAGACTGTTCAAATGTCATCTGCTTGTCCATGCCCTCGTAGATTGTATCTGTCTGATCTCCGTTTGTCACGATCGTCTTATTGCCCAGTACACGAACCGGTGCATAAATGATCAGGCTCGGATCTGTCAGCTTGGAAGGATCAAATGCCTGTGTGCGGATTCCCTGTCCTTCTTCTACAAAAACACGATTGCGGCTGTTTTCGCTTCTTCCCATGATAAAATAAGCGGCAACCGCTTTTGTTCCATCTTCGCTTTTTCCAAGGATGATTCCTCTTCCCGGATAAGAATTACTTTTCAATTCCTGCTCGATTGATAACATTTTCATATAGATGGTCTCCTTTGATTACGAATTCTATTTATAAATACAGCCTTATTATAACTTTGAATTTATTAGAATTCAATATAAATCCACCTTTTCCAGAGCGTCTGTTACTTACTTTTCCTAATAATTACTTATTACTTTTCTGATACATGCCCCATGCACCTGGAAACATGTACCCTCGCAATGCGGTTATCTTTCACCTGTTCTACACGCAGCTGCCACTCACCTGCCAAAACAGAGGCCTGCTCATTTTCTTTTGGAATATATCCCAGATTTTCAATCATGTAGCCCGACAGTGTGTCATAGTTTTCCGAGAACAGAGACAACGGCAATTCCTCGTTCAAATCTTCCAGCAGGATACCTCCGTCTACCAGGTACTCTTCATCCGAAAGCTGCTGGATTTCCGGTTCTTCGACTTCATCTTCTTCGTGAATATCTCCCATGATTGCCTCCACCAGATCCTCTACTGTAATGATTCCGGAGAATCCACCATACTCATCCACCAACACCGCCATATGCCTTCTGGATGCCTGAAGTTCCCGAAACAGATCATCGGCATCTTTTGTATCCGGCACAAAAAACACATCTCTCAATAGCCCGCGGATCTCAATTTCTCCGGTCGTTTTTTTCCGCATTTCGATCATCACATCTTTGGCATGAAGAATTCCGATAATATTGTCCACAGTTTCTTCATAAACCGGAATTCTCGAATGTCTGGATTCCAGAACTGCATCCAGAATCTCCTCATCCGGATCCTCAATATCCACAGCAAACACTTCTCTTCTCGGCACCATCAGCTCTCTTGCGCTCTTATCGCCGAAAGAAAATACCGAGTTGATCATTTCCCGTTCGCTGTCTTCGACCGTACCGGATTCTGCTCCCATCTTCAGCATTGCTTTGATTTCTTCCTCTGTAACGATCTCTTCCTGATCTTCCGTCTTCATGCGGAGCAATTTTAACACTCCCTTTGTCGAGATAGAAAGCAGTTTGATAAACGGAGACAAAATCTTAGAAATATAATGGATCGGCATCACTGTGATCATACAGAACTGTTCTGCCTTCTGCAGTGCGATCCTCTTTGGCACAAGTTCTCCGAATACCAGATTAAAAAACATCAAAACAAGCGTCACTCCATTTGACGCAATCGCTGTACTATATGGAATTCCTCTTTGTTCCATCCATGCACTCAATACCGGTGAAATGCTCGACGCCGCTGAAGCACTGGAATAGAATCCGGCAAATGTAATTGCTACCTGAATCGTTGAAAGAAACTTCGTGGAATCTTCGAAAAGACCTTGGATAACGACTGCTTTTTTATTGCCCTCTGCGGCAAGACTGCGGATCCGGTTGTGATTCACGGAAACAACTGCCATCTCTGCTCCGGCGAAAAAAGCATTCATCAATGTGAAAAATAATAAGATACATAAGTCAAAAATAATCTTGTTCCCTGCAGGGTCTGCGTCCATAAAAATACTCCTCCTAAAAATCACTTCAAATTTTTAGGAGAAGTATATCACGAAAAAAATATGAAATCAAGAGGAAAGTTCCTCGTACCATTCCTGCACTTTCCCGGATTCTTCACTGTTGACAAAAACTGTATATTCCGGAAGTTTGATCTTTAAAACCGGTGTTTCTCCACGCCGGATATAAAACATCGCCTTTCCGGACTCTTCGCCTTTGAATTTTCCAAGAAGCTGGCGGCTGTCAGAAAGTCCGTTAATCCTCACAAAATCTTCTTCCGGCAAGTCTTCCAGAAGCTCTGCATCTTCTATCTCTTTCTTGTCAAAAGAAATCCCATATTCAGCACTTCTGACTGTCACCTGGTTTCCATCTATAGATAGCTGCGGACGGACAAAATCCATCCCAAAAAACACAACAACCAGCCACAAAACGCCGATGACGATCACACTCCCCAGTGCTCCTGTCAGATAACGGACACCCGGTTTTCCCATATTAAAAGAATAGTTCGAACTGCACATTCTGTCAGGAACCACCCAGCGTCTGTCCCGTGGATTGTTATACCAGCCATTTTTCCAGTAAATATCATCATCCACATAGGAAAGCGGCTCTTCTGTTTTCAAAAGCTCCTGCCGCTTTTTCATCATCCACAGGATTGCCGCAAGTATAAACAGACCGCCTGCCATGCTGAATATGACACAAATGATCGTATCCACAACATCCAGATATCCTTTACGGGAAATCCGCCAGAGAATTTCTCCCATACCGATCAGACTTGTATATGTTCCCACAAGCCAGATCCATGCCCACATTCTTCTCTCCCTGACATGGATCGCTGTATTGATCTGCGTATTTTCACTGTATGCGTCACACCGTCTGCGGTTGGTCCAGATGTGCAATACCCAGAATAAACCTGCCGTCAGCAGTGCCATTCCCGGAACCAGTATATTTGCTGCCTCTTCCTGTACCCATCTTCGCATCCCCGGCAAAAAGCAAAGCCATGCCAGGATCACAACTGCAGGCAGATGCCAGACTGCCGGAATCCGCTTCTCCTCTGCCTTTGCACTTGCTCCGATATCGATCACAACGATGTCCGCACCTTCTGCTGCAAACCACTGATGCTTTACTTTGATGTCATAAAGTTTCCGATGATTCATACAGAGAAAGCCCATACTTCCGATCGTAAACTCAAAAATCCAGAACATCCATCCAAACATAAAGATGGAAGTATAGCTAAATGCCAGCAGACCTGACAGTACGGCACCTGCCACATTCCACCAGTAAAATTTTTTCATTCGAACTGCATACTGCTCCATCAATGACTGGACTTCCGGATCTTTCTGTGCTTCTTTTGGCATATGGATCCCAAAGAGCATACCGTTTTCATACTTCATCTTTGTTCCGTAAACCAGCGCAAAACATCCCACGACCAAGAGATTCACAAACAGAGCCATCACACACATCATAATCTCGTATCCCATACATCATGCACCGTCCTTCCCCTTATCCAAACTGGAGACTTCCGGTCTGCCCGGATAAATTCTCAAAAATTGTCTCACACAGCTGCAGAAACTCCTGCTCGTTCATTCCCTTTATTTTTGCCTCTGCACCCAGAAGTGCAAGCTCTCCTTCCAGTTTTTCCCGGAAAACTCCCGCCGTATCCTCCACCGGATTCACAACTGCACCTCTTCTTCTGTCAATCTCAATAAACCCTTCCGCCTTCAACAGCTGATAGGTTTTATTTACCGTCATGGTGTTGACTCCCGCATCTGCCGCCATCTGCCGAACAGTCGGAAGCTTTTCCCCGACCTTCAATGCACCCGTGCCGATTCCCATCACAATCTGATTGCGCAGCTGCACATAAATCGGAGTAGCACTTGCCATATCCAATCGAATCAACATCCCTGTAGTCCCCTTTCTTTTTATTTTTTCTTCTTTTTATCCAGATTTGCACAATAATCTGCGGCACCACAGTTCGGACACTTTAATTTATATTCTCCCCAGCTGTGTGTGGCAAGAAACAGATTTTTCCACTCTGTCCGAAACGTATGTCCGCAGTGACGACACTGAAATCTACTGCCCGATTCTCTGACTGCCTGGCGGTACAGCGCATAGCCGGTGAGCAATGCGCCTCCTAAAAAGATCACGATCCACATTTTTACGTTCCTCCGTTTCATTAAAAAAGTATCATTTGTATTATCTATTATAATACAAATGATACTTTTGTCAATCTATACGCCGCATCCATTCTAATATTGATTGAAGATATTTCGAATCTGTTTTACATCTTTTGTGATCGTCAGTGCAAGCATCAAAAGAACCCTCGCTTTCTGCCCGGACAACGTATTCGCTCCAATGCAGACATCCATCGGATCAAACACTCTGTCATCAAATACAATTCCCTGTGACACTCTGGATGCCCTGACAAACACTGTTCCTTTTTCTGCCAGTTTCTCCATCGTTTTCATCCATTTCCGGTTATAATTACCGCTGCCGGATCCCACGATCACGATCCCTTCATGGGTCTCTGCCAGATAATCCAGGATTTTCTCATCTGCGCCTGCATAAAAATAAACCACGGCTACTTTCGCCAGACTTTCCAGCCTGCGCAGAGCAAAAATAGACTGCATGGTATGTGTCTTAAAGCTTCTGGAAAAGAAATACGCAGTCTCATCCTGCATATATCCCAGGCAGCCGAATGCGTTCTGATCAAATGCATCTGTCTTGTAATTATTTACTTTCTGAATATCTCTTCCGGAATAGATTGTGTTGGAAAACACAGCCATCACACCCTGTCCTCTGGCATCATCGCTGGCCGCCAGACAGACTGCCTGATACAGATTAAACGGTCCGTCTGCACTGGTGGCTGTGGCCGGACGCATTGCTCCTGTAAGTACTACGGGCTTCTGTGTATATACTGTCAGATTTAAAAAATATGCGGTCTCATCCAGGGTATCTGTTCCATGTGTGACCACAATTCCATCGATATCCGGACGGGCTGCCAGCTCATTGAGCTGATTCGCCAGCGTGATCCACTTCTCTTCATCCATCTCATTGCTGTCCACATTAAACAACTGTACCGTCTCAATATCTGCAACATTCCGAATCATCGGGATTGTCTCCAGAATCGACTCCACATTCATCTCTCCCGCATGATAGACTGCCGTCTTTCCCGCTTCTCCGGTTCCGGCTATGGTCCCGCCGGTTGCTGCTATTGCAATTGTTTTTTTCTGTTTGATCGTCATTCTCTCTTTAGTCCTTCCTCTAGTGAAAATACTTTCTGTTCTGAGTATAACGTCAGTCAGAAAGATTTACAAGGAGGAAACAAAAACTGCAGTTTTAGAATATCACTGCATACGCAATATGAAATACGATTCCTGCTGCAAAAACAACAGATAAGGATCTGTGCAGAAACATCCAGACAGATTTTTTCATCCGGCTTTTCAGGCAGGCCGCAAGAAGCAGAACAAGCAATACCATCCATACCAGCTTGCCACTGATCATCCCCGGGTTCTTACCTGCCATAATCCCATGCATAAGTCCTATAACAAGCAGCAGCCAGCCATATAACACATGCGGCTTCAGCAGTATCCGAAGTCCTTTTATTTTCTGCCCTGCCTTTGTTTTTTTCAGCGGAGCTGCCAGACACAATATGCACAGTAAAACTGCTGCTGTACTTAATACTTTACCCAATACAAACATTTTTCATCTCCTTGAAATTACTTTCATTTAACTTTTATTAGTTTTGGCTAACTTATTATAACAAAAAATATTTGTTTGTAAAGAAAAATAGAGAAAAAAATGAAATTCACTTCCACTTTTCCTCTATTTCCAAAGTTTCTTTATTTCACAATGTAACCGAGTTCTCCTAACATCTGCATATCCCGCTCAATGGTGATTCCCGCAGTTGTCAGCATGTCTCCTGAAATTGCAGCATTTGCCCCGGATGTAAAGCAGGATCTTCCTTTATCCGGGAGAAGCCCTCTTCCTCCTGCAAGGCGAATCCATGCATCCGGAAGCAAAAACCGGAAAACTGCAACGATCCGACGCATTTCTTCTGTCGTAAGAACCGGATTATGCTCATAAGGTGTCCCCGGAATTGGATTCAGTAAATTTACAGGCATGGACTTGACTCCTAATTTTCGGACTTCCAATGCAAGATCGATCCGGTCCTCCACGGTCTCTCCCAGTCCCATAATCCCTCCGCTGCATACTTCTATTCCGGCTTTCCAAGCTGCGCGGATCGCTGCGATCTTGTCTTCATAAGTATGAGTGGTACAGACATTCGGAAAATTCTGTCGGGATGTCTCCAGATTATTATGCACTCTTGTGACGCCTGCCTGTTTTAATTTTCGAAACTGAGTTTCATTCAAAAGGCCGCCGGACACACAGACCTTGATCTTTGATTCTTTGTGGATTTCCCGGACGCTTTCGCAGACATGTTCCACTTCCGTGTCATTCAATGCTTTTCCGGAAGTTACGATCGAATAACGCAGGACTCCTCTTTCTTCATTGTATTTCGCCTGCTCTTTGATCTTCTCCACTGCAAGCAGCGGATATTCTTCAATTTCTGTATGGTAACAGGCTGACTGTGCACAATATTTACAGTTTTCTGAACATCTGCCGCTCTTTCCATTAATGATCGTACAAAGATCAAATCGATTTCCACAAAACTGGTAACGGATCTCGTCTGCCGCAAGGCATAATTCCTCCAATGGTTCCCCATATAACTGCAAGGCCTCTGCCTTTGCAATCTGATTTCCCTGCAATACCTGTTCCTTTATTTCCTGTATCAAACTCATTGTTCTGCCTCCATGCTGATTTCTTTTTTTCAGTATAGTGCATGGATGCTTGATTGTAAACTTATTTTTAATTTAAGTTTACAATCTTCTCTACTTTTTTCAGAGAAACACGATATACAGAGAACAATACAAAACAGAAAACTGCAATCAGTAACAGAAGAATTCCAAGCGCTTTGATTTCGATTGCTGTTATCCCCCCATCATTTGTATAATCCATCATGAAAGAAAATAAAAAACCTGCTCCACAACCGACAATTCCCGGATAAAGAAAGATTTTTGCCAACTGTTTTTTCAGGATCATTCTCTGATATGCATGGTCTGCCCCTAATTTAGTAAGGCTTTCAAAAATCCCTTTATTATCTGTTGCCACAGAAATGCTTCGAACATAGGTCATCACACCAATTGCTGCCAGTGCGATAATACAAATATACATGCAAAGCATTACATAAACACTGATCATCTGCATTCTGTCCTGTTCAAAAATAATATTGAACATCGGAGCATATTTCCAGTCCTGTATAACTGTCGTATTTTCGGGTGACATATCAAGCTCCTGATCATACCCATATGTCTCCTCTGCATCCTCCGCCAGCTTTTTCTCCCAGATATTCCACAATCCCAACTGCCGATTTGACAATTCTGTTGTTCTTTCCATATACTGTCCCAATAACTCTTTGGCAAATTCATAGGAACTTTCAATATCAGCGACATCAAAAAATATCAAATGCTCTCTGTATTGATCCTGCAATCCCTGTGACAGGTCCTGATAATCCGAGTCATTCAGTATGTAAGCAAACGGATCGCTCATAGATGCAAGAGAATCATACTCAATGCGGCCTCCAAATTGCAGTTCTCTGGAAACTCCTGTATCCGGATTCTTTACAGATTTTAACCCATCCACAAAATCAAATGCCCCGTTATAATTTTTCACACAAACTGTCTGATACGTTCCTTCTTTGAGATCCAGTTCTGTTTGATAAATCTGCTCAAATGCTGTTTCCGGAAGAAACAAAGATGCTTTTGCATCTTCTTTATATATATTCAGATATTTGGTTCCTTCTTCATTGAAATCTCTGCATTCATAAGAAATAACCAGATTTGCTGCGTCTGCTTCCGCATAATTCTGTACTTCCATTTTATATTTTTCCGCAGTATCCTGAATTTCCCGGGCTCCAATCTGTTTCTCCAAAACTGGATAGTGCATGGAAAATGTCCGGTCTGTTTTACTGTCCATGACAAAATCATTCAATGTATACTGCATTCCATAAAATGCAGATCCACAGCACACGAACAAAAGAAGTACGACCACACACATATTTCTGGTCGTTGCTTTTGCTGTAAAACGCATCAGACTGACAGATACCAGATTCTTATAGTATTTTTTCTTATTGCGCTTTAAATGACTCTGTGCCACTGCCGACAATAAGATCATATAAATTCCAATCAGTGCCAATACATAAATACCATTCCATACTGCTGGCATGCTGACATCTAATATGCGTGCTGTAAACGAAGGTACAACCGCCCCAAGAACAATTCCTGCAACCGCCAGGATAATTCCTGCCGGAAAAATCCACCCTTTTACTTCTTTTACCATCTCTGTTTTCTGCTGCGTCCTTAAAATTTCCATCACATCGGACTTTTTCACAAAACGCCATCCTACAATACTCAGCGCAAACATCAATAAAATGGTCATCAAAATTCCTGCAAGCATCCCGGTCATACCAAAACGATACTGCATCTGCTCCCCGGAAATAATAAACGTTTCAAAGATTTTCCAAATGCCAAATGAAACCGGAATCGAACAAATCAACCCTACCAGAGAGGATACTCCCGCCAAAATGCAGAGTTCTTTCATCAGCAGGCTGCGTAATGTCTTTTTTTCCAGACCTAAGGCCATCAGAATTCCATATTCTCTTGCTTTGAAGCGGAAAAACAACTGAGATGCATATACCGTAAAAATAAAACACCCCACCGCCGTCACTCCGAATAAAAGCGATGCGATTTTTCTGGTATCACCGCCTTGTGGCAAAAATTCCTGTACCGTCGGTCCAAAATACATCAGTGCAAAGGATGTAATCAAAACAACAGAAAGAAAGATACAGAAACTCAACAAAGCATACTGCCCTTTGCTGTTTTTCCTCAACTTCTGATACACTTTATTCATTGTCATCGCTGTCACCTCCGAGATTTCGCAAAATGTCCAAAAGCTCATCCATAAATTCCCGACGCGTACCTGTTTTCTTCACTTCCTGATAAACCATCCCGTCTTTTAAGACAATGACTCTGTCACAGAATGAAGCCGCATAACTGTCATGTGTCACCATAAAAATGGTAGCTCCGATCTGCTGCTTTGCCTGAAGAAATGAATCGATCACTGCTTTACAGGATTTACTATCCAGATTTCCGGTCGGTTCGTCCGCAAGAATAATGTACGGCTGATTCATCAATGCTCTTGCAACTGCTGTTCTCTGCTTCTCTCCTCCAGATATTTCTGCCGGATATTTGTTTCTGATTTTTTCAATCCCGAAAAGCCGGCATAATTTCTCCGCTTTTGCCTCCATCTGCGCGATCGGTTTTTTGGCAATAATCTGCGGGAGACAGATATTTTCCTGTACAGTCAGACCGTCAAGAAGCATGAAATCCTGAAACACAAATCCCAGTTTTTCATTTCTCACCTCTGCCAGTCCGGCTTCGTTTAAACTTGAAAGATCCTCATCTCCCAACCGGATCACACCACTGTCATGTGGGATAAAGCAGGAAATACAGTTTAACAATGTAGTTTTTCCGCTTCCGGACGGTCCCATAACTGCAACAAACTCGCCCTTTTCAATGTGCAGTGATACATCTTTTAAAACCGGATATGTATTGACTCCGTTTGTATAACTTTTATTCAGATTTTTAACCTCTAACATTTGTGTGCCTCACTTTCCTCTTGATGCTTCTATTGTAAGGAAAAAAGGCAGATTTTTTCAGAACCGGAAATGTCATTTTTGACATGGATTTTGTAAAATTTGTATGATACCATAAATGATAGACTTGACAAAGGAGAACTTCTATGAAAATTGCAATCTGTGACGATGAGAAAAAGCTCAGAAAAGACTTACGACACTTATTGGAACTTCATCTGGATCTCAAAGGAATTCCGTATGAAATCCAGGAATATGAATCTGGAGATGCCCTCTTAAAAGACGAGCATAAAGAGGACATCCAACTACTGTTTCTGGATATTGAAATGCCGGGAAAAGGTGGCATGGAAACAGCTCACGGACTAAGGGATGCCAATCTTAAGATGTTGATTATTTTTGTAACTGCATATCCGGATTATGTATTTCAGGGATACGAAGTACAGGCTTTCCATTACATCTTAAAACCTTATCAGGAAACAAAGCTCCGGGATGTTCTGGATCGTGCACTGACAGAACTGAATGCTCTTGCAGAACAATACTATCTTATAGAACAAAAATCTCAGACACTGCGTCTGAACCTTCGCTCTGTCTGTTACTTCAAAAGTGAAAAACGAACGATTTATGCATTTTCAAAACAAAATCACGAAACTTCATTCTACGGAAAACTGGAAGAGGTTTCTGCAGAAATGCCGTCCTTTTTTCAGCGGATTCACAACCGCTATCTGGTCAATCTGAATTACGTCACAAAACTGGACAAAAATACGTGCATCTGTAACGGGGAAGAGCTTCCTGTGAGCCGGGCATATAAACAGGAACTCTCGGTCGCTTTCGCCCGAATGATGTTGAAATAGAGGAGTTTTTATGAGCACCACACAACTACTTATTTTTTTATTCGAACGCATTGACAATATTTCTCAGTTTATTGCCGGCTTTTATTTTCTGCGCTGTCTTGACTGCTGCCTGGAACGCAGAAAAGGAAAACTCCTGTTTTTCATTACATGGATTGTATGTTCGGCAATCGCATCTTTTGTGATCTTCCCGCAGGATGCCACAAATATCACAGGGATTTTTCTCCTGTTTTTACTGCTTAACCTTGTGTTGTATCATGGGAAATGGATCATCAAATTATCCATGATCCTGATTCTGCTGCCGATCAGTGCTGCACTGAATCTATTGGTCATGGATATCGGAGGATATCTGTTTTTTCTATATTTTACAGAACAAGATGCCCTGGAAAATACAATTTTTTCTACATTATTTTACTCAATTGCTGTTATTTTCTGGATTGTGTTTTACCGACTGTTCCACAAAAATCTAACCGAGATACGGAATACGTTCACCACACGCGCCTGGTATATGATCAGCATCATCTGTGCTGCTTCTTTTGTCGGCATTTTTACCTGTGTATATTTTTCACCGGATACCACCTGGTACATCTGGCCTTGTACCTTTGCCTGCATCATTACAAATGTAGGAAGTATCCGCCTTGCAGCTTACCTAGCTGACGGAATCCACGCAGATCTGGAGCGGAAAAATCTACAGCTGCAAAAGAATTATTATGAAGAACTGGAACAAAACCAGAAACAAATCCGAAAATTCCGCCATGACATGAACAATCACCTTTCTGTTGTCGGATATCTCCTGCAAAAAGGAGAACTGCAGAAGGCACGTGACTATTTTGATAAAATTTCGGTTTATATGCAAACTGCCAATCGCAAATTCTGTGAAAACAGCGTTGTCAATGCCGTATTGAATGCAAAATATAATCTGATGACAGATGCAAAAATTGATGGATTTTTTCATATCAGTATTGATAAGCTTCTGTTTATCGACGATGTCAGTCTTTGTACACTGTTTGCCAACACACTGGACAATGCGATTGAAGCATGTCAAAAAATAGAAGCTCCGGACAGACGAAAACTGGAATTGAAATGCCGCTACACGGAAAACGGATATTTTAGTCTGGAACTGATCAATTCTAAAATCAATGAAATTGTAGTCCAAAAAAATCAGTATATTTCTGATAAAGAAGACAAATCTGCTCATGGAATCGGAATTTCTTCTATTCGGGATATTGTCGAAAAATATGAGGGGACACTGGATATTTCTTATGATGATACATCATTTAAGGTTGTAATAGTGATTGGAGGATGAGATCGTTTATTGGGGGAAACATATTATTTCCCCTATTTTGCTACCTAAAACGCGCTGATTGGAAAACTATAAAACAGGAATAAATCCCCCATATTTCCTCACCATCTCATATGCCTGCTTATATTGGCGTCTGTCTGTATACCACTCCAGTACATACGGCACATGAAATACCGCAAAACCAACAGGCAGTCTTGCTTTCATTTTCTCAAAACAAGGAAACAAAAGTTTTTCATATTCCTCTTCCTTCAGATAATTCTCATGTTCCAAACGATAGCGGACCAGTCGACACATTTCCACTTCCAACTGCTTCTCATCATCTGGATCATCCCCGAATTCTCCCATCCTCTCTGCGCGTTTTACAGCTTCTATCCCCTCCGCTTTTCTTCCATACGCTTCACAACAGATTGCAAGCTTATGCAAATCTAATATCGCGGGTTCTTCTACTTTTGAAAAATAGTCGTACGCTTTCTTATAGCTTCCAAGCGCCACCCATGTAGATGCCCGATTATAGTTGATCACCTTTAATATTTCTGTCTGATGCAGGTCTCTTGCCAGACGCGAAGCAATTTGATACTCTCTCTCCATATTTTCCAGTTCCTGCTGATTACTGTAGCAATTTCCGATGATAATGCGGCACTGCAGCATCAGCATCGCCATCCCTTCCTGGGCTGCCAGATTATAGCCCATTTGCAGATAAGAAATAGCTGATGCGTAATTCTGGCCTGTCTCATAAAGAATCTCCCCTGCCCGCATATACATAAACGGAATTGGAAGCAATGTGATTGCCTCATCCAGCCTTCCCTGCAGCATACGCAGAACAGCAAGCTGCCTGAAATCCAGGTAACGTTCCAATCCCTCTTCTATTTCATCTTTACGACTCTCATATACTGCTTCCAAAATGCAGGCATCTGCGATCAACGAACTGGAATACAACTTTTCCTTTTTCTCTTGAAATATTTCTTTTTATAATAAAAATTCTTGTATAGGATGCGTAAATAGAAATTCATACTGTGCTTCCACAAAACTTTCTAAATCCTTTGTTTCTTTGTCATCAATCCACAGTAACTCTAACCGTTCCAGCAAAAGCTTCAAAATCTCTTCTGATACTTCCATCTTTCCCTGTTCAATTTTGGAAAGATAAGATACTGCACATATCCCATAACACAGACCTGACTGACTCCAGTTTCTTTTGATACGTTCCCGGCGAATCCGCATCCCTATCATTTTCCATACATTTTTTTGTTCGTGCTCTAACATGTTCCTATTCTCCGTTCATTTGCTAGCTCCATTATATCATCCTGTACAAAGAATGGATTCTTTTTTCAACATCTCTTTCTTTTCGTCTTTTACCTGAAAACTTTCATAAAATTTTCTCAATTTTCCCTTATTTTCTTTCTTTCATTCTTCCTGTATACTAAAAAACAGGAGGTGATATCACGATATGAAGAATCCCTTATGGACCAGAAATTTTTCTCTGTTGATTGCAGCTACAACTTTTGGATGTATGGGAGGAATTGTGGGCAATTTCGCATTGTCATTTCTTGTTTTTGATGAAACTGGAAGCACCTTTGCATCTGCTCTTGTAATCGCAATCCAATTGATCCCCAATTTTTTAATCCCACTGTTGGTTGCTCCCTGGATGGACCGCTTTCCCAGAAAACCATTTCTTGTATTTGGAGATTTCATCAATGGAATCTTTTATGCTCTTATGGGAATCTATTTGCTGTTTTTCGACTTTTCATACGTTGGTTATCTTGGATATTCTTTGCTTCTTGCTACACTGGGAAGTCTGGATGAACTGGCATATAACAGTATTTTTCCAAAGATCATACCAAGTGGAATGGAACAAAAAGGATATGCCATTTCTTCCATGTTATATCCCCTACTGCGTGTGATCATGCTGCCTCTGGCTGCAGTACTTATGGATACGATCGGTATGCCGTGGCTTTTTATCGGACAAGGATTATTTTCCATATGTGCTGCACTCATTGAAAACACAATTCAGTTGACGGAAGAAACACGTGTGTGTGAAAAAACATTTTCTTTTCAGGTATGGAAAGAAGATCTTCAAGAAGTTCTCCGCTATTTTAAAAAAGAACGTGGATTACAGGCTATTTACTACTATATGGCAGCCACAAATGGGGTCGCTTCCGGATATGCTCCCATTCTGGTCGCATTTTTCCGTACCGCCCCCGGAATGTCCGCCGCACTTTATTCTTTATTTTCCATTGCTGAATTTTTAGGACGCACCATCGGCGGAGTGGTGCAGTACCGGATTGAAATTCCAAAAAAGAAAAAATTCTACGTTACTTTTGCAGTCTATACCTTTTACGAATGCATGGATCTTATTCTGCTTTGGCTTCCATATCCTCTTATGCTCGTAAACCGTGCCTTTGCCGGTTTTCTCGGAACAAACAGCGCCACCTTACGTGTTGCCGCCGTCCAGTCTTACATTCCGGAATCCATGCGCGCCAGAATCAATGCATTTGAAAATATGATTCTGATGGCTGTCAGCAGCATCCTTTCTGTAATTGTAGGAGCTACTGCTGAAATCTTGGATTATCGGCTCTGCATGTCTTTTTTTGCTGCATGCTCTCTTCTCATCTGTTTCTGCACAATTTTCAGATGCCGGGCTGATGTAAAAAAGGTCTATGAAACAGACAAAAACCTCTCAGGAGCCGACTGACTCCCAAGAGGTTCTTTGTTTCGTTTTATTTTAGTATGTAGTAAATCCACCATCACTTGCAACAATGGAACCTGTAATGTGTCTTGCCTCATCACTTGCAAAATACAAAATCGTTGCTGCCTGCTCTTCCGGTGTCGCATTTTTCTTCTGCAACGTCTCTGTCTTTCCAGACAACATAGAATTCTTCAGCCATTCCATCGGATCTTTTCCCTGTGCTGCAATCTCTGCCATTCTCGTCTTAATATCTGCTGAACTTCTCTCTGTAAGCGGAGTATCTGTTCCTGCAGGGCAAATCGCATTACACGTAATTCCTTTTGTAGCATAGTCCACTGCCACTGCTTTTGTCAGTCCACTGACTGCATGCTTACTTGCAACATAAGCTGCTGCGGAAGGGAATCCACGCATTCCCGCAACACTGGACACGTTCACGATGGCTCCACCTGATGGCTGCATCAGCTTTACTTCTTCTCTGCAGCAGAAGAAACAAGAATTCAAATTTGCATCAATTACCTGGAACCAGTCATCATCCTCCAGTTCTTCTACCGTCTTAGAAGCACCAACGATTCCCGCATTATTCACTGCAACATCAAGTTTTCCGTATTTTTCCTGGATTTCTGCAAAAAGTGCCTTTACTGCATCTTTGTTGCTGACGTCACATTTCATGAATTCTCCTTTTCCACCAGCTTCTTCCATTGCTGCTACAACAGCCGCTCCACGCTCTTCGTTGCGCCCCACCGCAACAACTGTTGCACCTTCTTTTGCTGCGCGAATTGCAACCGCTCTTCCAATTCCGGAAGTAGCTCCTGTTACCAGCATAATTTTCTCATCAAAACGTCCCATAATAAAACCTCCAAAATTCATTCAATAGTGCTACTATATCACAATCCGGCAACGCTTTCTATGAAATTTGTATAAAATTTTGTATTTTTGGGTTTTTTAGTTTGTCGTTTTGACGATTACCATAAATTCAGCAGATGCTGCATACTGAGCGTTACCACGGTAATGCCAAGCCAACATGCCATTCCCATTAAAATTGGCTTTCCGCCACCTTTGATCAATTTCACTACATCCGTATGAAATCCAATTGCTCCCATTGCCATAATGATGAAAAACTTGGAGAGCTCTTTTAATGGCTGAAAAACTTCTGTCGGTACTCCTGCTGCTGTTGCTGCTGTCGTAATCAGACTTGCTCCGATAAAAAACAGGATAAAAAATGGAAACACTTTCTTCAGAGACACTTTTTCTCCGCTTTCTGTTTCAGCCTTCCGCGCCCTGCGTAATGCAAGTATCAATGTGATGGGAATAATCGCCAATGTTCTGGTCAATTTAACCGTCACTGCCTTATCCAGTGTCTGGCTTCCCAGATGATACATGCTGTCCCACGTAGAAGCCGCTGCAGTTACAGAAGAGGTATCATTCACCGCAGTACCTGCAAAAATTCCAAATGCTTCCCCGGATGTTGTTGAAAATCCAAGCGCTGTTCCCAGTACCGGAAAAATCAACGCTGCCAGAATATTAAACAAAAAAATCACCGAAATTGCCTGTGCTACTTCTTCTTCATCCGCATCGATAACCGGAGCTGTTGCTGCGATCGCTGATCCCCCACAAATCGAAGATCCCACCCCAACCAGTGTAGAGATTTTTTCCGGAATGTTCATTGTGCGATGCAAAATATAAGAAATCACCAATGATGTTGTAATGGTGCACACAATAATCGGCAAAGACTGTTTTCCCGTCTCCATCACAACCTCCAAATTGAGTCCGAATCCAAGAAGTACAACGGCATATTGCAATATTTTCTTCGAAGTATATTTTATGCCACATTCCAGTGAATCCCGTTTTTTAATCACCAATGCAAGTATCATTCCAATTAAAATTGCAAACACTGGTCCTCCGACAACCGGAAACAATTTTCCCGAAACAGCTGAAGGCACTGCCAAAGCCAGACAAAAAAGTAATCCCTTCCCGTTTTTCTTTATAAAGTCCATATTTGCCTCCTATCGTGCTGCATGAATTGCTGCAATCGTTCCATCTGCTACTGCTGTAGATACTTGTCGTACCTGTTTTACACGAATGTCACCAACTGCATATACACCGGGTATTTCCGTCTGCATATTTTCATCTGTCGGAAGAAATCCATTGTCCAACCTGATCTCATTATATAATTCTGTATTCGGAACCGTACCTGCATACACAAAAATTCCACATCCCGAATCTTCAATTATCTCAATTGCTCCTGTTTTCTCATCCAAGATTTCCAACGACTCTACTTTTTCCACTCCGTACACAGCATGAAGTCTGGCGTGAAGCCGTAATTCAATGTTTGGGGTATGTGCTACTTTTTCCTGAAATTGTGCAATGCATCCCAACGTTTCTTCAAAATGGATGATTGTTACTTTTTCTGCAACCCCCGCCAGATACAGTGCTTCTTTTACCGCTCCATCTGCACCTCCGATCACATATACATGTTTTCCACGATACTTCATTGCATCTTTTGCTGCATTCATTCCGATTCCTCGTCCTGCCAGTTCTATTTCTCCCGGAATCCCCAGTTTTCTTGGTGATGTACCATTCGCTAAAATTACCTTCTTCGCACAATAACATTCTTTCTCTGTATAAATCCTTTTTTCCACCCCGGTCAATTCTACTTTTTTCACCTCGGTCTTCAGGATTTCTACCCCTGCATTTTCCGCCTGTTTCCTCAGGCGCTTTGCAAAGCTTTCCCCGGTTTCTCCCTCTACAATTGCCGCATAATGTGTGACAGCGGACACTCTTCGAATCAGTCCTCCGACCTGATTTTTTTCTAAAATTAGTGTTTTTTGTCCTCTGCTCACTGCATAAATTCCTGCACTGATTCCTGCCGGTCCTGCTCCTATGATTATAACATCATACATTTTCATATCCTCCTGTTTTTCGCCTTCCTCATTTTACTTTTCCCTGTTTTCATATATACTATAAATCGCTCCTATTATTTTGTAAAATTATAAGTATTGATTATATGATAAATATTTGTTATGGTTTAAGTATAAACACATCTGAAAAAGGAGAAACAATTATGTTGGATTTTCGCATGGAAACATTTCTGACTGTATGCAACGATATGAACTTTACACATGCTGCCGAGCACCTGAATCTGACACAGCCCGCAGTTTCCCAGCATATCAAACATCTGGAAAAGACCTACGGTACCGAGCTTTTTATAAGAGATAAGAAAAAACTCCGGCTGACTCCTGCCGGAGAAATCTTACGCTCTGCTCTGGAAACCATGAGAAACGATGAAAATACATTAAAAAAACGAATGCAGGAGAGTCTGAAAGGGAAAAAAGTGCTGACCTTTGGCGTAACCATGACCATTGGAGAATATGCGATCGTACCTGCTCTTTCCCGTTTTGTCAAAACACATCCGGACATGGATTTTCACATCCGATATGGCAACACCCAGACTCTGCTCACCTATCTTTGTGAGGGAACGATCGATTTTGCAATTGTGGAAGGATATTTTAGCGGGGATCATTACGAAACACGTATCTACAAAGCAGAAGAATACATTGCTGTTGCCTCTGCTGACCATACGTTTGAAAACTCTGTTCACAGCCTGAAAGACCTGACATCCGAACGTCTTTTGATTCGGGAACACGGTTCCGGAACCAGGGCAATCCTGACCAAGACACTGGCATTGAAAAATATGTCTGTCAAAGACTTCCGACATCTTGTGGAAATCGAAAACATCCACACGATCGTCACTCTGTTAAAAGAAGATTGTGGAATATCCTTCCTCTACAAAGCTGCTGTCGAGCAGGAATTAAAAAAAGGAACCCTGGTGCAGATTCCTCTTTCCGACTTTATGGTCATGCATGATTTTACATTTTTATGGAATAAAGACAGTGTTTTTTCTCAGGAATACGAGTCTATTTTTCATGACTTGTGTGAGAATTAGCATTTTGTATGCCTTTTTAACTCCATTTCAAAATATTCCTCTACCCCTCATCTTCTAATGCTTCTATGGATTCCACATATTCTGGAAACCGAATCTTTTGCATAAGACCAATGATCTGACCTGATAAAACAACTGTCAGAAGTGAGTATGTAATTCTGCTCACCGGAATATAGGTAAGAGAAATCAGCAATACAACCAGATCACTGATCAAATAAATCCATTGAATATCCAATGGAAATACTCGTTCCAGACTCATTGCAAGCGCATCATCTCCTGTCGGCGCTCCACCGACTCGAACACACAAACCTACACTGATCCCTACAAACAGCGCTCCCACAACTGCTGCCAAAAGTGGTTTTTCGCCAATGTTTGGAAATAGTGGATCAAACTGTTCAAAGATTCTATAAAAAACAGAAAATCCAATAGAAGAAATAAAAGAATATATAAGAAAACGTTTTCCCAACAATTTCCACCCCAAAAAGTAGCACAATATCGTCAGCACAAAACCGGAAACAGATGGAGAAATGCCAAACCAATATTCCAGAAGGAGTGTTAATCCTAGGATTCCTCCCTCTGTAACATTCGACATTGAATGAATATTATAAAGTCCAAACGCTAGTATTGCACTTCCTAATAATAAAAGTAATACGGATGACAATTTAATTTCCTTCAAAATTGAGCGCATTTTAAAAATCCTTTCTACACTTTTTTATTAAATCTATAAATTGATTATAAACTCTGGTATAATACTAGAGTCAAGGAGGGAAGTTAGGTATATGAAAAAATTTTTTAAAATCGGTGAAATTTCCAAACTATATGGAATTGGTGTAGATTCTATTCGTTATTACGAAGAAATTGGAATTATCAAACCGGAACGATCTGAATCCGGATATCGACATTATAGTATCCACGATATCTGGAGACTCAATGTGATCCGTGATCTGCGCTCTATTGGATTTACAATGGAACAAATCCGCGAATATCTGGAGCATCACACAGTTTCCTCTTCACTTTCTATGTTAGAAGACGAAAAAGAAGCTATTACCAAACAAATGCAACACTTACAAAAACTGCAAAAAAACGTAGAGCACAGACTAAACACCATTCATTCGGCATTCTCTCTGCCCCTGGATGAAATCCACTTAATGACACTTCCCCCTCGTCATTGTCATCGCCTCTTCGAAGGATACAAACACGAAGAAGAAATGGATTTTCTGATGAAACAGCTTATCAACTTAAATCAAAATCGATTGTATATCATTGGCAGCAATCAAATGGGAACTATGATTTCGCTCCCCTCTCTACTAAAGAAAAAAACACTTTCCTATCAATCTGTTTTTCTTATTGACGAAGAAGGAGCCGATCTCATTGATGGTGGTGATTATCTCTGCGTAACATATCGTGGAAATTATGAACAAAGTGCTTACTGGGGACAACAGCTCGCACAGTATGCACACGCCCACAAATTCAAGATACGTGGAGATCTGTTAGAAATTCTTTGGATTGATATCCACACAACTTCTGATGAATCCGAATATATCACACAATTACAACTTCCCATTGCATAAAATGCATTTCTCATTTTTGCATGCTTTATTCTTATATTCCTCATCAGTAACCAGTTCACACCATTCATTTGAAGTATCTTCTCCCGATACTTCGATCGCCAAATCAATCTTATAATGTTCCTACCCATTCAGCGATTTGCTGTTTGACTACATTATGAAATATCTTTCCTTCTGTAATCACGCTGTCCGGTGCAGAAGTCTGCAATTCTCTTGCCGTATTTCCAAATCCACTTCCACCGGAAGTAGCAAACAAAATGATCTTTTTACCTGAAAAATTATATTTTTCCAAAAAAGTATTTACGATTGTCGGTGCTACATACCACCAGATTGGAAATCCTAAAATGATTTCATCATAGGCATTGATTTCTTCTATCATCTTATTTACTGCCTGCGAATAAGGAATATTTCTTCTCCAGGCAATCACGCAGTTTGCAGTAATTTCCGGATAAAGCCTTCCCTGCACAAGAGCAAGCGGATCATCAGGACAAACTCCTACTACCCAATGGTCACTGTCTTTCATCCTGATATAATCAAATCCTTCTTATTGTATGCATTGTAACAAAAACTCCCCAGAACCGAAGTCCTGAGGAGTTGAAAAATCTTTTGAAATTGTATGTTCTGAAACGTATGATTAACGTTTAGATAATTTACACACTTGTATTTACAAGGTATTTCAGCCTTTTTGTAAGCAACGTGTAAGAAGTCCAGTTTATATGAATTATTATGCACTCTGAACTATATTCAATATATTTTATCTTCATCATACCGGGGGGGGGCTTTTTGTTTTCTTCCGGTCTTGATGCACTTCTGTATCTCTTCAATAATTTCCTGATCTGTTTTGGTAAATCCCATATAGAAGAAATAGTTTTCTCCAAAACAATCTTCATAGACTTTCAATGCTTCCTCAAATTCCATAACTATCCCTGAACTTTCTATTGAACACTCTGAACAATCGTGTTATATTATAGATGTAAAGAGAACAACCGCCCACTGGGTGAGTTGACCGGATAAATTAAGAAGCAAAGCCACCCGAACCGACCAAAGTATCAGGGTGGTTTTTGCTATGTATTGCTACTTACAAAACGTAAAAACGAATGTAAGCAATGCAAGAATGAACATTCCGAAGGCAATTAAGTCTTTGAAATCAAAATGATTTTTGTTGTCCATCAGCATCACCCCCATTCTTCAAGAATGAGGTCAAGCCACCCTGTAACACGATTGTTCCCTAGCAGCATTTTATCACGTTTAGATACCGCTGACAACTCATATAATCGTCATATAAGCATTAAAAAAGCACCAAATCTGATCTAACGGGTTATTCTTATAAAATTTACTTTTCATGATACACCTCAACTTTCTGTAACTTATTATAATTATTTTTTATTGTTCTTGCAATCTCATATATTCAAAAAGGTGACAGCCTTTCGACCATCACCTTGTAAATATGCCATTTTATTTGATTCCATACTTTTCTTTCAGTTCTTGTATCTGATAATGCGGTACACCTGCATAATATGATAATGAAATAATCTGATTTTTCAATTCAATGATTGTTTTCCCTGTCTTATACGCTGATGCCATCCAACCACAAAATACTAAACCTGCTACAATCCAACCTAACATAACCGTTCCCCCGTTTCTGCCTGTGACCTCAATCTTTTCTGTTTTGGGTTCTGGAAGTGACAAGTCTTTCTTCTGAAGCACAAGCCCAAAATCATCATAACTGTGTTTTGTGCCAAATCTCACACCACTCAAACTCTGTTTTGCATTTTCTTCATCTGCCATGACTTATTTCAGTCCCCTTCTTTTATCCCTCAAAATTTTACCAAATGCTTCATCCATCTTATCAGCAGTTGCCCCTACCAGTTCACCGCTGTCTAATACAATCGGTCTGTCTATCCTATTTAACATCTCCGGAAAATATTCACTTGCTAAAGCAAGGAATAAATCTAATTTTTCAAGCAGCGCTGCAAGATATGAAGTACCTGAGGCTTGTGAAATCATGTTCAGCATGGTTTCCTTACCAATCATCAGTTCGTCACCTGCTTCACCTGCACATCTTGCCTGACCCGTTGCCGGATTCATGCTGAAAATAGTAGGTTTAGTGAACATGACCGGATTGTCCATAGCCTTTTTATACCAAGACACACTAAAATGCGGTATGCTCAGACCACCTTTGCAGATGTATTTGAAAAGTGGTCAGCAGAGCATTTTCCAAAGATATCACAATCCAATATTCATGGCTACAATGCTTCATATAAGCTATGTGAACCGCTATATAACATGAAATTTGTTGACCTTAGAAAATCACACTTACAGAATATTGTTGACACCTGTGGAAAGAATTATCCTACGCTGCGAAAACTCCGGGTACTATTCAATGTCATGTATAAGTTTGCTATGGAAAATGATCTGTGCAGCAAGGACTATTCCCAATACATTGACATACGGCAATACAAAGACCGTAACCCAAATAAATATGATCGCAAACCGTTCACCAAACAAGAAATTGAAGTTCTTTGGAATACTGTTGAATCAGATGAATATTTGCAGTTTCCTTTAATTCTTGCTTATACCGGGCTGCGTATTGGTGAATTTTGGAATTTAAAACCGGAAGATGTTCACCTTGAAGAAAGATGGTTTTATGTCAGAGAATCAAAAACAGATGCCGGAATCAGGGAAGTCCCAATTTCTGAAAAGATTGTTCCATTCTTTGAGCATTGGCTGACCAAAGACAATGAATATGTATTTACCAACAGACAAGGTAGAAAATTCCTTGACCGCAATTTCAGGGATTCTTATTGGAAACATATGATGGAATTATTGAACATGGAACATAAGCCACATGACACCCGGCACACCTGCGTTTCACTTCTGACCGAAGCAGGAGTTGACGAAAGAATCATAAAGAAAATTGTTGGACACAAAGGAAAAAGTGTTACAGAAACCGTATATACTCACTTAGATTTAGAAATCAAACTTGAAGCAATCAATAAAATATAGGCATAAAGAAACCCCGGAAACTTTCATTTCCGGGGTATTTATATAGTTCTCTTTGTAAGCAACGTGTAAGAAACTGTGCATATCTTGTGCAAGATGCACAAGGCTGAACACGCTGAACTTCTGCGGTTTTTGCTCTCTCTGATAACCTTGAAATTAACGTTTAGAGAACTGTGGTGCTCTACGAGCTGCTTTGAGACCGTATTTCTTACGTTCTTTCATACGTGGATCACGTGTCAGGTATCCAGCGCTCTTTAATACTGGTCTGTAATCAGCATCAGCTTCAAGAAGTGCTCTTGAAATTCCGTGACGGATTGCTCCAGCCTGTCCTGTGTATCCACCACCATGTACGTTTACGATTACATCAAATTTATCTGTTGTTCCTGTAGCAACGAGTGGCTGACGAACAACAACTTTTAATGTTTCCAGTCCAAGATACTCATCGATATCTCTTTTATTAATTGTGATCTTTCCTGTTCCCGGTACAAGATATACTCTTGCAACAGATTTTTTTCTTCTTCCTGTTCCGTAATATTTTGCGTTAGCCAATGTAATGTCCTCCTTTCAACCTTTCCTTAAAATGTCAGTACTTCTGGTTTCTGAGCCTGATTGTTGTGCTCTGCTCCAGCGTATACATGAAGTTTCTTGATCATTGCTCTTCCCAAAGGTCCTTTTGGAAGCATTCCTTTTACAGCAAGTTCAACAACTTTTTCTGGTTTCTTTGCAAGCATCTCAGCCAGTGTTGTCTCTCTCATTCCACCTACATAATCAGAGTGATTGTAGTAGATTTTCTGCTGTAATTTCTTTCCTGTTACTTTCACTTTATCAGCGTTTACAACAATTACGTAATCTCCTGTATCAACGTGTGGTGTGTACTCTGGTTTATTTTTTCCTCTTAACACTTTAGCAATCTCTGAAGACAGACGTCCTAATGTACATCCTTCAGCATCAACCACATACCATTTTCTTTCGATCTTGTCTGGGTTAGCCATATAAGTTTTCATGGGTGTTCCTCCTGTTTACTAATTATCATAGATTATTTACTTTAACTCTTCTATATGAAATCAGCATACTCCGGGGCTTTGGTGTAAGCTGTTTCTCCTTATGTCATACTGCTTTATTATATTCTTTTTGTCCTTGATTGTCAATGTTTTTTTCTCCAAAAACAACAGTAAAAATCTCTCTGCAACTGTACACAGTAACATACTCCGGACATAAAAATAAGACAGCCTTTATGACTGTCTTACAAGCTACGGATAGAGGACTCGAACCTCTACTAACAGAGTCAGAGTCTGCTGTGCTGCCATTACACCAATCCGCATCATTTCTTTTTCTGTCAGACTCAACATTTACATTATATCGCAATTTTTCAAAAAGTCAAGCACTTTTTTTATTTTTTAAGCAAAGTTCGTTACCGTTCATCTCAGGTATTGATAGTAACCGGAGATAAACCGTAACGAACGCCCTGCCTCTTTTTCTATTATGCCTTCCACACTCCGTCAAAAACAACCTCTGCCGGTCCTGTCATATAGATTTTATTCTGTTCACGATCCCATTCGATCAGCAGATCTCCTCCGAGCAGCTTAACCGTCACTTTGTTTTCTGTATATCCTCCGAGAATACATGCCACTGCCACTGCACAGGCTCCGGTTCCACAGGCAAGTGTCTCCCCGGATCCCCGCTCCCAGACACGCATACTTGCCGTGTGTCTGTCTAAGACTTTCACGAATTCTGTATTCACTCTGTTCGGAAATCGTTCATGATGCTCGAATTTCGGTCCGATCTTCTCCATCTCCAGATGTTCGATATCATCCATAAATATGACTGCATGAGGATTTCCCATAGAAACACAAGTCATCTGGTATTCTGTTTCATCCACAAGGATCGGAACAGCAACCGCTTCCGCCTCATCTGCGATGACCGGAATCTGCGCCGGTGTCAGGATCGGACTTCCCATGTCCACTCTTACCAGAACCACTTTTCCATCCTCTACAGTCAGATCCAGATATTTAATCCCGCCCAGTGTCTCCACAGAAATATGTGTCTTATCGGTAAGCCCATAATCATAGACATATTTTGCCACACAACGAATTCCGTTTCCACACATCTCTCCCCTGGAACCGTCTGCATTATACATCTCCATCTCAAAATCTGCTTTCTCGGACGGATTGATCAGAATCAATCCATCCGAACCGACTCCAAAATTCCGGTTGCTCACTTTTACAGCCATTTCAGAAGGATTTTCAATCCGTTCTTCAAAACCATTCACATAGACATAATCATTGCCCAACCCCTGCATTTTTGTAAATTTCATCCTGCTCTCTCCTTTCTTTTTCGAAAAAGGGTATCTCCCATCCACTGGAAAATACCCTTATGTTATCGATGTATACATACTTTAAACAAGAAATTTCTTGATCAATTCTTTCAATTCTTCTGCATCCCCATTAAACACCTGCAGTTCCATCTCTTCCTCTATATTCATACTGCAGATTCCCAGAAGAGACTTCGCATCAATCGTAATTCTCCCCTGTTTCAGATCAACATCTCCATCAAACTGATTCACTGCTTTTGCAAATCCCTGTATTTCATCGATGTTTCTAAACTTCACACACAATTCTTCTGCTACTGCTTCCGGCATTGTATATTCCTCCCATATCTTCATGTACTGCGCTTCATTGTACACTATTTATCGGGAAAAAGAAAGCAGTTTTTTATTTTTGCAGAAATTCCAGAACCTCTTCCTTCTCCGGCATGGAACGGATCGCTCCTTTTCTGGTTGTGATCAGCGCTGCTGCTGCATTGGCAAATGTGAGCATTTCTCCCAGCTGTTCTTCCGTCAGATTTTCAAAATCATGCTCCAGAATATAATTTAAAGAGCTTCCGCAGAATGTATCTCCGGCTCCTGTCGTTTCGATCGCCTTCACTGATTTTCCGGCTCTTTCTACACGCATTCCCTTGTAGTACGCACGGCTTCCGTCTTTCCCCATTGTCAGAAGAATCAACGGAATCTGATATTTCTCCTGAAGATACCGGATTCCCTCATCGTAATCTTCTTTTCCTGATACAAACTGAATCTCATTATCAGAAATTTTCAGAATATCACAGTACTGGAATCCGTACTCCATCTGTTCTTTCGCCAGATCCAGAGAACTCCACAGCGGCGGGCGCAGATTCGGATCAAAGGATACTAAAAGTCCATTGTCCTTCGCTGCCTTAAGCGCTTTTTTTGTTGCCTTTCTGACTTCTTCATGTGTCATGGACAGAGTTCCGAAATGGAACAGTCTTGCCTGACGGATAAAGTCTTCCTCAACTTCCTCCTCACGAAGCATCATATCTGCCCCCGGATTTCTATAGAAAGAAAATTCTCGGTCTCCATCCGGGAAAGTATGTACAAATGCAAGCGTCGTGTTCACTTCATCATCCGTCAGAAGATTCGATGCATCAATCCCTGCACTGCTGATCGTATCCCGCAGCAGTCTTCCAAACTGATCATCTCCTACTTTTCCCAGAAATGCAGTCTTTTTACCAAGCTTGTTCAGCATTGCCAGCACATTACACGGTGCTCCGCCCGGGCAGGCTTCGAACAGGTTATTTCCCTGTTCACTCTGTCCGTTCATTGTAAAATCAATCAAAAGTTCTCCCATTGCGATTACGTCAAAATTTTTTTCCATCTTGTCTCTCCCTCACTCTTTTTAGTTAAAGTAAACCAGCTCTTCGATCGGCTCTGCTTCTTCAATATGCTCTGCCTCCAGAATCGGTCCGGTACCTTTATACACTGATACATGTCCATACTGCACTTTTGCGCGCACTTTCACCCATTCTCCTGCCTGCAGCTTCGGTGCGTAGGCGCTCTTGCAGATATATCCTAAAAATGTAGTGTCATCCGCACAACAGGTCATCGCCATCCGTCCCGGAAGAAATACCTTGGACGGAAATCCTTTCGGCTTTAATACTTTTGCGGTAAATTCAATCACTTTTCCCTTGTATCTGTCCGGATTTTCCATGACGTCCACATACCAGATTCCATAATCCTCTCTTGGAATCTCAATCACAGGCGCGTTCAGATCATACGGCACATCATCCCCGAAAATATTCTCGATTTCACCCTTTTCATCCTCAAAAATCACTTCTGCCTGCGGGCTGACTACTTTCACACTTCTGCGGTATCCTGCCAGAGGTTCAATATCTGTACAACGATTAAACAGCACCAGTTCCGCCCCGCGTACCATTTCGACAAACAACGGCTTCAGGTTGTTCAGATACATCTGGAATGTACTGGCATCCACTGTTGTCAGCTTCTGTTCGATCTCCCATCCTTCAGGAAGATTTAACGCTTCAAAGTCACTGACTTTCCACATCCCGTTGTATTCAATCACCACACGCTCCGGCGAATATTTTTCGTTCAGCTCATTTAAAAATGCTTCTGTCAACTCTTCCTGGTCTTCTATTTTGATGATCTTCACACCATGCTTTGCCATTTCCAACGGATCAAACTCTTCCTCACCTTCCTCGCAGAGAATCAGAAGCGTTGTTCCATCAATCTGAAAATAATCCTGCGTCAGCGTGAACTTTAAAAACTGGGATTTTCCACTGTCTAAAAATCCAGTCATCAGATAAACCATTACATCCGGTTCATTCATTGTTCTCTCTCCTGTCTGTAGTTTCTATTTTTTCAGTCCAAATAATTCTTCCAGCTTGTCTTCTTCCAGCCTGGAACCGATCACACAGATTCTTCCCGTATATTCCGCTGCCCCGTTTCTGACTTCATGCTCCTGCGGAACCATATCAAAATAAATCCACTCTCCGTCTGCACCTGCCACCATTCCTTTTGCACGAAGAACAGTTCCATATGTCCCATCCTCTTCCAGCGTCTTTAAGATCCTGCTGATATCTTCTCTGCTGTAGGTTTTGATCGTCTCTCGTCCCCAGCTTGTAAACACTTCATCTGCATGATGATGGTGATGATGTTCATGGTCATGATCGTGTCCGCAGCCACAACCGCACTCCCCATCATGATGATGTTCATGCTCGTGATGGTGCTCATGGTGATGGCCATGTCCGCAGCCACACTCCTCTCCATGATGATGGTGATGCTCATGATGATCGTGTTCTTCATGGCAATGGTGATGGTGTTCGTGTTCATGCACATGTCCGCATTCCGGGCAGATTTCCTCTTCCAGGAGCAGCTCTTCTTCGAGAGATTTGCTGTGCTCCATTGTCTCCAGAAGCTTCTCTCCTGACAACTGCTCGATTGGAGTTGTGATGATCGGAGCCTTTTCATTTAACTCACGAAGCAGCTCAACACTTTCTTCCACTTTCTCCGGTTTCGCCTTATCTGTACGGCTTAAGATGATCGCACCTGCATATTCAATTTGATTGCTGAAAAATTCTCCGAAATTCTTCTTATATAATCTGCATTTTGTCACGTCTACAACTGTTGTAAAACTGTTCAGCTCTGCTTCGATCTCATCCTGCACATCCTGCACTGCTTTGATCACGTCGGAAAGTTTTCCAACACCGGATGGCTCGATCAGAATCCGATCCGGATGATACGTATCTACCACTTCTTTTAAGGATTTTCCAAAGTCTCCGACTAACGAACAACAGATACATCCGGAATTCATCTCCCGGATTTCAATTCCCGCTTCCTTAAGAAATCCTCCGTCAATCCCGATCTCTCCGAATTCGTTCTCGATGAGTACAACCTGCTCTCCCGAAAATGCTTCTTTGAGCATTTTTTTTATAAATGTTGTTTTTCCGGCTCCTAAAAATCCGGAAATAATATCAATCTTTGTCATGTTCATTCTCTCCTTTTTATTTTAAATCCAGCTCGATCGGACAATGGTCAGATCCCATGACATCTGTCAGGATCTTTGCATCCGCAAGCCGGTCTTTCAAACATTCTGAAACACAAAAATAATCGATCCGCCACCCTGCATTCTTTGCTCTGGCACTGAACCGATAAGACCACCAGGAATAAATCCCTTCCTGATCCGGATAGAAATACCGGAATGTATCAATAAATCCCGCATCTAACATCTCGGTAAACTTTCCTCTTTCTTCATCCGTAAATCCGGCGTTTTTCCGGTTCGTCTTCGGATTTTTCAAGTCAATTTCTTTGTGTGCCACGTTCAGATCACCACAAAAAATCACAGGCTTTTTCTCTTCCAGTTTCTTCAAATACGCCAGAAAATCAGATTCCCACTTCATGCGGTAATCCAGCCTGGCAAGCTCGTTCTGAGAATTCGGCGTGTACACAGTCACAAAATAAAATTCTTCAAATTCCAGTGTGATGACACGACCTTCCTGATCGTGCTCCTCGATTCCGATTCCATAAGTCATATTCAATGGTTTCTTTTTTGTAAATACAGCCGTTCCGGAATATCCTTTTTTCACGGCATAATTCCAGTACTGCTCATATCCTTCCAGATCCAGCTCGATCTGACCTGCCTGCAGTTTTGTCTCCTGCAAACAGAAAATATCTGCATCTGCTTCCCGAAAGAATTCCAGAAACCCTTTCTGTACGCAGGCACGGATTCCATTTACATTCCATGATATCAGCTTCATAAATCCTCCTGTTTTCTTTAGAAAAACCCAAAAAGGGACCGTCTACTTTCGTACCCGCCCCCAATCTAATAATACACTTCTTTTAATGTCAGCCCTCTTGCAGGTGCAAGAAATCCGGCATCTGCCCTATCTCTGCCTGCCAGTGCAGCCTTCACCGATTCCGGCGTCCTTCTTCCGTCTCCTACTTCCAACAGAGTTCCTGTCAGGATCCTCACCATATGATACATAAAACCGCTGCCCCGGTATTCGATCCTCAACTTGTCCCCCTGTACCTCCACGATTATAGCATAAATTGTGCGAATTGTGGACTTTTCCTCTTTTTTGTCCGTAAATGCGGCAAAATCATACCGTCCAATCAGATCATCCGCTGCTCTTTGCATCGCCTCTATATTCAGCTCTTTCGGATAATGATAGGTATACTTTCGCATAAACACATCTGGTTTTTCCCGCATATCGATCCAGTATTCATAACATTTTCCAACTGCACTGAGTCTCGCGTGAAACCCGTTCTTTACCAGTTCCATTTCGATCACCCGGATATCCAAAGGAAGCAGCCGGTTCATATTTTGTAAAAACTCAGACTCCTGTACTTTTCCGCGCAGGATCACACTGGCCGTCTGCCCCTTCGCATGGACACCTCCATCGGTACGGCCGGATCCCTGTACCTCCAGCGGATATCCGGCAGTCTCAGATGCTGCCTGTTCTAAAAGCCCCTGGACCGTCTTGTCTGTATTGCTCTGTCTCTGCCAGCCCTGATACCGGCTTCCATCATAAGCGATCGTCAATTTATAGGTTCGCATACGGCTACTCCAGGATCTTCTTCAGTTCGGACATAAATGTATTGACATCCTTAAACTCTCTGTATACAGATGCAAAACGGACATATGCGACCGGATCCAGATCTTTGAGACGGTCCATCACGATCTCCCCGATCAATTTACTTGGGATCTCTTTGTCCTCTCTTTTAAATATCTGGAGCTCGATATCATCGATCGTCTGCTGGATCTGCTGTGCTGAAACCGGACGCTTATAGCATGCCCGCAAAACTCCGGCTTCAATCTTGGATCTGTCATACTGCTCTCTGTTATTGTCTTTTTTGATCACGATCAAGGGAATCGTCTCTACCTTTTCATAGGTTGTAAATCGTTTCCCGCATTCATCGCAGGATCTTCTTCTTCGGATGGCGTTGTTGTCTTCCGCCGGTCTGGAATCGATCACCCGCGTATCCGGATGACCACAATACGGACATTTCATACTTGTTTCCGCCTTTCTTTTTCCTTTGCATTTGGTTTCTTTTCCCCATTATAACCAACATCTAGTACTTTTGCAAAAACTTTTCTTCACAGATTTCCACTAAAATGATATCCGGCCCGATTTTTTTAATACAACCGAACGGAATCACATATTCTCCGTCACTGCCAAGTATCCCGCAGATCTTCCCGGGAACCGGAATGATGATCGCCAGAACCTTTCCATCGCAGACATCAATATCCACATCCACCACACAGCCAAGTCTTCTGCAGTTACATATATTGATTACTTCTTTCTCTCTCAGTTCACAGAGCCTCACACCTCACACCCGCTTCCCGAAATCCGTTCTGCCGCTATAAAAAGCGCCTGCATACAGCAACAGCCTTCTTACTGTTACTATATGCAGGCACCTTCTCTTTGTGAAATGCTCTGTCTGAAACAATCTCTATTTTGCCATTACCTTTTCACTTTCAAATGCTTTTGCGATTACCGTAATCAGTATCATTCCCAGGATCAATGTCTCTGCCAGTGTCACCGCATACTGCATCACACTCACATCTCCTGTAAGAATTCCCTGTAACGCCAGCGCTGTATTAAACACCGGTACTGCATAATACCAGTTTTCAATATTCTGCGTCGTAAACATTGTCGCGATCCCCAAAATCAGGATCAGCATATAAACCGGCATAATATAGCTGCTTGCCTCTTTTGTATCTTTTGCAAAGACAGAAATCAGAACGATGATTCCGGAATACAGAAATGCGATCGCGATCAGCAAAAATGCCATCATCAGCACCTGCCCGACTTCCAGACTCAGTCCCAGACCTTCACTTCCATAGGCCCCCATCATCTGTGGCAGGAAGCCTACCATAACCGCAACATATACAACCGAACTGATTCCTGAAATAATCATCAGTGCAAATACTTTTCCGAGTACGATCGAGCTTCTTTTAATCGGCGCTACCAGCATACTTGCCATGGTACCGCGCTCTTTTTCTCCTGCCACCATATCGGTTCCGAGTCCCATTGCCCCCGCAAAAAGCAAGATCGTCACAAAATACGGAAGCATCATACCCAGCGCTTTTCCACCGGCTTTCTGTTCATCCTGGATCACCATGTCCGGATTGTCTGAATTCACTGTAAATACTGTCAAAGACTGCATATCTCCGACACGCTCTGACAACAGTGCCTGTCGGTAAACCTCCAGACATCCGCCTGCCACGCCTTCATAGGCAGCCTGTGAATACTCTTCGGACGGATTGTAATAAACTTTAATCTGGGGAATCTCATCCCCGGTCTTATAAACTTCTATCTGCTCCAGAAAATCCTGTGGAAAAGCAATCCACAAATCGGCTGATCCATCTCGGATTTCCTCTGTCACTTTCTGTTCGTCATCCATCGTGCGCAGATCCATCTTCTCATTATACGCCTTCAAGTACTGCTCCACACCCTCCGGGGCACTCTGCAGATAAACGATGGGAGCATGAGATTTGACATCATTCTCCAAATTTTCCGAAAAACTGGTCATTACATTCATTACGACCACCATGATGATCGCCGGCAGAAGAAATATGGAAAATAACATCTTTCTGTCTGTCAGCACTCTGGATAATTCTTTTTTACAGATCAATCGAATCTCACGCATCTTCCCCGCCTCCTTTTACCTGACTGTACAATTCAAAAAACGCATCCTCCAGATCTTCTGTCTGTGTCTCTCTTAAGATATCCTCCAGATGCCCTTCCATCACTTTTCTTCCGTCAATGATCACTCCGATCCGGTCACACAGCTTCTCTGCCTCTGACATGATATGTGTAGAAATAATGACCAGCTTTCCCTCCTCTTTCAGGCGCTTCAGATAGTCTGTCACACTCCTTGCCGTCACGACATCCAGACCGTTTGTCGGTTCATCAAAAATAACAATATCCGGATCATGTACCAGGCTGACTGCGATTGCAGCCTTCTGCCCCATTCCGGTTGACAGCTCTTTCATCTTTTTGTGCGCAAAATCCTTGATCCCAAAATAAGTAAACAGTTCCTCTTTTCGTTCTTTGAGCTTCTCCGGCTTCACTCCATGGATCTTTCCGAAAAAGTCGAACATATAATCCGGGGAGAATTGTGGATCCAGCTTGATATCTCCGGTCAGAAATCCGATCTTTTCCCGCACCTTCTCCGGCTCTTTGCGCACCTCATGTCCATCTACATAAATCTCGCCTTTTGTCGGCCTGATGATCGTGGAAATACAGCGCAGCGTAGTCGTCTTCCCTGCTCCATTAGGTCCCAGAAGGCCATAAATCTCGCCTTTTCTCGCAGTCAGCGTAAGATCATTGACTGCCGTCTTGATCGGATTTGTGGTTCTGGACTCTTTCATCTGCTTTTTATTCAACTTATACGTCTTGGTCAGATTCTTAATCTCAATCATACTTTTCCTCCCGGCTGTGCCTGGTGTGCTGTACACCTGTCGTATTATTGTATTATTTTCTTAATACAGCCATTATATTTCTTTTCCCTGCATCCGTCAATAGATTTTTTATAATCTGCCCTTTCCTTACAAGATAAAATCTATTACAATAAATACAAAAAGAGAGATAGGAGATTTCATCTGTATGAGAGAAAGCATTTTATTATTCCATATATCAGACAAAGAAGTAAAAAAGAAAGTGGAACGTGCACTGCTTCCGCTTCGTGTGCGCATCCGTCATATCGCACTTAAAGATTACAGCCAGCCTCTCGGGGTGCTTGCCGGTCTGCCGGACATGACACCTTCTGAAGAAACTTATGACGGAGAAGAACTCTCCGATACAATGATCGTATTCTGCGGACTTTCCAGCCAGAAGCTGGATCAGGCGCTTCTTGCTTTGAAAAAAAGCGGTGCGGGACCGTTTCCGTACAAAGCGATCCTCACACCGACCAATCAGCACTGGCTCGCAAAAGACTGTCTTGCAGAATTAAAACGCGAGCATGAATATATGACCGCCCGGGGAAATGCATGATCTCCCCGGGCTTTTTCTAAGACGCGAACTGGCTTTCATACAGATTTTTATAAAATCCGCCTTTTTCTAACAACTCCTCATGGCTGCCCTGTTCAATAATATTTCCATTCTTCATCACGAGGATCACATCTGCCTCCCGAATAGTAGAAAGCCGATGTGCCACAATAAAGCTGGTGCGTCCTTTCATCATACTCTGGAACGCTTCCTGAATCTTCATTTCTGTACGGGTATCGATCGAAGAGGTTGCCTCGTCCAGAATCAACATATCCGGAATTCTGAGCATAACTCTGGCAATACACAAAAGCTGCTTCTGCCCCTGTGACAGGTTACTGCCCTCTTCCTGGATCAGCGTATCATATCCCTGCTCCATTCTCCGGATAAACCCATGCGCATGAGCCGCCTTTGCCGCCGCAATGATTTCTTCCCTTGTGGCATCATCTTTTCCATACGCAATATTTTCTGCAATCGTTCCGGCTTTCAGCCAGGTCTCCTGCAGAACCATTCCAAAGTTGGCCCGCAGACTGTCTCTTGTAATATTCTGGATTCCGGTATTGCCGACACGGATCTCTCCACTTTGAATGTCATAAAAACGCATCAGAAGATTGATCAGCGTCGTCTTTCCACATCCCGTCGGTCCTACAATCGCAATTTTCTGGCCCGGCTTTACCTTCAGGTTCAGATCCTGCAAAAGCTTAATCTCCGGATTATAAGAAAAACTGACATGTTCCAGTGTCATACTGCCGTCTGGATTTTTCAGTTCGATCGCCGATGCCGCATCCGGCTCTTCCTGTTGTTCCTCAATAAAGTCAAATACCCGCCGTGCGCATGCCAGTGCATTCTGAAGCTCTGTGACCACACTTGAGATTTCGTTAAACGGCTTTGTATACTGGTTTGCATAACTTAAAAAGCAAGACAGCTGCCCCACCGTGATCCCGCCTCCGATTGCGGTAAACGCACCTGCAATGCTGACCCCTGTATACACCAGTCCGTTGACAAACCGGGTACTCGGATTCGTAATGGACGAAAAGAAAATCGCCTGAAGGCTGACTTTCTGGAGCTTTTTGTTGATCGTATCAAACCTCTCCACTGCCCGGTCACCGTATCCAAATGCCTGCACAACCTTCTGATTTCCCACCATTTCATCGACAAGGGATGTCATCTGTGCTCTTGTCTCTGACTGTGCTTTAAAAAACACGTAGGTCCTCTTCGCAATAAAGCTTGCCACAAACAAAGATACCGGCGTGATCAGGATCACAACCAACGCAATCTTCACATTGATCAACAGCATAAATACCAGGGTTCCCAGAATCGTCACCACACCGGTAAAGAACTGCGTAAATCCCATGAGGAGCCCGTCCGAAAACTGCTCCACATCGGTGATGATCCGACTGATGGTCTCTCCATATGCATGGCTGTCTACATATTTCAGAGGAAGCTTCTGCAGCTTTGCAAATGCCTTTGTACGGACATCCTTAACTACCCGATACGTAATGTGGTTGTTGCACAGATTCATCAGCCACTGCGCAGCGCTGGTTATAACAATAATCCCTGCCAGCCTGAACAGGATCCTGCCGATCGCATCAAAATCCACACTTCCTTTTCCAATAATCAGATCCACAGCATTACCGATCAGAATCGGAGCATACAATGTCAGCAACGCAGAAATACCCGCAAATACGAATGATAGCATCAAAAAATGCAGATAGGGCCGAATCAGCCAGAGTATCTTTTTCCATACACTTTTTTTCTTTTTATGCATACTGAACCCCCTCCTCTTTCGAAAACTGAGACCGACAGATTTCCTGATAAACACCGCACTCTCCAAGCAGCTCTTCATGATTGCCGTATCCCACCATCTTTCCGTCATCCAATACCAGGATCTTATCGGCATGCATGACAGAGGATGCTCTCTGCGATACCAGAAATACTGTCATATTTTCCGTATCCTGGGACAATGCTTTTCGAAGTGCCGCATCTGTAGCAAAATCAAGCGCAGATGCACTGTCATCCAGAATCAGGATCTGTGGATTTTTCACCAGTGCTCTTGCGATCGTCAGCCTCTGTCTCTGCCCTCCCGACAGGTTTTTTCCGCCTTCGCTGACAGGAGCATTCAGCCTTCCCGGCTTCTCCTCCACAAACTCCAAAGCCTGTGCGGTTTTTAATGCCGCATACATCTCCTGTTCGGATGCCTGCTCATTTCCCATTTGAAGATTACTCTTTATGGTACCGGAAAACAGCACCGCCTTCTGCGGAACCACTCCAATCTGTTTTCGAAGAGTCTCTGTCCGGTATTTCGAAATCTCCAGTCCATCGATCTCGGCTTTCCCCTCTGTCACATCATAAAACCGGGGAATGAGATTGACCAGAGTTGTCTTGCCGGAACCTGTTCCCCCGATGATACCGATCGTCTCTCCTGCTTTCGCAGTAAAAGAAATATCCTCCAGCGCCGGCTCCTGACTGCCCGGATAGCAAAATGTCACGTGTTCCATCTTTACTTTCACGGCTTCCGCTTTCGCCTCTGCTTTCTCACACTCTCCGTCCACAAGCTCGGATCGGAGTGCAAATACCTCATTCAGACGGGCTGCAGATGCTACTGCTTTTGTAAAGGAAACAATCAGATTCGCCAGCGCCACCAGCGCCAGAAGAATCTGGGACATATAATTGACCAGGGCGATTACCTCTCCCTGTGTCAGCAGCCCTTCATATACCTGTCCGCCCCCATACCAGACAACCGCAATAATCCCGGCGTTGACAATAATATATGTCATCGGATTCAACAGCGCTGAAATCCGTCCGGTCAGAAACTGCAGCTTCATCAGTATCTCACTCTTTGTATCAAACTCTTCCTGCTCTTTCTTCTGTGTACAAAACGCACGGATCACACGGATTCCCGCCAGATTTTCTCTGGTAGAGACAAGCACCTGATCCAGTGCTTTCTGCACTTTTTTATACAGAGGGATCGTCACGATCATAATACCGTAGATCACAAGCGCCAGAAGCGGAACTGTCACGACAAAGATCAATGCGATCTTTACATTGATCGTAAATGCCATAACCATTGCGCCTACCACAATAAACGGCGATCGCAGAAACAGACGAAGCACCAGATTGACGCCGGACTGTACCTGATTGATATCACTTGTGATCCTGACAACCAGCGTGGCGCTGCCAGCCTTATCCACTGCAGCATAAGAAAGCTGTTCAATGTGGCAGAACAGATCATGCCGAAGCTCTGTTCCGAAACCGACAGCTGCTTTTGCCGCGAAATACTGTGCCAGCAGGGAACACAAAAGTCCCATTACACCAAACGCCACCAGCAATGCCGCCATCTTCCAGATATACGGGATATCCCGGTTCTGAATTCCGATATCAACAATTCTTGCAGTGACTAATGGCACAATCAATTCAAATACCGCCTCTAAAAGTTTAAACAGCGGTCCGATAATACTTTCCTTTTTATAGTTTTTCAAATAAGGAATCAATTTTCTCAACTTTTCATCCTCCTTGTTCTATGGTTGCTGTTCACAGCAATCTAAATTTTAGCAGATTTCAGGTTCTGTTGACAAGGTGCAAATCTTCTTTGACAGTCTGCCGTGAAGCAACTATAATAGGTCTATCATCAGAATCGGAGGAATCCTGTTATGTGGACAAGAAAACATCTGAAACATCAGGCAAAAAAATCACTAAAGAGCAACTATCAGAAAATGGTATCTGTCTGTTTTCTGATCGCATTTTTAACGACCTCATTTGCATCTTCCACTTTCATTTTCAGGCAGTTTCGCCCGGGACTGCAAACAATTTTTGTTCAGACACATATGAATTTTCCAGATGCCTCCAATTCCTCGATCGCAACAGACACGCTGCAGCACGTATTTCAGATTTCGTTTTCCGGTGCACCACTGGCAACTCTGTTCGAACACATCCTCAATATGTATACCAGCGGAAGATCTTTTCTCTTTGCCGCTTTAAAGACAGTCAACGAGGCCTTTCATGATCCCTTTTCCACCTCGTTTTTTCTGCTTCTCCTGGGGGTATTGCTGTCTTTTCTCTACACTGTCTTCATTCAAAACGTGCTGCTTGTCGGAGAAGCCCGTTTCTTTCTGGAGGCACGCACTTATCAGCAGACAACGATCAGTAAGCTTTTCTTTCTTTACAAAGTGAACTTCTTTTCCCACCCTGCATGGATCATGACCTGCCGTTGTGTTTTTCAGACTTTCTGGAACCTGACGGTCATCGGCGGAATCATCAAAAAGTACGAATATAGCATGATTCCTTATATACTGGCTGAGAACCCGACGATGGGACGAAAGGATGCATTCTTTTTATCCAGACAGCTGATGCGCGGAAACAAATGGCGGATGTTTCTTCTGCATCTGTCTTTTATCGGATGGAGCATTCTTTCTCTCCTTACATTCGGTATTCTGGATTTTCTGTTTGTCAATCCTTATCAGACAGCCACCGATGCTGAATTATATATGACCCTGCGAAAAAATTATATCCGGTCCCGCGCTCCCCGTTACGAACTGTTTAATGATCCACTTCTGGAACAGGAGCTTTCTGATGACGAGCTACTGATCCGCAAAGCGCTTTATGACGATTCCGAAGGACCTTATACAAAGATTGCCTATTTTGAGCCACATCAGTATCCGGCCTTTCTGTTTTCTGTCCAGCCGCCGGTCCGTGCTGTGCATCAGCCTCTGGCTCCGACCGGTTCCTATCACCCGCTGACACTGGCCTCGCTGTTCTTTCTGTTTTCCATTCTTGGATGGATTCTGGAAACACTGAGCTATCTCACAATGGAAGGGGTCTTTTTGAACCGTAGTATTCTGCTTGGTCCATGGATTCCTCTTTATGGAATTTGCGGTGTTCTCAGCGTAACGATGCTGCACCGATTTGCAAAAAATCCGATTCTGGCATTCTGTATGAACGGGTTATTATACTCTGTGATTGGATACCTTTCAGATTTTACAGTCCAGATGATCTGGCACGCAGACCTGCACAAAATTTCTCAATACTTTTGTCCTTCTCTGCTGCCTCCGTTTTTTGCGGATGCCGTGTTCCTGGGACTGATCGGATGCACCTGCCAGTATTTCATCGCACCAAAATGGAAACAGGTTACCAGAAAAACCCCGCTCTGGTTCCTGCTTTGCGTATGCGTTCTGCTGGGAATGCTGATGTTGTTGGACGTCTTCTTTGCCTTTTATCGATAATCCACAACTTCTGCGTGGAATAACGTTGCTTTTTTGTACGAAAAATAATATAATTTACTCATCACAATTATTTAACGAAAGGGATATAACTATGAAGAAAAGAGTTGTCGTTGCACTGGGACACCGTGCTCTTGGAACTACATTGCCGGAGCAGAAAGTCGCAGTAAAAAATACATCAAAAGTAATCGCAGATTTGATCGAAGCCGGATTTCAGGTTGCGATCACCCACAGCAATGCTCCACAGGTAGGGATGATCCACACTGCCATGAATGAATTCGGACAGCGTCATGAAAATTATACAGCTGCACCAATGTCTGTATGTTCTGCCATGAGCCAGGGCTATATCGGATACGATCTCCAGAACGGAATCCGGGAAGAACTGATGAACCGCGGAATCTACCGTACAGTCAGCACTGTATTGACACAGGTTATCGTAGATCCTTATGACGAGGCTTTCTATACACCAACCAAAGTTCTCGGACGTTACATGAGCGCAGAAGAAGCCAACGAAGAGCGTAAAAAAGGAAATTATGTGATCGAAGAAGCCGGAAAAGGATTCCGACGAGTCGTTTCCGCTCCGCATCCTGTGAAGATCGTGGAACTGGATGCAGTCAACGCACTTCTGGATGCTGATCAGGTCGTAATCGCTGCCGGTGGAGGCGGAATCCCTGTACTGGAACAGGATAATCACTTAAAAGGCGCCAGCGCAGTCATTGAAAAAGACCTGACTGCCGGAAAACTTGCAGAAGGTGTGGATGCCGATCAGTTGATCATCCTGACAAGTGTAGAGCAGGTATGTATCAATCTCGGAAAAGACAACGAAGAAAAACTGGGAGAAATCTCAGCTGCACAGGCAAAAGAATATATGGAACAGGGACATTTCGGAGTCTACAACATGCTCCCGAAATTCCAGGCTGCCGTTGAATTTGTAGAAGAAAGGGAAGGACGTACCGCTCTGATCACATCTTATGACAAGATCAATGATGCACTCAAGGGTAAGACCGGAACTACGATTCATGCTTAAGTAAAATAAACCACAGGCGAATCATGTTGATTGAGATTCTCCTGTGGTTTTCATATTTCTCTATTTCAAATTTTGACTTCTTCTGTTTTTCTTACAATCTGCAGCATCCCGCTTTTTAATAACACCGGACGCAGTGCATTATACAGAACTGCCACCAGAATCGTAGATACAACTGCATTCACAAATGTGGTTGCTGTACTCCATTTTGCAAGTACTTCTGCCATCTGCTGCGGCTGTCCTAAAATATACTGTTTGTAAAAATATCCTACCAATGGGTCCGCGATCACGTTAAATCCCAGTCCTGCAACGGATGCAAGGACACTCCAGCGAAATACATATTTCTTATCTGTACTTTCATTAATTTTCCCGATACGATGTGCCACAAGTCCTACGATCAGACCAATACAGAGCTTCAACACAAATGTCTTTGGTGCTCCTACGATATAAATCGGATCCAGAACATCTGCGATCGTCATCCCAATTGCGCCGGCCAGTCCGCCGTACCAACCGCCTAAGAGCAATGCTCCCAGAACACAAAATGCATTCCCGATATGAAGGGATGTAGCATCTCCACCCGGCATCGGGATCTTAATCTGCAAAAATGTAAATGATACAAAGCAAAGTGCTGCCAAAAGTGCTGTCTGTGCCAGTTTTACTACTGTCTGCTTTCTCTTTTCCATCGTTTTCCCTCTTTTCATTTTTGATGGTCTTATCCTACCACCAAAGTGGATAGATGAAAATGTCCAGTTATTGTATTTTTAACCAGTCCAGTTTGATTATTTCTGATTTGCCGGCTCTACCGCAACAGATTTTCCTTTGATTTTCGTATGATTCATTGCATTGAGTACATCTCGTGCATATTCTCTCGGAACTTCTACAAATGTATACTTATCAAACATATCGATCGTTCCGATCAGTTTTCCCGGAATTCCGCTTTCACCGGCAATTGCGCCCACGATATCTCCCGGTTTTGCTTTGTTTTTCTTACCGATATTAATAAATAGACGAACCATTCCGGCTTCTTCTGCCCCGGTATCACCAAATTCCATATCTTTTTCTTCTGTCTCCTGCTGTCCGGAACAGTATTTTAAAAATGCTGCTGCCAGATCCATTGCAGTATAATCAGATTCATTGACACGTTCTTCAATGATCTGAAGGAATTTTGTCAGATCTTCATTTTCAATGATCTGTTCAATCTCTTCCAGCACATTTTCCATCTTTGTATTTGCAACATCGTTTAAAGACGGTACTTTCTGTGCATAAATTTTCGTCTTGCAGTAACGCTGAATCTCTTTCAGCTTATAAACTTCTCTTCCGGAAACAAAAGAGAACGAACGTCCCACGCGTCCGGCACGTCCGGTTCTTCCGATACGGTGCACATAATATTCATCATCCTGCGGAAGATCATAGTTAAATACCGCTTCCACATCATCCACATCGATTCCTCTTGCTGCTACGTCTGTACACACAAGAATATCTGTCTTTCCGGAACGGAATCCCTGCATCACACGGTCTCTCTGTGCCTGCTTCATGTCTCCATGAAGTCCTGCCGCAAAATATCCTCTTCCAAGCAGTCCATTCACAAGCAGATCTACCTGTTTCTTCGTATTACAAAATACAACGGAGAGTTTCGGTGTATAAATATCCAGAAGACGGGAAAGCACTTCCTCTTTATTCTTCGGTTTCACTTCATAGTAAAACTGTTCAATGTTCGGAACGGTCAGCTCTTTCTTCGTCACCTTCACCAGTTCCGCATTTGTCTGGAACTGTTTTGTGATCTCTAAGATTGCCTTTGGCATTGTCGCAGAAAAAAGCACTGTCTGGTGTTCCTGTGGAATTCCTTCCAAAATTGTCTCAATATCCTCACGGAATCCCATGTTGAGCATCTCATCCGCCTCATCCAGCACGATCGTATGCACATGATCCATTTTCATAGTTTTGCGGCGCATATGATCCATCACACGTCCCGGTGTTCCGATCACAAGCTGTGTGCCGCTTTTCAGAGAACGAATCTGTTTTACAATCTCCTGTCCTCCATAGATTGGCAGAACTTTTATCCCATGCATATATTTTGCAAGATTTCTGATTTCTTCTGCAACCTGGATTGCCAGCTCTCTTGTCGGGCAAAGAACAATCGCCTGAAGTTTTTTATTCTTCGGATCAATCTTTTCCAGAAGCGGGATTCCAAAGGCTGCTGTTTTTCCGGTTCCTGTCTGCGCCTGTCCGATCACATCTTTTCCGCTCATGATCACAGGAATCGCTTTGGACTGAATCGGTGATGCCTCTTCAAATCCCATATGTTTTACTGCTTTTAATATTTCAGGACACAACTCTAACTCTTCAAATTTTAATTCTTCCATAAATCTCCTTTTCTCAAAACAAAAATAGGGGACTGTATAACAGTCCCACAATACAATCTGAATTATCATATCAGAATTTTCTTTTTCTGTCAAAATTTCTTTGATTATAAAAATTTTTTAAAATCACTTGCATTCAAGGAATACAAGGTGTAATATACACATATACTTAATGTAGTTTTTAAAACTACATGCAATTTTCAAATTTTAAGGAGGAAGATATCAATGAACAAAACACAACATTTAAAAGACCCCGGCAGCGCGATCACACATTTTATTGGTATGCTTATGGCAATCTGCGGCGCGATTCCTCTGTTGATAAAGGCAGCCCATGAACCGGGCAGGGTATCTCTCATTTCCCTTGCCGTATATGCGATCAGCCTGATCCTGCTGTATGCTGCCAGCACGACCTACCATACATTTGATATTTCTGCAAAAGTAAATACGATATTGAAAAAGATCGATCACATGATGATCTTTATCCTTATCGCCGGAAGCTATACTCCAATCTGTCTGATCACTTTGAAAGGACGTACCGGACTGATTCTGCTTTCCATTGTTTGGGGGATCGCTATTGTAGGAATTCTGATCAAGGCCTTCTGGGTCTATTGCCCGAAATGGGTATCTTCCATTCTCTACATCGGGATGGGATGGACCTGCGTACTGGCTTTCACACAAATTTTCCACTCATTATCGCCGGCGGCATTTGGCTGGCTTTTAGCAGGGGGAATCATCTACACGATCGGCGGTATTATCTACGCATTAAAGCTTCCTATCTTCAATAGTAAACATAAGAATTTCGGAAGCCACGAGATTTTTCATCTTTTTGTTATGGCCGGAAGTGCCTGCCACTTTATTGTCATGTATTGCTACCTGATCTAATTCATCGGTTTTCCATTCAGCATCGCTTTCAATAGCTTTCCGTTTCCATCATAGATCAGTTTCAGAGAAAAGAATTCTTCCGATTCCTCTAGGAGTCGGAAGAATATTTTATCCCCTTCCCAGAGATTGAGTCGGTCAATTTCTTTTTTATCTACCCACTTAAGTTCTCCCTCGTCACAGGCAATCTGTTCTCCTGTAAATCCATCTGCTGTAAATAAGGACATATACTCTGTCACACCGTCACCTGACACAAATGTCACGATCGCACGATATTTCCAGGAAGTCAGAGTGTATCCTGTCTCCTCTTTCACTTCCCGCAGCAGACATTCCTCCGGACTTTCGTCTGCCTCAAAACGTCCACCCACACCGATCCATTTATCTTTATTGACATCATTCTTTTTTACTGTGCGATGCAGCATCAGATATTTTCCGTCTTTTTCGATATAACATAATGTACTTAATCCTGTCATTTTTTTATCCTTTCCCTTATCCAACCCGTTCTTCACTCCATTCCAGAAATGTTCCTGTGTTGGCGTCAATTTCAAAATCATATTCTTTTCCGTCATAAATAATGTCGCCTTCGTATTTCTGGACTCCATCGTCAAACTCCAGCTGAATTCTCAAATCCTGTGCAGATGCCCCCGGCACTCTTTCCAACGCAAGGTTTGTTGCTTCTTCCTCTGAAATTGCTGCCTCTGTCTGATTTGCTGTGTTACTGCTTCCCTGCTGTGTGGAATTTTCAGAAGCGTTCTGATCCTGATTCTGCGTCGTACTCACACTTCCCTTGTCCATCTCTTTGTCAACCTGAAGTATGCTTCCATCTTCTGCTGAAATCTCATAATCATATTCTTCCCCTGTGGATGCAACTGTAAAATCAACCTCATAAATACTTCTTCCGTCATCGTGATCCTTGCTTACTTTCAGCCTTGTGATTTCGTCTTCTGTTACACCTGCATCTGAAAATGCTGCTGTTTTCGCTGCATCTTTTCCGATATCCTTTCCATCATTTCCTGCACATCCTGTAAACATGCTCATTGCCATTACACATACTGCTGCCGCTGCAAAATATCTTTTCTTCATCATATTTTAATTCCTCTCTTTCTATCAACTGCATTTCTACACTGTTATTCTTTGTCTGTAAGGATAATATATTCCATGAAGATTAAAATAAGATTAGAATTTTAACTCAAATGTAAAGCAGCTTCCTTTTCCGAGCTCACTCTCCACCCGGACATTCCCTCCATGTGCCTGTGCGATCCATTTTACCATGGAAAGTCCAAGGCCGGAGTGCGAACCTTCTTCCTTTCCAGTCCGTGAGGCATCCACCCGGTAAAACCGCTCCCATATATGCACCTGATCATCTCTGCTGATTCCGATTCCGTCATCTTCTACCGTTCCCTGTACCCCTGACGGAATCTGATGAAGTGTCACTTTAATATTCCCACCTTCTTTTCCGTAAGAAACTGCATTCGAAATCAGATTATCCAACATACGGATATAAAAGGATTCATCCAGATAGCCTGTGATGTCTGGTTCTATCTCTGTATGAACCTCAATTTTACGCCTCTGCGCCAGCATCTTTTGTTCTTCCACAATTATTTCTGTCAATTCACTAATATTGATCTCTTCTTTATTTAACTGCTGCCGCCCCTGATCTGCCCGTGACAATAACAGAAGCTGAGAGATCATCTGAGACATTTCTCCTGCTTTTTTCCGGATCAGAAGAATTTCTTTCCTCTGCTCTTCTGACAAATCTGTGCGATTCAGAGATGCCTCGCACTGTGCCAGAATCACACTGACCGGTGTTCGCAGCTCATGGGAAACGTCCGATGTAAACTGCCGTTCCCTGAGAAACGCCTGTTCCAGACTTTCCAGCATACCGTCAAATGTTCCTGCCAGCTGATAAAATTCGTCTTTCCCGGTATCCTGACTGACTCCGATCCTGCGGCTTAAATCTCCGTCTTTTTGAATCTCCTGTACGGTCTCTGTCATCTGCCGTACCGGAAGAAGCGTTCGCCTGATCAAACGATACCCGATCAGCGCCGTTAAAATCACAGTCAAAGGCAGTAAAATCACCGCAAATCGGACTGCGATCAAAAACTCCTTCTGTGTCTCTGTAACAGAAACTACACCCCGGATATAGAATTCCTGACCATTTTCCATTTCATACTGCACATCATACACATACCACTGCTCTGTTCCACTTTTCACCGTCTGAATCTTTCCATCCTCGAATTGCGGAGCCTGTTCCAGTCCCGGCGGAACCTTTCCATATAAGAAGTTTCCACCTGTATCATAAAGCGCCAGATATACATTGTTATCCAGTGAATAAAAATCCGAATCAATTTCGAATTCCCCGTCTTCCAGCTCGATTTCATCTGCACTTTCCTGCACACGTTCTCTTAAGTGCATCTGTGCAGACGTCAGGATTTCATTTCCGCTCAGAGAAAAAAGGACTGCAAGGCAGAGACAGGTCACCAGTACCATAAAAAAGGAATACATCGCTGTCAATTTTAATTTCAAAGAAAATCGTTTCATGGTTCCGCCCTCATAACATATCCGGCACCCCGCACAGTATGGATCAGCTTCGTCTGTGACCCTTCGTCAATCTTCTTACGCAGATAACGGATATATACATCAATTACATTCGAGCTGCCTGCATAATCATAATTCCACAAATGCTGCTCCAGACGGTCTCTGGAGAGCACAATTCCCGTATTCTGGATTAGATAGCGCAGCAGCGCAAACTCCTTTCCGGAAAGCTTGATCTCATGCCCTGCACGCAGCACCTGATGGGTATCCAGATGTACTTCCAGATCATCCAGTTTGCAGACTGTCTGCGGCGCCTCCTTTGGTTTGCGCAGAAGCACCCGGATGCGCGCTAAAAGTTCTTCAAACGCGAACGGTTTCACCAGATAATCATTCGCTCCCGCATCCAGCCCGCGGACACGATCCTCCACACTGTCCTTCGCCGTCAAAAGCAAGACCGGAGTCTGACTCCCCTTTTGTCTCATCGTCTTTAAGACACTCAGACCGTCCAGAACCGGCATCATAATATCAAGGACCACCGCATCATATGGCGCCCCTTCCAGATAATCTAACGCCTCCTGTCCGTCAAAACAGGAGTCCACACTGTAATGCTCTGCTTTCAATCTGGTGCTCAGCAGACGGTTCAGGTCTTTTTCATCTTCTGCTACTAAAATCCGCATTGTTCTCACCTTCTTCTTTCTCTGAAAATCGTTTTACCTATTCCTTATGGTAACAGAATCACCGGCTCTTTTCAACGCCGCAGCCTCGTGCTAAAATAGACATTAGTTATGAATGTAGGAGGAAACAAAATATGTCAAATAAAATTACAACAGATTTACTGGAATTTATAGAGAACAGTCCCAGCTGCTTTCATGCAGTGCAGACTACGAAAGAGATTCTGACAAAACATGGATTTACAGAGCTGTCAGAAGATCAGACATGGAATTTAACACCTGGTAATGATTATTTTGTTACAAGAAACGGATCTTCTATCATTGCGTTCTCCATTCCGGAATCTGTAGTTCTTCAAAATGGATTCCGTATCATTGCAAGCCACAGTGATTCGCCTTCCTTTAAGATCAAAGAAAATCCGGAGATGGCCGTAGAGGATCATTACATCAAATTAAACGTAGAACGCTATGGCGGTATGCTCTGTGCCCCATGGTTTGATCGTCCGCTTTCTGTTGCCGGACGGGTGATCGTAAAAGAAAACGGTACCTACTGTGCGAAACTGATCAACGCAGACCGGGATCTCCTTCTGATCCCGAATCTTGCCATTCATATGAACCGGGATGCCAACAGCGGATACGCTTATAATGCACAGAAAGACTTGCTTCCATTATACGGGGATATTTCTGCAAAAGATACGTTCTTAGATACGATTTCAAAGTATGCCGGTGTCGAAAAAGAGGAAATTTTGAGTCACGACCTCTTCCTCTACAATCGTCAGAAGGGAACTCTCTGGGGAGCAAACGAGGAATTTCTCTCTGCTACACGTCTGGATGATCTCCAGTGTGCCTGTGCTTCTCTTTACGGACTGCTTGGCGCAGACCGCAAACAGGCGGTTTCCGTTCACTGCGTTCTGGATAACGAAGAAGTCGGAAGTACAACAAAACAGGGTGCTGCATCTACGTTCCTTAGAGATACGCTGTTCCGTATCTGTACGGTATTCGGCATGGATACACAGGATTACTTTATCGCACTGTCCAAGAGTTTTATGATCTCTGCGGACAATGCCCATGCAGTTCATCCAAACCATACAGATAAAGCGGATCCTGTCAACCGCCCGTATTTAAATGAAGGAATCGTCATCAAATATAACGCCAACCAGAAATACTGCACAGACGGCATTTCTGCCGCTATGTTCAAGGATATCTGCAAGCAGGTAGACGTTCCGTATCAGACATTTACCAACCGTTCCGACATGGCAGGCGGCTCCACACTGGGCAATATTTCCAACACGCAGGTCGCACTTAATACCGTAGATATCGGACTTCCTCAACTGGCAATGCATTCTCCATATGAAACTGCCGGAGTCAAGGATACCGAATATCTGCTCAAAGCTGCAAAAGCATTTTTTGCATAGATCACTGACCCAATCCAGGCTGCTGAAAAAGTACGCCTGGATTTTCTTGTTCTTCCTCGCTTTTTTCTGTTTTGTCCGCTTTCAAAAACAAGAAAAAGCCTGCCAGAAACATCACAGAAAGCGCTCCTACTCCCAGATTTACACTGCCTGTAATCTGGCTCACTGCAGACACCAGAATGGTTCCCATAAAAGAAGCTCCTTTTCCGCAAATATCATAAATTCCGAAGTATTCTCCGGATTTTTCTGCCGGAATGATCTTCGCATAGTAGGAACGGGACATGGACTGAACTGCTCCCTGAAAACATCCCACACAGACTGCCAGGATCCAGAACTGATACTGCCTGTGAAGTCCGATCCCATACAGAGCGATCAGAAAATACGCAGAAATACATACCAGAATCAGTCTCGATGCACTTACTTTTCTGGAAATCTTTCCAAACAACAGAGCCGCCGGAAATGCAACAATTTGTGTCAAAAGGAGTGCAAGCAAAAGACCTGTGGTATCCAGCCCCAAAGCAGTGCCATATGCAGTTGCCATGTCAATGATCGTATATACCCCATCAATATAGAAGAAAAATGCTGCCAGAAAAAACAGCACTTTTTTGTCTTTTCTTAATTCAGAAACGATCTGTCCCAATCTTTGCACACCGGACTGTCCTGCGTGTACTGTCGGTTTCCGACTGTGTGTCTGACGGTATGATTTCAGAAGCGGAACCGTCAGTGCAATCCACCAGACCGCTACCAGAAAAAACGAAATCCCCATCGCTGTCTGCATCGAAATTCCCACTTTATCATAAAACAATACCAGCAACAGACTGCAAATAAACGGAACACAGCTTCCGATATACCCCCAGGCATATCCCTGCGCAGAGACTTCATCCATCCGTTCTTCCGATGTAATATCGGTAAGCATCGAATCGTAGATCACAAGACTTAAAGAATACGCTGATTTTGCAAATACAAACAACAACAAAAACCAAATCCAGGACTGCATAAATCCAAGAAATACACAGCCAAATGCTCCCGCTAACAGTGCGATCATGAAGATTTTCTTTTTTCTTCCCGCTACATCAGAGACCGTTCCAAGGAGCGGCCCCAACACAGCTACGATTACGGTTGCCGCTGAGGTTGCATATCCCCAGTACGCCAGATAATTCACTTCTGAAATTCCGGCATCACCCGCCAGATAATTAAAATAAATCGGTATGATCGTAGAGATCAGAAGCGCAAATGCTGAATTCCCGATATCATAAAGAATCCATTTTTTCTCTATTGGCTTTAGTTTAAACTTCATTGCTCAAATCCTCCTGTCATGAGTCTGACGGAATAAAATTCCAATCGTTTTTTCTTGAGCAAGTTTAACATAAACAATTTCTGGTTATGATCAAGTTTGCTTTAAAAGTTTGTAAAATTTATTTTTAAGGTAGCTTTGGTTTCTGCTGTTAGGTTTATCCGCTGTCATCCGGAAGAAACAATCCATCCTGAAGAAACTTATAATCTATCTGCATAACGGTTTCAGAATTTCCAGGCAAAGCCTCCTGATCCCGTCCATCTATCACCGGCATTCCTGCCTCTAATCTTCCGTCCTGCCGGTATTGTACTTTATATCTTTCAAAATCCAATGCTTTCATTTGCGCAATAAATGGAATACGTTTCATCTGGCTATCCAGATAATCTACTTCTGCATTGGGATCATACTGGGTTTTTGTGATACACTTGCTGGTTTGCTTTGATTTCCTACTACCACTCCAGGGGGTATTTTTACTGTGACACAACAAAAAACCTCAGAAACATAAGTTTCTGAGGTTTCCCAAGAGGCGCAGACCGGATTTGAACCGGTGAATCAGGGTGTTGCAGACCCACGCCTTACCACTTGGCTACTGCGCCTTATTTTGTTGTTAGTCCGAAGACTAATGACTCCAACGGGAATCGAACCCGTGTTACCGCCGTGAAAGGGCGATGTCTTAACCGCTTGACCATGGAGCCTTGTCTGTATCACTGCTTCAGTGATGACCGAGTTATATATTATCATAGCTCCATTAGAATTGCAAGTGTTTTTTGAAAATTTTTTTATTCTTTTTTTCTTTTACTTTTTCTACACTTCTATTCTATGTTCCTAAACCCAAAATATTCCGTTTTCAAATCACTTTTTCACTCTTTTCAAAGACTCTGATCATAAGCAACCAACAGATCCGTCATTTTCCCGTAACTTTTGACACCCTGCTTTTGTCCATTTGCTTTCAGATACGTGTCATTCACCATATTCGCCACTTCTGCCACGCTCCCATCATATTCTGACCAAAACTGATCGTCTGCCCGCAAATCCGGTTCTGCCGCTTTGCTCAGACCTTCTCTTACTTCCTGCCACACTTTTGGATCTGCCCTGTATAGAGCATTCATGGCGTACTCCCACGCAGACAGCGTTCCACTGTACTGAAATTCTGTCATGTCTGACTCCCTGCATGCCAGAAATGAAATAAAATTGGCTTCTTCCTCCTGCATAAATCCTCGTAAGTGAGACAATTCATGACACATGGTAAACGGAAAATCATATGACGGCATATCCTGATTATAATTTGCCTCGATCGTAAATGGCGCATAAATTCCCATCAGTTTTTGATATGACAGGATTTCTGAAACCAGCACCGGCTTGGGATTCGGATAATATCCCTGAAGCGCAGGATACTGCCTGCCAAGTGCCTGCATGGACCGGACTGCTTCTTGTCGTATCTCCTCCGGCAGCTGCAGCTCTCCGTTTTCAGTTCTCTCTACCTGTGTACTCAGACGATTGACCTCTTCTGTCAGCCATTGACAGGTTGCTTGCAAGTCTTTCACCGAATACGTCTGTATTTTGAGCCCGGATTTTTCCGAAAAAGATTCTCTATGATAATTGATGCCGCAGTTGATCACAAATACAAACAGCATAATACAGCCGCCCAAAAACAATCCCGCAAGCCATTGCCAAATTGCTTTTCTTCCTGCCTTCCTGGACTCGAAAGCTGCATGGATTCCAGTTCCAATCATCAAAAAAATCACAACATAAAGACTCAGCTCCACAAACGAAAATGGAACTTTCCCAAACAACCGCCCGATCACAGACACCAGGCCTTTGTAAATATAAGTAGAATACCATTCCGAAAATGACAGACTGATTCTTGCGATCAGTGTCAAAATGCCACTGACCGCCAGAAATAAAAGTCCGCTCCATATATACTTTACTGTTTTGGTTCTTTCTCTTTTGCCGCGCATCTTTTTCCTCTTTCGTAATTCTTTCTACTTCTGGCCGCTCAAATCCTCCGTGTACCTCTTCATGATATGAAAATACATCACAAGCAGCAGCCCGCCTGCCAGCACCCATGCCGCAGGACTTGCCAGACATACTCCCACATAACTTTTATAGTGTGCCGCCCCGATGGCAACTACACCTCTTCCGATCAGTTCTGCCACCCCGGCCATCATTGGAAGAATTCCAAATCCCATGCCCTGGATTCCATTTCGATACACATTCACCACAGTAAGCGGAATAAAAAACAGTCCGACACATTTCAGATAAATATCCACATATCCCATGATCTGCCCCAGATTTTCTGACAGAAATAATGGCGTCAGATATTTGCCTGCAAACATCACAAATATCCCCGTCACAACGGCATATGCAAAGCCCATCCATGTCGCGCTTTTAAATCCCTGTCGGATCCTGAGAATCTTTCCTGCCCCCATATTCTGGGCACAATAAGTTGCCATCGTCGTTCCCAGCGCCACATACGCCTGTGTTACCAGCTGCTCGATCTTGCTGGCTGCCGTAAATCCTGCAATCGCCACGGAACCCAGGATATTCAGAGAAGACTGCATCATCATTGCGCCGATCGCCGTGATGGAATATTGAAACGCCATCGGAAATCCAATTCCAAACTGGATCTTCACCAATGTTCCATCCAATTTCCAGTCTTCTTTTGTAAGTCTTAAAATCGGAACCTTTCTGATGATATAAACCAGACATAACACTCCTGAGATGCCCTGTGCGATCACAGTTGCATAAGCCGCGCCTGCCGCTCCCATATGGAACACAATAATAAATACCAGATCCAGAATAATATTCAAAACCGCAGCCAGGATCAGAAAATAAAGCGGTGTCTTGCTGTTTCCCAGCGCACGCAGAATACTTGCCAGCAGATTATATAACACCTGCGCAAAAATCCCTGCACAGATCACCATAATATACCGATAAGCATCGTCAAAAATATTATCCGGCGTATTCATAAAATGAAGCAACCATCTCATTCCCACCATGCTGATCACAGTCATGATCGCTGACACGATGAGCGACAGGATCGCAGCTGAACCTACTGTTTTTCTAACGGATCTCATATCTCCGGCTCCGAATTTCTGTGCAGTAGGCACTGTAAATCCGGCAGTCATCCCCTGCAGAAAACCAATGATCAAAAACATGATCGTTCCTGTAGACCCTACTGCCGCCAACGCATTTGCCCCTACAAATTTTCCGACGATGATTGTATCTGCCATATTATACAATTGCTGAAATACATTTCCTATAAAAAGAGGAATCGTAAAATTCAGTATCATCTTCGTTGGATTCCCAACGGTCATATCCTTTTCCATACACTCCACCCCTTCAGATTACTACATTTTGTGCTATTATACGACATCAGCCAATGAAAAACAATTCCTTTATCCCTAAATAAAACCATTAAAAAACTCCGTAAGTCTCTCTCGACCCCGGAGCATTATTTGCCAACTGTATATTCCATTATTTATCTTTCCACTCCAACATGCGATACGCATTTACATCACCATTCATAGAGAGAAGTCCTGCTATGATCGTTTCTCTGTTTTCCTGAAAATATTTTTTCACTCTGTCCATCCATGTTTTCTTACTCTGCTTCTTCTCGACATATGCTCTGTCTTTCAATACTACTGTATTGTTCATATTCCTCACCTAATCCTTTTTTATCTCTTTTTCTCTTTACAAGTATATTATATGGTGTATTTTCCAAAGATACTAGAGCCTTTTTAACTTATTTTAAGTCGATATTGACTTTTTCAAAGAGCACTTCTGCCGATTCTTCAAAAAAATATGGGAATTTCGTTTCTTCAATACGTCAATGAAATCCGAATTTCCCATATTTATTACGATTTACTGCATACACACCTTCTGAAGTTCGCAAGCATTTACTTTAATACGCTTTTTACAGCGTCTTTCCATCCATTGTACTTTCGCACTCTTATTTCTTCACACATCTTCGGCGCATATTCCTGACGTTTCAGACGCGTAAACACTTCATCTCCATACAGCCCCAGTCCTCTTCCGGCTGCATAAGCAGCTCCAATCCCGGAGAGCTCTTCTGCATCCGGCACAAGCACCTTTCGATTCAGGATATCGCTCTGGAACTGCATCAGATACTGATTTCTGGTCGGACCACCGTCCACTCGCAGCTCCTGAATCTCGGTTTTTGCATCCTGACTCATCGCATTTACCACATCTGCAATCTGGTATGCGATACATTCTACTCCTGCGCACACCATTTCCGCCTTTCTTGTCGTTCTTGTAATGCCGATTAAAGCGCCCTTCGCTTCACTGTTCCAGTACGGAGCTCCAAGTCCTGTAAATGCCGGAACAAAATACAGACTGTCGTCTGCTTCTGCCTTTCTGCAGAGTTCTTCCGTCTCTGCCGGCGACTGAATCAGTTCCATATCATCCTTGAGCCATGTAATGACTGCTCCCGTGTAGTTGATATTTCCTTCCAGCACATAGTTGATTTTCCCCTGCATTCCCCATGCAAGAGAAGTTACTACACCGTGCGTGCTCAGCACCGGTGTCTCCCCGATATTCATCATAATAGATGATCCGGTTCCATACGTGGACTTGATCATTCCTTTTTCCAGACACCCCTGCCCAAACAATGCTCCATGGGAATCTCCCAGTACACTGTGGATCGGAACTGGTTTTTCAAAAAATCCATCCAGATCTGTCTCTCCGAAACAGCTGTCCGAATCACATACTTCTGCCAGATCCTGTGCATCCAGTCCAAATAACTGACAGATTTCTTCATCCCATCTCTGCTCAAAAATATCAAACAACTGGGTGCGGGATGCGTTGGAGTAATCCGTTTTATAAGACGTTCCATGTGTCATCCGGTATACAAGCCAGGTATCGATTGTTCCGAAACACAGCGCATGTTTCTTTGCCAGTGCTTCTGCACCTTCTACATTTTCTTTCAGCCATGCCAGTTTCGAAGCCGGAAAATACGGCGAAAGCGCAAGCCCTGTCTTTTTCCGGATCATCTCTGCCGCCCCTGTTTTCTCCACACGGCGGCAGATTTCAGCGGCCCTTGCACATTGCCAGACAACAGCGTGCGCGATTGCTTTTCCGGTCTCTTTTTCCCAGACAAGAGAAGTTTCTCTCTGATTGCTGATTCCGATTCCTTTGACGCTCTCCTTTGAAATCCCGGACGCCTCTACCAGATTTTTCACCACCTGTACGGCATTCTGGTAAATTTCTTCCGGATCATGAGAAACCCATCCTTTTTCATTGATCATCTGCTTATGCGGGAGATCTTTTCTCTGAAGCAGCATGCCGTCCTGATCAAAAAGCAGCGCTTTTGTTCCCTGCGTACTCTGATCAATACTGATAATATAGCTCTCTGCCATGTCCTCTCTCCTGTCCCCTATTTCAGGATTTCTTTTGCCTTGTTCGCAATACCTTCTGCATTCAGGCCGTAATAATCAAATACTTCTTTTGAAGTTCCTGTGATAACCGGTGCATCCGGAAGAGACATATTTACTACTTTTTTCGGGCATTCTCTTCCTGTTACCTGTGCCACCATAGAACCAAGTCCTCCAAACGGTGCATGCTCTTCTACTGTAAGGACTGCTTTTGCATTTCCTGCCATGCGCACGATTGCTTCCTCATCCAGTGGTTTGATGCAGTACATATCCAGAACGGACGCTGAAATTCCTTCTGCTTTTAAAAGCCTGGCTGCATCTTTGGCTGGTTTTACCATTTCTCCGCAGGCGATGATCGCTACGTCGTTTCCATTTGTATTTCCTTCTGTCACAACTGTCGCATGATCCATTTCAAATGGTACATTATCTTCCTCGTAAGTCGGATCTACTGCATTTCTTCCCACACGGATGTACGCCGGTTTTTCATCTTTTAACAACGCTTTTGTCAGTTCTCTCGTTTGCAGATGATCACTTGGAATATAAACGCGCATATTCGGAATCGCACTCATTGCCGCAATATCCTGCGCGGAATGATGACTCATCCCCAGAGCACCGTAGCTGACCCCGCCACTGATTCCGATCAGTTTTACATTCGTGTTGGAATATGCAACATCCACTTTACACTGCTCATAGCTTCTTGTAGAAAGGAAGCATGCCGGTGAAACCGCATAAGATTTCTTTCCACATTTTGCAAGTCCGGCTGCAATACTGACCAGATTCTGTTCTGCAATTCCGGTTTCCACGAATTGTTCCGGATACGTATCTGCAAATGGTGTAAAAGATCCACTTCCTCTGGAATCACTGCAGAGCGCAACAATATCTTTATCTTCTTTTGCAGCTTCCATCAATACTTCACAGATTATCTGTTTATTTGCTGTTTTTCCCATTATGACAACGCCTCCTCTGCAGTTTTTAAGTCTTTCATAATGATATCATACTCTTCCTGTGTCGGAACTTTATGATGCCAGTTTGCTTTATTTTCCATAATAGAAGAACCTTTTCCTTTCACCGTATTGGCGATCAGTACCGTTGGTTTCCCCTTCACACGCTTTGCCTCTTCGAATGCAGCGTGCAGTTCATCGATATCATTTCCGTCTTTTACATCGATCACATGCCACCCAAAGCTTCTGAAACGTTCATGCAAATCATCGTGTCCCATCACATCTTCTGTGTTTCCGGAAATCTGAAGACGATTACGGTCTACCACTGCGCATAGATTATCCAACTGATACTGATGTGCTGCCATGGCGCCTTCCCAGACAGACCCTTCCGCCAGCTCTCCATCTCCCATGACTACATACACGCGGCGGTCTTTGTGATCCATTTTGGCTGCCTTTGCCATTCCTACGCAGACCGGAAGTCCATGTCCCAGAGAACCGGAATTCATCTCGATACCCGGCAGTTTATTATTCGGATGGCCAATATATTTAGAACCAAATTTGCTGAAATTTTTCAGGACATCTTCTTTATCCAGAAATCCTTTTTCCGAAAGCACTGCATAGTATGCCTCCATAGAATGACCCTTACTGAGTACAAACAGATCTCTGTCCGGATCTTCTGGATTTTTTGCGTCAATGTTCATCTGATCAAAATACAGCTCTACCAGAACTTCCATCACGCTCATGTCACCGCCGATATGCCCTGCCTTTCCGGCACAGATAATGTCTATGGTGTCTCTTCTAAGCTGATAAGCCAATGCTTTTAAATTCATATCTTACCTTCCTTTCTCTCACTCACCGCGCAGATATGCTTTTACGTCTTCCTCGATCGGATCATAGAGATCCGGTTTCACGCCGATATATTTACATGCCTCATACAGTACCGGAACTACATTTTTGTGAATACCGACACAGTGGTGAATATACGGTCCTTCTACAATCTTGGCTTCCAGACGTTTGATGTTTTCCACTTCTACCCAGAGATATGTTCCCATTCCTTTCGGTCCGTCCACACCTTTTGCGTTTCCAAGAAGAAGTGAATATTCTCCATTGTCTCCATCGAAGCGGCACAGTGTCACTTCTCCGTGTTTTGCTTCTGCAGTCAGACTTCCCGGATGTTCGAATGCCAGCGGATACGTCAGTTCCGGTTTTTCCTGTGCAACCGACATCGGCCATGGCCCGCAGTGCTGCAGCAGTTCTCCGTTTTCAATGTCAGGATGACGGATCGTCCAGTCTGCGAAAAATCCTCTCTTTTCATCCATTCCCGCAGCTTCTGCCAGAAGTGCGGTCACTGCTCCGTGAATATCGGTTTCACAGACTACCGGAATGCCCTGTTCATTGAGAATCGCATTTGCTGCACATGGCATAATTCCGATTTCTGTCTGAAGCGCATTCCAACACTGGATCGCAGCTGCCTGACATCCATATTTCTCTACCAGACTCTTCATTGCCAGAGCCAGAGCTGCTACCATTTCTACTTCCTCTTCTTTGATCTTGATAACCATGGTATCCTTGATGTAAGCGATCATCTGCTCCATTTTTTCTTTGTCTTCACGAACTGTTTTTACTTCTTCTGTCAGCTCTGTCATCGGAACCGGCGCCAGCTGAATATTAAATTTTTCGAGCAATTCTCCTTCATTGCACATTGTCGTCCAGAAGTCAAACGGACGTGTTGAAATCTGAAGAATCCGGATATTTTTAAATGTTTTTACGACATTACATACTGCAAGAAAATCTTTGACTCCACGTTCAAAGACCGGATCGTTTAATCTGCAGTTTGTCAGATATGTAAATGGAATCTGAAATCTTCTGAGCACCTTTCCTGTTGCAAACAGTCCGCACTGTGTGTCGCGCAGTCTCACACCGTTTGGCTCCGGTCTCTCATCCAGCGGTCCCCACAAAAGCACCGGAACATCCAGTTTCTTTGCCAGTCTTGCACAGACGTATTCTGTACCGAAATTACAGTGTGGGAGCATCAGACCATCCACACCTTCCTTTTTGAATTTTTCTACGATTTTATCGACATCTTTGTCATCATACAGAAGTCCTTCTTCGTTGATGTCTGTGATGTCCACAAAGTCCACACCCAACTCTTTTAGTCTCTGTGCTGTCAGCCCTCTGTACTTAACCGCATCCGGTGCGCTGAAAATACTTCTTCTTGTGGGTGCAAATCCCAGCTTGATTTTTTTCATGATTCAGTCTCCTTTCACATACCCTTTGTATTTGTGTATTTTGCTTTTTCTTTCAAGGATTTTCTTGTTGTTTTCTAACTTCAGTATAGCTTCGCAGAAACTCAATTTCATCCAATAATTAAGTATTTTTCACTTAATTATTAACTTAATTATTGTTTTTTCTTTGTATCTGGTTCATAATAAATTCAGAACACAAAACAACAATTCGAAAGGATCATATATGGGAATTACAGCAAAGGAACTTGCAAGAAAATTGAATCTTTCTGCCGCCGCTGTCTCCATGGCACTGAACCACAAACCAGGAGTCAGCACTGCAACACGGCAGCTCGTCCTGGATGCCGCAGAAAAATATGGATATGATTTTTCCCGGATCGCGGAAAAACATACCACTTCCGGGGCGATTTATTTTGTTATCTATAAAAAACATGGAACAGTTGTTGCAGATACCCCGTTTTTCTCTCAGGTTTCCGAGGGAATTTCACAGGGATGCAAAAAGAATGACTATCGTCTGAAGATCAGCTATATTTATGAAGATGAGGATACGATCACGAAACAGATTGAAGAAATTCAGTATTCTGACTGTGCAGGAATTATTCTGCTTGGAACAGAAATGGAAGCCGGAGATCTGAAACCGTTTTTAAATCTTCCGATCCCGGTTGTCCTTCTGGATGCTTATTTTGAGACAGTTCCCTGTAACTGCGTTCTGATCAACAATGTGCAGGGTGCATATCTGGCAGCCAGACACCTGATCCGGACTTGTAAAACACAGCCCGGTTATCTTAGATCCGCCTACCAGATCAGCAACTTTGCAGAGCGTTCCTCAGGTTTTTACAAGGCAGTGCGCGCGGCTGGTATGTCCTCCTCCCGCTCGATCGTCCACAGCCTGACCCCTTCCATGGAAGGGGCATATACCGACATGCTGGAACTGATCAAAAATGGAGAAGAACTGGCCTCTTGCTACTTTGCAGACAACGATCTGATTGCAGTAGGCGCCATGAAAGCCTTAAAAGAAAGCGGATATCGGATCCCGCAGGATATCGGTATCGTCGGATTCGACAACCTCCCTCTTGGTAGCGTCGTTGAGCCCGCACTGACAACCATCCATGTCCCGAAACAGTATATGGGAGAAGCTGCTGCGCAAAAACTCATCGATCTTTTAAATACACCCGGACAGCCTCCGACAAAGACAGAGGTGTCTACTATGCTTGTGAAGAGGGGGACGGTGTAAGCCGCCCTTCCCTCTGCGCGGGGTCACGTGGAAAGATGGAGTGAAAACATCAGTCATCCTGCAGGATGCTCAGATCCATCTGGTAAATATAATCTTCCGGTAATCTCTGCTTTTTCAGCATCCCACATCAGACAAAAATAATTTAAACATATTCGTCGCCTTTGACAGTAGCAATGGGATTCTTGGTTCCTGCGCACAGAATACAGGTAACGCAACTCCTGCTTCTTTTAACCAGATAAAGCTGTGTTCATATATTGAAAATTTAAAATGCTCATTTAAATTCTCATTTGGATCATATTTGGCAATATCTTTTTTATATAACTGGATGATCCCCATCTAAATTTGCAACACTTTGTTCAGATTATTGGTTTGCAAATATCGTTTGGGGATCTTTTAGAAACCGACCTTTTCCTAAATCAACATCGTCATATAAATCGGCAGATACAAAATCCCATCCTGGTATTTCAGATCTTTCGTATAAATGATATATCTGTCTTCCATTTTCAACTGATATTTTCGAATTAAATAATCAAATGATTTATGCGATGTATACCCCGATGACTTTACTTCGATCGGACATATCTTTTTCTTTTTCACGGTCATGAAATCTATCTCATATTTCTTTTCTCTCGATGAGCCTTCCGGTCTGTACAGATACTCATGAAAATACAAATCGTGCCCGGATGCACGCAGCATCTGAGCCACCATATTTTCCAGAATCATCCCCTGATTGATCCCTAAATTTCCAACGATCAGAGATTTATACAGATCTTCATCGGAATCATCTCGATTCTTCATAACCTGTGTTACCAAAAGTCCGGTATCCCCCATATACAACTTGAAATTACTCCTATCCGCAAACAATTCTAATGAAACCTCCGGCTTCGTTACATTGATACATTCATTTCCGATCATTGATTCTGCAATAAAACTAACTGCATCTACATAGTTTTGATATCTGGCATTCTTATCCAAAAGAGAAAATTTAAAATGAGAGTTTTTATTTTCCAACTGTTCCGGAAGCGTCTTATATATCACAGAAGCTTTTTCTCTGTTTTCATTATCATATTTTGACAGATCTTCTTCATAAAGGCTCAAAATATTGCGCTTTACAAAATCAATCTGTGCAAAAGTTTTTCCACTGACCAATGCCTCCACTGCCTGTGGCATTCCGCCGACCACCATATAAGTACGAAATGTTTTCATAATCTTTCTGTGGATCGCATCTCCAAGCGCTCTTCGCTTTTGAAATGCTTCTGTGATTGCCGGAATCGTCACAGTATCGTTCAATGCCCATAAATATTCCTCAAAATCCATGGGATACATCTTTATTCTATATTCTTCTGACGGAATCAAAATGTCTTTTACATTTTTTCTAATAGAAATCAGGGATCCCGTTTCTATATATTCATATCTTCCGTCTGCCACCAAATATTTAATTGCCTGTCTTGCATACGGGAACAACTGTACTTCATCAAAAATAATCACACAATTTTTTCCATTCAGGCTTTTTCCTTTTAACAAAAACAAATTCCGAAAAAAGCTGTCCAGATCATCCATATTTTCAATAAAATTATTTCGCACATCTTTATTCTCTCTTGCAAAATCAAGGATCATATAATCATCATATTCATTTTTCGCAAATTCTTCTACGATCGTACTTTTTCCAATACGCCTTGCCCCCTCAAGCAACACTGCCGATGCCCCGGCCGATAATTTTTTCCATTCCAAAAGCTTATCGTATACTTTACGCTTAAAAACCATATACATCCCCCTTTTTTCCGTGCTTTTCTTTATTATATCACGAAAAACAGAAATGTATACAGCACTTTTTTCACGAAAACACAAAATGTTTTTCTCTATTTCTTCACGAAAAACAACTTTTTTTCATTCTGCATCCTGATGATACACATGATCCTGGTAGTTTTTTGGCGTCTCGCCTGTATACTTTTTAAAAATATCTGTGAAATAGCGATGATTATTGTATCCTACCATTTCACTTACTTCGTATACTTTGTATCCTTTTTTGAGCAGACCTTTTGCCTTGTCCATCCGCAAGTTCATTCAGACCGATATCCTCATTATATTTTCAAGATCCGAAATAATACTCAAAAAATATGGTACTTTTGTTGCTTACACTTACCTCCGGCAAAATAATGAAAAGACTGAACCATCTTAAAAATACGCACAAAAAACCACCGCCCCCGCAGCTTCTGGTCTGCAAAAACAGTGATTTCTAAGTGCGCGATCAGGGGTTCGAACCCTGGACACCCTGATTAAGAGTCAGGTGCTCTACCAACTGAGCTAATCGCGCATCCTTATGTTGTTACTTAATCTGTAACGCAAGAATTATTATATATTACTCTTTATAAAAAATCAAGTATTTTTTTATTTTTTTGTAATTTTTTTAATTTTCTCATCATTATACACAACAGCTTCCGGATTGAAAGGAATTTCTCTCCATCCGAAAGCTGTTTTTCAGATTTCCAGCATTCTGATCAAAACATCTTTCGCAAGTACACCATTGGCATAATTCACCGGTTTTCCATCGCGGAACACCACAAACGCAGGAACAATCCCTACTTCAAATTCTGCTGCCAGAACTGCTGATTCTTCAATCTCTATCTGACACACCTTCACACGTCCATCGTATTCCTTCGCAATTTCATCCAGCACATCTTCCATCATAGCGCATTTTCCGCACCATACAGCAAAGAACTCTACCAGAACCGGTGTCTCAGACCTCAGTACTTCCTGTGGATAATTTTTCGCAGTTACTCTGATCTTCATCTCAAACACCTACTCTTTTTACTTTTATTATTTACGGCAACATCCTGTATTGAGTATCGCACATACTTCTTCTAATGAGCGTTTTATACATAATATTTGTCTGTTTAGTTCTGCCTGGCAGTACATTTTCTGACGCAGTTTCTCTTTCCAGCTTCTTTTCCACCCCATCGCCCGCTCTCCAACTGTGGGTATTCCTCACTTTTATTGTATGCAGCATGGAGAAAGGTGTGAATTTACTCTGTCGGTGTTTCTGTACCTCTTCCTGCGATCAGTTTATTGATCGGATTCCCTTTTGCAGAAAACTTTTCTTCATACTCTGTCATAATATTTCCTTTATTCATCTCTTCATGATGATGCAAGTCGTATGTATAGCTGAGTACTGTCCATCCATATTCTCTGATCTGCTCCAGCGAAAAATTAAACAGCTCTGTGTTATCCGTCTTAAACTCCACTGTCCCGTCTTCTGCAAGGATCTTGTCATAACGGGCAAAAAATTCTGTAGAAGTCAGTCTTCTCTTTGCATGTCGTGCCTTCGGCCATGGATCGGAAAAATTCAAATAAATCCGCTCCACTTCTCCTTTTGCAAACACTTCCGAAAGTTCTTTTGCATCCATGCAAACAAACCGGATATTTGTCAGTTCCTGAAACTCTTCTGTGTCATACTTTTCCAGTGCACGCAATAATACACTGGAATATCTCTCAATCCCGATAAAATTGACATTCGGATATTGCTTTGCCATATTTAACAGAAAACGACCTTTTCCCATGCCGATCTCTATGTAGATCGGATTCTCATTTCCAAACACCTGCTTCCAGCATCCTTTCTGATCTTCCGGACGCTTGATTGCTGCCTGATGGCTCTGTATTGTCCCTTCCGCACGCGGAATATTACGTAATCTCATCTCTTATACTCCCTTCTGTATCCCCTGAATCAAATGTCCTTTCAACGGACCATTATATTATAGCAGAAAACCAGAATATACCAAAATAAAATTCTTATAAATATTTTTTTCTATACAAAATTTCCGCCTGACCAGACGGAGATTTTATTTTCCCTCGTTTGCTCAGGCGGATTTAAAACTGTTTACAGAATCTAAAAACTCTGCTCTTTATTTTATTGTAAGGTAGAACGTTACCGAAGTCATATCACCATACTGCAGCATCCGATATCCTTCTTCTCCCTCTTCCAGTTCATAGCTTGCCGGCAGATTTTTTACCATAGACAGATCAAATCTAAATTCTCCCGTCTCAGTTCCTGTATGTGTCCACTGTCCGGTACGAACACGGCCATCAATAAATACCGTATAATTTACTGTTGTCGTGCGTTCTTCTACTTCCGGCTCTAATACTTTCACATAAACATCAAAACTGCTGTTGTTTCCAGCTGCATCGTATGCATAGAAGCGAACTTTATATTCACCAGGTGTCTTGGATGTAAATGGCTGATATCCATCCAGACCGTGTTCCAGACCCCATTTGTCTACTTTAAATGCTGCTGTGCCGGAATTATCTTTTACCCACTCCGGTTTTGTGAACATCTCTGTCAGCTGTTCTTCTGTGTACTCTTCTCCCTCATTCAACGGGATCTCTCTCTTATATCCCTTTGCTGCTTCAATGGCTGCATAATCAATCACCGGTGCTTCTTTGTCAATGTTTGTAATGCTAAATACATACGCATCTCCTGTCACTCCTGTTGCACTTGTCAGGGTAACGCTGTATTCTCCACTTGCAGTAAATACTTTTGTGAAGGTTCTCTTATTGACTTTCTTCCATCCTTCCGGTGTTGCACAGTCTACAGAGGTCTTGATCGTCACAGTTACATCTTTCTTGGTCCAGTCTGTGATATCCTGTGTCAGTTCTACCACTGCCGGTTTTGTATTGTCGATGCGTTTTACTTCTACAAACTGCGGTTCTGATACATTGCCTGCAAGGTCTGTCACTGTAAATGCTTTGTCTTTCCAGTTTGCTGTAAAGGTCTTCACATAGACATAAGTTCCGTTTTCCTGGCCTTTCAGAGACCATCCTTCACCCGGAAGCTGGATCTCTTCGCTTGTCTCAAGACGTACTTCTTTGGACTGTTCCAGTTTACTGTTGTCCACGATCCACTGGAATGTCGGAGCAACGGTATCATAGTGGAATGTCACTGTCTTTTCATTTCCTGCCTGATCTACAACAACTGCTGTATTTTCTCCTTCTTTTACACCGATTTTTTCGATGTCTGTCAGGTATTTGTACTTGCTGTTGATCTCTGTAACTGTATCATTGACCTTCAGTTCTTTGACACCTTCTGTATCGTGCACTGCGATTCCTGTGATCTTGCGGAAACGATCTCCATTTCCTTCGCCTTTGACGCTTACATTCGGAGCCTGTTTGTCAATGCCTGCTACCGTGTAGGTCACTTCTTTCTGCTGATTGTCATTGGAAACTACCGTAACGCTATAGGTTCCATTCTGGCTGTAAGCTTTTGTCAGCACGGTATCGGATACGCGAGTCCATCCTTCAATATCCTGAACAGGTTCGTTTGCTGTCAGAGTCACGGTCACATCCTGATTTGTCCAGATTGTTTCGCCTGCTTCATCCACATTTGAATAAGATACGGCAACATCCAGATCCACTGCCGGTTCGCTCCACTGTGCATACAGCGTCATATCTTCTGTTACAACTGTGTTGGCATCCACCGGTGTTCCTGTTCCGTCTTTTGATGTATTCCATCCACTTAAGATCTTGTCTCCATTTTCAAATGTAGTCGGGAATCTGCTCTCTGTGATCGCTGTACCGCTTACCACATATGCGTACATCTTATCCCAGCTGTTCACTCCATGATAAGTCAGCAGTTTCTGCGCATTATCAATCACGCGAAGTCCGCCCCATTTTGTATCTCCTGAATTTTTAAATGGTTTGCTCAGATCCAGATTCGGCAAATATGCTCCAAGAGAACCGTCTGGAACTTTCACATAAGCATCGGCATGTGTTGCAAAAGAACCATCAATTGTCGGTGGTGTTGCTGTTTCAATCGTAATATGCAGTTCTCTCTTACCATTTGGTTTACCAACAAATGCCCTGGATCCAATACTTGTGATCGTAGCAGGGAGTGTTACATCCTCTACCAATGTATGTTCGAATGCTGACGCTCCGATCGTCACAACACTTGGCATTGTTACTGTCTCTAATTTCTGAGCTCTTGCAAATGCACTTGCGCCAATTTCTGTCACTGCAGGAAGTTCAATACTCTCAAGTCTCGCTGTATTTGCAAATGCTCCGGCTCCAATCACTGTCACATTCGGAATGGTTACACTTTCCAGATATTTTGTATCCTTAAAAGCGCTTTCTCCAATCTCTGTAAATCCTGCCAAGGAAACTGTCTCCAGACTGGATTTTATGAATAACTCAGCCGGTAATACTGTCGTTGCTGTTCCTTCTGCACCAATCAGCTCCAGATCTCCGTCCAGATTCATTTCCAGATTTGTCAGTCTTGTCATACTCTTCAATGTTGCAAGATCGTCCTGGGTTACTTTTCCGGACTCAATCACCAGAGATGTAACTCCTTCTGCTGTCGTATTTGCTTTTTCTACTACTTTTGCAAGAGTTTCTCCACCGAGAGACTCTCCGCCATTTACTTTTGCAGTGATATGAATCTCTTCTGCTTTTTCTCCGATCACCGGATAAACGGTCATTTCTTCTGATACAACCGTTTCTGCTGTCACCATATCACCGGAACCATCTTTCTTTGTATTCCAGCCTTTAAGTTCTTCGTTTTCTTTCAAGTTCTTCTGATCATCTTTATGCAGAGCCGCCAACTTATCTGCTGTGATCGTCTGGCCTGTTGCTACATATGCATACTGATCTGCCCATGTGCCACATTTTGCCTTATATTCCACCAAAGAAGAGCCTTCTTCTCTTAAATACAACGAATTCCAATTGATATCCTGTCTCTTCAGTACTTTCGCTACATCAGCCTTTGGATTTACCTGAGCTACATATGCAGCAAGCGCTCCCTGAGGTACTGTCACAGTAGCCGGCCGTGTCACACTAGATACACCGGTAAATGCCGCACTGTCAACAGTCGGTGGAGTTGTTGCCAAAATTGTAATTTTAGCACCGCTCTTATTTCCATTTTTACAAATTCCAAATCGAATATCTTCAATATTTTTAATCGTAGCAGGAAGTGTCAGGCTATCAAGCGCATCTGTGTATTTAAAGGATCCTTCTCCCAGTGTCTCGACTGCATTCATTGTCAGACTTTCCAAACGCTTACATCCATTAAATGCATTAGCTCCAATTGTCTTTGCACTGGACAGATCTAATGTCTCTAACCATGCTCCCAAGCCAAAAGCACTTGCTCCTACTGTAACAACATCTGGCATATGAATCGTTTCAATAGAGTCATATGCTTTTAATCCTCCATTGTAAATTTCTGTAATACCGCCCAATGTGAGTGTTGTCATATCTGCGCGGCTGCTTCCGGCACGTTTAGGTGCAAATTCAATCACTGCGGTATCTTTACTTAATACAGTTGTAGGCTGTCCATCCATTCCGATCAACTGCAGATTGTCTCCAACATTCATTTCGAATGTTTCAAGTCTTGAAATGCTCTTCAAATAAGCCAGATCTTCCTGTGTTACTTTTCCGGAATTGATTGTCAAGAAAGTCACCGCATCCACAGCTACACCAGATTTTTCAACTGCTTTTTCCAGGCTCGCACCGTCAACAGCTGTTCCGTTGATCGTTGCATTGATATGAACTTCTTCCTGAGGTTCTGAAAGTTTGATTCCATACCATGTATTCTGCTCTGCATTATATCCAGGACTTGCCTTATATGCATCTAACGCACCTTCCGGAATCACAAGTTTCAGATTATCTACGACACCTTTTGCAAATTTCAACTCACCGGCAGAAATACTCAACGACGGAGGTGTTGCGCCTAATTCCAGCGTCTTTAATGCTCCTAAATATTTAAACGCATCATCATCAAGCTCTGTAACAGCCGGAAGTTTTACTGTTTCTGTCGTACTATTGCTCATATTACCAAACAATGGACCATTCACTACTTTTAATGACGGCAGGTTTAATTCCGCCAATCCATTCACTCGGTTCAAAGCAGTAGTATGCATTTCTTCCAGACCAGGTGCTTCAAAACTGATTAAGCTTCTGCACATTCCGAATGCATTCATTCCCATTCCTTTTACATTTTTTCCAAGATATACTTTTTCTATGTTATATCCCGGATACGATGCATAAAAAGCATTCAATGGAATGGCATCTCCACTGAGTCCCCGTAATTTGACATCGTCACCAATACTGAATTCTTTCAATGTCCACTGAAGACGATTGAACTTTTTCAAATAATCAAAATCTGCATCACGAATCACACCGCTCTCAAATTTTACGCTCGTTAATTCTGTTAATTTTGATTGTTCTACAACTTCCTGAAGACTCATTCCTTTGTACTGTGTTCCGTTCAGGCTAATCGTGCATTCTGTCTCTACTTTTTCTACAGTAACGTCGATGTATGTATTATAGGTTGTATTTCCCAATTTATAATTGGCTGATACTTTTCCTTTTCCAGCACTAACTGCTGTCACAAAACCGTTCTCATCCACCTTCAGAATACTACTGTCCTGAACTCTCCATTTTACGGTTCCGCCCGCTTCTTCAGCTTCCTGCGTCAACTCATATCGGAACTGCTGAGTCTCGCCTTCTTTCATCGTGGTGGTCTTACCCTCTTCCGGTAAGATTTTAATCGGATTTACCAGAGTCACTTCTTTTGTTGCAGAGTAAACATTGATTTCTCCGGCAGAAGCATATTTTCCTTCTGGATTATCATAACTTTTTACTACCGTAACTTTTACATCACTTGCATCGACTGGTTCAAATGTAATATCAGTACTTGCTCCATCTGCAGTCTCTGCAATTGTACCATTATATGCAGTCTGCCAACTGCCAGTTTCTCCATTTTTCACTTCAATTTTAATTTCTTTCCAGATTCCGGCAGCTCCTGTCTTCTTTCTAGTATATTCCACTTTTCCAATCTTATAGGTTCCGCCCAAATTCCATTCTATCGTATACGGACCTTGATGTGTGTTATAATCGGTATGCCATCCTGTATTAACATCCCCATCAAATGCCAGATTTGCCGGGCCTTCACTCCATTGCATCGGCGTATTCTCAGAGCTTGCCTGCACACTTTCCTTCATTGGTGCCTGATCCAGCTTTGTATACTTGTAGGAAATCGCTTTTGTATCTCTCTGACCCAACTGATTATCCGGCTGCTTTGTCGGCTGTGCATTGCCATCCAGCGCAAAAGCTGTTGGCACAGAAGTCATTGTGACTGCCAGTGTCATTGCCAATGCAAGGCCTTTTTTTCCTTTCTTCATAGTATTCCTCCTTGTTTTGCCCCAAATTTATACTGTGAAAAGAATAGTTTTTCCACAATATACTTATCATTTTTATTATATTTTACCACACCCCCTGTTTTCTAGTGTTTTATTGTTATTTTTATGTAATATATTGCTTTTTGCACTTTATTTTTTCATAGTTTTGTACAAACTATATATTCCAGAAAACAGACAAATATGACTATTTTGATTATTTTCATATGAATTTTTATGAAAAATCATAAAATAATCGACAAAGTGATTGTTTTTTCAGCCAAAAGGTGTATGATAGTGTATTATATATTCTGACTAAAAAGGGGGCTTTTTATGGAGTCTATTATTAACAAATTGACGGAGATCGAATCTGCCGCATCTGCGATCGCAGAACATGCGGAACTTCAAAAATCCGTCCTGGATAAAGAATATGAAGAAAAGCGAAAGCAGTTTGATCTGGATCTGGAACAAGAGACACAGGCACATCTGCAAAAAATCCGGGAAGCTCTGGAAGCAGATACGCAGACTCTCTTAGATCAGCAGGCAGAATCAAACGACAGTTGTGTACTTGCACTCAAGAAAGAATACGAAAGCAGGCACACACTTTATGCACAGGAAATTTTAAAACGAATCACAGAGGTGTAACATATGGGAAACTTACTCGAATACAGTGGGATCATCACCAAGCTGCGTGCCATGGAAGCCAGACTGCTCACAGATGAACAGTTTGAGGAGATATCAGCTCTTACAAGTATCACCGAACTGGTTTCCTATTTAAATGCAAATTCTTCCTATCAGGATGTACTTCAGGATATGGATGAGACCATGCTGCACAGAGGCAACATCGAAAAAGTGCTGATTCTCTCGCTGTACCACGATTACACAAAGATTTACCGTTTCTGCGGACCGAATCAGAGAAAGTTTTTAAAACTTTACTTAAAGCGGTATGAGGTGGATCTGATCAATTACTGCCTGCGCATTGTCATCAATCATTATCAGGAACCATTTGATCTGAACCACAAGAAACCGTTTTTTGACAAATACTCGCAGATTTCCATTGAAAAGCTGATCACCTCCAGAACAACGGACCAGCTCGTAGAAAATCTGAAAGGCACAGAGTATTACGAACCGCTGAAAAAACTAAAAGACAGTCAGTCTGTCACCCTGTTTGATTACGATCTTGCGTTGAACCTTTATTATTTTACCGCCATGTGGAAAGAGCGCAAAAAGTTTCTGAAGAAAAAAGAACTGGAGCTTTTCACCAGAGACTGTGGCTCCAAGATTGATCTGCTGAATATGCAGTGGATCTACCGGGCCAAAAAGCATTTTAATTTGAAGGAAGCCGATATTTACTCCCTTTTGATCCCGATTCATTACCGGATTTCTGTGGAGCAGATAAAAGCCATGGCAGAAGCATCTAATATGGATGAATTTTTTGCTGTCCTTCAAAAGACGCCATACGCAAGACATTATAATTTTGAACAGGACTTAACGATCGAGCAGATGTATGAGGACTGCCTGTACCATCTATATACAGCTGACCGGAGACAGAATCCCTATTCGATTGCTTCGATCAACATGTATCTCTTTTTAAAAGAAGAAGAACTTCGAAAACTGACCACCGCCATGGAATGTATCCGTTACGGATTAAATTCTGGCGAGACTTTAGGATATGTTGGAGGAAAGATTTAATGATTGTAAAAATGAAATTCATCAATATATCCGGCCCAAGAAATGATATCGACCGGGTGACAGATCTCTATCTGTCCAGATATGAGATCCAGCTCGAATCTGCTTTGTCGGAATTAAAAACTGTGGATAATCTCCGGCCGTTCGTGGAGATCAATCCTTACAAGGATGCACTTGGCAAAGCCGAAGAATTCGCCGGATATCTGGAGAATGCCGATGAAATTTCCCCGGATACCTCTCTTGGTCTGGATGATATTTTCGAACTGATCCGCACTACAAATGAGGCGTATCTCAAGATCCAGGCAAAGAAAGAAAAGCTCAAAAAAGAAACAGAAACACTTGCAAACAAGCAAAAGCTCATTGAGCCATTTCGTCCGCTGGACGGAGAACTGGACCGGATTCTGCGCTACAAATACATCAACTACCGGTTTGGACGGATTCCGGTAGAACAATACGGCCGCCTGGAAAAATATCTGATCGATGATCTTGGTGCAATTTTTGTCAAAGGAGAACAGGACGAAAGCTATCTCTACGGTGCATATTTTGTTTCACCCGGAGAATCTCAGAAAGTGGATGCTGTATTCCGTTCCCTGCATTTTGAAAAGATCACCATTCCGGATGAATACACCGGAACACCGGCAGATGCCTGCCAGAAACTAAACCGTCAGATTGCCGATATTTCTCGAAAAATTGAGGATCTAAATAAAGAGGCAGCCGACATGCTTGTCAAAAAAGCCCCTCAGATCGTAGCTGCAAAGCAGCGTCTGGAAGAGCTTGCCCACAATTTCGATGTCCGGAAAATGGCAGCCCGGATGGAAGATCAGAAAGAAGACTACTACATTTTATGCGGCTGGATGTCAGAAGACGACGTTGCCCGCTTTATGGAAGAAGTCAAGGATGATGACAAGGTATTTGTTGTCGTGGAAGAAGACCGGAACACTTATTTTGGAGATCCTCCGGTCAAGCTGCAGAACCCGAAGCTGTTCAAACCATTTGAAATGTTCATCGGCATGTACGGACTTCCTGCTCACAACGAGATCGATCCGACTATTTTTGTTGCTGTCACCTACTCCTTTATTTTCGGAGTTATGTTCGGTGATGTGGGGCAGGGACTGCTGCTGTTGATTGGTGGTTTTCTGATCTATCATTTTAAGAAAAAACCGCTTGCCGGAATTATTGCATGTGCAGGTGTATTTTCTACAATCTTCGGATTTATGTTCGGAAGTATTTTCGGGTTTGAAGATATCATAGAACCAATCTGGCTAAGGCCGATCGATCACATGACCACACTGCCGTTCATCGGTAAGCTGAACACTGTATTTATCGTGTCCGTAGCGTTTGGTATGGGGCTGATCATCCTCGCCATGATCCTGCACATCGTCAATGCGCTCCGGTCTCACGATGTAGAAAATGCATGGTTTGACGCAAATGGAATGGCAGGCCTTGTATTTTACGCTTCCGCAGTGGCAACGATCGTACTTTTTATGACAGGACACAAGACACCGGCAGGAATCGTCCTTGCAGTGATGTTCGGCATTCCGCTGCTTCTCATTCTGTTCAAGGAACCTTTGACGCGGAAGATCCAGAAACGCGCAGACAAGATGGAAGAAGGAAAGGCAATGTTCTTTGTACAGGGATTTTTCGAGATTTTCGAAACCTTGCTGAGTTACTTTTCCAACACCCTTTCTTTCGTTCGTATCGGTGCATTTGCCGTCAGCCACGCTGCCATGATGGAAGTCGTGCTGATGCTCGCCGGCGCAGAATCCGGCTCCCCGAACTGGATCGTTGTCGTATTAGGCAACCTGTTCGTATGCGGTATGGAAGGCCTGATTGTAGGAATTCAGGTACTCCGTCTGGAATATTATGAGATGTTCAGCCGTTTCTATAAAGGAAGCGGAAGAGCTTTTGACCCATATACCAAAACTCAAACTACAAAAAAGAAACGTTCTTAAAGGAGGATTCCAATTATGACACTTACAACAAAACTTATTCTCATCGCAGCACTGATCTTAAGCATTATCATCCCATTCGGATACTATCTGATCGGGGAAAGGAACCGAAAAAAATACAAACGTGCCATCGGAACGAATGTCTTTTTCTTCTTTGGCGCATTCGTGATTACTTCCATCATGATGTTTGCAGGCCCACAGGTACAGGCCGCTGATGCCGCAGCCGCTTCCTCTTCTTTGTCCACCGGACTCGGCTATCTCGCAGCTGCTTTGGTTACCGGACTTTCCTGTATCGGTGGTGGTATTGCCGTTGCAAGTGCAGCCTCCGCTGCTTTAGGCGCAATCAGCGAAGACTCCAGTGTACTCGGTAAATCTCTGATTTTCGTAGGTCTTGCGGAAGGTGTTTGTCTGTACGGACTGATCATCTCCTTCATGATCCTTGGTAAACTCTAAGATGAAAATGTTTCTTATCAGTGATAATGTCGATACTTACACGGGAATGCGCCTTGCAGGTGTGGACGGTGTCGTCGTACATGAACGAAAGGAACTGCGGGAACAATTAGAAAAGGTTCTGCAGGACAAATCCATCGGCATTGTACTTCTGACCGAAAAATTCGGACGGGAATTTCCGGACATTCTGGATGAATTCCGTCTGGATCGAAAAATCCCTCTGCTGATCGAAATCCCGGACCGGCACGGAACGGGACGCAAAAAAGACTTTATCACCTCATATATTACCGAAGCCATCGGACTGAAATTGTAAGGCAAAAATTTTTAAAGGAGGAGATCCTCTTGACTTTAGAAGAAAAGATCAACCATCTGCGCACGACTTCCATGGAAGAAGCAAGAGCCGAGAGCAATGCCATTATTGACTCTTACCGTGATGCACTGGAAAAAGTATTTGAAGACCATAAAATTGAAGCAAAACGACAGATGCAGACTCGTATCAAAGCGGAAACTGTTAATGCCAGACAGCAGAAAAACCAGGCAATGGCGCGCGCCCAGCTGGATTTAAAACGCCGCCAGGGCCGCATTCAGCAGGAACTAAAAGACAAGATCTTTGAGGAGGCATACGCCCTGGTAAATGATTATATGAAAACCGCAGAATACGATGATTTTCTGCTCCGCTGTATTCACAATGCGATCGTATTCGCAAACGGAGAAGAGATGACGATCTATCTCAATCCTTCAGATGAGGAAAAGCGTTCTTCTCTGGAAGATGCCACCGGCATCCACCTGACGATCAGTGCGGAAGACTTTACAGGCGGTATCCGTGCCGTCATCCGCAGCCGCAATATTCTGATCGATCATTCTTTTAAGACCGCACTGCGCAACGAATACGACAAATTCTTATTCTCAGGAGGTGACAGCATTGTTTAAGACTGGAAGAATTTATGGAATCAACGGGCCTGTCATCTATTTGAAAGGCAATACCGGATTTTGTATGTCTGAAATGGTATATGTAGGACGGGAAAAGCTGGTCGGCGAGGTCATTGCACTGGATAAAGACATGACCACCATTCAGGTCTACGAAGAAACAACCGGACTTCGCCCCGGCGAAGAAGTCATTGCAACGGGAAATCCGGTGTCTGTAACACTGGCGCCCGGAATTTTAAACAACATTTTTGACGGAATCGAACGCCCTCTGGAGCGGATCGCAGAATCCGGGGGAGCGTTTATCACCCGCGGTGTTTCCGTTGACTCTCTGGATAAAGAGAAAAAATGGGCCGCCCACATCACCGTTTCTGTGGGAGACTATCTCCACGGCGGAGATATTTTCGCAGAAGTACCCGAAACTCACGCGATCACGCATAAATGTATGGTACCGCCTGATCTGGAGGGAACCGTGATTCAAATCGTGGAGGACGGAGCGTACACAATTGAAGAGCCTTTGATCACACTGGAACTTTCCAGCGGAGATCAAAAACAGCTTCCAATGGCACAGCGCTGGCCAATCCGTACTGCCCGCCCGACAAGCCATCGTTTTCCGGCTTCAATCCCACTTGTCACCGGACAGCGTATCATTGATACCATGTTCCCAATCGCCAAAGGCGGAACTGCCGCCATTCCCGGCGGATTCGGAACCGGAAAGACCATGACACAGCATCAGATTGCCAAGTGGTCTGACGCTGATATCATTATCTATATCGGATGCGGAGAACGTGGAAACGAGATGACACAGGTTCTGGAGGAATTTGGAGAACTGATCGACCCAAAGACCGGAAATCCTCTGATGGACCGCACTACACTGATCGCTAATACTTCCAACATGCCGGTTGCTGCCCGTGAAGCCAGCATCTACACCGGTCTGACACTGGCAGAATACTACCGGGATATGGGATACGATGTGGCGATCATGGCAGACTCCACCTCCCGTTGGGCAGAAGCTCTGCGCGAGCTGTCCGGCCGTCTGGAAGAGATGCCCGCCGAAGAAGGATTCCCGGCTTATCTGGCGTCCCGCCTGTCCGGATTTTACGAGCGCGCCGGCATGATGCACAATTTAAACGGGACTGACGGATCTGTCACCATCATCGGAGCGGTCTCTCCACAGGGCGGTGATTTCTCCGAGCCGGTCACACAAAACACCAAACGATTCGTGCGTTGTTTCTGGGGACTGGACAAAAGCCTTGCCTATGCAAGACATTTCCCTGCCATCCACTGGCTTACCAGCTACAGCGAGTATTTAAACGACCTGTCGCCCTGGTATCAGGACAATGTATCGCCAAAATTCGTGGACTATCGGAACCGTCTCATGGCGCTGCTGAATCAGGAGAGCAGTCTTCTGGAAATCGTCAAACTGATCGGAAGCGATGTGCTGCCGGACGATCAGAAACTGATTCTGGAAATTGCCAGAGTCATCCGTCTGGGATTCCTTCAGCAGAACGCATTCCACAAGGATGATACCTGCGTATCCATGGAAAAACAGTTCAAAATGATGGATACGATTTTATATCTTTACAAACAGGCACGCGCACTGGTCACCATGGGACACCCCATGTCCGTCCTCAAATCGGAAAATATTTTCGACCGCGTCATCGCCATCAAATATGATGTACCGAACGACCGGCTGGAATTGTTTGCCCAGTATCACCGAGACATTGACGCATTTTACCAGCATGTACTGGAAAAGAACGCATAAGGAGGGATTTTGCTCATGTCAATCGAATATTTAGGACTCAGCAGCATTAACGGCCCTCTGATTGCTCTGGAGGGCGTACAGGGAGCTTTCTTTGACGAGATCGTAGAGTTTGTCATAGGTGGATCCGAACGCAAGATTGGACGAATTATCGAACTATATGAAGACAAAGCTGTGATTCAGGTCTTTGAAGGCTCTGAGAACATGTCTTTGAAAAATACACACACACGACTGACCGGACATCCGATGGAAATCGCACTTTCCCCGGATATGCTGGGTCGTACATTCAACGGAATCGGAGAACCCATTGACGATCTGGGTCCCATTGTTTCCAAGCTGAAACGAGATGTCAACGGCCTGCCGCTCAACCCGGTCATGCGGGAATACCCGCGAAACTATATCCGAACCGGAATTTCTGCAATCGACGGACTGACCACCCTGATCCGCGGTCAAAAGCTGCCGATCTTCTCCGGAAACGGACTTCCTCATGACCAGCTGGCAGCCCAGATCGTAAAGCAGGCGTCTCTCGGAGATGATTCCGATGAAGAATTTGCCATTGTATTTGCCGCCATGGGTGTCAAACATGATGTTGCCGACTTCTTCCGCAGAACTTTTGAAGAAAGCGGCGTTGCCGACCACGTTGCCATGTTTCTGAACCTCGCAAACGATCCTGTCGTGGAACGTCTGATTACGCCGAAGGTTGCACTGACCGTGGCAGAATATCTGGCATTTGAACAAAATATGCACATTCTGGTTATCCTGACTGATATGACTTCTTTCGCTGAAGCCATGCGTGAGGTTTCCTCTTCTAAGGGAGAAATTCCAAGCCGAAAAGGATTCCCGGGATATTTGTACAGTGAACTTGCTGCACTTTATGAAAGAGCCGGTATCGTACAGGGTGTCAATGGCTCCGTGACGCAGCTTCCGATCCTGACCATGCCAAACGATGATATCACGCACCCAATTCCTGACCTGACCGGATACATTACCGAAGGACAGATTGTTCTGGACCGCACCTTAAACGGACAGTCCATCTATCCGCCGATCAGTATCCTGCCGTCCCTTTCCCGTCTGATGAAGGACGGAATCGGAGCCGGATACACAAGAGAGGATCATCAGAATCTGGCAAACCAGTTATTCTCTGCTTACGCCAAAGTAGGCGATGCAAGAAACCTGGCTTCTGTTATCGGAGAAGATGAACTCTCCCCGATTGACAAACAGTATCTGGCATTCGGAAAAGAATTTGAAGAGAAATATATCGGTCAGGGTCCGGAAGAAAACCGCACCATGGAAGAAACCCTGAACCTTGGATGGGAACTTCTGGGACGTCTTCCAAAAGAAGAGCTGGATCGTGTGGATACGAAGATTCTGGATAAATACTATCATCCAACAATTTACGATGACACCACGACTGCCACATCCAGTCCGGGCTCCATCGCAAATCAGAACTAAAGGAGGGGTTATATGGATCCGCGTACATTTCCTACCAAAGGGAATCTCATGCTTGCCAAAAATTCCCTCACCCTTGCAAAACAAGGCTATGAGCTGATGGACAAAAAACGAAATATTCTGATCCGGGAACTGATGGATCTGATCGATGAGGCGCGAGATATCCAGGATGAGATCGACAGCACTTTTACCTATGCGTACCAGTGCCTGCAGCGTGCCAATATCGAGCATGGTATCAACATGGTCTCTCAGATTGCCTATACCGTTCCGATTGAAAACTCCATCACCATTCAGACCAGAAGTATTATGGGAACCGAGATTCCCCACGTAAAATACACCCCTTCCGTGCCTGCGCCGACCTACGCTTTCAGTACAACCCGCGAGAGCGTAGACCTGGCTGCAGATGCATTCCGAAAAGTAAAAGATCTGACGGTAAAACTTTCCATGGTGGAAAACGCAGCATATCGCCTTGCCACTAACATTAAAAAGACACAGAAACGGGCAAACGCTTTGCAGAATATCACCATTCCAATGTATACGGAACTGGTTTACAATATCACCAATGCACTGGAAGAAAAAGAACGGGAAGAATTCACACGACTGAAAGTCATTAAGAGAATGAAACAGAAAAAATCGGGAGGATGATACTTGAAACAGGGGGACTGTCGGAATAGGCAGTCCCTTCTTCATATCTGCTTACTGCAACCCTGACATTCTTAAAGCATTATATTTACAAATATTTTCAGCTTCTTCTTGTGTAAAATCCATTTGTCCCAAAATATCACAATATGTATCGTAAATTTCTATTGCACGTATGCTTCTGCTATCGGGATAATCTGTTGCGAATACTAACTTTTCAACCCCTAAAGAACGCAAAACTATATTCGTATTTTCTATGCCCATTCTATCCACCAAATCAGGTAAGACCGCTGATAAATTAAAGTATGCATTTAATCCATATAATTCTTCATATTGGAATCCACCCAAATGAGCAATTGACAATCTAAGGTTTGAATATTTTCCAACTACATTTCTAATCCTGGCAGGAGAACATACATCATCCAATAATTTCTCCCTTGGATAAGAATGGAGTTCTATGAGAATTTTATGATCATTCGCATATTTTATGATTTGCTCATAATAATCTCCATCTATAGGATATCCCGTATTACTTGGATGAAGTTTGATGCCAATAAATTCTTTTTGCATTAACACTTGTTCTAGTTCAAACAGCATATCCTCTATGTCTTTCCTGATGTCAACGTCAGCAAAACAATAAAATCTATTTGTCTTACCGCTTATCATATTTTTCATATTCTTATTCACTGCTTCCACCGCAGGTTCCATAGAAAGCATATACGGATCATTAAATGGCATAATAAAAGCACATTCAATATTATATGTTTTCATTATTTTTTCATAATCATCTATAGAACCATTCACAATAAATCTTCCGTCATAATCTATATTAGCATCTATGACATCCTTTGGAGTCAAGTGAATATGTGCATCTATTTTAGGAATTTTTCTCCAGTCAACCATATATTTTCTCTCCCCGCTTTTCTCCTGTCTGATATCTCTTCAACTCTTCCAGTTTTCCTGCTTCCATGCATTACCTCATAATATGTCAGTCCCTTGTTTTCTTTTTTTTGAAGCATTCCCATTTTACTCTATTTCTCCATTTTTAATTCATGAAATATCTTTCCAGACAAACTCCCCGACACCTTCACTTTACATCAAAATAGTATTTCATCTCTTTCTGAAACGAAGAATGTCTTGGATATTTTCTTTTATACTCCGCAAAAATTTCTTCTCTTGCTCTCTCCGTTCCCATATCTTCCTTGATTTCTCCTACCATTGCCAGCAAAACCGCAACTTCTGCGTATTGATTTCGATGCTTTCCTGACACGATTGCATCCGCTCTGCTATATACCGTTTTTTCCGCCCAAGACAGAATACTCTTCTTTTCTGCCTGTTCGATCGGGTAATACGCTTTCCATCTCTGAAAATAATTCCAGAATACACTTACCTTATGCAACTTGCTCTCTTCTATTATTTCCTGCTCAAATCCCATTACACAATCAGCATCTTTCATATCTGGGAATCCAACATAATTCGCAATACTCCCCGCGGCTTTAGAGGGCAGAGATTTACTATATAAATAGAGCAAAAACAACCGAATTCCATAGCGAATAAAAGAAGAACTCCATCCCAGAGAACCCGCCGGATTTTTAGATGCTGATTTCACAGATATAAAATCCCCCATATAAAAACTAAGAAAATAATAACTATAACCATCTATGATATTCCGGTGCAGTTCTGTATTCCTTATATCATTTTCACAATTTCCCCTGATTCTGTTTTTAAGCACTTCTTTTCCACGCATTCCATATTGCGCTGCCATTTCCTTTGTCCCAAACAGACGCAGAAAATTTTTCTCTGTTGACTCTGAGCAGAAACACTCCCAGCAAAACTTCATCATTTTTTCTTCATGTCCAAGACGGAATGAAGCATATGCGGCTTTCAAACATATCTCTGCTCTGATCTTCAATTGTCTGTTAACCTTCTCAAGAACTTTTTCCCCTGTTTTTTCTATCTTTTCATAATCCTGTGCTTTGCCATACACATCCATAGCAGCAAGATAAAGCGAAGGGTGTACTGCTGCACTTTCATCTGCAATATGGACAAGTCCGTCTATTCCCTGAGAATACAAGACTGCATCTTTTAAAAGCCGCCCTGCGATATCACCCTGTTTGTTTTTCAGAAGAACGATCCAATCCTCCCAGAATTGTTTCTGATCCTTCAGCGCTTCCCTTCCAACATGGAATATCTCTTCCATATGCAGGTTTTTAAAAGCAGAATGATTGAAATACAGATAAAGCATCTCTGCCCTTTTTTCCTTTTTCAACACCTGATAATTCGCATATAAGGTTTGTAATGCCAGCTGTTTCATATCTGTGGCAATAATACCATTCTCCGCCAGTGTATCCAAATCCACAAATTCCCCATCTTCATAATCCGTACCCACTTCCATTTCCCACAGCCACTCATAAATAGAATTTGCTTCCTGATAACGCCTGTCATTGATACAATCATTTGCAAATCGCATCATAAACATGATCTTATCCCCAATCTGCTGATTATCATAGTACTCTATTATCCATTCTCTATCCCAGTAATCGTCCCCGTAGTCCTCATATTCTTCTGTATCCAAATATAATTTACCGTCCTCTATCTGCTGCTTCCATTCTTCAATCTGCAACATTTTTTCATCAACAAATCCTTGGGCCATCAGACTCTGAGGCGAAATATCGGCAGTATTCTCTTTCTCTGTACATTCTGTAATCAGATGCTGCAGATATTCATACTGCTCTTTCGACAGCCGCTTCGCTATCTTTTCTATGATTTTCTGTAACTCTTCTTTTGTCAGCTCATCCAATTTCAGGTTCATCTTCTTTTCCTCCTCTCAAGAACTCCAAGTTTTTTTCTTTTATTATTGTCAGCATAACATATATTTATATATTTCAACAGTCTCTATTATTTCTCATGGCAGGCTCTCCTCCACGCACAATACCCCCGAGGATGTTACGTTATTGTCACAGCTTTCTATCCTTTTTATCTGCTCTGCTGTATTCAAAACATTTAATTGATATTCAGCAATTTCCTGTAAACTCTTAAATCGTTCTTCTTTCCCTTTTCTTTCTTTAATCATCTGTGCATTATGAGATTCCAGATTAGAAAGTACTGTCAATTCATTAATAGTTGCAAAATCTCTGACATTACTCTTTTTTGCTAATTCTGGATTAGCTTCTCTCCATGCTTTCGCTGTAAATCCAAATAGTGCCACATTTAATATGTCTGCTTCTTCTGCATATGCCAACCATTGTAGATTTTCCCTATAATTTATCTGTGGAAGCAAATAATTCTTCACTGCATCTGTCTGAATCAAATAATTACTTTTGCTGAGAAAACGTTTCGCATTCCATTCTATCTGTCTCGAGTTGTTTTCTTCTTCCTTCAAGCGTTGGAATTCTTTTATTAGATATAATTTAAACACCGGACTAATTGCAGCTGCAAACTCAAAAGCAAGATCTTTATGGGCGTAGGTTCCTCCATACTTTCCACGTTTTACATATAATCCTATAGCGTTTGTTTTATTAATCCATTCAGAAACACTGGGAGTAAATGTCAATAATCCCGCTTGCTTTTTAAAGTGTTCAGATTCGAACACTTTAAATTCCGGATTATATATTTGTTCCCATACAGACAGATATTCTAATGTTCCACGATTTCTCAACCAATTTCGCACTACATCTGCCGCTCTGGCAGAATTTGACTTTGCCTTTGCAATATCTGTAATGCAGATATAATCATCTAATTCTTCTTTTGAAATAGTAATTTTTACATTTTGAACATCTATAATTCTGTTCTTCATGCGTCATATCCTCTCTTACAATCCTCGTTTTATCTGTAGTACTTCTGCATATTTTAATAAACGATTATACAAATATTTATTTTCCTTTATGTTCTTTACGATCCCTACTTCTATTTCTGTTTCTCCTTCTAAGCGATACAAGTCACAAACTGAACGTTCAATATCATAAATATTATATGTTCCAAACTCCGTTTCTTGTTTTCTTATTCCAATATTAAAATTTCTATTTGAAAAATAATGCCTTTGTATCATAAAGTCCATTTTCATCATACTTCGATCTGTTCTTTCTGTAGCTACAGATAAATAATCTGGTTCAGCAGACAATACTCCCTGATAGTAAAGTGCACTATTCATACAAATAACTGCATCAGGATTGCTTAGACTCACTTCGATACATTTATAATCAAACGGCTTCTTACATTGTTTACCTGAAAGCCAATAATGTCCATAGCACACCTTTTGTAAATAACCTTCATTTACTAAAGTGGAAATCTGACGATTGGAAAATCCTTCTGCCAAAAGATTTTTTGTCTCTACATAACCTCTGTATTTTCTATATAATGTTTCAATTTTTATATATGTATTCTCTCTCATATTTTCTCCAATGCATTTCTTATTACACACATTATTGCATTTTCCCTTACACATGTCAATGTCATTTTTAAAATGGCAGGCTCTCCTCCACACACAGCACCCCATACCCCAGCTGATTATTCGGCCACTGCTCATACCCCGGCAGATGTCTTGCCCCTCTTCTCAGATACGCTTTCACCTTCTCCCCATACAGATATGGATCATTCCCGCGGATAATTCCCCACTCCATCAACAATGCCGCACTTCCTGTCACAAACGGCACTGCAAATGAGGTACCTGAATATTCTCCGTAACCGCCTCCTGCCTTGGCTGTCGTTACCCGCACTCCCGGTGCTGCAAGATCGGGCTTTTGCACCCACATCTCTGCATTCTTCTCCAGTGCGCCGCGTCCGGAAAAATCTGCATAGGAAAAACTTCTTGCATCGTAAGCTCCCACTGTTACTACTCTGGATGCAGTTGACGGAATGGTAAGTGTATCACTGCTCACAGGGTTTAAAAAAGCTGTGCCCTGATTCAAAACACTCTGACTCGGAAGCCACATCTGATAAATTCCCGTCACAACTTTTCTCGGAGTCAACACAATCTGCCAGACTCCACTGTCAATATAAGAACCCGTTGGGATGAAATCAAAATAAATCTCCTGATTGGTCTGATATGGACTTGGTTTGCCATAGTAAAGCAGGATTTCTGTTCCCCCGATTCGAAATCTCTGCGTTCCGAGCCTTTCGGAAATTGGCCCTACACGAACCCCTGACGGCCCGATCACCGAAATATCCACCTCATCTACATAAGATTTCCAGAGCTGTACATTCAGAGCAGGTTCTCTCTGCTGCACTCCCAACTCTACTCTTTGCTCTTCCCGCTCTTTTAACATGCCGGAAGTATGCCCTGCGGATGTTCCCTCGTTTCCGCTCCCAACACAGATCACACTTTTCCAGTAATTCGACATATCATCCAGATACCGCTCCAGAAGCGATGTTCCCTCATGTGTTCATTATAACTAGGGGAAAATTACTGTAAAAAAATTTGCAGTCTTTACACTGCCTGTTTTTCTACCGGATAAGGCGACTGATACTTAAATACAATATCAATGCTCTTATCTCCATTCACAACAATTTTTTCAATCAATTCTGTCACAATTTCTCTTGTCACTTCGGATAATGTTCCATACTTGATAAATTTCTCTATCCAGTTTTCATAAGATTCTTCTGCCTCTCCAAAGCTGTCTTTCTCTTGTTCTGCCAACTGAATCTTCGCCCTGATATCTTTATCCTGCTTTTCATATTCTGCCTTATAGGAGAGATATTCTTCTTTATCCAGAACACCATCTACATAATTTTCGTAAGTTTTCTTTTTATACTTTTGGACAGCCGCAAGTTCTTTTTGTAACCGTTCAATCTGCTGGTCTGCTTCTGCACATCGTCTCTGCACCTCCTTCTTCCTATCTGCTACTTTTAATATTTCATCCTTATCACTTTCTTTCAGTGCCAGTTCCGCTTGTCTTTGGATTTCATTTTTTACAATAGAATCCAATACTTCTTTTTTAATGAAATGAGAATAACAAACTGTGTTTCCTTTTTTGTGATAGGTACCGCACTCATAACCGTCCCGACAAGTAACCCTCTGGAAATTATATCCGCAATCTCCACAAACAATAATTCCTGCGTATGGATTTACCTTTCTCACTTCGCTATTAAATCCCGGTGTCCGTGTTCTTTTCTTCATAAGTTCCTGTACCTGCTCAAAAGTATCTTTGCTAATAATTGCTTCGTGCATTCCTTCCACAATATACTGCTGTTCCTCTGGAATATATTGATACTTTTCCACTTTATAGGATATCTTTTCTGATTTATGCTGTACCATAGCCCCTGTATAAACTCTGTTTCGCAAAATTACATTGATCGTAGGATATGCCCAGCCCTTTGCACCCGCTTTTTCTAATGCATTGGCATATTTCAATCCCTGCACCTTTCTCTTATACTCTGACGGTGTCAGAATTCCTTCCTGATTCAGTTTCTTTGCAATACCATCCCTGGAATATCCTTCCAAACTCATATAAAAGATTCTCCGTACCACTTTAGCTGCTTCTTCATCTACAAGAAAATGATGCTTATCTGCCGGATCTTTTACATATCCATATGGGGCAAACCCAGACATAAACTGTCCCCGTTTCTTCTGGGCGGTCAATGCACCTCTGATTTTCTTAGATATATCACGACTATACATATCATTAAACAACGTCTTAAACTGTGCCAATTCTTCATTACTGTGATGAACAGAATCCACGCCATCCAAAATTGCAATATAACGCACACCCAAAGATGGAAAAACACGCTCAATATAGTTACTGGTTTCAATATGTTCACGCCCAAGCCGGGAAATATCTTTCGTAATAACGCCTTGAATTTTCCCTTTGTAGATATCCTCCATCATCCGCTGAAATTCCGGTCTATTCGCAAAATAAAGCCCCGAATAACCGTCATCAATATAAATATCTGCGATTTCCAGATCCTCTGATTTAGTCACATACTCACGAATCAGTTTCATCTGATTTTCAATACTCTCACTAACTTTATTCTCTCCATCATCCTTCGACAGACGACAATATACACCCATCTGATACATCATATCACCCCATCTTTCTCAAGTATTCTATCTGGTGAACTCTCTACTGAAGCAAACTTAAAATATATATCTATTTTCTGCTCTGGATATACATAAATTTTATCAACTAACTCCACAAGCGCTTCTCTGGTAAGCTGCTTTACCGTTATTCTTCTGCGATTAAAGTGCTCCAACCATATCTTTGTTTCATTGACCGCCGCCCGCTGCCTTTGCTCTTCATGGTTCAGTTCTGATAATTCTTTTTGATATTTCTGATTCTCTGTTTCATACATCTGTTTTAATTCCAGATATTCCTCTTTGGAAAGTACTTCATCCATAAACTGTTCATATGCTCGTTTCCGGTATTCCAGATTTCTTTCTATTTTTGCCTGCAATTTTGCAATTTTACCATCCAGTTCCGGCTGTTTCTGTCTGATCTGAGTTTCCAGATTCTTCATATCCATCTTCATCTGTTTCAATTGCTGGTTGATTGCAAATACAACCAGTTCATCCAGCTTTTCAAATGTAATATGATTCAGCTCACAGTAATTCTGCCCCTGCTTCTGATGAAAACCACACATATATCCGTCATAGTCTTTATGAGATGCCAGATAACGTTTTCGCATGGCTGTTTTACATTTCCCACAAAAGAGCAGTCCCACATATTTATGTGGTTCATTGTTTTTATCAAAATAGGAAACTCTGCGCCCCTTTCTTATTTGCTGAACCCTATCAAACTCTTCTTTAGAAATGATTGCCTCATGTGCATCCGGCACCAGCTCCATTTCTTCCAGGGGAATTGCCTTTTTGTATTTCAGCTTATAAGACGGTCTTTCATGTTTCCGAATCACAACCGCCCCAGTGTAGACCGGATTCTTTAAAATTCCACTTACAGTAGACGATGTCCACAGACCTTTTCCCGAATCCCATACATAATTGGTTTTTAAAACTTCCTTTTTATATTTTGCGGGACAAGGGATTTCATCTTCATTCAAAGTCCTGCAAATAACCGTACAGCCAAATCCATTTTGATACATTCTGTAAATTCTTCGAACAACCTCGGCTGCATAAGGATCAATTTCCAGATGATTATGAATTGTTTTACTTTTCACATATCCAAAGGGGGGCTGTTTCGGAGTATATTCGCCCATACTTCTTTTGGTCTGAATCGTTGTCTTAATCTTTCTGGATGTATCTCTCAAATACATATCATTCAGCAAAGTTTTTATTTCTAACATTTCATCATAAGTTCCAACGGCTGAATCATAATTATCCAGAATCGAAACAATCCGAATCTGTTTCTCCGGGAAATATTTGCCTAGATAATAGTTGGTATCAATATGTTCTCTTCCAAGTCGAGATACGTCCTTAAAAATCACCATATTGATAACACCAAGCTCAATATCTGCCAGCATCCTCCGAAATTCAGTTCTTTCAAAATTACTTCCAGAAGCCCCATCGTCTACATAAACTTTTTTCTCTGCAATATCTTTATTCTCTGCAATATAATCTCTTGCCATCTGAATCTGAGAGTGAATACTATTGCTGTATTCACCCTCTTTATTTTGCTCTTCAATGGAAATTCGGCAATAAATTCCTGCCTGATACATTCTATCCCTCTTTTCATCGGTCTTGCGTAGTCATTGTCTTTAATTGTCTTTATTTTACAACAAGAACTTAAGAAAATCAACCTGCAATTTTTCGTTCAGTAAGATTCTGAATGCACTGGATCAATGTCTTTTCCCCATTAAAATGCACTCGAATCTGATATCCTGCATGTTCATAGCTTACATTCTCTTTTTGGATTTCTTTTTTTGTATCCAGAACTTCTACAGAATCAAATAACGTATTCATGCTATATGCCTCCTTCAGCATACAGTTCTCTCTACATCCTATGCCGGCAGGATTGTACAAAAGTTCTGTATGAATTGAATTCGGCTTTCGAAAGCCTGATTACATTCTAAAATTATTCTGCACCAATCACATTGAATTGAAATTGACCGCAGATTGAGTTTTTAAGATTCATTTTCTTCCTATACAGTATCAATTCCTATTGTCCGGAACATTTGTTCGTGTTATAATAAAAAGACTTTAAGAATATAAAACACGAAAACCAAAGGAGGGATTTCTGTTGGAACGATGTGATTTTTCTTCTATTAGCACATGCCTAAAAAATCAAATCAGTGAAAGCAATCAGATGAACCAACCTGATTTTTTATACGAATTATTTGAAGATTTTATGAATGATCCGATAAATGAAGATTTTTCTATGGATAATGGTCTAATTTGCCGCTGGATAACCGGACAAGCAAAAATCAGTCCCAAAATAACCTCATATTATGCAAAACCCAGCAATCAGAAAAAACTGGCAACAACCATTCAGCGGAACTTACTTCCCTTAATGGCAGACTGCAACATGGTTATACAGGACATTTACACGTTATTCATACAGGACGATACGATTTCGGATACAAAAAAGCAGGAACTTGTATCTCTATATAAACCTTCTGATTCAAGGCTGTTGTTTTTAGCAAAAGTACTTTCTTTTGGTATGGAACGGCAATTTATTAAACGTGATACAAGAAATCAAAAACTGATTGCAGGAGGTGTTCTATCTCCGATTGTTCTGGATTACATTATGGACAGCGAAGTCCCAAAACCATGCCGTCATTTTCTAGGAAGAGAAGAAGAACTGGATGAACTCCATACTTTGTTTGAAGAGAACCGACATATATTTCTTTATGGAATTGCCGGAATTGGAAAAAGCGAGCTTGCTAAAGCCTATGCAAAGCAATACAGAAAACAGTACACCAATATTCTCTATATGGAATACACCGGTAATCTATATCAAGATATTGTAGACATGGATTTTATTGATGATCCACCAGAAATCAGTGAGCAGGAACGTTTTCAAAGACATAACCGTTTCTTACGCTCTTTGAAATCTGATACACTGCTGATCATAGACAATTTTAATGTCACATCCACACAGGACAGTTGCCTGTCAGTCGTATTAAAATACCGTTGCCGGGTTTTATTTACAACCAGAAGCCAACTGTCTGAATACTGTAGTTTTCAATTAAAAGAACTGAAAGATATACCCACTCTTTTTCAACTGACATCTGTATTTTATTCAGAAGCAGAGGAAAACCGGGCAATCGTAGAAAAAATCATAGAAACTGTACACTACCATACTTTTGCTGTCGAACTGGCAGCCAAACTTCTGGAAAATGGAATTTTAACTCCAGAGCAATTATTGATAAAACTTCAAGAGGAAAAGGCTTCTCTTCATAATGAAGATAAGATTAAAGTAATGAAAGATGGTCAGAGCAAAAAAGCCACCTATTACAACCATATCCATACCCTGTTTTCGTTATACTCCTTATCACGGAAACAGCAGGATATTATGTGCAATATGTGTTTTATGCCTTCATCTGGTATTTCTGCCCGTATATTTTCCAAATGGCTGGAGCTGCCTACTTTAAATGACGTGAATGATCTGATCGAGACAGGTTTTGTACAGTCAAGTCTCCGGCATACTATTTCTCTGCATCCAATGATTCAGGAAATTGCAGTTTCCGAGACCGCACCTTCTGTTACAAGCTGCCACACGTTATTGGATTCTCTGCAAAAAATATGTTTGATGCATGGCATTGAAGTTAGCTATTATAAAAAATTATTTCAAACAGTAGAAAACATCATGCTTTTCATTGAAAAGGACGATATTCCCCAATACCTGTTATTTTTAGAAGATGTTTTTCCATATATGGAGAAGTACCACTATCAAAAGGGTATGAAAAAAATCATCCAGGAACTACAGCATTTTATAAAAGCAAATACTTACGGGACTGCATCTGACCGTGCCTTACTATTGGATTATCAGGCAACTCTGGAACCCAAAACAGAAAAAGCGATAAAATTAGAAAAAGAAGCACTTGCTCAAATAAAAGAAACCACAAAAGAAAATGCCCACCTGGTTTCCAACCTCCATTCCAATCTTGGAGGGCTTTACCGAATCAACGGACAACTTGATCTCGCTAAAAGGCACATGAAAATGGGTATCTCTCTTTTACAACAATACCAGCTTCTTTATACTAATGACAGTATTCCTCAGATTAATAATTATGCTGTCCTCTTAATTGAAATACAAGAACCTGACCTTGCCCTGTCTGCTCTTCAGAAATTAGCACAGATTATCAAAGAATATAATTCAAACCACTGTTTGGATTATGCCCAGGTACAGGAATCCCTTGGAAGTATCTGCCTGATCACTGCAAATATTTCGCAAGCGAAAACCCATTTTAAAAAAGCCTTGAAAATTTATGAGGATATATGGGCAGACGAACCCGAATTGATTGAAGAAAAATATCAAGCAATTCAAGAATTGTATCCACAAGCTGGAATTGCTCTGGCAAAAAGTATTCTTCTCACCAAGCACTAACGGTTCCTACAAACACTTGTAAAATATATTGCCTCAATAATGTAAACGCCTAGTTTTGAGATACACTCCAAGACTAGGCGCTTGTCCATTTCCATTTTTTCTTAGACATGGAGCGTTTACATAAGGATCACTTTTCTTTTTTTGACACTTTTCGCTCCTCCTATCTCAAATTTTTTATAGTCTAGGTATATTGCCTTCATCAATGCCTGAGAACTTGTAAATATGCTCCTCTGCTTGTTCAATCTGCGATACATTACAATCATCTCGTCATCAACCTACTGTTTGATACAAAGCTTCCAGCAAAACTGTGATCTGTGTTGTTCCTGCAGAGTCAGTCACATTCAAGTCCCATAATTCTATATCACTACATATGCTTGTGATAATTCCGACGCATACAGCGCCATGGAATGATTTATCGTCTTTATACTCACTTGGATCGCATTTAGAAGCCAAAAAAGATTTATGAACAATCCTTTGATTCCTGTTATTTCTCATATGATAAGGTATACCGTTATCAATCAATGCGAGCTTAATCATTTGCACTATTCCTATTCTTACCTGTTATATATCCAAGCCAAATATCGCATATTTATTATTCTCATGATAAACCTTGTAATTCTATGGTCAATAAAAATTCAAGTGTCGCTGAACCCTAATATGCTTCTCCAATCACACTGCCATCATAAGCATTGATCACATAAGAAAGCTCCTGTAGAGAATTTCCACCAATACTTTCCCTGACAGTAAAAATCCATGCTGGAACCAACCATGCGTGTTTCGGCTCCTGATAGGCTGTGGTATAAGTATACTGCAATTTTGCGTTTACCACATCATACTCCAGTGCGGTAGTGTCGTTGGCAGACTGGCCTTTTCCGGAATACCAATAAAAAATCTGATCTGTCAGCTTTGCCTGTATTTTTTCAAAAGGCAGAAGCTTTGTATTTTCCGTCACCGTACAGACTTCTTCCGATATCCCATCCCATTTAAAATATTTAATTCCTTCCTCTGTTATCAGAATAGAGATTGTTTCTACCTGGAACGGAGGCACATAACTATCCACTGTTTCTTCCGCAACCACGCCATCAGGAACTGAAGTAATACCCTCTACACTTTTCGAAAAACAATACAGATATCCCGGTAATCCTCTATCCAGATCTCCCTGCCACAAAGCATCACTACCAAGTCCCAGACCATTGCGCTCTGAACATGCGCCATTCGGGAACCACACGGTACGATCAGAATCTACAAGGCCCATTCCATCGATACCTAAATCCTCTAAAACTTGTTCTGCCTGTTCCTTTCCATCTTCCTCTGTAAAGGTGATCTTGTCCATGCACTTTCGATACGCATCTGCCAGTTCATGAAATTTCTCTGTATAGCCGTTGGTATCCATGCCAAAGCTACTGTAATACTCACTCTGCATTTCCTCAGTTTCTATTGTTTCTTCTTCTATAAAATTAGAACCCTCCATCCAGAGAAAACTACTGTCATTGTCAATTTCCTGATTATACCGCTCTGCTTCTATATATGCCTTCCTGTCCTCGCCCACATCTGCAGTAAAATAATCCTCTGTATCTGTGTTTTCCAATTCAGTACTCATCCAACTCCGTGCCGCTTCCACACCGTGATCCTCTGTTTTTTTTTGAAATTTTATCTCCATCTTTTCCGGTGCAGACGCTTCATCCGGTGCAAGCTCCATCCCCTCTCGGGTTGCGTTTTGAATCCCTGCAATCGATGTAGAATATGCTGATTGCAAGTAACTTCCTTCCTTGCTGGAAATCCTGTCTAACACTTCCTGATACGCATCCTTTGTCACCATCTGTGGCATATATAGTTCCTCACCGTCCGTAAAATAATCAATCAATCCATTCAGTTCTTCCTGCGTTAACTCGTGATTTTGCATCTCTATGACTGGAAGATTGCCAATGCTTTGTTCGCCCAACTTAATATCTGCCTGGATAACCACACGGTCGTTGCTTTTCTTTTCTTCAAATTTCCAATGCGTTGGAACATTTGTCTCTCTCTTTTCTCCTTTTTTAAGAGGTTCACAGACAGCCGCCTCGCTAATCCCATCCACTTTGCTGACTACCGAACTCTCCTCTGGTGTTTCCTGACAGCTGGAAAGAATAATACACAACGCACCTACCATAATTGCTAGAACACTTTTTTTCATTTTTCCTCCATATATCTTATAGAATTGTCGCTTTTTCACGAAACTTCAATTATAAACTCTTTCTCTAATACAGATAAAATCATCTTTATATATGCTAGTCGATGTACTCTGAAATTTTTTTGTGTTATGCGCGACAATGTCTCATCTTTTAAACCAACTGGATTTACATAATTGAAATTCACTGTCCCTGCTTCAAACAGCTCTTCTTCCGAATAAAATCGATATATATTTTCAAGATCTGATGAAGAACTAATAACACAATTAAACAAAACTTTTGAATAGTACTCTTCATTGTAAGCTTTCAGTCTACTCAAATTTTCTAAAATAATGTCAAATGAACCTTTTCCTGTTTTAAATCTTCGATTTATATCGTGACTTTTCTTATCACCATCAAGGCTAATCATAAGATTAAACTCATATTTTACCAAAAATTCTATGACATCTTCTGTCATTAAAGTCCCATTAGTCGTCATAGTAAAAAGAATTTTTTTATCCCCTTTACGTTGTAAAATATAGGAAACACATTTCTTAATCAATTCAAATTCCAGAAGAGGCTCACCCCCATAAAATGATAATGCAAGTTGATCCGCTTTTTCGCTTCTTTTCAAATAAAAGTCTATTGCTTTTTTGGCTGTCTCGAAATCCATCCTATTTGACGTATGGGAACGATTATAGTAGTTTCCAGAATATGCACAATATTTGCATCTCAAATTACACTGCTGAGTTACCTGCAAAATCAGATTGCCCATATAATGTTCTGCCAACAAATGTAAGTTTTCTGTCTCAGGATGCTCAATTTCTTCTATCGCAGTCTCACGCAATAATCCGCTTTTCACAAACCGTCTTAACACTCCATCAGGAACCAATTTTGTCTTTTCCACAGTTTTTAATATCTGATATTCTTCATCATTCACCATAACTACAGAATCCAAAGAACGATCATAAAAATATTTCTGCATTGGTGTTTGAATGCATTTAATTAATACCTTTCCCATATTCTTTCCCCCGTATTTTTATTTTATCTGCGTCAGGACACCTGCATCCATCTCACAGATCGTATCGCAGAGCCATTCGATCTCCAGCATGTTATGTGCTGCGATAAGAATAGTCTTCCCTCGTTCCTTTAATCCCCGCAAAAGCTCGCAGACCTCTCCTGCCCCCTGCTTGTCCAGACCATTAAAAGGCTCGTCCAATATCAAAAGCTCCGGATCTTCCATAATTGCCTGTGCGATACCAAGACGTTCACGCATTCCAAGAGAATACTGTCCTACCTTCTTTTTAGACAGAGGATCAAGCCCTAGGGCACGCATCGTCGCCCTCACATCGTCATCGGAAATACGGTGTTTCAGAGACGCCAGTCTCTTTAAATTCGCAAAACCGCTGAGATCCAGAAAGAAGCCAGGGTTTTCAATGATAATGCCTACGGAATCTGGAAAGTCCAGCTCCTTCCCGATCTGTTTTCCCCCTACGAGCACTGTGCCGCTCTCAGGTTGTAAAAATCCACAGATGCATTTAAACATTACGGTTTTCCCTGAACCGTTAAACCCCATAATCCCATGAATCTTCCCTTTTTCAAAATCATGGGTAATGTTCTTTAATACTTTTTCTTTTTGAAAGGATTTTGTCAGTCCCTTCAACCTGATTGCATATTCCATTTTGCCCTCCATTTATTCGTTTGTCTGCGTAAAAGAGAAATTATAGCCCTTAATTCGGACGGCTGACAAGCCGATCAGCGCTATGATTAATATTGCAAATATGAACATGCTCATCCCGATCCCTGGCAGGTAATCATAACCAAAGCTGTGCATGGGAAAGGTAGCTTGGTTCAACGGAGACAGCCAGCCGCAGAACACGTTCGCCCTATATTCCTGACTTTCTGTAAAATGAAACAGTTTCCGGAAAACATCTGGGTTCAGCAGGAGCCCATACAGACTGACTGCAAAAGCACCGATCACCCCTGCCATATTTCCCGCAGCCAGATTTAAAAACAACATGAGAACTGCGATAAAAAGAGTATATAAAAGTACAAGTCCAAACACTATTGCTGCGCACATATAAGGAGTTGAGCTTTCCATTGTTTTTATGGAAACAGGAACGGTTATGCTCTCCCCACCGCCATAGCCCAACATTGCCGCTGTTTCGCTCCACACATTTCCCGTAAAGGAAAAGGGAGCTCCCATAATTCCAAGCATCACAGCCAAAAAAATATTATAGATCACAGTCGCCAGGATCACATAGATAATCTGACCCGCAAGCCATATCTTCCGTTTTGTGCGTACAAGCCAATACGGAGTTGCCTGACTGATAAATGGCATGTCCGCAAAGAGCAGGATTAAAAGCAGGGAGGACAGCATAACAGAGGATGCATCCCCATATGTCCAAATAAACGGCTCGAATACCTGAAGGATTGTCTCATATTTTATCGCATGGGAAATAATCTGATCCGACAGCATCAGACATAATATAGCTGCCAAAATAAAGGTCATCCAGATCCTCGGACTTTTTTTCCATCCATAGAAATTCTGGCCTGCAATCCAAAAAGCCTGTTTAATATCACGCATACCGCAACCTTCTTTCTATTGCGCACATAAAGATCAGTGCCGTTAAAAAACTTCCAACCGCTAATATAGCAATGCAGAAGATATCATTGTAGTAAATAGACGCCGCCCAATAGCGGGGACTCAGAAAGAATGCTTTTTGATAGTAACGCTCCTGAAATACGGTCAGGACATAATAAAGAATAAAAGGAACGGCATAGGACATATAGCGATTTTTTGTTATGACAGCCGACGTACCGCCAATTAGCGCCCAAAAAGCGCCATTTAAAAACAATCTCAGAAAGCTTACCGCCGTTCTGCCCACAAGCACTGCCATCTCATAATTTCCGTCAATCAGAGAAGGATACTGACCGAACCTCAGTATACAGATTACAAGAAGGAACACCATGGCTAAAAAAGCTGTCAAACCTCCGGAGACCAACAATCCTGCTGCTTTTCCTACGAGATACTGTTTTCTCCCTGAACGGATATAACTGAACAGAAAAAAACGACTGTGCAGCTCAGCCTCCGTATTCTCTCCACCCGCAAAAGCAACGGCAATGGGAACAAACAGAAGCATATTAACGCTGTTCATACAATAGGTGTATGCTACGAACCAGCCTGGTCCTTCTGCAGATCCGCCTGCATTTATGATCTTCTGCAACATCTCATGCTCAGACATCAGGGTAGCCGAAACGATTAGAAAAATCCCCAAAATAAAGCGAATGCTTCGAATATTGTTTTTTATGTCCGTTGCCAACACATTTCTCATACGCTTTTCTCCTCACTTCAAACAGCTATAGACTTGATTTTTTTATTTTTATAAAATCCTAGTTTTTTGCAATAATATCACTATTTGTATAAAACTACACTCCTTATCAAACAACAGTTAAGGACTTGCAAAAACTGTTGTTCCTACTGAAAGCATTGCAACAGCTGTAAAAATTGATAATATTTTAAATTTTCTATTATTCTAAGTTCTACAAATACATAAGCCGCCAGTTAAGTACGATTAGTTTTATTATAATTCAATAAATTCCATCCAACTTTCCACATTTTATTGTACAATTTTACCATTTATATAATAACATGTCAACATTTAATGAACGTTTATAACAAAAAAATGCAGGGCTATAAAAAACTAAAGAAATTGCTCTATTTTACAAAATTATATCCTATTTTTCAATTCCAACTCAATTTTCCCTCAATGTCTTTTTCCTCCAACTTTCGTATGCTTATCTCACAGCAAAGCAGTACCACACCGGTACAGCCTGCTGAATTAATCAATACGAAAATGGAGGTGTTTTTTATGCGAGAACTCAGAAACACAAAAATCATTGCTGTAGATCACGGCTACGGCAACATGAAAACAGCAAATACCGTCACACCAACCGGAATCAAAGCCTATGAAACAGAACCCATCTTCACCGGGAATATTCTGGAATATAACGGCATTTACTACCGGATTGGCGAAGGACACAAAGAATTTATCCCAGATAAAGCTATGGACGAAGAATATTATCTTCTAACTCTCATGGCGATTGCAAGGGAACTGAATGTCTTTTCCATCCGTGAAGCAGACGTTCATCTGGCTGCCGGGCTTCCTCTGACATGGATCAGAAACCAGAGAGAAGATTTCCGTTCCTATCTGCTCCAGAATCCAGAAGTCCATTACCGATTTAACAGCAAAGAGTATCATCTCCGTTTTGTGGGATGCAGCCTTTACCCGCAGGGATATCCGGCTATCGTAAACCGACTTGGAGATTTCAAGGGGACAAATCTTCTTGCAGATATCGGCAACGGAACCATGAACATTCTGTATATCAATAATAAGAAAGCACAGGAAAGCCGGTGCTGGACAGAAAAGTTTGGCGTAAACCAATGCATGATTGCCGCTAAAAACGCTGTTCTGGACAACTTCGGAGTAAAGATTGAAGAATCTACCGTAGAGCAGATTCTGCGGTTTGGAACCGCTGACATTTCAGCGTCTTATCTGGATTGTATTACTGCTGTTGCCAGACAGTATGTCACAGATATTTTTGCCACGCTCCGCAAATATGAATACAATCCTGGCCTGATGCGCCTGTATGTGGTCGGAGGCGGTGGATGCCTGATCCGTAACTTTGGAGCGTATGACAAATCACGAGTTACCATCCTTGATGATATCTGTGCCACTGCCAAAGGTTATGAATCTCTGGCTTATATGAGCCTGAAAAGGAGGGGATAAGCCATGCAGAACCATATCCGCAACACAAACCTGCGATTTAATCTGGACAAAGACCAGCAGCGGAGAGCCTGGGAATATTTACAGACGATGGACAGACAGAATTTTAAATCTTACAGCCAGGTAATCTCCCTTGCACTGGTCGATTATTTTGACCGCTACTACCGCACTCAGGCTGATCCCTATCTGGAAACAAGGGAACGGGAAGAACTTTTTGTGAAACAGATTGTAGAAGCAGTAGAACACAGCCTGAAACAGTCATTGCCGATTTTTCTGTCCGGGCTGACTGCAGGCATGTTGGAAAGGGAATCCCCCATCAGGATGCCCTTTCCAGCTCCTGAAAAAGAACAGCCGGATCGTGATATAGACTGGGATTTTCTTGGAGAATAAACCATTGTGATTGGAGGTGAACACATGACGGACTTTCTGACAGCAGACACAAGCCTGCCATCTTATATGATGTTTCCCCGTTTTCTTCTGGACATGGAAATAAACGAAACTGCCAAAATGCTTTATATGATCCTGCTCGACCGTGCAAGGCTTTCCCAGAAAAATGAGGGCTGGTCAGATACAAATGGTCATGTGTTCCTCTACTTTACGATTGAAGCACTGGCAGAAGTTCTCCACAAAAGCCAGATGACGGTGAAAACTGCTCTGGCAGTACTGGAAAAACAAGAGCTTATCTTCCGAAAACGGCAGGGACCCGGACACCCTAATCGGATCTATGTAAAAATCCCGAAAGAAACCCTCAGCAATACAGACAGAATTCTTTCCTCAAGACAGACAGAAAACTGTCCTATTGACAGACAGGATTCTTTCCCTGATACAGACAGAAAACTGTCCAGTAATAAGAAAGAGATAAAAAAGAACCATTTAACAATAAGAGGGAGTAAAGAGCCACGCTCACCCTATGGAACATTTCAAAATGTTTTTCTGTCAGAGACGGAGCTGGAAAATATCCGGCAGACAATCCCTGACTGGCAGGACTATATGGAACGCTTATCCGGTTATATGGCTTCTACCGGAAAGCAATACCAAAACCATGCAGCTACCATCATCCGTTGGGCAAGACAGGATCATCCTGTTTCCCGGCAACGAAATTATGAAAGTGAGGAATACGAAACATTATGACAACATTTACAGAAAAACCAACAGCTATCACACCAAACAGAGAGCTTCAGTCTGATGAATATTTTAACGAAACAAATCACCTGATCTACTGTTCCAAATGCAATACGCCAAGACAGTGCAGGCATGAATTACAGGGAAAGGTTCTTATTCCTTCCATCCGCTGTAAGTGCCAGCAGGAGATCTTTGAACAGGAGGAAGCCCAGAGAAAACTTCATGAAAAGCAAATGGAAATAGAGCATCTCAAAACCAGCGGCTTACAGGACAAATCACTTTATGACTACACCTTTGCCAAAGATAACGGCAGCAATCCGGAAATGAAACTTGCACACAATTATGTAAGTAACTGGGAAGAGATGAAAGCAAACGCTTCCGGACTTCTCATCTGGGGCGATGTCGGTACTGGAAAATCTTTCTTTGCAGGCTGCATTGCCAATGCCCTTCTGGAAAAAGGCGTCCCGGTACTGATGACCAACTTTTCCCGGATTCTGAATACCCTTACCGGAATGCATTTTGAAGACAGGAATCAGTTCATCCACAGCTTAAACCGCTACAGCCTTCTGATCATTGATGACCTCGGAATTGAACGGAACTCTGACTTTGCACTGGAACAGGTATTCAATGTGATTGACAGCCGTTACCGCAGTAAAAAGCCCCTGATCATAACAACCAATCTCACTTTATCAGAGCTGAATAACGCCGCTGATATCGCACACAAGCGAATTTATGACCGGATTCTGGAGAGATGTGTTCCCATCCGTATCAATAACCGGAATATCCGTCAGGACAATGCAACAGCTAATTTAAAAAAAACGAAAAAAATTCTGTTAGATAATCACACTTCAAACCAGAGTTGAAACAAAGCAGCATCGCACAATAACTATTTTTCACTGACAGTAGTACTACTTTCTTTTCTTATTTATCACCAGAGACATGCCACTGTCAGTTATCTAAAACTATAGTACTAAACCACAAGATTTTAAAACTAAATCGCCCGGATACGGGCATAAAAAGGAGGTGCCAGATATGGCAAATAAAAGAATTATGACACCAGAAGAAAAAGTGCTTTTACAGGCAAAACACAGACTGGAAGAAATCGAAGCAAGAAACCGTAAAAAGGAACGTAATGCCAGAACACGCAGATTGATTCAAGAAGGAGCGATTCTGGAAAGCATTGCTCCACATATTAAAGAAATGGATTTAGATACCCTAAAGCGGGAGCTGATGCTCCGGCTAAGAGGAATGTAAATACACAAGTTCTACTCCCGAAGGGCGCACTTACTCACCACCCGATAAATCGGGCGGTGGTATCCCCTACGGGGCTCGTGCGCTCTGCCGAGGGCTATCCGCTGTTGCAGGCAACATCGAAAGGAGGTGCCAGATATGGCAATTTATCATATGCAAGCCAAGGTCGTCAGCCGTGGTTCCGGGCGGTCTGCTGTCGCTGCATCTGCTTATATGAGCTGTAGCCGCATATACAATGATTACGATGGCATCCAGCATGACTACACCCGAAAACATGGACTGATCTATCAGGAAGTAATGCTTCCCCCTATGGCTCCGCCTAAATGGAAAAACCGGGAGCAACTCTGGAATGCTGTAGAAGCTGCTGAAAAAACAAAAGACAGCCGACTGGCAAGAGAATTTGTTGTCGCACTCCCTATTGAGTTGGATAAAGACAGCAATATTTCTCTTCTTCAGAATTTTATTCAAAAGAATTTTGTAGATATGGGAATGTGTGCCGATTTCGCCATTCACGATACAGATGGTCACAATCCCCATGCACACATTCTACTTACTGTCCGTCCATTAAACGAAAACGGAACATGGCAGTATAAAACCGAAAAAGAATATCTATGCATCAAAGATGGAGAGGAAAAGGGATTTACTGCTTCTGAATTTAAGGATGCTCAGAAAGAGGGCTGGGAAAAACAGTATCGTTATAAAGCTGGGAAAAAGAAAGTATATCTGACTCCCTCGGCAGCACAGGAGAAAGGTTATGAACGTATCGACAAACATCCAAAAAGCACCCGGTATGGCAGACAAAACCCGATTTCCGAACAATGGAACAGTGAGGAACAGCTCTGCCTCTGGAGAGCAAACTGGGCAGATGCCGTAAATAAAATGCTTGCCCTTAATCAGATAAATGCCGCCATTGATCACCGCAGTTTTGCAGCTCAGGGAATCACTGAACAGCCAACCATCCACGAAGGCTACATTGCCCAGAATATGGAAAAGAAAGGCATGATAGCAGACCGGTGTGAAATCAACCGTCGGGTTCGTGCGGATAACAGAATACTACGGGAATTAAAAACACAGATAAAAAAATTGGTTCAAGCTGTCGAAAAATCTATTCCGGTAATTGCAGAAACATTAGAAGCAATCCGCAATCATATGATTTTTACACAATATCATTTACTTCATAATGAAATGCAAAAAGAAGTGATCCATGACTGGATGCAGCATTTTCGTCCTATCCTAAATAAATATGATACCATTAAGAAAAAGCTCAAAGCGAAAGTTACTGAAAAGAAAGAACTAAATGTGCAAAAAAGTAAAACCAGTATTCTAAATCCTTTCCAGCATATAAAGTTAAACCAGCAGCTTACAACCGTAACAGAAGAAATCGAGGAACTGAAATCTGCCAAAGAACAGCTGCTGTTTCAGGCTGAATGCTCCACAGAGAAAGATATGGCGAGCCTTTCCAGAAAATACGACCAGATGGATAAGAATCTGGATATTCTCGATTCTCAGGATATGGCTCTCAAAGAGCAGCTTGAAAAAGATGCTGTCGCTTTCCAAGAGGAAAAACTCCGGCCTAAACCAGAGCAATATACAGAATTACTGGATGCCAGAATCCAGATACGACCTACTTTCCGAGAGAAACTGATTGAGCAGCTCAAAGGTACTTTTGGTGAATATTATGACTATCACTATCGTGATATCGCAACCCATGAAGTGGATGATCTCAATATGGAAGATCCCCATAGCTTCTCTCATCGTACCTGGGAACTTGAATATCAGAGGAAACAGGAATTGCAAAAAAAACATCCTGTTCAATCCAGGCAAAAATCGCACAACACAGAACTATAATGTTTAAACTACTAATATAAAAAATATCCCGTTTTCTCAAAACAGTTATATTGCTTCATCCCAATAATTCACAAACTGCTAACCACCGAGCAAAAGTGAGGCACAAAGTGCGTAAGCATAATTTGATTTCTTTCCGCTTACGCACTCTCTTTTTATCTTGAGCAAAAAATTCCTACTTTGTAAAGCCAACAAATGGGGTTTGGGGGGCTCCCAAAGTGCGTTTGGATATCCAAACGCTATGCTTGCAAAACCAGTTCCACTAATTTCCCTCGATACTCCCTTCTTCTAAAATCAATGATAATTATAACATTGCCAATTTTGTAAAGTAATAATCAACTTAAAATATAGACGACAAACAATAAAACCATGATACTGTTACAAAAAGCAGTAGCATGGTTTCTTTATATTTCATTATAGATTTTCTCTATCTATCATATTTTCTATTGTTTCTGAGAAACAACACTCTTTCAAATCAATACTTTTGTCCATCTTCACAAGATTTGTATATTTCTCATCTGTATAGTGTTTTGATATTACAGCAAATACTTTATATGTAGGCTGTGCTGTTACATCTCTGATGTCCTTTTTCAGCAATGTGTTCGGTACATTTAATTTCGTATTTTTATCTTTTACGAAGCCAATACAACCACATATATTCCCGGCAGCTTTTTCTGTATATAATTTCGGTCCTCGATCTGTAAATTCTCCTATCATTGTTACGTTTTTCTTAATAAGCATCATACGTTCCAATATATCCAATTTTTGCCCCGTAGAGCCATCTTTTGCAAAAACAAAATCATTTTCTGTTAATCGCTTATCCAGGCATTTCTGGTAAAAATGAATTGCAGAAGCTGTCTCTTTTTTATTCAATCGAACTCCTGTCAAATGTAAAAAATTGTATCTATGGAAAACAACTTCATATCCCTGTACAGATGACAAAATCTTATTACTTTCCTGTAATTGCTTATTCACCTCTTTCGGTAAGCCATATAGGAACAAAACCTTCTGATCCTCAAGATGTTCTTTATATAGTTGTGCCGCTTTTGTCATAATCTGAATTGCACGTCTTTTGTCCATAACTTAATCCTTATCCCATAAAATTTAGAGAAGGGAATGTTCACGCCGCAGCACTAAACATTCCCTTCTCATGGTTGATTTTTCCGTTGTCTGCCAACCTCCAGCACCTTCGTCTGGAAAATATCAGGTTTTTCCGTTGCCTGCCAACCTCCGACACCTTCGTTCGGAAAACGTATCAGATTTTAGGTGTCAACCCACCGCTGATGCACAGCTTTTCTAATTACATTTTACACGAACTATGTGGAAAATGCAATTACAATTTTATCTTATGATGCCCTGCTACATTTTATACACTATTTATCTTAAATCAAATGATTATCTCAAAAAATCCCCAGTTTACGGGCATTTCCGCAAGACAGCAGCTTGAATTTACTACCCATTTACTACTTACGGATTGAGCCTTGATATGCTTTGAAGCTCTTGCGGATAGACCAAACAGGCAGCGCACACCAGTATTGACCTACCATAGATTGAAAAATTTCATACAGCACCGTACAAGCGGCGTTTCCCACTCCCTACACAGGGAGAACAGGAACGCCGCTTTTTTCATGCCCTTGTTACGCAGTAGGGGCAGAAAAAGCCTTGCTACAAGCGGTTTTGCGGGCGCGTATCTGGCGCGGCAAGGGATTTATACCTTATCCCCCGAAACCGCGCTTCTACTGCGTAACAAATCCACAGCAAAAGGAGTGATTTACTATGGCAGTTTTCCGGGTGGAACGAAACAAGGGCTACACCGTAATGAGCAACCACCACCTACGCAACAAGGAGCTTTCCTTAAAGGCAAAGGGGCTGTTGTCGCAAATGCTGTCACTCCCCGAAGATTGGGACTACACCTTGAAAGGCTTATCCCTTATCAACCGGGAGAAGATAGACGCTATCCGCGAAGCCATACGGGAGCTTGAACGCGCCGGGTATATCGTCCGTTCAAGGGAGCGCGACGAGAAAGGACGCTTGCGGGGCGCGGACTATGTGATATTCGAGCAGCCGCAGCCGCCTACGCCGGATTTACCTACATTGGAAAATCCAACATTGGATAATCCAACACAGGAAAAACCAACATTGGAAAAACCTACGTTGGAAAATCCAACGCAATTAAATAAAGATATACAAAGAACTGACTTACCAAAAAAAGAAAAATCAAATACGGATTTATCAAGTACCCATTCCATTCCTATCCTTTCCCCTAACCCCTCACCTTGCGGGGAAGCGGCTACGCCGCCGGAACGGAAAGGAACGGAAGCGGCAGCACAGAGCGCAGTAGAGATATACCGGGAAATCATCAAGGACAATATCGACTACGACATTCTCAAACAGGACATGAGATTTGACGGTGACAGGCTTGACGAGATTGTAGACCTCATGCTTGAAACAGTATGCACCGCAAGGAAGCGGGTGCGGATTGCGGGGGACGACTACCCGGCAGAGCTTGTGAAGTCAAAGTTTATGAAGCTGGACGGCGAGCATATCCGCTTTGTGCTTGACTGTATGCGGGAGAACACAACCAAAATCCGCAACATCAAGCAATATCTGAAAGCAGCCCTTTTCAATGCCCCGTCCACTATCGGCAACTACTACACTTCCCTTGTCGCCCATGACATGGCAAGCGGCGCACTGGCACCGAAGAAGCCGCAGTACGGCGACCCGGACTATTATTCATTCAAACCGGGCGAAAGCCTGTAAACAACAAAAGGAGGATTTTTTATGGCACAGAGAACAGGAGCATTGGTATTTGACGAGCGCACCGACCGTTACGACATCCGCTTTGACCTCAACACTTACTACGGGGGCTTGCATTGCGGCGAGTGCTTTGACGTGTTCGTGCGGGGCAAGTGGAAGCCTACCCGGATTGAGTACGGCGACAACTGGTATCTTGTGGGTATCAGAGCCGAGGACTTGAACGGGCTGCGGGTGCGTATCTGACCGCCGCCCCATAAAGAAACGCGAAAGGAGGACGCGAGAAATTGCAGGACGAAGTAAACGAAAAGACCATAGCCCTTTACATCAAGACCGGGAAGCTGACCGCGCAGACGCTCCAAAAGGCAATGAAAGCCATTCTCTCAAAGGGCAAGAAAGAGCTTTCCAAACCGCCACAGGGCAAGCAGAGCTTAAAGCAGCTTATGAAGCAGAACGCGGGCGTTTCCAACATTGAGATTACAAAAGACAATATCAAGGCTTTTGAGAGTACCGCAAAAAAATATGGTATCGACTTTGCGCTGAAAAAGGACACGACGGAAACCCCGCCCCGTTACCTTGTTTTCTTCAAGGGGCGGGACGCGGACGCGCTGACCGCAGCCTTTAAGGAATTTTCCGCAAAGAAGCTGACACAGGATAGGAAGCCCTCAATCCGAAAGCTGCTCTCAACCCTTAAAGAAGCCGCACAGGGCAGAAACGCGGAACGGGCAAAAGTCAAGAACAAGGACAGGGAGGTATCGCTATGAAGCCGGAAATCAAGAAGCTGCTTATCCTCAATCTCCCGTATCTGCTCTTTGTGTGGCTCTTTGATAAAGTGGGTGCGGCTGTCCGGCTCTCCCCCGGCGCGGACGCGAGCGCAAAGCTGCTACATCTTGGGGACGGTTTTAGTGCCGCCTTTTCCAGTATCGCGCCGAGCTTCCACCCGGCAGATTTACTTATCGGCATTGCCGGGGCGGTCATTGTCCGGCTGATTATCTACGTCAAGGGCAAGAACGCGAAGAAGTACAGGAAAGGCATGGAGTACGGCAGCGCACGTTGGGGGACAGCCGAGGACATAAAGCCATACACAGACCCAGTATTTGAGAACAATATCCCCCTCACGCAGACGGAACGGCTTACCATGAACAGCCGCCCGAAGCAGCCGAAATATGCCCGCAACAAGAACATTCTTGTAATCGGCGGTTCCGGCAGCGGCAAGACAAGGTTTTTCGTCAAACCGTCGCTTATGCAAATGCACAGCAGCTATGTTGTCACAGACCCGAAAGGCACCGTCTTAATCGAGTGCGGGAAGCTCTTACAGCGGGGCGGCTACCAGATTAAAGTGCTGAATACGATTAACTTCAAGAAATCCATGAAATACAATCCCTTTGCCTATCTGCGGAGCGAAAAGGACATTTTGAAGTTGGTCAATACCATTATCGCCAACACAAAAGGCGACGGGGAGAAATCCGGCGAGGATTTTTGGGTGAAAGCGGAAAAGCTCTACTACACCGCGCTAATCGGCTATATCTGGTATGAAGCCCCGGACGAGGAAAAGAACTTCACGACGCTGCTTGAAATGATAAATGCGTCGGAAGCCCGCGAGGACGACGAGGACTTCCAGAACCCGGTTGACCTCATGTTTGAACGTCTGGAAGAAAAAGACCCGGAGCATTTCGCGGTCAAGCAGTACCGCAAATACAAACTTGCGGCGGGCAAAACGGCGAAGTCGATTTTAATTAGCTGCGGCGCGAGGTTAGCACCCTTTGACATCAAGGAGCTGCGCGAGCTTATGGAAACCGACGAAATGCAGCTTGACACCATAGGCGACAGAAAGACCGCCCTTTTCGTCATTATCAGCGACACAGACGACACCTTTAACTTTGTCGTGAGTATTCTCTACACACAGCTATTCAACTTGCTTTGCGACAAGGCAGATGATGAATACGGCGGGCGGCTTCCCGTCCATGTGCGCTGCCTGTTAGACGAGTTTGCGAATATCGGGCAGATACCGAAGTTTGAAAAGCTCATAGCCACCATAAGGAGCCGGGAAATATCCGCTTCAATCATCTTGCAGAGCCAGTCACAGCTAAAAGCCATTTACAAGGACAACGCCGATACCATAGTCGGCAACTGCGACACCACGCTTTTTCTTGGCGGCAAGGAGAAAACGACGCTCAAAGAAATATCGGAGATTTTAGGGAAAGAAACCATTGACAGCTTCAACACGTCCGAAACCAGAGGGCGGGAGCTTTCGCATGGGCTGAACTATCAGAAATTGGGAAAGCAGCTTATGACGGAAGATGAAATCGCGGTCATGGACGGAGGGAAATGTATCTTGCAGCTACGCGGGGTGCGCCCGTTCTTTTCGGACAAATTCGACATAACGAAGCACCCGAAATACAAGTACCTTTCCGACGCAGACCCGAAGAACGCCTTTGACATGGAGAAGCACTTGCGCCGCCGCCCCGCTATCGTCAAGCCCGATGAAGTCTTTGACTATTACGAGATTGACGCGGCAGATTTACAGGAGGACGCAGACAATGAATGAGCGTTCCCCAAAGGAGAAGCCGCGCCTTGTGCTGATTATGGGCGGGCGCATGGAGCAGCAGCGCGAGGAAGCGAAACGGCGGGCTGAAATCCGGGAATTTATCGCAGCTTGTGAACGGCTCTACGAAAAGAACCGCCAGAGAGAAAGGAGGGATTGCGATTAAAGGAAGAAATACAGGCTATGAGATACGCGCCCCTTGCGTCATGGAAATGTGGATAACAGGCTATTCCGCTATGGAAAACGCCATTCACAGCACATGGAAAAGCAAAGGGCAGCTTTCCCACGTCCTGCAAACAGCGTTTCCCACAGCTCCATAAGACAGCCAGTTACCCACATTCCCACAACGCCGACGACTACGGAAGCCCAACCTATCCTACCTGTCATTCAAAAAGAGATTTTTTAAGGAGCTGACCTAACATCAAGAACGTAAACACAGGCTACATGATACGCGCCCCCACTTTTCCGGCGCAGCACACAGCGGCAAGAGCCGCGCCCCTTACAACTGAATACCGCCGCGCCGCAGACACTTAGGCGGCGTGGGGAACCCGCCCAACCCGGCGGGCTTATGACCGCGGCAGTTATCAAAACTGACCGCCGTTTTTTATGCCCTTTTTCGGGCAGCCGCACACGCGGCAAGAAAGGAGAACTTTATGGCATTTTTTAATTCGGCAGTAGGCGTTTTGCAGACCCTTGTTGTAGCTCTGGGAGCCGGGCTTGGTATCTGGGGCGTGATTAACCTCATGGAGGGCTACGGCAACGACAATCCCGGCGCGAATGCTCATGTGCCATAAAGTAACACACCGATAAATGCAGACAGCCAACCTCTATTCCGTATAAAATGGCGTATGTGGCATTTCAAATATGTGGTTTAGAAGTAGAAGAAAACTGAAAACCGTATTCCACGATTTGAAAGGATAGAGGTAAATGAGCATGGAAAAAACAGTATATATCACAGAGAAAGAACGGGAAATGTGCTACAAAGTAATTGGTGCGTTTGCGGAACTGTACGAAATGGAAGATGAAGATATTTTAGTGGTTGATGTTGGTAGGTACGGTTTTGTTAAATTGCAGTGCTATACACCGTCATATGGCTTTGAAGAACTTGACACCTATACAGACAGCCATAGTTTATTTGAAGGGCTTTGGGAGGAATGGCTTAGTCTAAATGTGTTTTTACTTGCTAGGGAAATGCAGTTAGACGATATTCTTTATGAGGATTTATTCAATAATCTGCCAAAGGAAAAACAGTCGGAACTTACCGGGAGAAAAGGCTATTTTGCAAAAAAAGCGGGTATCATTCTGTAAAATGAATTTTGCAGAAAGAAAACGCTCTATGTAGAGGGTAAAAAGATTAGAATGGCTCTGTATATGATAATATGCAGGGCTTTTCTTAATAACCAATATGCTCATTTTGATAAAGACCAAAAGACAAGCATTGTGGAAATGTGCATAACTGGCTATGGAATCATGGATAACTCTATTCACAGCACATGGAAAAGCTAAAGTGCAGCTTTCCCACGTCCTGCAAACAGAGTTACCCACAATTCCATGATACAGCCAGTTATACACATTACGCACAATGCCGACTACTACGGAATCCAACTCATTTTTTCACAGAACAAGATTTGCTTTTACAGAAAGAGATTATAGGTTGGAATGGAGATACGGGAACCTGCGTAGAGCACAGCGGAAAAGTTGAAGAAACTGATTGAGGAAGAATTTGCCGGGCTTGTGTTTCTGTCTGCTGAAGATATGGAGTAATAACAAATTGGGACATAATGGTATAACTCTTTGTCCCAATTTGTTTATTGTTTAAATTACCCGTATTAGAATTGATATGCTTGTAGAAATCAAATATCTAACATAATTCCTCCCACTGTAATAATACCATACAAATTTTATGAATACAAGACTGTTTATATAAGCTGACACATGCTAAACTAGCCTAGCAATGTTTCAGTAAAACTTTCTTTCATTTTTCAAGGAGGTCATAATCATTATGGGGAATAATCAGACAGAAAAAGCGTTTGAAGAAAAAAGATTAGCACAAACAATCTCTTTAGCCGAGGAACAATTAAAGCAGGCAAAAGAAGCGGCAGACAAAAAAAAATCAGAAATTATCGAAGCCAAAAAAGATGTGCGTGAAAATACAGAACACGGCATTACATCACTGTATACATCAGACGGTTTCGAGGCACTTGTTGAATTAAGCCAATATATCAATCCTGTTACAGACAAAATTATAGATTATGAAGAAGAAGAACATAAAATACTTCTGTTAGAAAAGATGATAAAATCGCCCTATTTTGCCCGAATTGATTTTAAATTTGATGATGAGGACGAATTTGAAAAAATATACATTGGACGTTCTTCTCTACGAAAAAACAGCTATCAAGAGATGTATGTTTATGATTGGAGATCGCCGATTGCCAGTGTTTTCTATCGTTTTATGACAGGCGAAGCGTTTTATGACGCTCCATGTGGACGAGTAGCAGGCGAACTCAATTTGAAACGCCAATATGAAATAAAAAACGGAACACTGGAATATTTTTTTGATTCAGATGTTCAGATTGTTGATGAATTTTTAAGGCAATTACTGTCACAAAACACTACTGCTAAAATGAAAGCTATTGTTGAAACAATTCAGCATGAACAGGACGTGGTTATTAGAGATATGGAAAATGACCTGCTAATGGTACAGGGTGTAGCGGGAAGTGGAAAAACCTCTATTGCGCTCCACCGGGCTGCTTATCTTATGTATCAAGGTTTACAAACAAAGCTGTCCGCAAATAACATTATGATTATTTCCCCCAATTCTATATTTGAGCAATATATTTCAAATGTATTGCCCGAATTGGGAGAAGATAATGTTATTTCTTCCGTGTTTGAAGATATACTTAGTGAGTTATTAAATGGCAGGAAAATTCAGTCAAGAAATGATTTTTTAGAAAACTTGATTGTCAATTCAAAATACAAGGAAATTTCAAGAAATAGTATAGAATTTAAAACGTCAAGTTTTTTTAGGGAAATTTTAGACCAATTTCTCATTGATATACCCCGCCAGTGGATAGAATTTGAAGATGTTTATTATGAGGGAAAATGCGTTGTAAGCAGGCAAATTCTAAAAGACAAGATATTAGGAAGACCAGAAACACCATTAGGCATAAAATTAGAACAATTAGAAGATTATATTTTTGAACAAATATTTGGAACAGGAAAAGGGCGGGGGCATAAAGAAGAAAAAAATCTAATCAAGCAGGAAATACAGAAATTTATAAAAATTGACATTGTTGAATTATATAAAATATTATTTAGCAATGAAGCCTATTTTTATAGCCTGCTGCAAAATAGCAATCCGTCACAAAACATAAAAAATATTTGGAAATATACTAAGGAAAATTTGGAAGCAGACAGCTTGTATTATGATGACGCAATAGCAATCGCTTATTTGTATTTAAAAATATACGGAACAAATAAATATAAAAATATTAAGCAGGTAGTCATTGATGAAGCACAGGACTACTACCCTCTCCAATATGAAATATTTAATTTGCTATTTTCTAATGCCAAATTTACTATTTTAGGAGATATGAAACAGACTCTTGCCAAAAAAGAAGATATTTCTTTCTACGAACAAATTCAAAAAATATTGAACAAGAAAAAATCTTCTCTTATTATGTTGGATAAAAGTTTCCGTTGTACGAATGAAATTTTAAATTTTAGTTTGAAGTTCATTGAACAAAGTTCACAGATAAAAAGTTTTAATCGGAATGGCGATAGCCCAAAAGTATATATTGCTGATAATTCCGAAATCTTCATTGATGAAATTGTTAAGGAAATAAAATTATGCCAAGAGAAAGGGTTTCAGTCGATATGCTTAATTTGTAAAACCGAAAAAAATTCAACCTATCTATTTAATAAAATTAAACACAAACTTGATATTCAATTAATTAAAAATGGGAGCGTATCAGATTTACAAGGCGTGTTTATCTTACCAGTATATATGTCAAAGGGATTAGAATTTGATACTGTTTTAATTTGTGATGCAGATAGCCAAAACTACCATGATGAAGATGATAAAAACCTCTTATATGTTGCCTGCACAAGAGCGCTTCACAAACTTAGCTTATTTTGTGAAAATGAGGTTAGCCCGCTGATATAGATAAATTTACAATATATTGAATTGCCTAAATGCCAAACGCAGCATAAGTGCATATGAACAAAATGATAATAATTAGACAGACCATCTTTCTCTTTTAATGGCATTAAATTGACATTACGCTCTCTATCATATATATTTGTTGCTTACTGTCAAAAACACGACAGAAAAATATAGTTTAAATTCAACGGATAAAAGAGGTAATGAACATGGGGAAATTACTACTGCTGACACTTAACGAACAAGAGGAAACAGCGATTGACAAAATCATATCGGCAATATCTGATTATATACAGATTGAACCCATGCAGATCACAACCGCTTCCGTGTTATCTTTTCCGGGACTGGAAATAAAGCAGAACCAACGCCGGGTATTTCAAGACGGGGAGGAAGTAAGCCTTACCCGCCTTGAATACAGTGCCCTTGTATATCTTGCTTCCAACCCCGGCATTGTCCTCACACGGACACAAATATTTGAAGCCGTTTGGAACATGGAAAGTGAAAGCTGCCAGTCAAGCGTTGCAAATGTGATTTACAACCTGCGGAAAAAAATAGAGCCGGACAGCCGCAAGCCCACCTACATCAAGACGGTTTTAGGCATGGGCTACAAGTTTGCTTCCGGGGAATGAAAAACAAATAACCGCCGCCCATTATGGCGACATACCATGACAGGAAATCAAGAAAAGGTTTCCTGTTTTTTTGCGCTAAAAAACGAGCCGATTTTTCAACTTTGTCGAAAAGTTTTATCAAAAAGTTTCCAAAAACTTTGCCATATTTGCATTTCTCTGCGTAGTAAGGAATGGAGGGGGAAATTTACGCTGTTTTCTTAGAGCAAGATTCTACCGAGGTGCCAAAATTCGCTCTCCGCTTATTTTTGCCCCTGCGGGAATCTTGTTGGGGAGTGCCTTCCCCAAACCCTGCTATGCGCCCTGTCGGGCGAGAAAGGAGGTCACAGACCATGCGAAAGAAATACAATACGCCCCACCGCCGTCATGTGGTAAAGACCCGCATGACCGATGAAGAATACGCCGACTTCACCGGGCGGCTGGCGGCTTATGAAATCAGCCAGTCCGAGTTTATCCGGCAAGCCATACGGAAAGCGACCATACGCCCCATTGTCACCGTTTCCCCGGTCAATGACGGGTTGCTTGCCGCCCTCTCCAAGCTCACGGCAGAGTACGGGAAAATCGGCGGCAACTTAAACCAGATTGCCCGGAGCCTGAACGAATACGGAAGCCCCTACCGGGGGCTGGAAAAGGAAGTGCGGGGAGCCGCCGCCGACCTTGCCGCCTTGAAGTTTGAAGTCTTGCAGAAAGTAGGTGAAGCCGTTGGCGATACTCAAACATATCAGCTCTAAAAATGCCAACTACGGGGACGCTGAAAAATACCTCACATTCGAGCATGACGAGTTTACCATGAAGCCCACCCTTGACGCAGACGGGCGGCTCATACCGAGGGTAGACTACCGCATATCCTCTCTGAATTGTGGCGGGGAGGATTTTGCCGTTGCCTGTATGCGCTCCAATCTCCGCTACGGCAAGAACCAGAAACGGGAGGACGTAAAGAGCCACCACTACATCATCAGCTTTGACCCACGGGACGGCCCGGACAACGGCTTGACCGTTGATCGGGCGCAGGAGCTGGGCGAGAAGTTCTGCGCCGAGCATTTCCCCGGACACCAGGCCCTTGTCTGCACCCACCCGGACGGACACAGCCACACCGAAAATATCCATGTGCATATCGTCATTAACAGTCTGCGGATTGCGGAGGTTCCCATGCTGCCCCACATGGACAGGCCAGCGGACAGGAAAGCAGGCTGCAAGCACCGCTGTACGGACGCAGCTATGAACTATCTGAAAGCCGAAGTCATGGAGATGTGCCACAGCGAGGGGCTTTACCAGATAGACCTTTTGAACGGCAGCAAAGAACGCATTACCGAGCGTGAGTATTGGGCGCAGAAGAAAGGACAGGCTGCCCTTGACAGAGCCAACGCCCCTATTGCTGCGGACGGTATCGCGCCCCGGCAGACCAAGTTTGAAACGGATAAGGCGAAGCTGCGCCGGACTATCCGGGAAGCCCTTGCCGCTGCTTCCGGCTTTGATGAGTTTGCCGCCCTGCTTCTCCGGCATGGTGTGACCGTCAAGGAGAGCCGGGGGCGGCTAAGTTACCTCACGCCGGACAGGACGAAGCCAATTACCGCCCGGAAGCTGGGGGACGATTTTGACCGGGCTGCTGTCCTCTCCGTTTTGGAGCAGAACGCCGCCAGAGCCGCCGAAAAACCCGCAGCCATAGCGGAATACCCCGGCAGTATCAAAGACCGCTTACGGACGAAAAAAGAAGCGAAAAACGCCCCGAACAATGACGCTGTACAGCGCATGGTAGACATAGCCGCCAAGCGAGCCGAGGGGAAAGGACGGGGCTATGAGAAGTGGGCGACCATGCACAACCTCAAACAGATGTCGGCTACCCTCATGCTCTACCAGCAGTATGGCTTTTCTTCCCCGGACGAGCTGGACGCTGCCATTTCCGCAGCCAACACCGCCACGCAGGAGAGCCTTGCCGGACTGAAAGGGCTGGAAGCCGCTATCCGGGAGAAAAAGGAATTGCAGCGCAACCTTTTGGGCTATATCGGCACGAAGCCCGCCCGTGACGGTCTGAAAGCGCAGAAATCGGAGAAAGCCCGGAGAGCCTACCGGGAACAGCACGAAAGCGATTTTATCATAGCGGACACAGCCGCCCGTTATTTCCGGGAGCATGGAATAACCAAGCTGCCAGCCAGCAAAGCCCTGCAAAGGGAGATTGAGCAGCTTACCGTCCAGAAGAACGCCGGATATAACGACTACCGGGAGAAACGCCAGCGGGCGCAGGAGCTTCAGACAGTCAGACGCAATATCGACCAGATTTTAAGGGGCGCACCGAGCCAGCAGAAAAAGCGTGAACAGGAGCGTTAAAGACCGCCCCGAAATGATACCGAAACCCTACAAAAATACAGGTATGATATGAACCCTTACCGCAATACTCCCCGACTTCCAAACGGGGCTTACAGGGCAGAAAAAGCCCGAAAATGATACCGAGAACATACAGAAAATGCCCCCTATCCCGCTACACCGATAGGAACGGCAGAAAGGAGCTTACCATTGCCGAGAATGAGCAAGAAGCGGCGGCTGGAATGGTCTTTCTTCCTCAACCACCGCAACCGTATCACTTACAACGACCTATGCCGGGGCTGCACCCGTGACTGCAAACAGAGCTTCCGGGCGGTTATCATACTATGCCCTCGCTATTATTCCAAACGCTGGAAAAAGGAGGACGCAGCCTATGGCAGATAACCGCAAATATTACTACCTCAAGCTGAAAGAGAGCTATTTTGACGATGATGCAATCGTTCTGCTGGAAAGTATGCAGGACGGCGTTATCTATTCCAACATTCTCTTGAAGCTGTACTTGAAATCGCTGAAAAACGGCGGGAAATTGCAGCTTGACGAGAATATCCCCTACACCGCCCAGATGATTGCGACCATTACCCGCCAGCAGGTAGGTACCGTAGAGAGAGCTTTGAAAATCTTTATGAAGCTGGGGCTTGTGGAGCCTTTGCCAAGCGGCGCACTCTACATGAGCAACATTGAGCTTTTAATCGGCCAGTCCTCTACCGAGGGGGAGCGCAAGCGCAGGGCGCGGCTGGCTTTGCAGGAACAAAAAGCCCTGCCGCAGACAGGGGCGGACAAATGTCCACCATATCGAGCGGACATTTGTCCACCAGAGATAGAGATAGAGAAAGAGATAGATATAGAAATAGAAAAAGAGAGAGAGTTAGAAACGGGACACCCCGCCCCCGCCGCCTATGGCAGATACCACAATGTCATTCTTTCCGATACGGAGCTTGACGGGCTGAAAACAGAGCTTCCCGGCAAGTGGGAGTATTACATTGACCGCCTATCCTGCCATATCGCTTCCAGCGGGAGGAAATACAAGAGCCATGCAGCCACGATTTTCAAGTGGGCGCAGGAGGACGCAGCCAAGAAAGCCCCGAAAAAGGGCATACCCGATTATACCTGTAAGGAGGGCGAGAGCTTATGACGAATGGATTTGATGAAATGATTTTGAATATGACCGACACCACGCCGGAGCCGGAGGACTACACCGGCGAGGACGGGCTTTTATACTGCGGGAAGTGCCACAAGCCCAAAGAGGGCTATTTCCCCAAAGAAACCGCCGCATGGCTGGGGCGTGACCGCCACCCGGCAGAATGTGACTGCCAGCGGGCAGAGCGTGAGGAACGGGAAGCCGCAGAGAAACAGCGCAGTCACCTTGAAACTGTCGAGCGGTTGAAGCGGCGGGGCTTTACAGACCCGGCTATGCAGGGCTGGACGTTTGAGAACGACAACGGCAAGTGCCCGCAAATGGAACACGCCCATTTCTATGTGGAGAACTGGGAAACCATGAAAGAGCGCAACATTGGCTATCTGCTATGGGGCGGCGTTGGCACAGGCAAGAGCTATTTTGCGGGCTGTATCGCAAATGCCCTTATGGAGCGTGAAATCCCCGTGTGCATGACAAACTTTGCATTGATATTGGGTGACCTTGCCGCCAGCTTTGAGGGCAGGAATGAATATATCTCCCGACTTTGCAGCTTCCCGCTGCTTATCCTTGACGATTTTGGAATGGAACGGGGAACGGAATACGGCTTAGAGCAGGTCTACAACGTGATTGACAGCCGTTACCGCAGCGGCAGGCCGCTGATCGTCACGACTAATCTCACGCTGGAGGACTTGCAGCACCCGGAGGACACCGCCCACGCCCGCATTTATGACCGTCTGATTGAAATGTGTTCTCCTGTCCGCTTTACCGGGAGCAACTTCCGAAAAGCCACGGCGCAGGAGAAAATGGGACAACTGAAAAAGCTGATGAACAGAAAGGAGAGCCGCCTATGACCAACACCCCAAAGAATGACCGCAGCACCCGCCGCCCGGATTGCGTGACGGAAATCCGCATAGGTAATTCTGTCCTTGTCGTTTCCGGCTATTTCAAGCAGGACACCACCGCCACCGCCGCCGATAAAATGCTGAAAGTGCTGGAAGCGGAAGCTGCTACACAAAAATCGGCAATTTGACGGGACGTAAAGAAGCAGAAAGGACTGTACAGCCAGCCCCGGCGTGTGGTATGATAGTCATACGGAATAGTGGGGCTGGCTGTCGGAAATGGAGGACACTATGTTAAGACAGACCACCCGAAACCTTATTACCGCCCTTTATCCGAGATTATCCCACGAGGACGAGCTGCAAGGTGAGAGCAATTCTATTTCAAACCAGAAGCGTATTCTTGAAACCTATGCGAAGCAGAACGGCTTTTCCAATCTGCAATGGTACACAGATGACGGTTATTCTGGGGCGAACTTCCAAAGACCCGGTTTTCAAGCCATGCTTGCGGACATTGAAGCCGGAAAAGTCGGCACCGTTATCGTCAAGGATATGTCACGGTTAGGGCGAAACTATCTGCAAGTGGGAATGTATACGGAAATGATTTTCCCACAGAAAGGCGTCCGCTTTATCGCTATCAATGACGGAGTGGACAGCGCACAGGGCGACAATGATTTTGCCCCTCTGCGGAACATTTTTAACGAATGGCTGGTGAGAGATACGAGCAAGAAAATCAAAGCAGTAAAACGGTCTAAGGGTATGAGCGGGAAGCCCGTCACGAGCAAACCCGTATACGGCTACTTTATGGACGAGGACGAAAATTTTATCATTGACGGGGAAGCCGCCCCTGTTGTGCGGCAGATTTACAGCTTGTGCCTTGCCGGGAACGGGCCGACCAAGATAGCCCGTATGCTCACAGAGCAGGAGATCCCCACGCCGGGAACGCTGGAATACCGTCGGACGGGAAGCACCCGCCGCTACCACCCCGGCTATGAGTGCAAGTGGGCGACCAATACCGTGGTACATATCCTTGAAAACAGGGAGTACACGGGCTGTCTGGTAAACTTCAAGACGGAGAAGCCGTCCTACAAGACCAAGCACAGCGTAGAGAACCCCATTGAGAAACAGGCGATTTTCGAGAACCACCATGAGCCTATCATTGACACCCAGATGTGGGAGCGTGTGCAGGAGTTACGCAAGCAGCGCAAACGCCCGAACCGCTATGATGAAGTGGGCTTATTCTCCGGCATACTCTTTTGTGCCGACTGCGGCAGCGTCCTTTACCAGCAGCGTTACCAGAACGCCACCCGCAAGCAGGATTGTTATATCTGCGGGAGCTACAAGAAGCGTACCCGTGACTGTACGGCGCACTTTATCCGCACCGACCTGTTGACCGCCGGAGTGACCGACAATCTGCGGAAAGTCACCAGCTATGCAGCGAAGCACGAAGCCCGGTTTATGAAGCTGCTGATCGAGCAGAACGAGGACGGGGGCAAGCGCAGGAACGCCGCAAGGAAAAAGGAGCTGGAAGCCGCCGAGAAGCGTATCAGCGAGTTATCCGCTATCTTCAAGCGGCTGTATGAGGACAGCGTGACCGGGCGCATTTCAGACGAGCGTTTCACGGAGCTGTCGGCAGACTATGAAGCCGAGCAGAAAGAACTGAAAGAGAGAGCCGCCGCTATCCGGGCAGAGCTTTCCAAAGCGCAGGAAGCCACGGTAAACGCAGAAAAGTTTATGAATGTTGTCCGCAAGTACACCAGCTTTGAAGAACTTACCCCTACCCTTTTGCGTGAGTTTGTGGAGAAAATCGTTGTGCATGAGTGCAGCTATGACGAGAACGGCACACGCAGACAGGACATTGATATTTATTACTCTTTCGTTGGCAAGGTAGACCTGCCCGAATGACCGCCCGACCTATCCGGCGCAATGCGCAAACGCCGGATAGGAACGGCAAAATTTTTTACACTTCTATTACTTCTTTATCACACATCAGCAAAAAGCCAGGGCATGAAGCAGTTGATGGCTAATTAAAGGGAGCAAAAAGAAAGGAAAAGCACAATCCAGACGGTATCAGCGGCAGGTTACAAGAATAAATTGTGATTTCACAAGATTGGTGTTATAATAAGAGAAAAGTTCCTGCCGGGGCAGCCGCCCCGGTGGTATGGATAGAAAGGCAGGAAAACAATATGCACATCAGCTATAAACCACTCTGGCACACACTGTTAGAGCGTGATATGAGAAAAGAGGATTTAAGGCTTGCCGCTGGTATGACAACAAATATGATTGCCAACATGAGCAAAGAGGGAAAGCACATCAGCATGGATACATTAGCCCGTATCTGCGAAACGCTGAATTGTGAGATTACCGATGTGATTGAGTTAGTACCAGACGAGCCTGCTTCCACAGGAGGTAAGGAACATGAGCGAATTGAAACCAAGAATAACGGAAAACGGAATTGATTATATCCTTGTCGGAGATTACTACATCCCGGACTTGAAACTGCCGGAGGAACACCGCCCTATCGGAAAGTATGGACGGATGCACCGGGAATATTTGAGAGAAGTCCACCCAGTCAGATTGAATACATTGATACTGACCGGAGAATTGTGGACATATCTTGCAGACCTGAACGAACAGGCACAGGAACGGTTAGACACTATTATGGAGCAGATGAAAGCTACCGAGGGCGTGACAGAGGAATTAAAGCGTACCTGTCAAATGGAATGGGTACAACGATGTAATAACATCCATAACCGGGCAGAAGAAATTGTTTTGCATGAGATGATTTATTCATAAACAGGAGCAATTAAATCGGAGGTATATCAGATGGTTGAAATTGTATTTAGTGAGAGTGCCTGTGGAAGTTTGAAAATTGCCCAAACTTACGGCAGGGGAAAGTATAGAGGAAGTGCTGTTTCAATATTTATGAGGCACGAAGACGGGAGTGTTCCATCTTCAGATGAAATGAAAAAGGCACAGCTTCAAGCACAGGAACAAGAACGCATTGCTTGGGAGAATGCTATTCCATTGGGAGGCAAGAGCAGTGATGTTTATTGTTTTGATATGGCTCTTAGTGTGGGAGATATTTCTGATAATGGAATTGGCGAACAGCGGAAAAATATTTTCAAGAAAATGCTGTCTGTCTGCTTTGTAGAGGATTTAGATTATCAGGTTGAAGAAAAAATACAGAAAATTAAAACTACATTGACCTCAGTGATTGAACGATATGTAGCTGGGGAAGAAATTCGCATTTGGTATAGCTATAATCCAGATGAGCTTTGTGGTATGTATTGGCTTATGAAACAACTTCAACCATTAAACTGCCAGACAACAATTTATTTGGTTAAGTTACCTACATGGGAATATGGAAAAGAAAATACTATGACATCCAAAATAGCATGGGGCGAGGTCTCTCCTGGCGAATGGGGAAACTATATAACTCTACAAGAGAAAGCTAATCCTGTATTTCTTTCAGCTTGCGCTATGAAATGGAATCAACTTCAAAATGAAAATGCACCTTTGCGTGCAATGTTAAATGGTAAATTGCAAAGCGTTTCAGAAGATATATATGATAGTTTCATTCTTCGTGAAATTGCGGAACAGCCAGAACAATTCAAAATGGCTATTGTCATAGGTAATGTTTTAGGAAAATATCAACTTGGAATTAGTGATGTATGGATTTCCAATCGCATTGATAAAATGCTTGAAGATGGTGTGTTGGAAATTATACAGGACGCACCAAAGGGAGAAACAAATTATCGCCGGATATTAAGAAAACGAATGAAATAATAACCACAGTAAGAACCGCTGCTACATGGAAGGCATCCCAACCATGCAACAGCGGTTTTTCTTTATCGTTTTTTCCTCTGGCTGATAGGCGTTCCCATTTTCTTTGACTTTTTGAGAATCCGAATTAGCCAGCGAAATTCTTCGTCTGACAGATTTTTATAGTTGATACCAAGCTGTTTGCAGTAAAGGACAACGAGCTTTTCATCCCGGCTGCCCTTGAAATTTTCGACCGCTTCCAGATTTTCTTTCAGTTCATCAGCAACGGTGGTCTGGGGTGCACTCTCGCTGTCCTTTTTATGGGCTTCCCGAATATCCCGGATAATGAGGTTGAGGTCATCCAGAACCATGTGGCTGAAATATTCATCATCGCTGATTTGGGCGGCTTGCAGTACTTTCAAATGTGGGTCATCTTCGCCGGGGCGATACCGTTCAATGATTTCATGCCGAACGGTATCGACAAGGGCGTTGAGGTTCTGAATCTGCATGGTGGCAATCCCATCCACATAAATCTCAATGTCCGCAAGAAACTTGATAAAGTCCTTATGGGTGGCAAGTTCGCAGAGCAGACGGTTGTTAATCCGACCGCTTTTCAGAAGTGCTACCATCTCATCACTCAAATGCAGCTCCCTTAATGGCGTGTTGATCTCCGCCCGGTTCTCTGTCCGGCACAACAGATAATCAATGGAAACCCCATAGAAGTCTGCCAGCGTGATAAGGTTGCCATGATTGATTTCTTTATAATCCTCTTTCTCATAATTTCCAAGAGCTGATTTGGAAATGCCCGTCAGCTTTGATAGTTCTTCCAGATTTAAGCCTTTGTCCTTGCGGAGTTCCCAAAGGCGTTCTTGTATGGTAGTTGCTCCTTTCATGGGCGCACGCTCCTTTCCGGCGGTTTCATTGCTGCCGCTTAATTGGATTATATCACACTTTCCGCAATCGTGGAAATTTCTGATTTTTACCCCTAATTCCTACTTTGTGGACATACGGCACAGGGTACAAAAATGTTCTATGATACAGGTAGTTCATCGATGGATTATTCCAATCGAATGACCAGCCTGTGTGGGATATGCTTCCCCGGCGATGTAGTGCCATGACTTTTGGCAGGGATGTGGAGGAATCCTGACCAAAACGAGCGTACCAAAGGGAGCGATACGCCGCTGTGAGATTCAGGGGAGGAACGACACCGGGGAGAACTGGCGAACTGACACCGAAACACGACAATCTGATAGGGGGATAGTCTACCCTATCGCTGTATACTTCGGGAGATTTTAAGCGGCTCTATGACCGTAATTTTGCCGAAAATCGCCCCAAAACCATACACTAAAACGGGAGGAAGCGCAATATGCCGAGAATGAGCAAAAAGAGGAAGCATGAGCTTTCCTTTTACCTCAATCACCGGGGGCGTGTCACTTACAACGAATTATGCTGGAAATGCCAGCATGGGTGCAAGCAGAGCTTCCGGGCGGTTGTGATTGACTGCCCCCGTTATTTATCCAAACGAGCAAAGAAAAAGGAGGAACACACCGAATGAATTTTGAATTTATGACGATAGACACGCCCTTGCCGCCCTGTATGGCTTTTCCAAGAGCGTTGACAGGGTTTCCAGTCAGCAGCACCGCAAAGGTCATGTACTGCCGGATGTTGGACGCTATGCTATCCAAAGGGCAGGAGGACGAGAACGGAATCCTGTTTGCCTGTTTCCCTGTCACAGCCATTGCCGCAGTCCTGTCCCGCAGCCCCATGACGGTCAAGCGTTCTCTGAATGAACTGGAAACCGCCGGACTTATCATGCGGGTGCGTCAGGGCGTTGGAGAACCAAACAGGATTTATGTGCTGATACCGGGAAAGGAGGACGCTGCCCTTGCCTGATACCTCAAAGCTGGCAAAGCTCAACCGGGAGCTGGAAAAAAGCGAAAAGAAGCTGCGGAAAGCCATCAATGATGAAAAGGCGTTGCAGCACCAGTTAAAGCAGCTTACCCGAAAGGAACGGACGCACCGGCTCTGCACTCGTGGCGGTATGCTGGAAAGTTTTCTGCAAGAGCCGGAACGCCTGACAGATGATGATGTCATGCTGTTGTTGAAACTCATTTTTCACAGACAGGACACGCAGGAACTATTGAAGAAACTGCTGGAACGGGAGAAGCCGGAAACCCCTTAGTTTACTAAGGGCGCAATTATACACCACCCAGAGGTTGGTGCATTGTGTTCTCCGAAGTCTCCTCGCCGGAGGGCTGTGATTTTCCGCAGTCATGGTCTGCTTCAAATCATACAGGGGACGTTACACTTCCCCTGCGCTGGCTGCCGCCAGCTACCCTTTTGTGGACTTGCCATCTGGGGACACCTTGCGTTGCAAGCTGTTCCCAGCCGACAAGTTTCATAAAATATGCTATCTTTTCGATAGCCAATGAAGTATAATGAAGATGACAACAAATCGGGATTTGAGGAGGTGTTCATATGAAGAGAGCATTGCTTTTTATTTTCATGACGGTTTGTGTATTAGGAATGTCCGCCTGTAGCAGCAAAGACGCCATGCCAGAAACATCAGATTCTGCCAGCAATCCGGTTCAGAATACAGATATCAGTAATCTGAATGGAGGAAAAATCTGGTCTGAACAAGATATTGTGTCTATGTTCTCTCTTGTGCAAGAAACAGATTGGGAATACATAGACTGTGTTTTAATTCCAGATCATGCCAGTGACCGTGTTGGTGCAGTACTCTTCCGGAACGATAAGGAGCAAACAAGCAATGTTGCGTTCTTTGATGCAGACGGATACTTTCAACAGTATGGCACATATGCAAGAATGTCTGACGAACCTGATTTTCAGTATCTCGGAGGTGGTGCGGTAACATTTAAGCTGGAAACAGAAGATGGTATAATCTATAACTACACGATCACAATCTCGATCGATGGCAGTAATGTGAATTTTAAAGCGGAAGATGATTTGCCAAAATAAATTCCAGTTTGTCAGCTTCACATCGGGTCAACTTGCCCCGAACTTTTACAATTAAATACCCGCCGCCCACATAGCGGCACACCGAGCAGGAAATCTGAAAAAGGTCTCCTGCTTTTTTTCTGCCCAAAATGAGGTGGTAAAACGCCACCCCATCCGCCAATCACAGAAAGGAGTGACACGAAATGCCCTGTCCGCACAACGAAATCTCGATTGTTCAGCGCAGCCAGCGACAGTCTGCGGTTGCCGCCGCTGCCTACCAGAGCGGCGAAAAGCTGTTCTGTGAATATGACCAGCAAGTGAAGCACTACCCGGAAAAGCGTGGTATCGTCCACAATGAAATCCTGCTCCCGGCAAATGCCCCGCCGGAGTATGCAGACCGCAATACTTTATGGAACGCCGCCGAAGCGGTGGAAAAACAATGGAACTCCCAGCTTGCAAGGCGGTGGGTGCTTACCATCCCCAGAGAGATACCGCCCGACCAGTACGCTGTCCTTGTCCGGGAGTTTTGTGAGCAGCAGTTTGTTTCCAAAGGCATGATTGCTGATTTTGCAATCCATGATCCCCATCCGCCGGGACACAATCCCCACGCCCATGTCATGCTCACTATGAGGGCAATGGACGAACATGGAAAATGGCTTCCCAAGAGCCGCAAGGTTTATGACCTTGACGAAAACGGGGAACGGATAAAACTTCCGTCCGGCAGATGGAAAAGCCACAAGGAGGATACGGTGGATTGGAACGACCAGAAGTATTGCGAAATCTGGCGGCATGAATGGGAGGTCATCCAGAACCGCTATCTGGAAGCCAATGACCGTCCGGAGCGTGTGGACTTGCGTTCCTATGCCAGACAGGGGCTTGATATTGTCCCCACTGTCCATGAGGGGGCTGCTGTCCGGCAGATGGAAAAGCGTGGTATCCAGACGAATATCGGAAACCTGAACCGGGAAATCAGAGCCGCCAACAGTCTGATGAAGTCCATCCGGCAGCTTATCCAAAACCTCAAAGGCTGGATTACCGAGCTGGGAGAAAAACGGAAAGAGCTGCTTGCACAAAAAGCGGCGGAGGAAGCGACACTTCTTCCCAATCTGCTGATGAAGTACATGGAGATACGAAAGGAAGAACGGAAGGACTGGACAAGGGCTGGACAGAACCGGGGGACTTCACAGGACTTAAAGGCAGTTAGCGAAGCCCTGTCCTATCTCCGGCAAAAGGGGCTTTCCACTGTGGAGGATTTGGAAGCATTTCTGGAATCTTCCGGGAAATCAGCCGCCGATTACCGCAATCAGATGAAGCCAAAGGAAGCCCGAAGCAAAGTGATTGACGGGATTCTTGCCAGCCGGACAGACTGCAAGGAATGTAAGCCTGTCTATGAGAAGTACCAGAAGATATTTTTCAAGAAAACAAAGGAAACATTCAAACAGGAACACCCGGAGGTTGCCCGATATGCGAAAGCCGCCGCCTATCTTGCCAAGCACCCGGACGATAAGGATAAAACGAAAAATGAGCTGCAACAGGAGCAGGAAAAGCTTCTTAGCGAAATCGCAGAGCTGAAAGTACCGCTGACCGAGGTACAGGAGGATTTGAAGAAGCTGCGGGACATCCGCTACTGGGTACGGAAAGCCACACCCGGTACAGAGGAAAGCAAAGAGCCGCCCAGGAAGCAGCCTATCAAGGAAGTCTTGCAGGATAAGGCAGACGAGAAAAAAGCACAAAGAACCGCCCCGGCGCAGACGAAACACAGACAACAGGATATGGAACTTTAACAGGCACTTGCCATTTTCAAGCAGAGAATGTCAGGTGCTTTTCTTATTTTCAAGGAGGGATAGATTTGAATGTATTTGAAGCTGTGAAGCAGTCCGTCACAACAAGACAGGCTGCGGAGCATTATGGAATCCATGTAGGTCGGAACGGGATGGCTTGCTGCCCGTTCCATAACGATAAAACCCCAAGCATGAAGCTGGATCGGCGTTACCACTGCTTCGGCTGCGGTGCGGATGGGGATGTGATTGATTTTGCCGCCGCCCTGTATGGGCTGGGAAAGAAAGAAGCCGCCGTACAGCTGGCACAGGACTTCGGGCTTTCCTATGAGGACTGGAAACCGCCGGGGAAGGTAAAAAAGCCCAAGCCCCGGCAGAAATCCCAGGAGGAACAGTTTCAGGAAGCAAAGAGCCGCTGCTTCCGTATTCTTGCCGATTATCTTCACTTGCTTCGGGCATGGAGAAAGGATTATGCTCCGCACTCCCCGGAGGAAGCCTTACATCCACGGTTTGTGGAAGCCTTACAGAAGCAAGACCAAGTGGAATATCTGCTGGATGTGCTGCTCTTTGGGGAGACAGAGGAAAAAGCAGCTTTGATTACGGACTACGGAAAGGATGTGATACAGCTTGAAAAGCGAATGGCAGAGCTTGCAGCCGCAGACGCAGCAAGAACTAAAAAACACCATGAACGCCATGCAGCCGCCCCAGAGCGTTGAGGAAATCAAGGAGGGGCTGGAAACTACCGAGAAAGGCGGTGTCCGTCAGAGCATACGGAACTGCCTGACTGTATTCCAGCGTGACCCGCTGCTTTCCGGGGCTATCGCATACAACATCCTGACTGACCGCAAGGACATCATAAAGCCCATCGGCTTCCACAGGGAAAGCACCGCCCTGAACGATACAGATATGAAGTATCTGCTTCTCTATCTGGAAGAAACCTACGGGCTTACCAATGAGAAAAAGATTGATAACGCCATCGGGATTGTGGCGAATGAAAACAAGTACCACCCCATCCGGGATTATTTAAGTTCCCTTGTGTGGGACGGGACAGAGCGAATCCGCTTCTGCCTGCGGCACTTTCTGGGGGCTGACGCAGACGATTACACCTATGAAGCATTGAAGCTGTTCCTGCTGGGTGCAATCTCACGAGCCTTTCAGCCGGGGTGCAAGTTTGAAATCATGCTCTGTCTGGTCGGCGGTCAGGGGGCTGGCAAGTCCACTTTCTTCCGTCTGCTGGCAGTCCGGGACGAGTGGTTCTCCGATGATTTGCGGAAGCTGGACGATGACAATGTGTACCGCAAGCTGCAAGGTCACTGGATTATCGAAATGTCGGAAATGATGGCAACCGCCAACGCCAAGAGCATTGAGGAAATCAAGTCATTTTTAAGCCGACAGAAAGAGGTTTACAAGATACCCTATGAAACCCACCCAGCAGACCGCCCCCGTCAGTGCGTGTTTGGCGGCACTTCCAATGCCCTTGACTTCCTGCCCCTTGACCGTTCCGGCAACCGCCGCTTTATCCCCGTCATGGTGTACCCGGAGCAAGCCGAGGTTCACATTTTGGAGGACGAAGCCGCTTCCAGAGCCTATATCGAGCAGATGTGGGCAGAAGCGATGGAAATTTACAGAAGCGGCAGGTTCAAGCTGGCTTTCAGCCCTGCCATGCAGCGGTATCTCAAAGAACACCAGCGGGATTTTATGCCGGAGGACACCAAAGCCGGGATGATACAGGCGTATCTTGATAAGTACACCGGGAGCATGGTCTGCTCCAAGCAGCTCTATAAGGAAGCCTTGAACCATGCCTTTGACGAGCCGAAGCAATGGGAAATCCGGGAAATCAACGAGATTATGAACCAGTGCATTTCTGGCTGGCGGTACTTCCCGAACCCAAGAATGTTTTCCGAATATGGCAGACAAAAGGGCTGGGAGCGTGAAAACCCGGCAACGTACTCCGGCAACCCGTCTGAAAAAACGATGGACGGTTTTGTGGAGGTCACAGAACAGATGGAGCTTCCGTTCTGAAAATGGCAGCCCGTTGCACCCCCTGTTGCTATCCCGTTGCCGAGCCGGTTGCCGGGGAAAATCCCGAAACTATCGGCTTTTCTCCCCTATGACAACCAAAACAACAGAAAAATAAAAGAAAAGTATAAATAGTAACCATCGCCAGATTGAGATTGTTTGCAAGGTCTTTTGAAGCCCGTTGCCGGACTTCGTTGCCGACACCCTCTGTCTGGCTATTTTCATGTATGGAGGATAACTGCCTATGGCAAAAAACAAAACAGAGATTCATGTTACAACGGTATTTGACGGGGAACTGGACGCAACCGATGTGTTCGTCAGCCTGATTTCCCAGAAATACGGTAAGACAAATACGAAAGAACATCTTGCTAAAAGGAAAGATATGAGCTATAATGAAGATGAGGTTCAAAAGAGCCAGATACCGTCTGGATTGTGTGGGTAAATGGCTATGATGAACGAAATGGAATACAGAACAATCGGAAAGGCACTTGCCGGGGGCTATCGTGCAGCGGTCTATTGCAGGCTGTCAAAGGACGATGACCTGCAAGGCGAAAGTGCCAGTATCGCAAACCAGCGTGATATGCTGGAAAAATACTGCGAAAAGCAAGGATGGGAGGTTGTGGCAGTCTATCAGGACGATGGTTTCACAGGTCTTAACATGGAGCGTCCTGATTTACAGAGAATGTTGAGAGCCATTGAGCGCAGGCAAATCAACCTTGTCATCACGAAAGACCTCAGCCGACTGGGGCGTAACTATCTGCAAACAGGGCATTTGATTGAGGACTTTTTCCCAAGAAACGGTGTCCGCTATATCGCCATGAATGACGGTATCGACACTCTGCGGGATAACAACGATATTGCCCCGTTCAAGAATATCCTGAACGAGATGTACAGCAAGGATATTTCCAAGAAAGTCCATTCATCTTATCTTCTGAAAGCGCAGAAAGGACAGTTTACCGGGTGTCTTGCCCCGTTTGGGTATCGGAAAGACCCGGAGGACAAAAACCATCTGCTCATTGACGAGGAAACCGCCCCGATTGTGCGGCTGATTTTCGGATATGCCCTAAACGGTCATGGTCCGAACTATATCCGCAGACGGCTGGAGGAAGAAAAAATCCCCTGCCCCACATGGTGGAACCGGGAACGGGGGCTTCGCAATACCCGCACCAAATGGGAAAAGAAAGACCCGGAAAACGGGCGGTATATGTGGGACTTTTCCGTTATCAAAGACCTTTTGATGAATCCCGTTTACACTGGGGCGATTGCTTCCCAGAAAAAGGACTACCGTTTCAAAATCGGCACGATTGGGGAAAAGAAGCCGGAGGACTGGATTGTAGTGGAAGGACAGCATGAACCGCTGATTGACCGCATGAGCTTTGACATTGTGCAGAACAAGCTGAAATCCCGCCAGCGTCCGGGGCAGACCAATGAAATCAGCCTGTTTGCCGGACTGATAAAATGCGGCGAGTGTGGGAAGTCTCTGACGGTACGCTACACAAACGCAAAACATCCCCAGCGGATTTATTCCTGCAAGACCTACAATGCCTTTGGAAAGAACCACTGCACCCAGCACCGGATTGACTATGACACCCTTTACAGCCATGTGCTGCGGAAAATCCGGGAATGTGCCAGAGCCGCCCTGATGGACGGGGAAGCGGTTGCCGACCGCCTGACCAATACCTGTGAAGCCGAGCAGCGGGAACAGCGGGAAGCAATGGAACGCTCCCTTACAAGGGACGAGGAACGGATTGAGATTCTGGACAAAATGGTAATGCGGCTTTATGAGGATATGATTGCAGGGCGTATCAGTGAGCAGAACTTCAACACCATGCTGGAAAAGACACAGACCGAGCAGACGGAGCTTAAAGCAAAAGTGTCCGAGGGCAGAAAGCGGCTGTCCGATGAAGTCCAGCTTGCCAATGACGCAAAACAATGGGTGGAAGCCATTCAGGAATACGCTAACATCACAGAGTTGGACGCAGCCACCCTCAACCGCTTAATCAAAGAAATCGTCGTGCATGAACGCATTGACGAAGATAAAACAAGACACATTTCTATCGAAATTCATTTTAATCTCAAACCCATCCCGGAGGTGGAACAGGTCACTGCCTGACCTGTCCCGCCGGGACGGTTCTCTTAACAACACCATATAAATTTTTTGTACGCCGCCGCCCGCCATCGAGCAAAGTTTTACACCTAATTGGGGATAAAACAGCTCATGGCGGGCGGCGGTGTCGCCCTTATCGGCATGACCCTTGTACCGCTACTTTCCGGCTTGTTCGGTTAAGAAGCGCGGGTAAAGGCTTATGCAGAGCATACTTGACGCGATTAACGAATGGATAAAGGAAATCCTCATAGGAGCCATAAACGGTAATCTGTCAACTATGTTCGGGGACGTGAACGAGAAAGTCGGCACTATCGCCGCCGAGGTAGGGCAGACCCCGCAAGGGTGGAACGCGGGTATCTTCTCCATGATACGGACGTTATCGGAGAATGTAATCGTACCCATTGCGGGGCTTGTCATTACCTACGTCCTATGCTATGAGCTTATCAGCATGGTAACGGAAAAGAACAATATGCACGACGTTGACACTTCCATGTTCTTCAAGTGGGTGTTCAAGGCTTACGTCGCAGTCTACCTTGTGACGCATACCTTTGACATCACTATGGCGGTGTTCGATATGGCGCAGCACGTTGTTTCCGGCGCGGCGGGGGTTATCGGCGGCAGCACGAACATTGATGTTGCCGCCGCCCTTGCTTCCATGCAGAGCGGGCTTGACGCTATGGAAATCCCCGAACTGCTCTTACTTGTCATGGAAACAAGCCTTGTGAGCTTGTGCATGAAGATAATGTCCGTACTGATAACCGTTATCCTCTACGGGCGCATGATAGAAATTTACCTTTACTGTTCGGTATCGCCTATCCCGTTCGCAACAATGACTAACCGGGAATGGGGACAGATAGGGAACAACTACCTAAAATCCCTGTTCGCGCTTGGCTTTCAAGGCTTCCTCATAATGATATGCGTCGGCATTTACGCCGTACTGGTGAACAACATGATAATAGCGGACAATCTGCACAGCGCGATTTTCTCCCTTGCAGCCTATACCGTTATCCTCTGTTTCTCCCTGTTCAAATCCGGCGCACTGGCGAAGTCGATTTTCTCCGCGCATTAGCGGCGTGTCAAGGGCAGGGTGGAGATTTTCAGAGCGAAGCGGCGAAAATACTACCCGACCTTGACGCGGGAGAACCCCATAGAATAGGGACGGGCAAAGGGCATAGATTGACCTTTGCCTTGATTACCCCTATGGGAACTTACAGCAGCAAAAAAACCAGAGAAAGGAGGTTTCCACTTGGCGTATGTACCCGTACCCAAAGACTTATCCAAAGTCAAGACAAAAGTAGCTTTCAACCTTACCAAACGGCAGATTGTATGTTTCGCGGTAGCCCTCATTTTGGGCTTGCCGCTTTTCTTTCTGCTCAAAGACAGCACAGGCACAAGCCTTGCGTCTATGGCTATGATTGCCGTCATGCTGCCCTGTTTCCTCTTTGCCATGTATGAGAAGCATGGACAGCCCCTTGAAGTGGTGATAAAAAACATCATTCAGACAAAATTCATAGCCCCCAAAGAACGACCATACAGGACAGACAACCTTTATTCCGTCTTAGAACGGCAGAGAAAACTTGAAAAGGAGGTATCAGCGATTGCAAAAGGAAACACGAAGAAACAGCGCGGCGGGAAACGCACACGCAAAGGCTAACCCGCCCCGCAAGCTCACCCGCGCCGAGAAGAAGCAGATTGCGGAAATCATCAGACAGGCAAAGGGCGACGGGAAAGCGCATACCGCGCAGCAGACAATCCCCTATATCCAGATGTACCCGGACGGTATCTGCAAGGTTACGGAACGTAAATACTCAAAGACCGTCGCCTTTGAAGATATTAACTATCAGCTTGCACAGGCAGACGACAAGACCGCCATTTTTGAGAACTGGTGCGACTTCCTCAACTACTTTGACGCTTCCGTTTCGGTGCAGCTCTCTTTCATCAATCAAGGGACGCAGCGGGGCGAAGCGGAAAAGGCGGTCAATATCCCGGCACAGGACGACGCTTTCAACTCTATCCGCAGCGAATACGGGGATATGCTGCAAAACCAGCTTGCAAAGGGCAACAACGGGCTTGTCAAAGCAAAATACATCACCTTTGCCATTGAAGCCGACAGTCTGGGCGCGGCGAAATCCCGCCTTGCCCGTATCGAAACGGACGTACTTAACAATTTTAAGCTCTTGGGCGTAGCCGCCCGCCCCATGACAGGCTATGAACGGCTCAAAATGCTGCATGGCATTTTCCACCCGGAGTGCGGGCAGTTTGCCTTTGATTTTTCATGGCTTGCCCCGTCCGGGCTTTCCACAAAGGACTTTATCGCCCCGTCCTCTTTCCGTTTTGGCGAGGGGCGTTACTTCCGCATGGGGCGCAAAATCGGCGCGGTTTCATTCCTTGAAATCCTTGCCCCGGAATTAAACGACCGTATCTTATCGGATATTCTGGACTTGGAAACGGGCGTTATCGTCAATCTGCATATCCACAGTATCGACCAGACCGAAGCCATAAAGACAATCAAGCGGAAAATCACCGACCTTGACAAAATGAAAATCGAGGAACAGAAAAAGGCGGTACGCAGCGGCTATGACATGGATATTATACCGTCCGACCTTGCCACTTTCGGCAGCGAAGCGAAGAACCTCTTACAGGACTTGCAGAGCCGCAACGAGCGTATGTTTCTGCTCACGTTCCTTGTGGTGAACATGGCAGACACAAAAAGGAAACTGGAAAATGACGTGTTCGCGGCGGCGGGCATTGCACAGAAGAACAACTGCGCCCTCACCCGCCTTGACTACCAACAGGAAGCGGGGCTTATGTCCTCTGTACCGCTTGGGGAGAACCTTATCGCCATTCAAAGGGGGCTGACGACTTCAAGCACAGCTATCTTTATCCCCTTTATCACACAGGAGCTTTTCCAGACGGGCGCGGCTTTATACTACGGCTTGAACGCCCTTTCTAACAACATGATACTCTGCGACCGCAAGCAGCTCAAAAACCCCAACGGCTTAATCTTGGGTACGCCGGGAAGCGGGAAATCCTTTGCGGCAAAGCGGGAAATGACAAACGCTTTCCTCATTACGGACGACGATATTATCATCTGCGACCCGGAAGCGGAGTATTTTTCCCTTGTGCAGCGGCTTGACGGGCAAGTGATACGGTTATCCCCTACGGGCAAGGGCATTGACGGGAAGCCCCAGTATGTGAACCCTATGGATATTAACCTCAATTACAGCGAGGACGACAGCCCCCTTGCGCTGAAATCCGACTTTATCCTCTCCCTCTGCGAGCTTGTAATCGGCGGCAAGGAGGGCTTGCAGCCCGTCGATAAGACCGTCATTGACCGCGCCGTTCGGAACGTGTACCGTCCGTTCCTTGCAGACCCCGACCCGGAGAAAATGCCTATTCTGGGCGACCTCTACGACGAGCTTTTGAAGCAGCCGGAGCCGGAAGCGGCGCGTATCGCGGCGGCGTTGGAGCTTTACGTTTCCGGGAGCCTTAACGTGTTCAACCACCGTACCAACGTGGAGCTGAACAACCGCCTTGTCTGCTTTGACATCAAGCAGCTTGGGAAGCAGCTCAAAAAGTTAGGTATGCTCATTGTGCAGGACCAGGTATGGAACCGCGTCACCGTCAACCGGGCAGAAAGGAAATCCACCCGCTACTACATGGACGAATTTCATCTTCTCTTGAAAGAGGAACAGACCGCCGCGTACAGCGTGGAGATTTGGAAGCGTTTCCGTAAATGGGGCGGCATACCCACAGCCATTACGCAGAACGTCAAAGATTTGCTTGCTTCCCGCGAAGTGGAGAATATCTTTGAAAACTCTGATTTTGTCCTCATGCTCAATCAAGCGGCGGGCGACCGGGCTATCCTTGCGAAGCAGCTCAACATTTCCCCGCAGCAGATGAAGTATGTCACCCACACCGAAGCGGGCGAGGGGCTTATCTTCTATGGAAACGTGGTGCTGCCCTTTGTAGACCGCTTCCCGAAAGACACCGAGCTTTACCGGGTAATGACGACGAAGCCGGAGGAAGTGGGCAAAGCATGAACGGGCTGAAAACTGACACAATCATCAACCGGGACGCGCTCTATGCCTTGCGGGAGCTTCCAGAGGAAAGCGTACACTGTTGCGTCACAAGCCCGCCCTACTATGCACTTAGGGATTACGGGCTTGACGCGCAGATTGGGCGGGAGGACACGCCGGAGCAGTACATTGACAGGCTGACCGAGGTTTTCCGCGAGCTGCGCCGGGTACTGCGTTCTGACGGTACTTTCTGGCTGAACATTGCGGACACCTACTGCGGCACAGGAAATAAGGGCTACCATGCAGACCCGAAGAACCCCAAAGGGAGGAACGGGCAAGCCGTATCAATCGCAAGACAGGCGGCGGGCTGCAAGCAAAAGGATTTAATCGGTATCCCTTGGCTCTTGGCTTTTGCCCTACGCGCTGACGGGTGGTATTTAAGGAGCGATATTATCTGGCAGAAAGAAAACCCCATGCCGGAGAGCGTGAAAGACCGCCCTACCCGCTGTTATGAACATATCTTTCTGCTTACAAAGTCAAAGAAGTATTTCTATGACGCAGCCGCCATAGCCGAGCCGTTGGCACCTACAACGGCGGCGCGGTACCGCACCGGGCGCAGCGCGGGACAGAAATATGCGGAGGAAGTACCCGGACAGGGGAACATACAGGGATTGAACCGGGCGAGAAGCGGCAGCTACTACGACGAAGCCCTCATGCCGACCATGCGGAACAGGCGGGACGTGTGGCTAATCAATACCGTACCCTACAAGGGCGGGCATTTCGCCGCGTTCCCGCCAAAACTTGCCGAAACCTGTATCAAGGCGGGCTGTCCGAAAGGCGGCATTGTGCTTGACCCCTTTTTCGGCAGCGGCACGACGGGGGCAGCCGCAAGGCAGCTTCACAGGCATTATATAGGCATTGAGATAAACGCCGAGTATTGCGCCCTTGCAAGGGCGCGGATTGGAGGGACAGACAAATAAAACAGTATAAAGCGCGTGAGAAAGTCACGCAGAAAATGACCCGCGAGGGAGCCGTTGAGGTAAACGCCGCCACAGGCAAGAAAAAGCGTATCAGCAACCGCATAAGGGACGCTGACCTTACCAGAAAGGAAGCCGCCCCGCAGCAGCCGGAACAGGCAGCGCAGCCCATACCGGGCGGCGCAGCTCCCGCGCCCGCAGCCGACGCGCCGCCGCTTCCCCATGCGCCGGGGGCAGAACGGGAACAGGACACCGCAGCAGCCGAGCGCGTCTTGGAGCATATCGACGGGGCGCACACCAGAAAGGCGAGCAAAAAGGCGGCGAGGAAAGCACAGGCAGAAGCAGAAGCCCGCGCCCACACTTCCCGCTTGCAGTTTACCGACGAGGAACGGGCAACGCCGGAGCTTGAAAGGTATATCCGAAAATCGGACAAAGCAGCCGACCGTCTGGACGCGGCAAGGGCGGCTATCCCCAAAGAAAAGAAACTTGTGCGGGAGCGCACCTTTGACGAAGCCACCGGGAAAGGCAAGACCCGCCTACATTTTGAGGAACGGGAAAAACCCATAGGAAAAGAAAAGCCCCACAACAACCCGCTATCCCGCCCCGCACAGGAAGCGGGTATTTTCGTCCACAACAAGATACATTCCGTTGAAAAGGACAATTCCGGCGTTGAGGGGGCGCATAAATCCGAAGAACTGGCAGAGCGCGGCGCAAAGTACGGGGCGCGGAAAGTCAAGGAGGGCTACCGCAGCCACAAGCTCAAACCCTACCGGGCGGCGGCAAAGGCAGAGAAAGCGGCGTTCAAGGCGAATGTGGATTTCCAGTACCACAAAGCCTTGCATGATAACCCGCAGATTGCGGGCAATCCCCTTTCCCGCTTCATGCAGAAGCAGCAAATCAAGCGGCAGTATGCAAAGGCGGCAAGGAAAAACGGCGCGAAAACGGCACAGAAAGCCGCAGAGAACACCCGCAAGGCAGCGAAAAAAACAGCCGAGGAAACAAAGAAAGCGGCGGCGTTTGTGGCAAGGCACCCGGCGGGCGTATGTATCGCCGTTGCCGCGCTGCTCTTATTCATTATGATTTCGGCGGGGCTATCTTCTTGCGGTTCTATGTTCTCCGGCTTGATGAACGGCATTGTCGGGACTTCCTACACGTCGGAGGACAGCGACCTTGTGGCGACGGAAAACAACTACGCCGCAAAGGAAAACGAGCTTCAGCAGAAAATTGACAATATCGAGCGCGATTATCCGGGCTATGACGAATACCGCTATGACCTTGACAGTATCGGGCATAACCCCCATGAATTAGCGTCCTACCTCACCGCCCTTTTCCAGACCTACACCCCACAGAGCGCACAGGCAGAAATAAACCGCGTCTTTGCCATGCAGTACACCTTGACGCTGACGGAAGAAATTGAAGTGCGCCACAGGACGGAAACCCGCACAGGAACGCGCACCGTCACCGACCCGGAAACAGGGGAAACCTCTACGGAAACCTACGAATACGAGGTTGAAGTCGCCTACAATTATTACATTCTGAACGTGAAGCTGACGAACAAGCCTGTTTCCGAGATTGCGGAGGAACTTCTAACGCCGGAGCAGCTTGAAATGTACCGCGTCTATCTGGAAACAAGCGGCAACAAGCCGCTGATTTTCGGCGGCGGCTCACCAGACACAGGGGCGTCCGAGGATTTAAGCGGCGTACAGCTTGTGAACGGCACACGCCCCGGCAATACCGCCATTGTAGAGCTTGCGAAGCGGCAAGCCGGAAACGTGGGCGGGCGCACCTTTTGGAGCTGGTACGGCTTCAACAGCCGCGTGGAATGGTGCGCCTGTTTCGTTTCATGGTGCTACGGACAGGCGGGGCTGTCCGAGCCGCGCTTTGCCGGGTGCCAGTCACAGGGCGTACCCTGGTTCCAGTCACGCGGGCAATGGGGCGCAAGGGGCTATGCGAATATCGCCCCCGGCGACGCTATCTTTTTTGACTGGGACGGGGACGGGAGCGCAGACCATGTAGGGCTTGTCATCGGGACGGACGGGGAGCGCGTCTATACCGTCGAGGGCAATTCCGGCGACGCTTGCAAGATAAAGAGCTACCCCGTTAATTATTCCTGTATCAAAGGATATGGGCTGATGAACTGGAACTGAAAACAAACATAACACTGAAAATCTGAAAGGAGAAATTGATTTATGGCTATGAACAGGATTGAACGTATCGACAAGGAGATTGCAAAGACCCGCGAGAAAATCACCGAGTACCAGAACAGGCTGCGGGGGCTTGAAGCGCAGAAAACCGAAGCGGAAAACCTGCAAATCGTACAGCTTGTGCGCTCCATGCGGCTTTCCCCGCATGAGCTTTCCGCTATGCTTTCCGGCGGCGGTATTCCGGGCATGGAAGCCGCGCCGGGCTACCCCGCAGAACCCGCAGACCACGACACCGAAGAAATGGAGGACACCGAGAATGAATAAGAAAATCCTTAGAACCTTGACCGCACTCTGCGCCGCCCTCATGCTGACGGGCGGCTTTTCCGTCACCGCCTTTGCACAGACCCCGGAGGGACAGGACGCGACCGACGACAGCGGCGTTGTCTATGAGGAACCCGAAAAGGAAGAACCCCTTACCCCGGACGGGAACGCGACCCTTGTAGACGATTTCGGCGGCAACAAGCAGCTTATCACAGTGACGACCAAAAACGGCAATTACTTTTATATCCTTATCGACCGGGACGACGAGGGCGAGAACACCGTACATTTCCTTAATCAAGTGGACGAAGCCGACCTTATGGCACTCATGGAGGACGGAAGCACCGAGGCAGCCCCGCCCGCCGTTTGCAGTTGTACCGAGAAATGCGAAGCCGGGAAAGTGAATGTGAGCTGCCCCGTCTGCAAGGACAACATGACCGCTTGCAGCGGCAAGGAAGCGGAGCCGGAAACCGAGGAACCGCCGGAGCAGCCCAAAGAGAAAGGCAATGCGGGCGGGCTTGTGCTTTTCCTTGTCGTGGCACTTCTTGGCGGCGGGGGCGCACTCTACTACTTTAAGTTTATGAAGCCGAAGCAGAGCGTCAAGGGCGATACCGACCTTGAAGATTTCGACTTTGACGACTACGGCGAGGACGAGCCGGACGACGGGGAGGGCTTGGACGTTCCCGAAGATGAAGAAGCGGAGGACGGGGACGCATGACGCTTTTCACCGAAAACCCGTTAGAAAAAATGATGGTACAAAGACCCACCGGGCGGCGTGACAATGCGCCGCCCGTTCCAAAATCCCCGGCGTGTATGCGCTGCCCTTATAAGGCGCAATCCCCCTGTATCGGCTATTGTCTGAAACAGGCACAGGAGAAGAAGCATACCGCGCCGGAAGGCTGAAAGGAGGATTTTTTTCATGGCACTTAGACTTGTGATTGCAGAAAAGCCGAGCGTGGCGCAGACTATCGCCGCCGCGCTTGGCGTTAAGGGAAAACAGGACGGATATATCGAGGGCGGCGGCTACCTCATTTCATGGTGCGTCGGGCATTTGGTACAGCTTGCGGAAGCTGCCGCCTACGGGGAGCAGTACAGGAAATGGCAGCTTGACAGCCTACCCATTCTGCCGGAGGAATGGCAATACGCCGTTGACCCGGACAAGGGAAAGCAGTTTGCGACCTTAAAGGAGCTTATGCACCGCGCCGACGTTTCGGAAGTGATAAATGCGTGTGACGCGGGGCGCGAGGGGGAGCTGATTTTCCGCTTTGTCTACGAAGTGGCGGGCTGCAAGAAGCCCATGCGCCGCTTGTGGATTTCCTCAATGGAGGACGGGGCAATCAAGGCGGGCTTTGCTTCCCTCAAAGACGGGCGGGAATATGACGCGCTCTTTGCGTCTGCCCTCTGCCGCGCAAAGGCTGACTGGCTTATCGGCATTAACGCCACCCGGCTTTTCTCATGCCTGTATGGAAAGACCTTGAACGTGGGGCGCGTCCAGACCCCGACCCTTAAAATGCTCACTGACCGGGACGCGGCTATCTCCCATTTCCAGAAAGAAAAATACTACCATGTGCGCTTATGTCTATCCGGCGCGGAAGCGGCAAGCGGGAGGATTTCAGACAAGGCAGAAGCCGACGCGCTGAAAGGGGCTTGCGAAGCGGGGAAAGCGGTATGTGTTTCCGTCACCAGAGAGAAAAAGAGCGCAGCCCCGCCGAAGCTCTTTGACCTTACCTCTTTGCAGCGGGAAGCAAACCGCATTTTCGGCTACACCGCGAAGCAGACCCTTGACCTTGCACAAGCCCTTTATGAAAAGCGGCTCTTGACTTATCCGAGGACGGACAGCAGCTACCTCACCGACGACATGGGCGGCACCGCAGCGGGCATTATCGCGCTGCTCTGCGAAAAGCTCCCCTTTATGGCGGGCGCAGACTTCACGCCGGATATTGCAAAGGTAACAGACAGTAAAAAAGTATCAGACCACCACGCAATCATTCCCACTATGGAGCTTGCAAAGGCTGACCCGGACGCGCTGCCGGAAAGTGAGAGAAATATCATCACCCTTGCGGGGGCGCGTCTGCTCTTTGCCACCGCCGAGCCGCATATCTTTGAAGCGGTTACGGCGGTTTTCTCATGCGCTGATACGGAGTTTACGGCGCGTGGAAAGACGGTTCTTTCTGACGGGTGGAAAGAGATTGAACGCAGATACCGGGCGACATTGAAACAGAAGCCCGACCCGGAGGACGGGGAAATCGAGGGCGTGACGCTGCCGGAGCTTTCCGAGGGACAGGGCTTTGAAAACCCCGCCGCAAAGGTAACGGAGCATACCACGACCCCGCCGAAGCCCCACAGCGAAGCGTCGCTTCTCTCTGCTATGGAGCGAGCCGGGAACGGGGACACCGACCCGGACGCGGAACGCCGGGGGCTTGGCACCCCCGCCACCCGCGCCGCCGTCATTGAAAAACTGGTAAAGGGCAGCTTTGCGGAGCGCAAGGGCAAGCAGCTTATCCCCACGCAGAACGGAGCCGCCCTTATATCAGTGCTGCCGGATATGCTGACTTCCCCGCAGCTTACCGCAGAATGGGAAAACAATCTGACGCAGATAGCAAAGGGAGCCGCAGACCCCGGCGAATTTCTGTCCGGCATTGAAGCTATGGCGCGGGAGCTTGTGCAGACACACGCCGCCGTACAGGAGGACAAAAAGAGCTTGTTCAGAGAGGAAAAGCCCTCTATCGGCAAATGCCCCCGGTGCGGTTCCCCCGTCCATGAGGGGAAGAAAAGCTACTATTGCAGCAACAGGGAATGTGCCTTTGTGATGTGGAAGAACGACCGTTTCTTTGAGGAACGCAAGACCGCTTTTTCCCCGAAGATTGCCGCCGCGCTCCTTAAATCCGGCAAGGCGAATGTGAAGAAGCTCTATTCCCCGAAAACAGGCAAGACCTACGACGGAACTGTCGTTTTGGCTGACACTGGCGGGAAATACGTCAACTACCGTATCGAAGTGCGGAAGAACTAAAAACTGGAATAGCAAGCATAGGAAGCGGGTACCCACTTCCGTAAATCCCCGTTGCGACGCTGCCGCGCCGGACGGGGATTTTGCTTGTTGGGAAGTTTCCCAAACCCTCTTTTGCGGAGGGCTTCACCCTCAAATAATTTTCAAAAATCTTTGGCAGAAATGCGGGCGTACCCGTAGTAGACCATGCAGCCAAAAAATGCAGCTTATGACGCTGCCGCAGAGAAAGGAGGTTTTTCACTATGGCAAGTTTACGGGACACCGTAAAGGACTATCAAGACGAGCTTAGGGACGGTATCGCATGGGTGGCGTTCTGGAAACAGGGGCGTTCATGGAACGCGGAATATTTTCATCTTGATATGGACGATACGCTCTACCCGGAGGACAGGAGCCGGTTAGAGGAAATCAAAAGCACCGACCCCGCCGCCGTTATCTTAAACGGCTACTACTGCGGGCATTTAGGCGGGGACATGAGCCTTGACGAGCTGACCGCCGGAGTGCGCTACCACTACGAAAACAGCATGAACGACATTGACGCTTTTATCGGGGCGCATGACGACAGGCTTCCCCCGGAGGTTATCGAGGAAGCGAGGGCAGCCGCCCATGAAGCGGGGCTTCCCTTTTCCGAAAAGCCCTACCGGGACGGGGCGGATTTTAACCCCTATGTATTTGACGGGAGCATGAGCATTGAAGATTTTGAGCTTATGCACCGCATGATTGAAAAAGAAAGGAGCGAACAAATGGCAGAACCGATTTTAAGCGGCTATCTTTCCAATCTTGGAAAGTACACCGAGGGCAGACCCGCGGGCGAATGGGTGACGTTCCCCACGACTGCCGAACATCTGAAAGAAGTCTTTGACCGTATCGGGATTGACTTCAAGCACTATGAGGAATGGCATTTCACAGAATTTCAATCCACTATCCCCGGCTTGACGGAACATTTAAGCGAGTATTCCCACCCCGACGAGCTGAACTATTTAGGGAAGCTCTTGGAAATGCAGTTTGACGACGACAGGGAAAAATTCATTGCAGCCATTGAATACGGCGACCATGCCGACAGCTTACAGGACATTATCAACCTTGCACAAAACCTTGACTGCTACTGGATTTATCCGTCCGTCCACAATGAAGAAGAATACGGGCATTATCTGGTTGATGAACTGGAAGAACCGGAGCTATCCGACGAAGTGAAACGGTATTTCATGTATGAGGAATACGGGCGCGACGCTTCCATTAACGACGACGGTATGTTTACCGAAAAGGGCTATATCTACAACAACCGCAACACCTTTACAGAATGGTACGACGGGCGCGACGTTCCACAGGAATACAGGGTAACGCCGCAGCCCCCGCAGCCGGAAAGACCCGACCCGTCAAAGGTAGAAATGGACGCAGCCGCGCCGGGGCAGAGAATGACACCGACCGCAGAGCAGCCACAGGAGCCGCGTCCGGTTATCCCTATCGTGCTGACGAGCGAGAAGCCCGCCGAAAAGCTCAAAGAGATTACCGACCGTCTGGAACAGGGCATTGCGGAACTCTTTGACAGCGAGCGTTACCGGGAATATCTGAAAGTCATGTCAAAATTCCATAATTACAGCTTCAACAATACGCTGCTTATCGCCATGCAGAAGCCGGACGCTTCCCTTGTGGCGGGCTTTTCCGCTTGGAAGAATAATTTCGGGCGTAACGTGATGAAAGGGCAAAAGGGAATTAAAATCATTGCCCCGTCGCCGTTCAAAATCAGACAGGAAGTGGAGAAGATAGACCCACACACGCAGAAGCCCATAATCGGCAAGGACGGGAAGCCCGTCACCGAGGAAAAGGAAGTCAAGATACCCGCCTACAAGGTGGTATCTGTCTTTGACGTTTCCCAGACCGAGGGAAAGGAGCTGCCGGACATTGCGGTGGACGAGCTGACGGGCGACGTTGACCGCTACAAGGATTTTTTCGCAGCCCTTGAAAAGACTTCTCCCGTTCCTATCGCCTTTGAGAATATCGGGGGCGGCTCTCATGGCTACTACCACTTGGAGGACAAGCGCATTGCTATCAACGAGGGCATGAGCGAATTGCAGACCTTAAAGACCGCCATTCACGAAATCGCCCATGCGAAGCTGCACGACATTGACCTCAACGCACCAAAGGACGAGCAGCCCCGCGTTGACCGCCGCACCCGCGAAGTCGAAGCGGAAAGCGTCGCCTATACCGTCTGCCAACATTACGGGCTTGACACGTCGGACTACTCTTTCGGCTATGTCGCCGGGTGGAGCAGCGGGCGGGAGCTTTCCGAGCTGAAAAGTTCCCTTGAAACAATCCGCAGCGCAGCCGCCGAGATTATCAATTCCATAGACGAGAACTTAGCGGAGCTGCAAAAGGCACAGGACAAGGAGCAGACCGCCGGACAGGAGCAGACCACCAGAGAGGGACAGGAAGCCGCACCGCAGCCGGAAGCCCCGGCAAAGGCAGATACAGCCGGGAAAGAGCAGCCGGAAGCAGCCGCACCGGGAAAATCCGGCGCACAGGAAAAGGCGGGCGCAGCCCCGAAAGAAGCCTTTACCCCGGAAACGATTTACAGAGTGCGCCGGAACCCTTACAGCGACAGCCGGGAAAACAGCCACCTCTTGCAAGCCTATGTGACACAGGAGAACGGGCGGGCGAAAATGGGCGACGTGCTTTATACGGGAACGCCGGAGAAATGCCGCGAGCTTATGGGGCAGCTCAAAGGCGGCGAGCTGACCGAGGGCGACGTAAAGCAGCTTTACGCAAAGGCACAGGAAACGGCGCAGACCGCCGGACAGGACAAGGACACCTTTTCCATTTACCAGATAAAGGGCGGGGACGAAACAAGGGACTTCCGCTTTGAGCCTTACGACCGCCTGCAGGCGGCGGGGAATGTGGTTGACAGGGCGAACTATGAGCTTGTCTATACCGCGCCCCTTGCGCCGGAAACTTCCCTTGAAGATATTTACACCCGTTTCAATATCGACCACCCCAAAGACTTTAAGGGACACAGCCTTTCCGTTTCGGACGTGGTAGTGCTTCATCAGAACGGACAGGACGCGGCGCATTTCGTTGACAGCGTAGGCTTCCGGCAAGTGCCGGAGTTTTTACAGGAGCAGAAGCAGCTTACCCCGGACGACTTGGAAACGGGCGAAACTATCAAGACACCGAGGGGGACTTTCCATGTAACCGCCATGAGCCGGGAGCAGATAGAAACCGCCGGATATGGCTTTCACCACCAGTCGGACGACGGAAAGTATCTGATTATGGGGAACGGGACGCGGGCGTTTGCCGTTGCCGCAGAGCAGCCGGAAAAGGAAAACCCGTTGAAGTACGTCGAGGACACCGTAGAGCAGAACGACAACAGCTTTGACGGTATCATCAACAACACCCCTACCGTTGACGAACTGGAAGCAAAGGTTAAGGCGGGAGAAACAATTTCCCTTGTTGACCTGGCTAACGCGGTCAAAGCCGACAGGGAGCGCGGCAAGGAAGCGAAGCCGGAAAAGAAGCCCTCTATCCGGGCGCAGCTTAGGGCTGACAAGGAAAAGGCGCAGAAGAAAAACGCAAAGCAGAAATCACAGGATTTGGAAAGGAGCTGACCCATGCCGGAACAGAGTAAATTTGAGGACGTGGATTTGTTCGCTTCCCTCAATGCGGTTATGAAGCAGAACACAGGCTTTTACCAGAGCGACTTGGAGATTGACAAGGAGATTATCGCAAAGGCGGCGGCAAGCCCCCGCAAGGAGGACAAGACCCTTTTGTGGTTCTGCCGCCCGTCCGGGACGCATTGCTTTAGGGAGCGCGACGTTTTCCTCAAAGACACCGCGCCCCACAACACATGGCGTTTCTACATGGAGCAGACGAGCGACCGCGTCCTTGCCTATGCAATCGAGCTGACGGGAACGGAGCGCGGGAAAATCAAGGGCAATCTGTACGAACTGGACTACGCTAAACACTATGAGCGCGTCAAGGAAAAGGAGCTGCCCGCCGATACGGTGAAGCTGATTTATGAGCATGGGGAACGGGAGATACCCGCCGGACAGTTTTTCAACGGCAATCCCGATTATGAGCTTGGGAAGTTTGAACGCTTTGAAGCCGTACCAAACGACCCGGACGCGCTGCAATCGCTCTTACAGGAAGAACGGCGCAGCCGGGAGCAGCTTCCACAGGGGGATTTCAAGGCGCATATCGCCGCATTGCGGGACGGGCTGATTGAAACGGAAGCGCGACGCATTGTGCGGGAAATGAAGCGGCACTATGAGCCGAACAGCCCCAACAAGACCCATTTCATGGTGGAGCTTTCCCCGGCGTTCATGCAGCTTGCAGCCACAAAGGACACTGACCGCCTTTTCTCCATGCTGCCTTACAAGACCCTTTCCTTTTCCAAAATCGAGGGCAGACATGGGACGTATGCGCTGATTGGCAAGGGGGAGAACCGGGACAGGGAGATAAGGAAGCCCCGCCCCTCTGTCCGGGCGCAGCTTAAAACAGACAAGGCAAAGACCGCCCCGAAAAAGGCGGCGGCGAAAACAAAAAATCACGATTTGGAGGTGTGAACATGACAAAACTGACCGTAGAGGAAACAAACCTTTTGAGCATTTACAAGACCGGGAGCCGACAGGGGCTTATCGTCGCCATGAACGCCGCGCTGCCCTTTATGGACGGGGAAATGCGGGGCTTTGCCGCCCGTACCCTTGCCAAAGTGGAGCGCATGGGCGAAGCGGAGTTTGCGGAGCTTCCCATTTACGCCGCTGATGAAGCATGAGCGAGATTAAGCGGCTGACGCCGCCCCAGAGCCGGAAAGTAAATGCGCTTGTGCGCCGGACGTGCTGCAACTGCGATAACGGGAACTGTATCTTACTGGACGACGGGGACGAGTGCGTATGTCCGCAGCTTATTTCCTATTCGCTTCTCTGCAAGTGGTTCCGGGTTGCGGTGCTTCCCGCCGACAAGTTGCTCTATGCGGAGCTTTACCAGACCGGGGACAGGAAGAAGTGTACCGAGTGCGGCGCGTTCTTTGCGTCAAGCTCCAACAGCGTCAAATACTGCCCCGACTGCCGGAAGCGTATCACCCGCAGACAAGCCGCCGAGCGCATGAGGAAAAGACGCGCCCCTGTTACGCAGTAGGCGCGGAAAATCCCTTGATTTACAGGGCTTTCCGGGCGTGAAAATCAGATAGGCGGTACTTTATACCTTTACCCCCGAAAATGGCGTTCTACTGCGTAACATTCACAAAAAAAGCACCCATAAAAAGACAGGGCGCGGAAGTCATATACTGGCTTTCCGCGCCCTGTTCTTTTTTTGCCCTTATCCGCGCTCTGTTCCCTTTTCCCGTTCCGGCTGCCTGTCTGCCTGTAAAATGCTGTCAATGTTCTGCTTGATTATATCGTATTCCCGGACTTTCTTTTTCAGCTTCCCATAGTCGGCGTAAAGGGCTTCTTTCTGCGCTTGGAGGGCTTCATATTCCGATTGCAGCGCGGCGAGGTTCGGGAGCTTCGCAATGCCCGACGCTTTCAGCGACCTTGCGGCGGCTTCATGTAGGATAATCGCCTGTTCCTGTCCGGCGCGGTACTTCTCCCTGTTCCTTGCCTTGCGGTATGCGTCATAGACGGGCTTTGTCTTTTGGTAGGTGGAAACATTCTTGATAAGCACCGCCATGTCCGCAAGCCGCTTTTCCGCGTTCTTCAATGCGTCTGCCGCCTGTCCGCTTTCCGCTGCCATTTCCTCAATCCGGCTGACTAAATCCGCGTACTGTTCAATCTTGTGTTCCGTCAAGAAATTCATGGTCTTTGCCGCCTGTTTCAGATTGTGGATTTTCGCCCATTGTTCGTAGCCCTTACTCTGCGCCGCCTTGATACTGTTCTCAATGTCGATAAGCAGCGAAACGCCGCGCTGCTCTCCGGGGGCTTTCGCCGCCTTTGCCCGTCTGCCCGCTATCCGTTCCCTTATGGCTTCCTCTGTATAGTCTGCGCCGAGGGTTTTTAGGCGGGTGAAGCGTTCCTGTCCGGGGGCGCGGCATGATACATATTTCCCCGGCTTTATCTCATAGCCCGCCGCCTGTAACCGCTGCAACAATTCCTCAAAACTGGAAACTTGGGGGATAAGCGCGTCAACGGCAATCTTTAGCTTGCCTTTCCAACTTGTACCCGTCTTTTCCGCTTGATATTCCGCATAGCTCTTTCCCTTGCTTCCCTTGCCGGGGACGACGACGGACAAGCCATTCTCCCGGCACAGCTTGTCGCTCATGTTCCGTATGCCGTAATAGCTCCTTTTGTTGGAATTGTACTTGTGGTGGTCTACAAAATTCACCGCGCAGAAAATAATGTGGTTATGGATATGCCCCTTATCAATGTGCGTCGTCACAACATATTCATGCTGCCCCTTTGTCACCGCGTCGGCAAGCTGTTTTCCGATTTCATGGGCTTTCTCATAGTCTACCTCTCCCGGCGCAAAGGACTGTATCAAGTGAAAGGCTAAATTGTTGCCCTTATCCAGTGCTTGCGAGAGGGTATAGCCGAACTCAATATCTGCCGTTTCATAGGAGCAGCCGAAAGAGGATATGAGCATTTTCCCGTCCGTTTTGTCCGGGTTTTCGATATAGTCAAGGGCTTTGCTTAGGGTGCTTTTAACAGGCTTAATCTTTGTAACCGCCATATCTCCGCAAGCACCCCCTTTATTTCCTCTATGTCCTCTTGGTATGCGTTCCCCGTCGCGTTCACGCGGCGGGCTATCTGGTTGACGTTGACACCGATTTTCTGTATCTCTGCGGTCATTGCCTTTATATCGGCGTGGTCTATCTGAATGATATACCCGTCAATGGCAATCTTCCGCAGATATGCCGCCATGTTCCGGGTGGGAACGAGCTTCATTTTTTCCAGTATTAAATCCCGTTCCGCTTCCGTCACTCTGAATTTGATTTGCACCGTCCTTTTCCGTCCGTCCATTGCTTCGCTCCTTTCCTTTCCGTTCCGAGGGTTTGGGACACTTCCCAACAAGCAATTTTCAACCGACGCGCCGCAGCGCGGGAGGGGGAAAATACGGAAGTGGGTACCCGCTTCCTATGCTTGCTATGAATATTTTTATCCCTTATGCCCTTATGCCTTACTACGGAGCTATGCCCGGTTTTGCCAAACTTACGCAAAAGAAAAACGCTGCAATCCTCAAAAAAGATTACAACGCTCTCTATACCCTGTTCACTTGTGACGGACACCTCTTATCTGCCCTCTGTTTCGACTTCCGCTATCTCCTTTGCCGTTGCGCTCACAATCCGTATGCCCTTATCGCTCATACCGTCAAGGAGCGCGTCAAGCTGCCGCCGCTGCGTGTTCTTTTCCGGCGGCGTTTCCAAAAGGAACTGGTCTACGGATATATTGTAGCGGAGCATAAGCTCAAAGAAAATCTGTAAACTTGGGTGCTGCCCCTTGTTCTCAATGTTCGCAAGGTAGCGCGGCGAGATAAACATTTCGTCGCTCACTTTCTTGCGGCTCTCCTTGCGCCCTGTCCGCGCCGCCTTTATCGCTGCCCCAAAAGCCTTGAAGTCGTATTTTGGTACTGGTCTTTTTGCCATAATTATTCACCCTATTACATTTTACTGTTCACCTTTCTTCTTGGATGTGTCTACACTGTTCTATTAGTTAGCCAAAATAATTCATATGTATATGTTGACAACTATCCGCTTTTTTTGTATAGTATTATTAAAAGGGGGAAATGTTTATGTTACATAGCATGCGTATTCGATAAGCATTGAAATCAAAAAAGATTTTTCCCATTTTCAATATGGGCTTTTTTGTCATGCTTATTTTGCGTATGCTATACAACAAAACTAACGATGTATAGACATAGTATAAAAACTATGCCTTAATTTTGTTGTAGTGTTATATGTATAAATGCAGGTCAATGCTCATGTTGAGAATTGACCTGTATTTTTTTGCGCAAAAGGAGAAATATTATGCTTGAAAAATATTGGATAAAATGTCCAATTTGTAACGGAAAGACGAGGGTTCAAGTATTTTATAATACGGTATTAAGAAATTTTCCTCTTTTCTGCCCTAAATGTAAATTACACATATCGTTGATGTTGAAAAATTAGAAATCATAATCAAAAACTCTGAAAAACAAACTTTTTAATTTTGAAAAGGAAGGATATTAAATGAAACACTTACCTAAAAGTACACCTACGGAAATATTGAATGACCCATACGGATTTACTTACAAAGAAATGTCGGAAGTAATTGGAGAGGATAAAGCAAGAGCCTTATATACGGAATTATATAAACAGCCATTTCACAAAAAAAATCTATCAATATCAACAAAAAAAGTCTATAAAAGTAGCGATACTGAAAAGTATGTTTATGAATTGAAAGACAACAGGTATATCGAAACGGTTTTTATTAAACGGCGAGATGGTGGGACTGTTTGCGTAAGTACGCAAGTTGGTTGTTCTGTTGGCTGTATTTTTTGTGAGTCCGGACGCAATGGTTTTGTTCGTAATCTAACACCGTCTGAAATTGTGCAGCAGGTCATATTGATACGTCAAAAAGTAAATCGTATCGTTTTTATGGGAATGGGAGAACCTTTATTCAATTACGACAACTTGATTGCAGCAATCCATATTCTTCGAGATAGAAATGGACTTAACTTTCCAACCGACGGCATTACCGTATCAACAGTTGGTCCAGTTAATCAATTAAAAAAATTGCGCGAAGAACATCTAAAAATTCAGTTGACAATATCTTTACATGCAGCAACACAGGCTGCGAGAAACTGTATCATTCCTCATATGCACATGTACGCTATTGAAGATGTTGTTAAGCAAGCATTGTCCTATTCACAAAGGCATAATCGAAAAGTGGTATTTGCGTATTTACTTTTACCAGGTATAAATGACCGTTCCTCAGATATAAGGCAACTTGCAAAATGGTTTAAGGGCAAAAATGTTATGATTAACGTGCTGCAATACAACCCGACGAGTAATTCAAAAATTAGAGCACCACAAAAACAAGAAATGGTTGCGTTCAAACATCAATTAGAGCAAACAGGACTTGAAGTTACCATGAGAGTTTCTCATGGTAGAGAGATTAAAGCAGCTTGTGGACAATTAGCTAATACATATAATAAAGCCAAAAAACAACAAAAATAATTTAATTAAAAGAGCCAGACGCACAGACGCAGAGCCGATAATATGCAGTTTGAAATACTGCTGTTATCGGCTCTTTTTTGATTTTAATTTGTGCCCCCAATAACCATATTGGAGCAAAATCAGAACTGTTGCTTGTCGTTCTTTGATTTCCGCAGCAGCTTTGAAAAATCAAAGCCGCCGTTTCTTTTTATTTTCTGATGAAATGACGCGGTATCACTGTTAAAAGCGGCGGCTAAAGGAGGTAGCCGCCATGAAGCACATACCCTATCGACAAAATCCGACGGTCATTGACTTATCAAAAAAAGCCCGACCACCGTCGGGAACCTCTCCACCCTTGAATATGAACTGTCTAATCATCTAAATACTACTTACAATACCTATACGCCTGTCCGGGCTTTTCGGACAGGCGTATTTTGCTGCTCAAAAAATTTTTTGAAAAAAATCCGAAAATCTTCGGCGTTTTTTTCAAAAGGCAGTATTGCCCCGCGAAAAGGGGGAAGCACCACCAACTTTCCAACGAGAAAGGGGGTGAGAATGTGGAACCTAATCGCAGGGAGTTTATAAAACAGTGCGCTTTCCAGAAGTTTTGCAATACGGTACTGCACAATGAAGCGTGTGACGCTCACAAAGAGCTGCACAGGCATAAGGCAAAGGAGATTACCTTTTCCGACTTGACCTTAGAAGAAGCGCGGCAGCTTCATACCTTTGATGAATATTTCAAAGGGGAAACCGCCTTTGAAAGAGCCGGGAAGAAAATCACGCCGAAGCTGCTTCTTGAAGCAATCCGTACTTTGCCGGAAGAAAAGCGCAAAGCCGTACTCCTGTACTATTTCGAGGGAATGAACGACACCGAGATTGCGGAGCTGTTCGATACGTCGAGAAGCACGATACAGTACAGGCGGACAAGCTCTTTTGAGCTACTAAAAAAATATCTGGAGGAAAATGCTGATGAATGGGACGAATGGTAACGAACCCGGCTACCCGGAAAAAGCCCTTGTTCCCTATCCTGTCATTTTGGCAGCGACAAAGGGCGACCCGGACGCTATGAAGATTGTCTTGCAGCATTTCAGCGGCTACATAGCCCGCCTCTCCATGCGGAAGCTGTACGACGAGCGCGGGAACGTCTATTTTGGCGTAGACCACGACATTCGGGAACGGCTGCAAGCAAAACTGATGATGGCTGTCCTCACCTTTAAGGCAGAGGAATAAACCGCAGCGGCGGCGGGACGCTTTCTCTCTCCCCCTTTTCCGTTCCGCTGCTGACGCGGCAGCAAAGCCATTCTGAACCTTGACAAAGAAAGCGGCGCAAGATAACGGCGGCGCAGCATAGGGCAAATCGGATACGTTCCTTTTGCGCCGAGCCATACGGCGGGTGCGCCATGACGCTATCCGGGTGAGGTTATCCCCACCCGGACAGCCGAGCGACCAACACCGCGCCGGAAAGCAAGTGTAGCGGCTTGCGGGCGACGACACGCAAAATATACAATGATACTTCCTTACAGCCACAGTCCGAGCGTTAAGAGCGTCGCAGGCAATGGGTAGGGCTGCATGAGAACCATGCGGGGGTGCAATTCCCATGAGGTTATGCTAATAACCGTCCGATTAAAGCTCTCTTTCTACTTTTGAAACTATTGTACTCTATTGAAAGGGGGACATTTTAATGAATATTACTGATGTGCCTATCTGGGAGAAGTACACGCTCACCATTGAGGAAGCGTCAAAATATTTCCGTATCGGGGAAAACAAGCTGCGTAAATTAGCGGAAGAAAACCCGGCTGCCGGGTGGGTGATTATGAACGGCAACCGTATTCAAATCAAGCGAAAACAGTTTGAAAAATTCATTGACACTTTGGAAGTTATATAGTGAAATCGAGCCTTGAATGTGGTATAATAGATACAAGCATATCAAGGCTCTTTCCGTCATGGAAAGGAGCATGACGAACAATGTCGGAGAAAAGACGAGATAACAGGAACCGCATTTTACGCACAGGAGAGAGCCAGAGAAAAGACGGAAGATATGCTTACAAATATATAGATACCTTTGGGAACCCGCAATTTGTTTACGCTTGGAAGTTAGTACCTACCGACAAGACCCCGGCGGGAAAACGTGAAGATATTTCGCTTCGGGAAAAGGAAAAAGAGATACAGAAAGACCTTGACGACGGGATTGACACGTTGGGAAAGAAAATGACTGTCTGCCAACTCTACGCAAAGCAGATAAGGCACCGGGCAAATGTACGGCATGGCACAAAACAGGGGCGCAAGCAGCTTATGAGGATTTTGGAAGAAGATAGTCTTGGAGCTTGCAGCATTGAGAGCGTGAAGCTGTCCGACGCGAAAGAATGGGCTTTACGCATGAAAGATAAGGGCTATTCATTCAAGACAATCAACAATCACAAGCGTTCTCTGAAAGCTGCCTTTTACACAGCCATACAGGACGATTGCATTAGGAAAAATCCCTTTGACTTCCAGTTGAACACCGTTTTAGAAGATAACACCGAACCAAAGGTACCTCTATCCCCAACACAGGAAGCGTCTTTCCTGTCCTTTGTGCAGAGTGATAAAGTCTATCAGAAGTATTACGACGAGATTATCATACTGTTAGGAACAGGGCTTCGCATTTCTGAACTCTGCGGACTGACTGAAAGCGATATTGACTTTGAGCATAAGCTAATCAACGTAGACCACCAGCTTTTGAAAGTATCGGGAGTTGGGTATCATGTTGAAACGCCAAAGACAAAAAGCGGTATCAGACAAATTCCAATGAGTACCAAAGTCTATGAAGCGTTCAAGCGTGTGCTGAATGACAGGGGACGGGCAGACAATTTTATTGTCGGCGGTTACAGCAGATTTTTATTCCTTAACCGGAACGGGCTACCGAAAGTAGCAGTCAACTTTGAAACCATGTTCCGGGGGCTTGTGAAGAAGTACAACAAAAGCCATGAGGAAGCCTTACCGAAAGTGACAACGCCCCATACCCTACGCCATACGTTCTGTACCAATTTAGCAAACGCCGGAATGAACCCGAAAGCATTGCAGTATATCATGGGACATTCCAACATCAACATGACGCTGAACTATTACGCCCATGCTACCTCTGATAGTGCAATGGCAGAAATGGAACGGCTGATTGCTTAGTAGTAGATAGAGGTTTTACTACTTGATTTACTACTTTTGGACGCGAAAACATGAGGGGAAATGAGAATATATAAGAGCTTCTTCCGATTTGAAAAATGCCGGAAAGCCTGTAAATACAGGCTATACCGGCTTATGAGAACTTATAAAGAGATAGTCAAAAACTATATTTTGATTTAATAAACATTTCATTCTTGATAAATTATCTCTTTATCCACAATCTCCCTCGCACATACTTGTATATTGTTCATTCTTCCTATCCATTCCAAGACATTTTCCACCTTTAGCTGTTCTGTAATGCCTTGTGCCTGTTTCATCTGTTCTACAAGTCTTTCAAAGCGTTCCTGTGCCTGTTCTTCTATATCAGCCAAATAACCATTCAGCCTGCCGCTTGTAAGCATATTCAGATATAGCAATCTGCGGTATTCCTTCAAATACCGCAAATGTCTTTGTCCCCATACACCGACAACCCTTTGTTCTTCTTCCTTCGGTAAGGTAAGAGCAGGGATAAGATAATCCCCATGTCTGATATAAGTACCGCCCATCTCTTCAAAAATTGTTTTCTTCATTGTCTGTTCTACCTTTCTTATCGTTCTCTATTCATAGATTTTCTTTACGACCGTTCCAATTTTACAGTAACAATAATTCTTCAATTTTCAGTTCACATTGCCCCTCCCGAAGAAGTATGATAGAATAATTCTATTAAATTGAATCGGAGGTGCCACATGGCTATCAGTTCCAACAATATTCAGGTCTATACTACTTTGTCCAAAGAACTGGTTGCTGAGATTGATAAGGATGCAAAAGCGAACTATCGTACACGTTCCCAGCAGATTAACATGATCCTGACCGAGTATTATAAGACTCAAACAACAACCAAACATGAATCCGAGTAAAACACTGAATTGCCTGAAAACACAGGAAATATCAGTGTTTTCTTATGTTTTCCCTTAATTATAAGGTTCATGGGAACCGTATGTATTTCCAAAACTGATATTGATCGCCACCGGCATCCGATATTCCAACGCCTTTCTCAATACATAGTCCACCCCCTGCATCAGCTCTGTTGTTCGCGGAAACCCTTCCCGTCTTGGATTTCCCAATTTCACGATCAAGAGTTCACTCTCCGGTGCGACTCCCGCATAAATACCACCGACACTTCCTCTTCCGTTTCCGGCTGCAATTGCGGCAACAGAAGTCCCGTGCCCCGACACATCCCGACTTGGTACAACCTGCTCCTGCCTGATTTTTGTCGGTTCCTGAAGTGCCGCATTGATCTGATCCTGCGTATATTCCGTTCCCAGAAAATATCCTTCAGGAGGATTTCCCGCTATACTTTGATCCCACAGTGCACGGATCCTTGTACTTCCATCTGTATTTCGAAAATCCGGATGCGAATAATCAATCCCGCTGTCAATCACCGCTGTAAGAATCCCTTTCCCGTACAGCTTTAACGGAGCTGCCTGTACCGGAAGAATACAGGATGCTCTCTTTCCGTTAGCCGCTTCAAAAAACAGCCGTTTTGGTTTTTCAATGTATTCGATCTGCGGAACCCGCATAAGCTGTTCGATCCGGGATTCCGGCACAGTCAGAATTGCATACTCATTCGATAATTCCGTAACAGAAGAGGCGATTTCACGAACCGCCTCCAGATTTCCCGAATATTTGATGATCAGATCCCACTCCTGATCCAAAGGCTGATACCCAACCTCCAGCTCCAGTGATTTTTCACGCTCCTCACTCGTAGCGTCCAACGCAAGATTCAAAAGATTTTCTGCTTTTTGGCTCATCTATTTCCCGGCTCCTTTATAAGGTGCATATTCATATGGAAGAAAATATCCCTTCTCGTGACGGCACACCGGACATACAGATGGTGCCTGCTTCCCGTCATGGATATAACCGCAGTTTGTACAGATCCACCGTCCTTGTTCTTCCCGGCTGTAATAGGTGCCGTTTTCCAGCATTTCTGCGATTTTCTGAAATCGCTCCTGATGGGTATGCTCAATTTCTGCAATCTGGAAGAATGTAGACGCCGCCTCCAAAAAACCTTCTGCCTTTGCCGTACTTCCAAACGCAGGATACACATCTTCAAATTCTTCCTTTTCATTATGCTCCGCTGCTCTAAGAAGCTCTTCTAATGTATCCTGCTGATCCACCGGATAGGTCCCGTCAATCTGGATCGTGCTCCCTGTAAACTCTTTCAGCAGCTCATAAAACCGCTCTGCATGTGCCCGCTCCTGATCTGCTGTATACAAAAACACGTCCGCAATGGTATACATCCCCTTCTCACGGGCTTTTTCTGCTGCAATCGTATATCGGTTTCTCGCCTGACTCTCCCCGGCAAACGCCCGCATCAGATTTTCCTTTGTCTCGCTTTCAAAAAAATTACCAGTCATGATACACACTCCTTTTTCGTTTCATAAAAGTAGTATGTATCATAACTGGCAAAATATGCTTCTGCTTCTTAAATTTTACGAAATCAGTTAAATCCGATCAGTCTTCTCGCCACACTGTATGCCATAGAAGAAACTTTTCTTCCTGATTTTCCCGGAAGGTTCATGGTCTGACCGAGAATTCCATATCGGATCTTCACATATGTCCGATAATCTTTTTTCTTCAGATATACCCACAGCTCTTTCTTTTTCTTCAGATTCTCATTCACCTTGGAACGAATACATAAAATCGAAGATACTGTCATCATAATAGCAAGATAATTGATCATATATTTTCTGAGCTTTTTACTCTCTACCATACGTAATTCATACATAGAGATCATAGATTTTGTTACATAAATCTGCTGATCGATGCGGCTGATCATCACTTTCTCATTCACAGACTGATCCTCTCGTCCGATAAAATAGCGATAGAAGTCCACATCCATATAGTATAATGTCCGAACATGAGGAAGCGGGTAATATACATAGATATTATCCACGTAAAACGTGTGCTTCGGCAGCTTCAGCTGACAGAGTCTCAACATCTCGGTCCGGTAGATCACGGAATGCATGAGAATATACTGGTCCAGATGGAAGCTTCCGATATCATCCCAGCGGAACACCTGATTCTGCGGAAGTACATTGCGGTAATGAATGACTTTTTTATGTGTCATCCCAACTTTCTCATACACATAATTAGAAATCAACATGTCTACTTTAGAATCTGCATCCACAAATCCCTTCACTGCACTCAATATCTTCAGCAGAGCCTCTTCATCTACCCAGTCATCACTGTCCACTACTTTAAAATAGACACCTGTGGCATGCGCCAGACCTGTATTGACCGCATCCCCGTGACCGCCGTTTTCCTTGTCTACCGCTTTGACGATCCCCGGATATTTTTCCTCGTATTTTTTTGCAACCTCGCTTGTCCCGTCTGAGGATCCGTCATTAACTACAATAATCTCCACATCTTCTCCTCCGGGCAGGATCGACTGAATTGCTTTTTCCATATATGCCTCTGAATTATAGCATGGAATTGCAAAAGATATATATTTCATGTCTACACTCCTTTTCTTCAATATAGCAATTATACTGTACTTTTATTATTTTTCCAACCATTTTATTGTAAAATACCACTCCTTCCTTTATAGTATTAGGGAGAACACTTATTTTTATAAAAGATAAATTGGAGGAACACTATGAAAAAAAATGCAGTTGTAGGACAATCTGGCGGACCGACTGCCGTTATCAATGCAAGCCTTTACGGGACTGTATACGAAGCATTAAACCGCGAAGACGAGATTGGCACTGTTTATGGGATGATAAATGGAATTGAAGGATTTTTAAATGATCAGGTCATGGACATGGCGCCACTGGAAGAATCAAAAGAACTGGAACTGATCCGGACCACACCCGGCTCATATCTTGGCTCCTGCCGATACAAGCTTCCGGAAGATCTCAACGATCCGGTTTATCCACAGCTTTTTGCACGCTTCGAAGCATACAACATCGGATATTTCTTCTACATCGGAGGCAATGATTCCATGGATACTGTCAGCAAGCTTTCCCGCTATGCCGAAAAGATCAGCAGCGACATCCGTGTGATCGGAATTCCAAAAACAATTGATAATGACCTTGTCGAGACAGATCACACACCGGGATTTGGAAGTGCCGCAAAATACGTCGCTTCTACTGTGCGGGAGATTGCTATCGACGCATCCGTTTATGACAACAAAAAATCCGTTACCATTGTTGAGATTATGGGACGCCATGCCGGATGGCTCACTGCTGCCAGCGCACTGGCCAGAAAGTTCGAACACGACAACCCGGTTCTGATCTACCTTCCGGAAACAGACTTTGACCAGGATGCTTTTATTGAGAAAGTCCGTACGTCTCTGGAGACTACACCAAACCTGGTAGTATGTATTTCCGAGGGAATCCACGACAACACCGGTACATTCATCTGCGAATATTCCAATGATGTCGGAACAGATACATTCGGCCACAAAATGCTCACAGGTTCCGGAAAATATCTGGAAAATCTGGTGAAAGAACGCCTTGGCGTCAAAGTACGTTCTGTAGAACTCAATGTCTGCCAGAGATGCTCTTCTTCCATGCTTTCCAAAACAGACCAGAAAGAAGCCATTGCTTCTGGAGCTTACGGAGTAAAAGCTGCTTTAAACGGAGCCAGCGGAAAGATGGTTGCTTTTGAACGTCTGGACGGAGATGACTATCAGATTGATTATGTTTTAAAAGACGTCAACGTCATCTGTAATCAGGAAAAATGCGTCCCTGCTACATGGATCACTGCAGATGGTTCTGACGTGACAGAAGATTTTATCCGGTATGCTCGTCCGCTGATCCAGGGAGAAGTAACCGTTCCCACAGAAGACGGCGTTCCTAAATTTGCTTATAGAAAGTAGCTATTGAAACAAAAAGAGAGCGGCATTCGCTCTCTTTTTTCTACTGAAATGCATTGTCATCAGAAAGTGTAATCAAGTGTAACCAAAAACAGAGTTCTGAAATACTTAACAAAACTCTTCCCAGACATGCAAAAAAGCCCTGAAAATCAAGGCTTCTTCGTAGTCTGCGGATGACAGGACTTGAACCTGCACGGGATGCCCACTGGACCCTAAAACCAGCGCGTCTGCCAATTCCGCCACATCCGCATATACAATTTTGGAAAAAATAAAACAAGCAAAACTGCTTGTTCTACAATGAGCGTGCGGGGATTCGAACCCCGGACAACTTGATTAAAAGTCAAGTGCTCTACCAACTGAGCTACACGCCCTTATTTTCTTATAATACCCGCTAATCCAGGTAAACTGGGCTAGCTGGATTCGAACCAGCGAATGCAGGAGTCAAAGTCCTGTGCCTTACCGCTTGGCGATAGCCCATTAGTAAACTCAACTATGACACTGCTTAACTAGTGCTTCTTATAAAAGAAAAGGGTGGGTAATGGGACTCGAACCCATGATATCCAGAACCACAATCTGGCGCGCTAACCAACTGCACCATACCCACCATACCGAGCCTGGGGGGATTCGAACCCTCGACCTACGGCTTAGAAGGCCGTTGCTCTATCCAGCTGAGCTACAGACTCGTATAAACTTTATCCCCGTTTATAGGCTCCTTACAGATTACTCTGTAAGAAAGCGGGTGATGGGAATCGAACCCACGTATCCAGCTTGGAAGGCTGGTGTTCTACCATTGAACTACACCCGCGAAGTCGGGGTGACAGGATTCGAACCTGCGACCTCCTGGTCCCAAACCAGGCGCTCTAGCCAAGCTGAGCCACACCCCGTTATTCGCTTTCGTGTCGTTTTCTCCGTGACACAATAGCTATTATACATAAGGGTATACCAATTGTCAACAACAAATTTCAAATTTTTCAAAAAAATTTTTTCGCACCTTCTCCAACCTTTGCGAAAGCCCGAAAATACGCTATAATATCCATATTCTATAAGAAAGCAGAGGTACTTATTATGTGGGCTTACAACGAAACATTTTATCAAATTTACCCGATTGGATTCTGCGGTGCCCCGACTCACAACGATGGCATCTGCGTTCCGCGTATTCTGAAATTGAAAGACTGGAGCAGTTATCTGGAGAATCTGCAGATCGGTTCTGTTCTCTTAAATCCGATTTTCGAATCTGACAATCACGGTTATGATACCAGAGACTTTAAAAAGGTGGACTGCCGCCTTGGAACCAATGAAGATTTTCAGGATGTCTGTGACGATCTGCATAAGCATCATATCAAAATCGTGCTGGACGGAGTTTTCAACCACGTTGGACGCGGTTTCTGGGCATTTCAGGACGTTCAGGAAAAGAAGTGGGATTCTCCTTGTAAAGACTGGTTCTACATCAATTTTGACGGTGACAGTTGTTATCAGGACGGATTCTGGTATGAGGGATGGGAAGGACATTTCGAACTGGTCAAACTGAATCTACAAAATCCTGCAGTCACAGACTACTTATTAGACTGTGTCCGCTTCTGGATCGAAACATTTGATATTGACGGACTTCGCCTGGATGTGGCATACAGTCTGGACCATAACTTTATGCGGAGACTCCGCTCATTTTGCGAAGAACAAAAGCCTGGATTTGTTCTGATCGGTGAAGTACTATTCGGTGATTATAATCTGATTGTAAATGATGAGATGCTGCACAGCTGTACCAATTACGAATGCTACAAGGGAATCTATTCCAGCCTGAACAGCATGAATCTGTTCGAGATCGCACACTCCCTGAATCGTCAGTACGGACCGGAACAATGGTGTATCTACCGTGGAAAGCATCTGATGAGTTTTGTGGATAATCACGATGTCACACGGATTACCAGCATCCTGACAACCCCTGCACACCTGCCTCTGGCTTACGGTATTTTATTCGGTATGCCGGGAATTTCCTGTATTTATTATGGAAGCGAATGGGGCGAAGAAGGTATCAAGACTCCGGACAATGACTATGCGCTTCGTCCATGCTTTGAGGCGCCAAAACCGAATGCACTGACTGATTTCATCCACCGACTGATCACACTTCGGCAAAACAGTGATGCCCTCTGCAATGGAGGATACCGCAATATCTCAATCACAAACCATCAGCTTGTCTTTGAACGCCGTACAGGGCAGGAACGGATTCTGATCGCCATCAACGCGTCTGAGAGCGATTTCACGATCCATCACGGAGAATTGCTCGGAACATTCACCGATCTGCTGAAAAGCGGTTCTGGGAATATCTCACAGACGCTGAATGGCTCTCTGGATCTTCCGGCTTACAGCGTACAGTATCTCAAAGAGATTTCCTGATAAAATTTTTAAGATTAAAAAAATCCGTGTAAACATCCACACTGTCCTGCGATATTTACACGGATTTTTCATAGGTATAAATTCCTTTAAATTATTTTCTGAATTTATATTTTCCTTTTCCATGACCTGACACAGGCTCAATAATATCCGACTGCACCAAGTTGGAAATGAGTTTGGAAGCTCCTGAGCTTTTCAATTGAAGCAGTTCCATGACAGCGCTTCTTCCAAACACCTCATCAAAACCAAACTTTTCAAAAAGTCGGTGGATATGAACTGTCGTTTCGTGGATATTCTTTTGCAAGTTCGTATAATTCGCTCGGACAAGTGCATTCCTGAAATACCAAGCATGATCCGCAAAAATATCATTCGTTGCAGAAAAACCAAGTGTTCTCAGATACTTGATGAAAAACACCGCTGTTGTTCTCGTATTTCCCTCTCCAAAAATATGGATTTGCCACAGTCTTGAAATAAAAACTGCAAGATGGTGGATTATCTCATCCATTGACAATCCCCTGTAGCTAAAATCTTTCTCCTGCGAAAAATCATATTCAAGGGTAGCTCTCAGTTCAGAAGCGCTGCCGTACATAACGGTTGCCCCATCAAGCACCCATTCCTTTTTCGTAATATTATAATCTCTTATCTTTCCGGCGTGGTTGTAAATACCCCGAAAGAGTTTGCGGTGAATAGAGATCTACTTATTTGGCGAATAAGATTCTGTACTTCTTTTATCGTAATTTTTCCTTCAATATTACGAATAGCAATATCAATCAAATATTTAGATGGTTTCAGTCCGTCCACAGCCTGAAGTCCGATTGCCGTACTCCAAGCGTAACCTTTGCTGGCTTTATCAGGTTCGGACTCTTTCAAATATTCCTCAAACGGATCTTTATCCATATTGCCACCTCGCTTCATAATTTATAATTCACTCTATTTCTTCTAATAGTTTGGACAATCAAACCTATTTTCAAAACAGCGCCTAATCTTCTTTTCTTCTATATGGTACATGATGGTTCCGACACCATTCTTCTGCTATATTGATATAGGTCCGATTTCTGTAGTCATAATAAATCTGGCTGATTCCCAGATCATTTATTTTATCTTTAAAACACCTGTACGGATGCCTTCTTCTAAGAGCATCAAACAGTACTTCAGAAACTCTTTTATTCCCACTCTCATACGCAAACTTCTCCATGATACTTTTCTCATGAAGTTCATACTGATTCGGCAATCTGACATAATCATCCGTCTCATCAATTTCTTCCCAGAGCTCCTGATCTTCTTCACAGGCCATTGAATAAACCGATTTAAATCTTCTTCTGCCTCTGCTATTACAACTACTTTATAATGCATATTTTCCTCTCATATCTGAAATCACAGCGTCTGCATTTCGATAATTTCCATTTTTTGAAGATTCTCTAGATTGTTCCAGTCTTTGAAACATCTCATCTTCTGTCATAGATGTATATGGATTATGCACAGTTCTTTTTATTTCAAATGGGAATCCGTTATGTGCAACAGCCTGCGTCAAAAACATTCTTATTGCAGATGTCGTATCTGTTCCAAGATCTTTAAAAAGTTGATCAGATTTATTCTTCAAGTCATCGTCTACCCTAATTTGAATTGTACTTGCCATCTTAAATACCTCCACTTCTTTTCCTTTTATTATAATGTTATATCATTGCTATTTCAATACATTTACAATGAATCGGATGTTTTTTTAAGTAATAAGTATCTTTCCTTCACACTTTTCTTTCAGTTCCTATATAAAATCATTATTCATAAATCACTGATTCTGTCATTTCAACGAGCAAAAAAAGAACTGCCTCTAAACTCTAGAAACAGTTCTTAAATATGAATAAAATTGATGTCAAATTGATGTCAAAACAAACGTTCAGATCCGCAAACCCTTGATTTTACGGGCTTTATTTGTCTAAGGACTTCATTATCGGGATTAATTGAACGATTCCTTCCACCCTTGTCCGCCGAGCTCCGTCAGGCACCGTACACATCCAAAAACCGATTTTTTTGGTCTTCCACTGAGGTCCATAGAGCCACAAGTTGGCTGTGTCATTCGTGTTGTACAAATTGTTTTGATATATAGATTGTCTCTTCAAGTAACAAGACAATTCTCTACTTATATTATAATCTTTCCCTGGAGATTTGCAACAATTTCCTGCTTTTTCTCCTGTGTCGCTTCCGCATAAACATCCATGGTTGTTGTAATATCTGAGTGACCCATGATACTTTGGATCACCTTCAAATTCGATTCATTCTCACACAGTCTTGTGCAGAATGTGTGCCTCAAATGATGAGCTGAAAAATGAGGAATAATGAGTGGTTCTCTATCCTCTTTCTCTGCTATTTCTATTTCATCTTTGTTATATGCAACTCTTGCCCTTTCAATCGCTCGATTAACTGCATTTGGTAAATATACCGTTCCGGTTGCTGTTACAAAAACGAAATTTGAATATCCATCAATCTCTTCTGAGGAAAAGCCAATGCACTTTTGGATCTCATACTCATCCAGAAAAGCATTGAACACTTCATCGATCATCGGAATGGTTCTCCGTCCTGAAATCGTCTTTGGTGTAGAAATATGCTTGACCGATTTTCTGTTTTCATCAGGTCTGTAGATAAAAGTATGATTCACACTGACAATGCGCTTTTCAAAATCCAGGTCATCCCATCGAAGACCGATGCATTCACCAATTCGCATTCCTGTTCCAAGAAGGACCGTTATAATAGGTACCCATCCTTGATATTCCCGATGGGCTTTTAAGTAATCCATAAAAGCTTTCTGCTGTGGAATCGTAAGCGCATGTCTCGGATTATCTTCCCAGATATGGCTCTTTTTGATTTCTGCCATTAATCCGTCTGTCGGATTTTGTCTGAGCAGTCCATCCCTTACAGCCATCTGGAATGCCGGATGCAACTGTGTATGTATACTATCCAGCGTATTTGCTTTCATTTCTTCATCCAGGATAATGCGATAATAGAATTTTTTCACATCAGAATATTTGATCTTACCAATCAGTCTTTTTCCAAATGTTGGTCTGACAAAGTGATTATACATATAGAGATAATTCACTTTTGTTGATGGTTTCAAATCATATTTCTGTTCGATAAACCGATCATACAGTTCATTCAGCGTCATCCTGTCAGCCAGCTGCGGATTCAGTCCATCTTCTTTGTCGCGGATGATTTTTCTTTCTTTTGCTCTGAGTTCAACCAATGTTTTTGCGTAAACAGTTCGTCTATTTTTATCTAAATCTGTATAAGAATAAGAATAGCGACCGTCTTTTCTCTGACTCTCACCGGTTCGCAACACATACCCCCGGCTGTCTTTTCTTGATTTTGCCATCCTCTCACCTCACTAATCGTGAGGAGCATCTTAACTGTGCTTATCCTGTCGGTATAATAGTTCCAATCCTTTCTTAAGCACCTGCCCTTTTGTAAGATCGTACTTTTCAGCATAAGCTTCCAATTGCTTCTGCTCAGCATTGGAGAAACGGATGGTGAAACGATAATTCATGGGATCATCACTCTTTGGTCTTCCCATCTTTGCCATACTATTTCCTCCTTCCTTACAACACTATTATACTTTATGTCCGACAACAAGTCAACGTGTTTTGCTCCTCATGTATTACATTTTATTTTTTATAATTCATCTCTGAAATTTTCAAGATATTCATCCACAATCTCTGTATTGACCAGAACAACTCTCTTCACATGATAGACTGCTTTCGCATCTTTCGCTAATTCCTGAAATGTATGCAACCCCATAGAATATAATTGTGCCCCTTCCTCATAACGGACAAATTTCTTTCTTCCGACCTGCACCAGCTTTTCTAATTCTGGAATTTCTTTTCTGACTTTAGGCATGAAAAAACCTCCTTCCTTCGTACATAAAAAAATATCTTTCATATATACAAAAGAAGGAGGGTGAAAATACAGCCTATGATATGCAATTTTTTTATTTTAACAAATCGAGCAGCGTATATTCACCTTTTGGAATCTTAGCTGTTCTATGATACTCTTTTATTGCTTCCACAAGAATCCCAGAATTAGAAAAATAATTAAACACGTAATCATATGATTTTACGTCAGACATTCTAAGATTTTCCTTACAAAAATCACTTGGTTTTTTCCCTGATTTTTTGAATTCTTTATACTGATTTTCAGCAAAGATAATCAACATTTCTATTTCCGGTGCAGTAATCACATTGATAACATCTATTTTATGTTCATATGCTTTACCAATTTTAAATTTTTCTCTTCTTGAATCTAATATTCTGATTACTGATATCTTTTCCGCAAATCCTTTTCTCAAATATTTCTGTTCAAATTTTTTGCCGTCCCTACATCGAATTACTGACTCCTCCAGCATCTCCTCTCTCGAAAATACAAGCAATTCTTCATCTAGAAGAATATCCATAATTGCATTTTCTGCAGCACCTTCACATATACACGCTTTATATTTTGCCAGTTCCATATTGCACCTCCTATTTCAGAGATGCAGTTATACTTTTCTTCAACTGCATATAAGCTTCATAAGTAGGTGTCGTTCCTTCCAGAAATCCACTCTGATAAGCATCGCTTTTCTTAATGTCATTTCTTTTTAGAATATTGGAAAGATTCTCTGCTGTAATCCCATCTCTATTTCTAGTAATAAAAATACTGTCATTACGGTCGTATTCATCCAAAAGTTCCGGATAATGAGTGGAAAAGATTAGCATACCACCATTTTTATTTATTTTTCCGTCCATAAAGAAACGAATCAGAGTACTTACTATTTCTTTATTGAAATGATTCTCTATCTCATCAACAATCAGGTAGCCTCCATCTTTCAGAACTTCTTGTGCCAAAGTGAAAGTAATCATTCCTTTTACGGTTCCTGACGAGAGATAATTATTTAATTCGATTGGATTGTTCAATACAATCTCTTCTTTTCCTTTAAATTTTAAATGTATAATTGGCTTCTCATTTTTTTCTTCAAAATTTAATTTTTCAATTGTTGGATCCAGATAGGAAATAACCTCAGCCGGAATTCCTTCTGAAAATGGTAACACATTCACATTGGTGAAAAGTAACATGCTGACTACTTTTATATGTTCACCAGTTTTTTTATTATATGCGATCATAATACTAACATCATCTGACAAAAAGCTTTCCTGTTCATCTCGAACAATGACTGGTTCTCTCTCCTCAAAATCCAGCATAGCTTTACGAGTTGTTACTTCTTCAGCTTTTTTTGACCATAATGATTCTGATTCAATACTGTACACAACTCCTTCTACTTTCGTATTCTTAGATGTTATGACCGTTTCCAGTCTGCAAATTTCTTTTGTAGTCTCCGAATAAAAATACACATTCAAAATAGCATTTTTTGTATTTCCTAATATATCTTTCGTATTCATGTGATTGATTGGTTCGTTGTTTATAATTCCCAACGCAAGAAGAAGCACCTTTAATACAGAGGTCTTTCCTGAGGCATTGATTCCTATAAACGCGTTTGCCGGATTTAAATATATATTTGAAAACAAGGAATACAAATTCACTTTATCTTCTTCCGCAACTCTTTGCTGTGCATAAAAAGATAAATCCAGCTTCTCTTTAAACAATGGTAAGCCTTGTGCGGTAACTCTCAATAATTTCATATAACGCCTCCAATTTAAAAACTGATTTTACGTGGTTATTTTTCTTTTACTTCAATTATATCCACATTTCTATATTTTATCAACGGATAATCCGTTTTTATTTTTTTAATTTAAAAATCTTTCTCTCACACCCTGTATTTTACCCCTCCATCTTTTGTATATGTAAGAGGGTTTGTAGATTAGAGCAAGATCCACCCATGTTTAACAGTATTGCCATTTGGCATCCTGTCATCCTATGGGATTTATCTTGATGGGGATCTCCCCATACCCTCTCAATAACAGACGCTTCACTTGTCTGTTGGTTCCACCTAAAGGTGTTCACAGCACTATTTCTAATATCGGAAGGGACAGCCGATATTGAAATACGTGGACTCCCAGTGGGAGGAATAATCGTAGCGAAAGGAGGAATATGAGAACAGAAAACAAAGATAAAGAACTGAATCACAGACATTTTATAGGATTACGTCTTACCGATGTCGAACTGGATTTATTAGACCAAGGCGCTGCTTGTTTATCTGTTAGCCGATCAGAATATCTGAGGAAACTTCTATTGGAAAAGCAAATCCATCATCAGATTGAAGTTGTTGCAGACATGAACGATCTCAGAAAACTGGTCAGTGAATATGGAAAAATCGGATCGAATCTCAATCAGATCGCCAAGCATTTTAACAGTGGTGGCAGTCAGTCTCGTGCTATAGAAAATGAAATCCATCAGTGCATCACGGACTTATTCCTGTTGAGAAAAGAGGTACTGAAACTGGCAGGTGGTATGAATGGCAATCGTAAAACACATTAAAAGCAGAAATGCAAATTACTCGGCTGCTATTAATTACCTTCTGTTTGAACATGATGAAAAAACCGGAAAAAAGAGGTACAGTGAAATAGACTTCGTTTGTGTTGCTAGAAAGAGTAGATTAGGAGGAATTTTATGATGGATAATAATAAGATGATATGTTATTGTGATCAGGTTACAAAAGGAGAGATTATTGAGGCTATGGAAAAGGGAGCCAAAACACTCGCAGATATAAAAAGAATGACAGGAGCTTGTTGTAGTTGCAAGTGTGCAGAATTAAATCCAAGCGGGAAGTGTTGTGCACAAGACATTGCACTTGTGATGAAAGAGTATTTATCAAATAAAAATAGTTAAGATATTTCTATGGAGATTGGGGTCGTGGGTGATACAGAGAGGTGTGTTGCCCAATGTCATTAAGTTAATTTAAAAATTAAAAAAAGCAGAATGCAAGTAGGTAAAATCTCACTTGTATTTTGCTTTTTTCATTTTGTTATCTGTTTTTTTGCACGGCAAACAGACAGATGGATTGTACATCTGTCTAGCCTCATATGTGATTTCTGTCCGTCGGACCAAGAGTTTGCTTACAGCTTCCTTCAGATTCTACCTTACGATAGACACCCTTGCTGTTCAGCTATACACTTCCTTGTCGCCTAGGCGTGTTCGGGACTTTCACCCGTTAGAGCGCGCCCATGGCGCGCAAACTAAAATATCGCCAGCCATAGCATGGCTGACGATACAAAAATTTATTATTTTTTATTGTCCTCTTGACGGGGAGCATACCATTATTATAGTGGTTTATTTTTTTATTCCAATGCAACAAACATGTAAAATGTCTGATGTATTTTTGCAAGTTTTGTTCCATAGCAGTGTTTATCTTATTTTCCGTCTTCTTCTGAAAAACAGAATCATGATAATACTTATGGCAAATAGTAACCATACATGCCTGCTTGTTCTCAGACGAACCCCTGTTTCCGGTATTAATTGTGTGTTTTCGTTTGTGATTTTTAACTCAATCACGTCTCCTCGTGCAGCCTCAATCCGCTGTTTCATGACAGCTGTATTTCCATTCGATGTTGCCTGCACTGGATTTGAATACTTATCATTCTCTTCTTTTTTAGAAATCGAAACAGCGTATTTTGATGTATCAACAGTTTCTGTTATTATGATATCCGAAGATATATCTACATTTTTTAATGTAACTTTATCTCCATGTTTCAAAGAAGTTCTAATTGTCTTGCTACGCAGCTTTTGACCATCTTCCCAATAGAGAATTTCCATATCAAATGGCTTCTTGCGGTTTCCAAGTGGACCAGTGACTTCCTTTGTAATCTCAACCGTCACCCCGCCTTTTTGCGGATGATTGACGATATGTCTGTCCGAAACAGCTCTCCAGGTATTTGTCATCGGTGATTTCTCATATAGGAATAAAATATCGGATTCTACATCGACCATATATAAATTAAAGTTATCCTGATACTGTGTTTTGGTTTTATCTGCTTTGTCCTTTTTGTTTGGAGTAACAGATTCTACCATCCAGTATCGTCCGTTCTCAAAGTCCTCCGGTAATTGAAGCATTCCATTTTCATCTGTTTCTAAGGAACGATACGTCGTACACGTTTTTCCATCCTTTTTCAGAACGATATCGTCCTTGCTCTGTGTATTGTCATAATCTACTGTATATCCTGTATCATCCGCATATTTTTTCGTAACATCATCATACGGTACTTTGTAGAACAGAAAACCTGCACCAGCAAGTCGGTTTCTTGGAAGATCATCCGTCTTTAAGAAACTTCGTTCAGCAAGATTGAAATGCAGATTCTGCACTTCCAGTTCCATCTTGGAAACATCCTTGAACTCATTCTCATCCTTCGGGAATATTTGTTGTCCATTTGAATCGAAATACTGAATCTCTGGATAAATAACTTCATAATATAGGAAACCATCCCCGTATTCCAAAGAATAATGTGTCTTTCCTATCTCAATTTCTTCCACCTTATATTCCACCGGATTTCTGTCCTGGAATAGTGGAACATTGTCGACTGTGTGTTCCCATCCGTTCTCTTCATTCAGCAGGAATTCCTGTCCTGTAGAAATTCCATTCTGATACAATCTGATTTTCACCTGTTTTTCCGTCAGTGCATCATTTGGATTTTCCCATGTCTTTTTGATATGCAGAGTGCCTGTTTTAGCAAAATTTCGGATATTAAGGCTGGTATCTCCTCGCTGAAGCAGAACAGATTTTCCGTCTATCTTACCATCAACTGGTGCCTTAACAGCCTCCTGATTTTCGTTAGCCTCCCTATCCACCAGTTTTGCATCAGTGATTTTGAATGCTCCATTGGCAATCTCAACTGTGATCTGTATATCTCCTGTGTCTACATATCCCGTCGGTAAGTTTGTCTCTCGCAACAAATACGTCTCAGTTGCTGTTCTGTTCTGTTTGTTTTCATCTTGTAACGGAATGTGAAGTTGTGCGATTCCGTATTTATCAGTTGTTACCGTTCCCTCCTCAACACCGTTCTTACTGACAGCAAAATTGATCTTCTCCATTCCCTGTCCGGTAGACTCATCAAATTTGTTCAGTGTGAGTATTCCCTCTTTCTGATAACGGTTCTCCAATTCAATAGTAAGAGTCTCACCACCGCGTCCAATTCCACGTCCTGTGAATTGAATTCCACTTTCTGGATATGCTTCCCATGAATTTACATTATCTCCTTGTTCATGAGAATTGCGAACATTGTACCAACCTGAAAATTTCACATTCGAATCTTTTGGCTTATAGTTGTACTCTTTTAATGTGTATTTCCAGAATGAGTCCGCCTTAACGATCCACGTACAGCTTGTATGTGTATCATCTGTCCATGTACCTACAACTTCTATTGGAGCATCCTCCGCTTGCGGAGCTTCTGCATCCGGTTTCTGGCTATCTTCTGAAGGAAGCACAAGTTTCATATGCTCATGAAATGCAGGTGGCTGAGGTTTTCCATCTAAAAGCTTTTCATCCATATCTACCTGGATATAATAATCTTTCTTGACTTCCTCTATTGCTTCCGGCATTCCGACAAAATCTTTCTTTACTGTCAGGTAACCATTTTTTGCTACAATACGTCCGTCAATATGCCACCCATCGGACATTTCACTTTTGAAAGAATACCAATAAATGGTGAAGAATTCGGTATCTAATTTCGATGGCGGAATCTCCCTGTCTCCGATACGAATCATACGTCCGCTTTCACGAATTGTCTGGAATACCTCTTCATCGGAAGGAATTCTATCTATCTTGTAGATATAGTCTCCATTTCCAATATATCCCTCATCTGGTTTAGTTCCCTGCAAAAGTTCTTGCACTCTCTTATTTCCATCCGCATACTGTTCCCACGTAGATGGATTCTTATTTCCAAGAACTGGAACATCATGCAATATACTTGCCTTCACATTACAGTTTGCCACGGCAACCGCACTTGTATAATCGTCTACATTCGTGGTTGGTAATGCTACCGAACCATCTTCCGGCATCGCTGACTTACAGATATAAAACTGTACCTGTTTTCGATTTTGGTTACTCACCTTACGCCACGCTGCATAGAGGGTGATTGGCTGTCTTGCATTATTATTTATAAGATCAGAAATAGAATCCCCTGCACCGCATTCCTGCCACTTTCCGTCTTTGTTTCTGTAATCCCAATGATCGAATTCATACTGTTCCAACTCTTTGCTGTCATTATCTTCATGATCATAAACCAGAGGATATGGTGACTTAACGTTATGTTTTCCAGCTTCTATTTCATTCTCATAATCATCTGTATGTCTTGTCTTATTCTCAACCTGAGGGGTCAACTTAGCTTCCTTAGGAAGTTTCTTCATATAACGAGTTGTATTATAGATAACCCTGACTGCCCCAGACTCCAGCGGTTTGTCTGCGATCACCTCATAAGATGAGTTAACATTCGGAATTTCAAATTTTACCTTATCATCTCCGGACGGTTCCGGAAGAACCTCATTTTCGTCCCTGTCATTAGATGTACAACTCCAGACAATCTCCTTGCCATAATACTCACCTTCTAAACTTGCCCTCTTTGGTACTTCCACAGTATATGCTTCCCCATGGCCTACATACTGTCTCTTAATCGCCTCTCTTTTGGTCAGGTTCAGTGGATCCAACACTTCAATCAGATGAAAACTTCCCTCTACACTGAAATGTCTTCCTGCCAGCCCAACCTGAGAAGAAAGTCCTGTCAAACGATCAAAATAATTTTCGATTCTGTCTGGATTCAGTGGGTTTGGCTGTGAGAAATAATAGACAGATACATCTTTCCCGTTTTTCAGGACAGGAATATACCATGTACCATCGTTGTCCTTATAAGGGTGCTGTACAAACACACGGCTGTCTGTCGCATAACCAAACAGAATCTTCTCTTTCTGATCTGCGCCGGGCTCCAGCTTGCTCGGAGTGAAACCAAACTCACTGTAAATTTTAGAAATCGTATCATCTGGTTTAGCTCGCAAATAATAACGACTGGCTCGGCCACTGTTTGCTTTGATTATGTAATGCTGCTCAGCATTGAGGTTCTTTATCAGCTTATAATGTCCATCGATAAATACATAAAAACTGATATTTGCTTCTTTTGTTGCTGCCGGTTTTTCTGTATTATCAGGAACAATCACATATGGACGTACTGCATCATCTGGCTTAATAGTAAAGCTCATGGTATGCTCTGATTTATTTTTACTCCATGTAACTGCTGAAAGAGTACCATCTTCCTCTCTGCATTCCCAGTTTATATCCTGCGTTTGTTCTTCTACACGCGGGTTTGTACTAACTGTTCTTGTAAGTGTTGACTTTCTTGCAACAAAATCAATTGCCGGAAGATCACGCAAAGCTGTTTGGCTGTAAACCTGTCCATCGTCATCCTGTACTGTCACACTGTAAAAACCGTTATATCTATCATCGTCGTGTTCGAGTAAGGTCTTTGCACTCATGATGCTTGTATTCTGTCCGTCTGGCAGGTAATACACATCCATCGGCTCTCCGGACTTTCCTATATAAATACATTCATGACCTTCTATCGTGTATTTCCCTGCATTATGGATTGTATCGTAATCTCTCTTGGAATAATAAAAACGCTCTTTTGCTCCATTTTGAATAGAACCATCGTAATGAAATTTTTCAAAATGCTTTTTTAACTCATCATTAGAAATATAATAATAAACTGTTCCCGGCTTTGTTGTAGTATCTTTTATAACAGGAATTTCTTCGTTTAGAACATTATATCTCTCATTATTTACAAAAGTATAGAATTTAATGTTCAAGGTTGCTGGTGCAAAAGTGCTGCATGCAACCGTATATGGTTGCTCTATCTTCCCAATAGAAAAGGTTAGTTTATCGCCCTGTTTCACCGGAAAAATTGTTTCATTTTCATCCTCACTGGCACAAAGCCAGTCGCTTTCCTTCGTATCTCCTGGATCAACGGAAATTGTGACCGCAGAATCTTTCTTATAGTAACTCACTGTTCGATTTCCATCTGGATTGATCACTGTAACCGAATAGAAACTGTTCTTATTCTGCTTAATCTGGTCTGAATAATTATCCGGAATTTTTTCGCCATCAGATGCTCCTTTTGGCATATAATAAACGTCTGTTGGTACAGTTGCTTCCTGCTTGTCCAGGTTATAAGATACATATTGCTGTCCTTTATAAGTTACCACTGTCGCCTGTGCTAATGTCTTCTCACCACGGACTGTATATGGAAAATAATTTCCGGACTGTGTTTCCTCTGCATTCAAGCCGAACTCTCTATAAATCTCAGCAAGATCACTGACAGATAAATAGCATCTGCCCTGACGGTTCCATTTATACACCTTTTTCAGAGAATCAGCCGGCAGCTTTCGAACCTCATTGTCTGCATATATATAAAACTGAATGTCAAAGGCTGTCTGATCCGCTCTCTGGATCACATAAGACTGTGTGATCTTTCCGATTGTGAACCTCGTCTGGTTCCCTGATTCCCGTATACCATCTATCACCTTATCATCTGTTCCCATACAGGTCCATTCGATCTGGTCTGTCTGGTCCGACAATTGGGGATTAAAATCAGCCACAGCTTCTTCCACTACAGTTCCTGTTAATGCATAACGAATCCGATCCTGCCCTTCTCCCTTTACCTCTACGGAATAAAATGAGTTGTCCTTTTTTACAGAATCTTTTAAATTTAATGCAAGGCCTTTTCCATTTGGAAGGTAGTAAACATCTATCGCTTCCCCTTGTTTATTCTGTCCATAATTGTAAGAAACATATGTCTTTCCGGATTCTGTGTCTGTATAAACTTTTCCGTATTCTATCCCGCTTTTTCCCCGGTATGCAGATACAAACTTATTATTTGCATCCGGATTCTGATTCTCACCATTTTTCACAAATCCAAATTCTTCATATATCAGGAGCAGGTCCTCAATGGAAACACCATAGTAGGTAGTTCTTCCGTCTTTCCATGTTGCAATGCCGGTAATGTCATTATGCTGAAGCTTTACCTTGTTTCCATCAATAATGACATAGAAATCAATATCAAATCCTTCGGAAATCTCCTGAAGTTTCGGTGATTCCTCTTGTGCAATCTGCTCCTCGAAGGCTTTTTCTTCTTCTGAAAGCTCTCCCTGGGATGGAGTAATTTCTTCCTCCGGAATCTCTTCTAATGGCGGGGTGATTTTCTCTCCAGGAGTCTCTTCTAATGGCGGGGTGATTTTCTCTCCAGGAGTCTCTTCTAATGGCGGGGTGATTTTCTCTCCAGGAGTCTCTTCTGATGGCGAAGTATTTTCTTCTTTCGACGTCTCTTCCGACAATGATGTACTTTCCTCCGGAATAAAATCTTCTGTGTGCATTTCACCCTCTTGAGTACTATTTATATTTGGAATATTCTCTTCTTCCACTGAAACTGCCAAAACTGTCGTTCCTGCGCTATTCATGCACAAAACCAATAAAAGTGTCCAGGCTATCCATCTTAGCCATCTCTTTTTCCTCTTCACACAAATTCCTCCTAAAAACATATTTTCCTTTTCTCATCTATCTGCCTTTTTTATCCATTCCTTCTGCATTGCCGCTGCTATAAAGCACTGCAATAGTTTTTTTGAAAATACACCACATTCACCGTTGGCAATCATTCTTATGGCTTCTTCATGCTTTAATTTTCTTTTATAGGGGCGTACACTGACCAATGCATCATAAGCATCCACAAGGCCTACTACCTGAGCACAAAGTGGTATTTCATCACCTTTTAGTCCATCCGGGTAACCAGAACCATCATATCTTTCATGGTGATATCTGCATATTTCATAGCTATTTGATGGCAATCACGCCATCAGTGCTGTAATATACAGTGTCATTATATTTTCCGATATAGACACAATCTTTCCCATTTACTCTTGCACTCTTGAATTCATAGTTTTTCCCGGAACCACTAATCGTAAGTTCTTTGTGGTCTTCGATATTTCCAAGCTCAATCGTAGTCGGAGCACCGTCAATTGCTTTTCCGTTCGCATCAACATATTCTACACGATCTGTCGTCTGTTCATCACCATTCGCAACACTTCTCTGCATTGCGATATTCAAACTCTGTACAGATATCGTATCTGGAAGCTGCTCATCACTTGCCTGTTCTGTAGATTTTTCATTGTCAATAATCTGCTCTGAAGACTTCTCTGATATTTCTGTTTCAGATTCTGTAGTTTCTGTAGTTTCTGTTTCCTGCTCCGGGTCTTCTGTCTTCGATATTTCTGACTCTTTTTCCTTTTCTTTCAATGCATAAGTCATAGTCAGTTTTTGCCCATCTGTAAACTTATTGGCATTGATATTATCGGAACTCCAATAAACCGTATCTTTATATACTCCTATAAAGGAACAGTCTGCATCATTTACTTTTGCACTCTTAAATTCATAATCTTTGTCAGAAATATTTAACTCTGAATGATCTGATATTTTTCCAAGCTCAATGGTCTCTGGTGCTCCTTCAATCGCATTGCCGGATTCATCTACATATTCCACCAATTTTGTGGTCGGTACCTGACCATTTGAAGTTGCTTCCTGTATTTCTTTCTCCAGCTTCTCCACTTCTATGCTATCCGGAATCTGTTCCTCAGTTTCTGTTTCTGATGTGAATTGCTCCGAAGTTTGCTCGGTTTCTGTCTGTTGTGCATCTGTCTCACTTGTAAATGCTTCTGTATCTTGTGTTTCTTCCTGCTCTGTAACCACTGATGTTTCATCTTCTGATGCACTTACGGTTTCCAGATTCATAAAACAAATAGAAAAGATTAGAAGCCAGGAACATGCTATTTTCAAATATGTTTTCCAATTCTTATGCCTCATTTTTCGCATCTTCCTTCCTGTTCTTCTGCTTCTCCATGAGTAATCCGCAAAGGCAGATAACTGAGCCAAAGAATAAGAACAAATAGCCTGCAACCGGACTATCATCACCTGTCTTTACCGGCGAACCGTTATGAATGATATCTTTTGGTCCTGTAGAAGATGGGACTGGGGTTTGATTTTTACCAGTTTGACCGGTATATGAGTTTTTGAATGAAACCTTCGATACTTTATCTCCATTTTCATTTTTGACCACTGTTACCGCCATCAGTTCATTATTGGAATCAAAGAATCCTTCAATCGTTACATCATAGGTTTTTGAATCATATGTATAATTTTCTTTATTCTCTGTTGCCTGGTACAGCTTGTAATGATATTCTCCTGCCTGTCCGACATTCATAATCAGCTCTGTAGAAGAATTACCACTCATATTCCAGGTAAATGTTCTTCTATTGCTTCCCTCCGGCATTGGATTTTGTATCTGATCTGCTATTAAAACATAAGAGCCTGTTTTGTCAGCATCTGCAGAATTGTTTACTTCAAATATCTGTTCCACTGGTATTTTCACTGTTGTGTTTTTGCCAGCTGCCAGTACTGGTTTTTGAACACCCAGAAAGAATATCATGGACAGGAATATAACCATGGCTATTTTTGTTAAACGTGCTGTTCTCATGCTTCTCCCTCTCCTTCTTTCTTCTTGTTTCTTTTCTTTTCTATCTGTCTTGCTATCAGAATCAGTACAAGGACAATCAGGATAAACCATACAATAACTGGCACTTTTCCTACTGCATTTTTCAGTTCATCAATTCCTGTACCTACGTTTTTGGCTTTTTCTTTTTCCGGATATATCTGATCTGTTAAGCGTCCCACCAGGATATTTCTTCCATTTGTCATATCCGATGTACAGGTGGTCAGCAAAACCAGATGATCATCTTCCGTTATATTCATATCTCTTTTATATAAAACATTGTTCTCGATTTCCTGCAGATACTCCTGTTTCGCTTCTGGAGTGTCCAGACACACATTGAAAATCGTTTCATTATAGGCATCTACCTGCATCAATGCATAGAATTCGATTCCATGATCTTTTCCGTCAAAGAACAGATTTCCATATGGATGTTCGTTGAAATACTGTTCTTTTGTAAATTCACCGATATCTCCAAACATCATGTGTTTTTCCATATGGTGGCCATATATAATATTATCAAAATCCGAAAAATCCGGCTTATTTGCACAATGTAAAAAGATTGCTCCGCTTAAGGAATAGTTTCCTTCCGCATCTGTATTCATATAAGTATCATCATTGTCCGTCTGCACCAATGGATAATTGATATTTGTGTCATTCAATCGTATCCATCCAATCACATCCGGATTGATTTTCTGTAATTCTTCAAAAGATTTCGTACTCTTTTCAGTAGGAATATATGCTTCATAATTTTTTGCATCTGCAGTCTGATATACCTGATGGGAATCCCACAGCATATAACTGGAGAGAAACATAGCTGCAAGAATCAGTGATAATGCTATAAAATTTACAATATGGTCTAATCCTCTGATAATTCCTTTCAGCACTTTCTTCATCCGAAGCATATGTACAAGTTCCTTTCACCATTTCTGTTTCTTTTATATTTATCAAAACTGATTCATCTGACCAATTTGCTCGCAAAATTAGCAAAAAGGGATGCGGCGGAGCAACGCCGCACACATCCCCTTTCCTGGTTGCTATATTTTATTATTTCTGTAATCTTCTGCGTTTGAATCCTACAAAAGCGATCAGTGCTACACCGCAAAGTGCAATCATCAGAACGTATGGAAGAGTGTTCATGATGATACCAGTTACAGGTACATCGTTGTATGTATTGGTTACATCAACGATATTCTGTTTCTGACCTAATTTCTGACTTCTTACTGCTGTAAGTTCTGTGTTGTATGATGTTTCAGCAACAGAAGTCAGCTTAGTACCATTGATAGTGATTTCAGCACTACCTTTATAGTTTTTAGCTGCAGACTCTTTTACAGTAATTGTTGTTCCTACTGGAACACCAGTGAATTTCATGTTTTTATTTGCTTTCAAATGGAATGTGTATGTTCCGCCCTCAGCAAGTGTAACATCACCTCCATTAGCTTTGATTCCGCCAAGTGTGTTTGCATCTGTTCCTTTCGGGAATGCAAAGGTTGCTGTGAAAGCGAACTCATCGTCAGGAGTTGTTGCTGTACCATTTGCATTAACAATCTTTTTAGACACATTCAAAGAGCCAAACTGATTATAAATCGGATCTGGATTTGTAGGATCTGTACCTGTACCAGCTTCCTGTACATAAGTGTTAGTAAAGTTGAATCTATTAGTATCGGTATTTCCAATATCTACTTTACCAGTTGCTGTCTGACCTGCATCATCTTTCACTTTATTTACAACGATATTAGAAATTTCTGTACCAGTTGCACCATCTGTAACATATACATCCATTGTATACTCAGCCTGTGACATGATCATTTTTTCATGCTCACTGTTTGCTACTATTGGATCTGCTGTCTGTGTCTCTGTTACAGTATACTCATACTTTCCTGCTTCTGGATATGTCGGAAATGTAATCTGACCTCTCTTAGAAATTGTTCCTGTTTCAGTATCGGTAAATGATATCTCCGGCATAGTAACCGCTGCATCTGTTGTAATGATACCAGTTCCTGTCTTGACCTGCTCTGCTGTAAAGCTAAACTTCTCAGCCTTTCCGACCTCTGTGTAGTAGGTCTTAGTAATCCAAGCCTCGGTTGTCTTGCCCCCATCTGCCGCAAATGTTGGCATTGCCATTCCCATCGTCATGGCACCAGCAGCAACAACTGCGAGCACTTTTTTGAACATTTTGTTCATGCTCATAATGATTCCTCCCTTGTAGATAAAATATTATTTGTTTTTATTTGATTAACGGAGGAGGGTATTAGAGTCCTCTGGTCCGAATAACCGCAATCGCTTTTCCTTTGACGTCTTTAATATTAATACAGCCATAGATTCTGCTGTCTGACGCTTCCGGTCTGTTATCACCCAGTACAAATATCTGACCTTCTCCAACAGTGATTGGAAAGTCAACTCCATTTTGAAACTGTGTGGTGTCAAAATAAATATCCTGTGAAATCTGCGTAGCGCCGTTAATCATCAAACCGTCTTTTGTTATATCTACGGTATCACCTGCGACTGCTACGGCCCTGCCTGTGGTTGTTCTGCCATCTTTCTTAAATACTGCAATATCACCGGACACAAAACGCTTGTCCAGTCGATAATACATGACCAGATCACCATCTTTTATTGCTGGTTTCATAGATACGTCATTGATTCTCGCCATCCCGTACATAAATGTAAAAACAAGGATGACCGCCAAAATGATAAGAACAATCTTCAATAACAGTTGAAAGATATCTTCTCCCAGTGTCGTTTCCTGTCTGGGAAGCTGTTTCTCATTATTCTGTTCTTTCTCAACCTGTTTCTTTTTCATGTTTCATTCCTGCTTCATATCAACTTAGATAATCAAGGTATCCTTTTATGTACTGGTTAAAGTATAGCACTTGTTTTTTGCAAAAATAATACAGAGAATAGGAAGATATTTTCACGTTTTGCTACAAAAAATTTGTAGTTATCGGTTTTTCGCAAAAAAAAGAAACCATACCATAGAGATATAGTTTCTCTTTGAATTACAGTGTTTCTGCCATTTTGAATAAAACGATTCCATTTCTAACAGCCAGCATCTCAGCAGAATTCTTGAAATCAATGCCGGAAATATCTTTTATTTTTTTCAATCGCCCTGAAAGAGTACGATAATTTACATAGAGTTTTTCAGCTGCTTTATTCGCACTCTTATCACAGTCCAGATACGCCTGCAACGTTTCAATCAGTTCTCCATCATGTTCTTTATCATACCAATATAATTTCACAAGTGACTCTGGCACATATTCCATCAGTTCATCACGATTTTTGATTTTTTCAAAAATCTGGAAAAAACCGAGCTTAGAAAAATCGGCTACCGATATATTCTTATCACCATAGAGATATCTGAGCATATCCATATAGTCTATGATTTTCTTTGAATCCTTAAAAGATTTTTTCAAATCT